>Ga0078972_1017326_pt1 | contig 10370 bp, 16 predicted proteins | sample YelNatPaOPGAMG01_FD_67568 | JGI IMG/M metagenome (GOLD analysis project Ga0078972, IMG submission 67568) | Hot spring thermophilic microbial communities from Obsidian Pool, Yellowstone National Park, USA - OP-RAMG-01 (SPADES assembly) (version 2) | ecosystem: Environmental > Aquatic > Thermal...
TTTTCTGAGTCCAACCATTTCTTTTTCGTAGAATGAACATGTCTGATATGAAATCTGAAAGTGGCTTCCTTCTGTTATAAGCAACGGCAAATGTTTCATCTTTCATAAGTCTGTTCTTCATCTTTAAATCTCTCCCTTCTTTTTTCATCCTAATCACTCCTTTCTTAACACCACAATATATGACAAACGCATATTTGTATAAAATGTTCGGGGATATCCTACAATTGTTGCTGATGAGTTAGATTGATCCCATACAACTAAATCAATCCATTTGAATCCTTTTTGCTTACCAGCCTCTGCAAGATCTGTATGAAAATTTACATATGATCCCTTCTCTCTAAAATCACGCACCACCCACACACTATAACCGTATTTTTTTGTCTTCTTATAAATTTTCTCAAGCAATTGCTTAATATCAAGTATAAATTCATTGTAAGACAAGTTACCAAAATCTTCCGGTAAATCAGTATATTTTCTAACTGTTGAATATTTATAAGTCAATGATTTATTAGGATCTTTAGTTTTTGATCTGCGATTTAAAACTTTATGAATGAAATTAGCATACGGTGGAGACGTTATCGTTGCTTGTATTGATTCATCATCGACGTACTTTTCCAAATTTCTACAGTCATCGTTATATATTTTAATGTCTCTATCTATAATCATTTCATTATCTAATTGTAGATATCTTATAGCATATTGGCAAAATTCTTGGCTCAATTCTATCCCTATGCCCCTTCTATTTAAATTCATTGCTGACATAAGGGTTGTACCTATACCAAGAAAAGGATCAAAGATCAAATCTCCCTCATGACTGTACATTTTGATAAGTCTATCAGTTAATTCATTAGGATAAGTTGCCCCATGTTTCAGACGTAGTTCATTTCTCGCCGATACGCCTTGCAATGCAAAAACACTCTGTGTATACAACGCCCACTCATGTGCAGTTAAACCGTTAAAGGTTTTATTTCGTTCATTCTCTTCCTTTTGTCTCTTCAATTCTTCGATTTCTTCAAACATTTACTCCTCCTCCTTTTCTTCTTCTTTGCTGTTGTTATTATTGTTTATTGTTGTTTGTTTTTGTGTTTCTTCTAATCCGGTCAATTCATATGGGATAAATAATGCTTTTGCTGTTCTTTTATCCATCCATATAGCCTGATTAGTTAGTACTCCAGACAAACGTGATAAAGCGGCCCCCACATTAACCTCTTTGAATGGAGTATCCTTTAACAAGAAACGGGTTATTATATCAGTTTTGAGTGCAAGATATTTTTTGTTATTTTTCTCAGTGATTTTAATACCATAATTTTCTATACTTATATTATCTGTCAATGCTTGTGCAACTGATCCTTCCCATATAGATCCAAGATTGTCAAGAGTACGTATTTTTGAACTTAGTATAGTATCTATAATTATAATTTCATCTTCATTGAATTGCATATTTTGTACAAAAGCAGGGATACCACCTTCTAAGCCAGCCAGATCAATAACAGCGCTTGAATATGAATAATTATCTATAAGTCGACCGTCTTGAATGTCTTGATAAAGTGCTTTGTCTTTTCTATATTCAGTTGCTCTTGCTTCAATTTGATCCCAAAAATACATCATGACTGACACGATTTTATGTTTTAATTCCTCAATTTCTTCAATAGATGGTAAAAAGAATTTTTGAGATGTTTTGCCTTTGATAGTGAAAAAAGCCACACGTGAAGATATAGCTGCATCTAACAAAGATGGAGTATAAATTGATGCTAACCAGAACATTTGTTTTATATAATAAGTTTTTGCATGAGTAGACACTGTTCCCCTCGTTATTACGCCACCCTCTCTACCTGTTGTATTTTTCAATAAATTCAGTATATCTAAGATATGTTTATCATTTTCAAATTCATCTAAGATAGGGATCTTTGCTGTATTTCCTACCCGTTGAGCGATTGCGAATGCTGTTGTTTTATCAAGTCGTACTGTCAAATTAGGATAAAGTGATTCTAACATATCCAGAAAAGTTGTTTTACCTACTCCACGCCGGCCGATAATATATACGATAGGCTTCCATTTCATAAGAGTGGAGAAAGGGGCCAATAAAATAAAAGCAGATAAATGTTTACTGTATTCATCGTTTTCAAAAGTCCACTTTGTTACCAAATTGTATGTTTGCATAAATGCTTCATATAAAACCTGCTTTGCTTCTGTGTCATCATTGAAAATGATTAGATTGTCTTTGCTTATCCATTTTTGATCTGTAAGTTGTACTATGTTTGATCCTATAATTGGTATGTCTTTAACAAGAAATTTATGTACATTTGGTAAATATTTGATCAATTCATTACCGTTAATTATATAAAAAGCATTATCGTTTTTAATAATACCTGATCCTATTCCGTTTGTTGTTGTGAAAGCGCCTTGCATATTTGCTATTGATAATATTTGATCTTTCACGGAAGCAAATTCATCTTTGTCATATATGTGGCCAGTTAACAACACCCACATGCTTTGTGTTAGATCCTTTGATCGTATAACGGATAATACGCCTTTTTTCCATAGCAATACCGCCCCATCAGGAGTAAAACCTAAAATATGACAATCGTCTATAGTGTTTTGCTGATCATTTTGTATAGTAGAGGCTAATTTATCAATAAAATTATCATTGTATTCTGGATCTATATTATCGTTCATAAAATAACCCCTTTCATTTAATCTACTTAATCTGCGGTAATTGATTCAAATGTACCAAATCTGTGTAATCGCCACCCTGCGGTAATGGATATTCAGACCAATCGAAATTTTTTATCACTGGTAAATTTGGTATTTCTGTTCTGTATTTTATAAATATATCTGCTATATTTTTCATCTCTTTGATCGCATCGTTATCTAAGAATAGCAATACAGTTGGTATATCCATTAACAATGGGATATAACTGGTCTTGAAAGCATTCTTCCCAGCAATTCCGATCGCCGTTCTACCTATTTTTTGGTCTACTGCCATTATAACGTCTTTTTCACCTTCAAATATTCCTATCGCTTTATGCTTTTGCCTTGCATATATGATCGCCGGTTCATTATAAATTGGTACGGCTATACCTTCAGGATACATTGCATATGAGTCTTTTTTACCTTCTTTTGCTTGCTTGGGATATATTTTCTTAATTGCTATAACCGATATATTACTTGCCTTGACAGTTTGTTCTTTAACATCTACCCACCAGTATGGTACAGAGTAAAAAAAGCCTCTACTATCTTCACCACATCCAATTCCCATCTTTGCTATTGTTTTTATGGATATTTTTCTGTTAAGCCAATATTGATGGTTGCTATTTTCTTTTATACTTTTTCCATTAGCAACTTGTTTTGAAGATATCTGATGTAAATTACCAAAGAATTTTTCAGTCATATCGTATAATAAATCTCTGTCTACTGTTGAAGGCTCAAATGATTTTAATTGTTCTTTGTCTTGTTGATTTGTTGAGCGTTTTATATTTGTTGGTTCCGGCGGTAATCCCAAATGTGTTAGTAAATCATTCAAATGGCCATGTGCTCCACACGAAAAGCATTTGTAGTATTCAGTATCAAAATAATATACAAAAGATGGCTCTGTTTCTTCGTGAAAAGGGCAAAGTGCTTGAATATATTTTTCATGTAATTTTGCTTTTTGCAAGTGAGCCATTAACAAATTTTTAACTTTGTCATTATTAGTGGTAGTAGTAGAACTAAAAGCCAAACTAATCGCCTCCTCTCTTTTCTCATTTACATATCATATGCTTGTTTTTGACCGTTCGGTAAAAATTTGATACAAGCAATGATAAGCATTAATTCTATTGATTAAATTCTTGTGGAATATTGTCTGTTGCCTCTTGCTGTACTGTTTCATATGTAGTTGGATATACAAGATTGCTTTCTTCAATAGGTGCAATATTTTCTTTGACTGTTTCATCTACTGCAAGAGCCGTTGAAATTTCAGTTTGGAGTGGTAAGTATTTGCATAATTGTTTTAAGACGGTCTTCTTAGCCATAGCTGGGTAATCAGTAACCCACGGCCCACTATTCGCTGCTCTTGATCTATCTTTAAGTTTATTAACATCTTCTATAGTCATAACCTCAAACGCTTGTCCTCCATCTTTAAAACGTGCTACTGCGTATACTGCTACCATTTTACCTCTATCACCATTAAGATATGGTTTATGAATAAGTTTTTCATCCAACCCGTACTCAAATTCAAATTGATCTTTTTCATATACTTCATGAGCACTAATAGATTGTATTTCGCCAGATCTTCTGACTAACTCAAGCATGCCACGGTATCCGATTTGAAATTGTACTTCTTTCATTTGTGTTTTGGAGTTATAGAAAGGGATAAAATAGACCTGTCCCATTACAGACGGTTCTAATCCCAGCTGTGCTGATGTTAGAATAGCGGTTATAAAAGACGTTGCAGAGCAATCTAACAATGCGGGGTTCTTCCTGCTCTCAGTTAAAGCAATACGTGCCAGCCGTTCTGCATTGAAATGTTTAGGTAGTGCCTGTTTAATAGCGTCCATATTTTCTGAAACTATTTGTTGAAATCTTTTGTATAGTTGCATTTTTGTTGATGCATTCGTGTCTACGCTAATTTCATTACCTCCTTCCTTGTTTGTAGTAGTACCTGCTAATTTAGACTTCACATCATTTATTGTTGCCATTTTTACTCCTCCTTTTTGGTTTCCTGTTTATCATTTTTAAAATATTTTTCCATTGTGAAATAACCCATTAATGTAAAATCAGCAGTTGGTTGACCGTTGCCGTTTTTACGGGCGTCTCTTTTTTCATAAAACCCATACCAACGACTTGAATATTTTATTAGTGCAATGTTCGTCAAAGATATGGTAGTCAATGATTTCAGTTCATCTATTGTAATTGGATTTGTGAATGTTGTTGTTGTATTATCTTTTGACGATTGAAACTCTACTGCTATGCCGGTGCTTATAAAATTGTTCAAAAATTGTTGTAGTGTCTCATATGTATTTACCTCATTAGTTCTCATTGGGTTCACCTTCTTTAATTTCCTCTTGTTTAATTCTGAAAATATTGTCTTCTTTCGTGTCTTGTATGGTACTATTGCTTTCTCCACCTTGATCACCTTTTTTTGATCGGCTTCTTGGAAATTTATAATATGTACCAGCGTTTTTCTTGCTATATATTAACCGTTCTTCATCTATAGGTATGTTTGCACTTTTTATTGCGTCAAATACTGCATCATAGTTTTCTTCAGGAAGAATGAAGATTCTTTTATTGTATTGATAAGCCCTTATACCATATTGATCAAACAATTCGTCCAGCAATTTTCGACCAATCCACCCTCGACAAATATTCTCAATTATTGCTTTACTTAATCCTTTCATATTCCACCTCCCCTATTTGTTGATCTTTTCTAATTGTTGTTTTACTAATAACTCAATAGTCTGTTCAATGCTTGAATTGTGTTGTTCTGCGTAAGAGACTAATTTTGTATATATTTTCCAGTCAAATGAAACCGTAACATTATGCGTTGAAATTGTCATGTTTTTCCTTCCTTTCAGTTATACTTAATCGTCTTGTATTTGTTTCTTTTAAATATTTGTTATAGGTGTTAATATCACTTTCTTTCAAAGCCGTTGTATCAAATCGATGGGTTACTACATTTTGCCATGTTATTACATATTTACCAGCTAAGGCCCGTTCGGTTGTAGTCAATTGCATCTTAATTTGATTTTCTTTTTCCATTATCATTGCTTCCAATTGCTTTTGTTGTTGTTTGAGTGTATATATTTCATCTGATATACTTTCCAACTCAGGCATTTCGATTGATCCTACGCCGGTGGGGAATAAATAGTCTAACATTTTCTTTGAATCTTCTGTACCATCAATTGCAGGCATTCTTCTATTTACTACACAATCCCAAAAGTATTTTTCTTTTTCTATTAGCATTTTTATAAGATCCTCATCACGTTTAATTTCTTTGTAAACAAATTTATTACCACCGATCAAAGCTGCAATATATCCTTTCTCATAATTAGTAACTGCTAAGTAATGCATAACTTGCAATAAGTATTCAATAGGTACTTGATCGCCTTGCCATTCATCTACATTGTACTGTGTAGTAGTTTTACACTCTAACAACGCATTTTCACCTTCAATTTTCCTGTCAATGTTAGCAATCATGAAAGGATATTCTTTACTTTGTAGCAATTGATTAACTTTATGTACTTTCTTATCAGTGCGTTTTGAAAATTCTTTAGCAACCACATCTTCAAGTACAGTACCCCAGTACATCTGCTCGTTCATGTTATCGTTTGACAAAACATCTGCTTCACCAACTTTTTCAAGGTACAAGCGGACAGGACTTTTCCATCTACTTACTCCGCAAGCCACAGCTGCATCTGATCCACCTATTCCTTGTTGTCTTCTTTTTAAAAATTCTTCTCTGGTCATGTTAATTCAACCTCCCTTGTTTATTATTGACTTTACTATATTTATATGGTACAATAACATTGAACCGTGAGGTACACGGGGATAGTTCGTTGATACTTGCAGGTAATAGCACTGCATTGAGCGAAAAGTCTTTATTCATGTGAGACATACCGATCTACTGATTTGTAGTTGAGCCATATCGATCACTCCTTACTTGTTCATTCAAAACTTTTTCCAGCCACTTAGCACGTTCTTCTTCATTTAATTTTCCAAACATGATTGGATATTCTTCTTCCAGTTTGAGTTCGATCTCATCTACTTTCTTACCATACTCTTTATAGAGTTTGTGAAACGTTGTCATAAACATCACCCCTTACAAAGAAATTTTTTGGTAATAACAAACGAACTTCTAATTTTCTTAAGTTAGAATTTGAAAACCTTTTTGCTTTTTTGATGCTTGAAGTTCCAAACAAAGTACGTAGTTCGAATGATTTGAGATATTTTTTTTCTTTAAGGAATAGCATATACTCATCTATTGACATGCTATCACTCCTTATCTAATGCGTACTTGATTAAGCTTTTGTAAGAAGATCATTGTGTTATCTTGGAAGATTATCCCCAAAAATTCGCCCCTATCGTCATAGTTTAATTTGTCTATGATAGATACGTTTGAATAGTTAAAAATGCTATCTGTAAGAAATAGATTGTTCAGTTCTGTATGTTCATTGAATTTTTGTAGGGCGTTTTGTGTGATTTCGATACTTCCAAAGCGACTAATATCGTGTAATTGTTTAATAGATAATTGCTTTGTTATTCTAAAAATTCCCTGAGTTAAAAAGTGAGCGTTTATTTCTTCTAACAATGCTATCTGTAATTTGTTTTCTATCATTTCGCACCCCTTTCTGTGTTGTTCGATGCTATTATAGAATATAATTTTTTCGATGCGGTAAAGTTTCCGTTATGAATTAGAGAAGAAATGCTTAATTTTAAAATACCATTTTGCCAATTTCAAGCCCAACTTTATTTTTAAGCGTGTTTTGAATGGTAATTTCTTCAGTTTGAAGTTTTGCATATCATTTTTCCTCCATATGTATTATAATATAAATAAGTAAAAAGAGGTGATCAAATGAATGGTACAGACATTCTTATTATATCAATGACTGGTGGTGGACTATTAGCCGGTAACAGTATCGCAAATTATATTGTAGATCAACAAATAGGTCAAAAGTTAGCGAATACACAAATACAACAACAACACCCCACATTATCTTTGCTTGCTAATAACCCTTATCTATATGGTATTAGTGAAATTGGTATTGCTATTCCTACAATGTTTAGTGCAAATAACGTTATTAAGGATATGGCTATCGGTGCTCTTATAGGCGGTGGGATAAGTACTCTTATATATATACATAGTTTAATTAAAACTGTAGAATCATTGATAAATCAAATAGGACAAAAAATACCTTTAAACACTCTTTCCCAAACTAATATAGACATTTGGCAAATTATAGATCTCAAACAGTTTATTGTACCGTCTTTGTTATTCGTTGTAGGTTTATATATGTATTTTGCTTATCCTAAGTACCAACCTATCGCATATGGAATGCTAATTATTAGTACTACATGGCTTGAAGCGTTAGTATTGACAATCGCTCAACAGATAAATAACGATGTGGCACTATTAGCGCAGACTGCCAAAGTATTAAATATTAAAATATAATTACATATATATTACCAGCAACTAACATCTATAAACGCATTGTACTTTCCTATCACTTACTATAGACAAATTTTCAAAAAGCATTATAATTATATTGTAGTTCAAATTTATTTATTTTAAATTGTTAAAAGGAGTGTGGTAAAACATGATTACTCTTGGTGCAAAAGATGCTGGGTTAGTTGCAGTTGGTGCAGCCGGTGCTGGTCTTGCTTCAGCTGCTATAGTGAAGTGGGCTCAAAGTGCTACGTCGTCAGGCGGTACAACAAAGGTTAATTCTCCTACTATTACGCTATATCCATATATGATTGGATTCGGTATTGCAATAGCGGGACTTTTGCTTGCATTGCCAACCCTTGTTTCTAAGAACCCATGGCTCGCAAGTGTTGGAATTGGACTATTCGCAGGTGGGCTGGCAGAAGGTACAGCAGAGATTGTTCAACAGTATTTTAATTGGTAATAGGAGGTGAATTCATATGAACAGAGTTATTAGTATATATGACCCACAAGTAGCGGTAGATCCGATTCAACTTACACCCTTGTCAAGTACAGGGCAACCTACAGAAACCTATGTACTTAATCAAAATTATCCGACTGCTGTCTTGGGATTTAAGGTTCCACAAGGTGTTAAATGGCAAGTATTACCTTTCCCATTTGTTAAAATGTATCTTTTCCAAAACGCCACAACGCAACTTTCGCCGGCCGATACGATTTATTTGTATTCAAAGGCCCCATATGATACCACGACAAATCTTGGCACACTGATTTGCACGGTTAAGTACAATAATTGGTTCAATGCGGCTCCTGCAAATCAGGGATTACCGCAGTATTCAACACGGTTGCAACTTCCGATCGAACAGGGCTTTGTGGTTTATCAAAATTACGTTTTAATTTTTGCGGTGGCTACCTTACTTTCTGGTGAGCAAGTGAATTGGACATATTCATATGTTGAACTGCCTGTTGTACAGACGCTTGCTTCGTAGGAGGTGATATTATGATAAAGGGAACGTTATCTCTATCACAATTCACCACCAGTGCGGCCACTCAAGGCGTATGGTCAACAGTTGCAAGTTATACAGTACCTCTTGGAGTGTTTTATAGAATTCAAGCAAATACTCCAATAAGTCTACGTTTAACTGCATGGCAATCTTTCACTTACTCCACTGCACAAACATCTGGGAATGTTACTGTAACGGCTAATGGCAATGTGGCAGTTATACCATCTTATTACAACCAGCCAAATTATGAATTAAGTGCGATTGGATTTTGGTATAATCATACTACAACCAAAATAGTATATGCATCTAATATAACTGGTAATCAGATCACCTTCCCAGTCAATGATACTACCTCTACCGACGTTGTCTTTACTGTGTATTACTTGCTTAATGTTGGGCAGTATCAATGGAATTTAAGTGTACCGCTTGCAACCGGTGGATATAACGCTATATTGCATTCATCTGCAATTGCTAACGTGAATATGAAAGATCAATTATCAACAGGTAGTCTTGTAACTTTTGCTCGTGATGTTACACTTCCTGAAAATTTTGCTTTAACTCTTTCAACTCTTTCAACTCCAGCAGTTACAATGACTAATGAAAATATGACACCATCAGCGGCATCTACTACGCCTAACGTACTGGCAGTACTTGAAATTCCATGTTTCAAGGGTGATATTTCTGAATTGAAGAAAACAGATCCAAATTACATTCAAAATATTGTATCCAGTTTGACTTTGTACGCTTAATGTTGTTCTTTAAGTAGGCGATTGATATGGTCATTCTACAAGGTCAAACAGTAACACAAAACGGCACAGTAGTACCAGCAATACTTATACCACCGAATACATGGACACAAATGCAAAATATGTACTCGCAAGGTCAATCAATGTCTCAAATCGCCAATTCCGTACAATTAACTTGGAATGGTACGACAGATACATTGGCTAATATAATTCAAGCGTACAATCAGTTTGTTAGCAATAATGATGGATATGCTAATTCAAACCAGTCAACTTTACAATTAACTAATGCGCTCAATCAATTACAGAATGTAATCAACAATCCTAACTATGTTGCAGGCAATGCCCCAAGTGAACTTTCACCCGTTTGGATCGTTTTAATTGTATTACTAATAGTAGGAGTTATAGGCTTTATAGCGTACTATATGAGTAAACACAAAAAGTAAGGAGATGATAATATGGCTACAACGGGATCTGCTACTACAG
>Ga0078972_1017327_pt1 | contig 10369 bp, 8 predicted proteins | sample YelNatPaOPGAMG01_FD_67568 | JGI IMG/M metagenome (GOLD analysis project Ga0078972, IMG submission 67568) | Hot spring thermophilic microbial communities from Obsidian Pool, Yellowstone National Park, USA - OP-RAMG-01 (SPADES assembly) (version 2) | ecosystem: Environmental > Aquatic > Thermal...
CGCCTATCGGCGTTCATCTCTGTTCCCTCTGGACCAGGTAACACCGATGAACCCAGATAGGCACGGATGGACTCAGAGTAACGCAGGTCAGGAACGGGTCTCTCCTGCCCTATATCAGCGTGAATCTGTGCCCATCGGCGTTCATCTGTGTGCCCTCTGGACCAGGTAACACCGATGAACCCAGATAGGCACGGATGGACTCAGAGTAACGCAGGTCAGGAACGGGTCTTTCCTGCCCTATATCAGCGTGAATCTGTGCCCATCGGCGTTCGTCTGTGTTCCCTCCTCTCCCTCGCGCGTTCCCTTGCCTTGGCCAGAGAGCGTTTTCCGCCCAGAGGCGGCTGCGCTGCGAGCCATGATCCTGTCCTGCAACCCGGTTACTGGCTTCGGTTGCACGTCGGTAGCGCTGCGGTTAAGCTAGCCCCTGCGCGGCGGCCCGAGCGCCAATCTGGCCGGCCGCGACCAGCCCGCTTTCTTGGAGAACACAACACGGACGGATCCAGCGTTTCGGGCTTCAGGGTAGATTTTCTCGGCATCGGTGCGGAGAAGGCAGCCAGCGACTGGATCGCCGCTTGCCTCAGGGAGCACCCAGAGGTCAGCTTCGCCAAGTACAAGGAAGTGGCTTTCTTCAGCGATGTAGACCAGCACTTGCTGAAAGTGCCAATGCGGCAGTACGAGCGCGGCCTCGGCTGGTACGCGAAACAGTTCCCGCCCTGTGCCCCTGGCCAGGTGCGAGGCGAGTACACGCCGACCTATATGTACAGCCAGGTGGTCGCTCAGCGCATCCATAGGCACTTCCCGAATGTGAAGCTCATCGTCTGCCTGCGTGACCCCGTCAAGCGCGCCTTCTCCCAATATATACACGATCGGCGCATCGGCCTCATCGGCAACATCAGCTTCGAACAGGCGCTGGACCGCCACGACAGCTACGTGCAAAAGGGGCTCTACTACAAGCACCTCAACCACTTCTATGAACTCTTCCCCGCCGCGAACATCTTCGTTCGCCTCACCGACGACATCGAGGCCGACAGACAGGCGGTCCTCAGGGATCTTTACGCTTTTCTCGGCCTGAAAGACACGGCCTTCCTGCCGCCTTCCCTCAACTCCAGGCCGAACGCCGCCTCAACCGCCAAACTTCCCTGGCTGAACTACCTGCTCATCCATGGGGAATATGCGCTGCGCCGCGACGGACTCTACCCGATACTGAACCTGCTCGAGGACCTGGGCCTGCGTCGGGCAGCCGTGTCCTTCGGCTGCTTCAGCAATCGCAAGCCCATGGCACAGTATCCCTCCATGCGTGAGGACACCAGAGAACGCCTGCGCCGCGAGTTCCAGGATGATGTACAGAGGCTGGAGGGTCTCCTCGGACGTGACCTCAGCCACTGGAAGTAGGAAGCGAATGGCAGAAAGCGCGGTGCACTCCCGTATCCCAGGCCGCAGATGGTGGCTCGCCCAAGCCGCCATCCTGCTTCTCACCGCAGCGTTTCGCTGTTACCGGATGGCCGACTTGCCGCCCGGCGTCCACTACGACGAGGCCTTCAACTACCTGGACGCCTGGCGCCTGCTGCACACGCCTCTGCTCCACTGGCCCATCTTTCTCACCGGCAACTTTGGCCGTGAGCCACTGCACGTCTATCTGGTGACAGGTGCTTTTGCCCTGTTCGGCCCCAGTGTTCTCTCCCTGCGCCTCGTCTCGGCCGTTATCGGCGTGCTGCTGACGCCGGCCCTGGCCTGGCTTGCCTGGGAACTGGCACCGTATCTTGGGCTCAGGCGCGACCGCCTGTCCCTGTGGGCGGCCGCGGCGCCGCTGACGCTTCTATGGCTCCAGGTCCTCTCTCGCTACGCCACGCGGGACCTGCCACTGGCCATATGTGAGACGCTGACCTTCGCCGCCCTCTGGCGAGCCTGGCGCAGCGGACAGCTGGGCTGGTGGGCCGCCGCCGGCGTCCTCGCCGGAGTCAGCTTCTACACGTACCTGCCGGTGCGCCTCCTGCCACTCGTGCTCGTACCCGTGGGCCTGGTCGCCGTGGTCAGCCGCCGCCGGGAACTGAGGGAACAGGCCCGTGGTATCGCACTCGGGTTGGTGATGACGGCCCTGGTGGCCGGCCCGCTGGCGCTCTATTTCGTCCGCAACCCGGTGTCGTTCTTCACTCGCATTGGCCAGGTCAGCATCTTGCAGCAGGGCCCGGCAGCGATAGCAAAGAGCATCCTGGCCGTTCTGGGCATGACTCTTGTCGCCGGTGACACAGGAATCCGCAACAATATCCCCGGGCGGCCGGCTCTGGACGTTTTCACCAACGTGTTCTTCCTGATCGGGCTGGCCTGGTCAATCTGGCGGCTGCGCCGGCCAGCGTACCTTTTCTTGCTCACCTGGCTTGCCGTGATGCTCATGCCGACTGTGCTTTCGACGTATGCGCCGCACTTCCCCCGGGCCGTCGGCGCCCTGCCGCCATTGATACTGCTCATCGCCGTCGGAGTGGAAAGGGCCGTCAGTTGGGCAGAGCAGCGCCGGCCCGCATGGCGCCACGGCTTCACCGCCGCTGCCTGGCTCGCCCTGGCAGCCTCGACGTTGATCACGCTCCAGGCGTTCTATGGCGTCTGGGTGCACGACAAAGCTCTGTTCTTCGCCCGCGATGTCGGTTTCGTCACCCTCGGCCAGGAGATCAAGCAGGAGATGCACGCCGACGGCGGCGCCGCCGTCACCTACCTGAGCCCGCGAGGCTGGGATCACCCCACCTTGCAGAGCAGCCTTCTCGGGAGCGAACCGCCAGCCGTTCTTCATGGCTTCAACGGCGGCATCTGCGTCCGCCTGCCCACTGGAGCAGCCAACTACTTCCTGCTCGCTGCCGAAGACGAACGGGCGCCGGCCCTGCTTGCCACCTACTTACCCGACAGCAGCCTGCGCACCGCCGTCACCGACCCCTACGGCCGGCCGTGGGCTTTTGAGCGCTCGCAGCCTGCAGGCGGGCGCGTGAGCCTGCCGGAGATGACGCCTCTGCCAGTTGACCTGGGCGATGGCATCAGCCTGCTCGGCTACTGGCTCAGTTCGCCCCAGCCCAAGCCGGGCGAGCACCTTGCCGTCCGGCTCTTCTGGCGGGCGCGTAGCCAGCCGAGCTTGAGTTATACCGCCTACGTGCATCTCCTGGGCACGAACCCCGACGGCACTGTGGAGCACGTAAGCGGCGCCGATGCCATGCCCGGCGGCGGTAGCTGCCCCACAAACGACTGGCTCCCCGGCGAGATCGTGGTGGACGAACTACAGCTGGCCGTACCGGCCGACACTGCTCCGGGTGGCTCATATTCGCTGACAGTGGGCCTCTACACCCTGGCGGACATGAAGCGCCTGGCCGTGCCCGGGCACGTCAACGACGAGATCATCCTGACGCCGCTCGTCATCGGCGGCGGTAACTGAGCTTGCGCCCCGCGCGGCCGCCCGAGCGCCAGACCCATCGGCCTGTGGTCTGCTGCGGCTAGATGAGGTTGCGGTAATCCGGCACTTCGACCGGTGTTCCCCCCTGGCGCGCTGAGATGACAGCGCAGATGCCTGGCACCGTGTAGTCCAGGGCACGGAAGGCATCTATCGGCGAGGGCTGCTCGCCCCGGATGGCGGCGAACCAGTCCTTCAGCAACCAGTACTCGCTCGTACCGTGCCCGCCCAGCCGCGCCTCTTTGCCCACCGCGAGGCGGTCGGGGATGTATTGCTGGGCGTAGTCAGCGAGCGGATGCCAGTCGCAGCCGGCGCTGCAATGCGAGGCCTCGTGGCTGTCGCTCAGCCAGAGCTTGTCCTGGTCGCCCAGGCCGCGCCAGGCTTCGTAGGCGCCGGCGGTACCCTGGACGGCGTAGTAGTCCATCTTGTGCGGCCGCGGCGATTGATAGTCTACGCGGATCTTGAGCAGCGCTCCCTTGGCCGTTTTGGCCAGGAATGTCGTGCTGTCGGGGAACGGGATCTGAGGGTTGGTACGGGAGGGGGCGCCGGTGTCCATGCCGGTGACGCGGACGACGCGGTCATCGAAGATGTAAAGCAGCGGCCCCAGGCTGTGCGTACAGTAGGTGCCGTCCCAGCCCTTGCCCCGCCAGGTGAGCGTGCCGTCGGCATTGTAGAACAGGTCCCGGCAGTCATGCAGGTACTCGCCTTCGCCGTAGTAGAGTTCGCCGAAGCGACCGTCGGCGGCCATCCGGCGGACCAGCTCGACCTGGTCGAAATAGCGGTAGTTCTCGGCCATCATGTAGACAGCCCTGGAGCTTCGGGCGGCCCGTGCCAGGCGTTCCGCCGACGCCAGGTCGTGGCAGGCCGTCACTTCCGAGAGAACGTGCACCCCTGCCTCAAGGGCCTGGATGGCCTGATCCGCATGCAGAGGCAGAGGGGTGGCGATGACGACGGCGTCAATGCCGGAAGCGAGCATCCGGTTATAGTCGTAGAAAGGCTCGGCATCCACCTCCGCGGCGGCGCGGTTCGCATATTCTGGGACGATGTCGCAGACAGCCGTGACCCGCACGTCCTCCCGCAGCGCCTTGCAGACGCGCGCGAAGCTGCTGCCGCGCGAACTGCCCACACCGCCGCCCGCCCCCAGGATGCCCACTCTTATCGCTGCCATGCCACACCCCTCCGTGGCGCTCCGAGCGCCCGCCTAACCTTCACCGCGCAGATAAGACGTCACCCGGCTACAGACGAGCTAGCGAAACCCCGCCCCTCCACCCTGGGCCTGCACTCTCGCGGCCACGCTTGCCCTCAACTGGCCCAGCCGGTGAGCAGCCTCCACGGCAAAGCGACGACCGGTTCGCCACAGCACCGGCCACCACTCGCCAGGGCATGCCCGCGGAGAAAGAGGCGCAGCGGCTCGGCATCGCCGAGGCTGACCTCCCGCGACCCACGGGGAACAGCGCCGGCAGGTGACCGCGCAGCAGAATTGGTGCGCCGTCAGGCATGCGGGCGGGCAGTTCGCCCTCCTCAGGCCAATCCCCGGCCAGGGCCTGAGCGAGCACCGCCCAAGGTTCCAGGTGATGGACTTCGCCCAGAGTGAGCGGCCGCAGCCCGACATAGGCGGCTCGGGCTGCCAGGCTCCCGCTCACCTGCTGCACTAGAAGCAGATTGGCCGCAGCGGAAAGGACGAACGACACACGTCCAGGGGCGGCATCTCCAGCCGCTTTGGCGGCGAGCAGGCGCGCCGGTGATGAACCACTACAGCGTTCTCCGGCGCTGCCTGCGCCACTCTTGGGCGCCAGCCATCTTTCAAGGCATTCAGGTGCTGAACAGCTTTCACTCATGCCACGAATGATGCCGCCCCATGGGCAAGGGGTCAAAGGGCACGGCAATACTGCGCCGTCGCCTCAGGGAGCGGACACCGGAAATAGGAACGGGCCTGCCTTGGCATCAAAGCAGGCCCGCCCAGCCCAGGGCCCACCGGTGCGTGGGCCCTGGGCGCTTTCGCCTTCGCCGGCGCGCCTACGGCTTGTCCCCGGTACGGACGATCTCGACCTTCACCCGCGCCAGCAACGCCGCCATCGCGCCGATCGCTGCCAGCATCGGGTAGAACAGCAATAGTCCCCCGGCAACCACTCCCGCTGTGAGCGGAATCTCAACCAACACCTGATCTTTCTCGTCCCGGATGATCAGGCGGCGGACGTTCCCCTCCGCGATCAGTTGTTTGACACGATCCACCAGTTCATTGCTGGTCATCTCGATCTTCTCGGACCAGGTCCGCTCTTCCTGCTTGCTCTGCCCTTCCGGCGGCGCTTGCTCTTCCATTGCGTAGCTCCTTCCCGGTCCAACCGGGATGACTAGAGTGGCTGGCGACAACTGCAGCGCATTATAACCTCTGCCCAGGCTCTTGCCTAGCACAAGCAAGCCAGCCGGCAATGAGCACCGCCTACCTGGCATGCTTCTGGCAGGCTCCTCTCTGGAAAATGCTCTCTGTCCGGCGTAAGGGGAGGCAGGCGAACACGGATGAACACCGATGGACGCAGATTCACGCCGATAAGAGAACGCCGTCTCTGATCCGCGTTCATCCGCGTCTGTCCGTGTCCAGCCGCGTTCTCCTGTCTAGCAAACGCAACGCGCTTTCGCGCCCTGTGACGCCCGAGGGAGCTCAGAATCATCCTCGCTCCCTGGCGAGCCACTGACGGCCTGTTTCCGTCGTCCGCTAACGCACGTTGGGGCCAGTAGCTGCCCCCGTGGAAAACGCACTCTCACACTAGGAGTCAGGAGGGCCCCTCAGCAGGCTGGCCCCTGTTCGGCAGCGGCCAGCCGGTTTCACCGTGGCCCGGCTATTGGGAACTGAGAACCGCTCTCCGATTCCGCGCTGAAGTCACCTACCCCACGTCGCACATCTTGAAGGTGGTGCGCAGCGCCTCGATCACGCCCTGAGCGCCCTGGCCCTTCGGCTTGAACTCGTGGCCGACGTACCACTGGTAACCCGTGGCAGCGATGGCGCGGCAGATGCCGGTGTAATTGAGTTCCTGCGTGTCGTCCATGTCCTGCCGGCCAGGGTTGCCAGCGGTGTGGAAGTGCCCGATCCACTTGATGTTCTGGCGGATGGTGCGAATGACGTCGCCCTCCATGATCTGCATGTGGTAGATGTCGTAGAGCAGCTTCACCCTGGGCGAATTCACCCGCTCGCATACTGCCGCCCCCCAGGCAGTATGGTCGGCCTGGTAGCCGGGGTGATCCACCTTGGAGTTCAGCAACTCCATGTTGAGGTTGACGCCCTTTTCCTCGGCATAGGGCGCGATTCGCTTCAAGCCATCGGCGCAGGCTTCGATAGCCTCCAGTTCGGTCTGGTAGGGCTGGCGGTTGCCTGAGAAGGTGATCACACCCGGGATGCCCCACTTCGCCGCCAAGTCAATCGAGGCTTTGAGTTCCGCCTCGATGCGCTCATGGTTGCTGCGCTTGTTGAGCCCATCCGGCAGTGAATCGTGCCCCGACATGATGGCCACAGCCAGGCCGTGCTTGCGCGCCAACTCCATGACTTCCTCGAAGTTGGCTTCGCGCCCCCAGAACTCCACGGCGGCATAGCCGATCTCCTTGCCGGCCTTGAACAGGTCCTCCAGGCTCATGTCCCTGGGCTTGACCATCGGGTAGCAGATGGATTGCTTGATGCGCATGTCTACACCCCCTGCTTAGGTGATGCCGTGGCGGCAGCGCCAACTCGCCGCGCCTCGCCAGCGCATAGTATCCAGCATGGCCGATCTTGGCAAGGGTTCTTGATTAGATTTGTATACAGACCTATACTGAGGCTAACCCAAATGCCCAACGAGCGGCGGGTGATGCGGTTCGTGAGCCCAAAGGAGGGACTTATGTACGGCATCGAACGCTTCCGACGTGCCGCCCTCAGGTGCATCGCGCTCATCCTCACCGCAGGCTTCCTGGCCGCGTGCGGTCCTGGCCTGGCGCCGGGCCCATCCGGTTGTAACACCTACGACTGGCACACTCTGGTTCAGGGTCAGGCCCAGCAACCCCGGCCTGGGCTGAGGCCGGGCCCGAGCGGCTGCAACACCTTCGATTGGCACACCCTTATCCAGGGCGGGTAAAAGGGCCTGCCCCGGGCCCCATCCATCCCCCCGACATCGGGGGCTTCCCCTGCCAGCGCCGATGTCGGGGAGGGCAAGGCCAGGCTGCTGGCCTACGGAGGGGCAGGTTCGGCCCGCGGTCATGTCCTCGCCAGTGCAGCGGCACAGTCTCTGGGAAAAGGGGCTCGTTTGCCATAGTGTGGCATAATCGGGGCTATTCCTCTCAAGGAGCACCCACTGATTCGTCCCCGATTAAACCGCTGGCTGAGTCAGGCAGCGCTGCCGCTTCTCCTGTTGGCCCTGGCTCTGACCACCGGATTCGCTCACCTGCTGACCTCCCCACCGGGCATCAACGCGGATGCGGCGCGCCTCGCGATGTACGCCCTCGACCTCTTGCGGCGCGGCGTCTGGCCGCTCTACGTTTTCCATCAGATGGCGCCCTGCCCGCTCCTCATCTACCTGGATGCCGGCGCCTTCTGGCTGCTCGGCCCGTCCCTTGCGGTGCTGCGCGGTGTCACCGCCGTCTTGGGAGCGTTCTCGGCTCCCCTGGCCTACCTGGCCGCCCGCGAAATCCTGGCTGGCGAAGGTGAGGTTTTCGCCGGGCGCGCCGGCCTGATCGCCGGGCTGGGCATCGCCCTCTCCCCTTTCTTGAGCAACTACAACCGCAACGGCATCGAGCCGTCGCTGTTGCCGCCGCTGGAACTGCTCGCTGTCGCTCTGCTCTGGCGGGGGCTGCGGCTCCAGCAGCAGGGCAGCACTGGTTGGCCGGCGTTCCTCGGCTGCGGCGCCGTCCTTGGTCTGAGCCAGTACGCCTATATCGTGGCGCGCGCCTTCCCTCTCGCTCTCGCTGGAGCGCTCGCGGTGGCCGCCTTGTTCGCCTGGCGGCCTCGGGGCGACGGGCACCCCGCAACTGCGCCGATCCAGGCCGGACGCTGCCTGCCGTTTGCCAGGGGGCTGGCGCTGGCAGCGGCGGCGATGGCGCTTGTCGCCCTGCCGCAGTGGTTGCTCTTCCTCCGCTTTCCCCACACCTTCGTTGCCCGCACGGAGCAGTCAGCGGGGCGCTCCATCCTCGGCCTGGAGCACCCCCTGCCTGCCCTTCTCAGTAAGCTGGTGAACCAGGCGCTGATGCTCGGCTGGCATTGGGACAACGGCTACGACCCTTTCTCCGGCAGGCCCTGGTTGAACCCATTGCTGCTCCTCGGCCTGCTTCTCGCAATCGGCTGGGTCCTGCGCCGGCGCAGGGCGGCCGGGTGGTTCCTGCTCTCCCTGGCCGCGGCCCTGTTTCTGCCCGACCTGCTGAGCTTCGAGGGGTTGGCCCCGGCCGCCAATCGTAGCCTGGCCGCGGCGCCCTTTGTCTTCATGCTGGCCGGGCTGGGGCTCGCCCGGCTGTGGGGCTGGCTGGATGAGGCAAGAGCGCGCCCTGATCTCGTGCCTGGCAAGGCTCGCCCCGGCGCCGGCGTGCTCGTCCTCGCTGCCGTGCTCCTGGCCGGGCTTGAAGGCCAGTGGGACCTGGCCCGGCGCGTCCTCCCGGCCACGCTGCAGGCAGACGGAGCCGAGTGGCGCACCGGCCTGGTCGAGCTGGCTGAGGGCGATTACGTGGCCGCCCATCGCGACACGGCGATCCTCCTGCCAGCGAGCGAGTATGAACGACCCGGGCTGGCCTTCATCCTGGCGCGCGACTATCCCGAGCGGGCGGGCGGCGTGCCCTTGCCGCTCTCACCCGGCGACAGGGTCACGCTAGTGCAGCCCCTCTCGCCCGACCGGCCGACGAGCGATGCCCTCCCCTCCGGCTATCTGGCAGACGAGTGGGTGCTGCTCCATGGCGGGACGGCCTACTTCCTGCCGCCCGCCCCTGGCGCCATCCAGACCAGTGGCGCCGGCCTGACGTTGGTTGCCGCAAACGGCGCTGCTGCAGCCACCGCATACCAGGCCATCTGGCAGGCCGGCAGCGTGGCGTTCGAGCCCACTTCCTTCCTGTTCGCTGACGGCCTCGCCCTGGTGGGCTACCGCGCAGGCAAGCTTGTGCCGGGCCAGCCATTCACCGCCACCCTTCTCTGGCAGAGCCAGCGCCGACAGCGAGCCGATCTGCAGGTGTTCGTGCAGCTGCTCGACCAGGACGGGAAAGCCGTCGCCGGTTACCTGGACTGGCCGCTGCACGGCGCCTACCGCGCGGTGGCCTGGCGCCTGGGCGAGACGGTGCCTGAGAGCTTGAGCTTCGCCGTCGCTGCCGGCTTGGCGCCGGGGGGCTACCGGCTGATTGCCGGCGTCGTGGATGTGGTGGCCCAGCAGCGACTCCGGGTTGATGGCGGCAGCTACGCCACCCTGGCCACGCTCAAAGTGCCCCTGCCGCCCAGCGGCGAGAAGCCGGCGACGCCCACCTCGGCTCGCTTTGGCCCAGCCATCGGGCTGAGCGGCTACACACTGACGGTCACTGGCCGCGAGTTGGAGCTACGCTTGTTCTGGCGCGCCGAGGCCAGGCCGCCCGAGGACTACACCGTCTTCGTACACGTAGAGGACGCGGCCGGCAAGCTGGTGGCACAGGTGGACGGGCCACCAGTCGCTGGCCGCTACCCGACCTCACTGTGGGATGCCGGCGAGACAGTGCTCGACCAGCGCGCGCTGGCCCTGCCGCCCGGGCAGTACACCGTCTACGTCGGCCTCTACCGCTGGCCCGGCCTGCAGCGGCTGCCGCTCAGCCTGGGCGGCCAGCCCCTCAAGGATGACCAGCTGCCTCTGGGGACAATCTCCGTGCGCTAGAGTACCGGTCGAATATCACGCACCGAGACTCAATGCGCAGACCAGCCCATGGAGCCGCGACCTTCGGCGTACTGTGCGGTACACACCACACGCCACCCACCATCAT
>Ga0078972_1017328_pt1 | contig 10369 bp, 14 predicted proteins | sample YelNatPaOPGAMG01_FD_67568 | JGI IMG/M metagenome (GOLD analysis project Ga0078972, IMG submission 67568) | Hot spring thermophilic microbial communities from Obsidian Pool, Yellowstone National Park, USA - OP-RAMG-01 (SPADES assembly) (version 2) | ecosystem: Environmental > Aquatic > Thermal...
TGTTGAGCAGCGCATACAGTCCCCCCTTTAGGGGGGATATAGGGGGGTATGGGGTTGGGTTGGGTCGGGTCGGGTTGGGTTGGGGGGACCGTTACATTACCGTTACAGGTATGTATCTGTAACGCTGTTACATCGGCGTTACACTCGTCATTGTAACGGGCATGTAACGGCGTTACATCGGCGTTACATGAGCTCGATTCACGCTCAGACCGGGCCTCTCGCCATCGTTTCACCCGCTGTGCAGTGCGCTCTCGTTCTGCACGGACAGAGGCCCTTGAGGGCTGATACTCAAGGTAGTCATGGACTTGGTAACCGCCGTCAACTCGCTCCCAAAGGCCGGCCGAAACGAGTCGATTAGCGATGCTAAATGGAGTTGAACCGCGCGCCAACGACTCGTCATCCCACTGCAAGAGGGCCCGCAACCGCCTCTCAGGGATGAAACCATCAGTCAGATTGCGGTTACAATAGGCCAAACCGGCTACAAATAGTGCCATTCCAACTGGACCCACTTGAATGATTTTTGGATGTTCATCAAAATTGTCGTCTAATCGAATCCATGGCATTGTCGTCTCCTAACGCAAAACCTCGGTCGTGATTTCTGCCGGCTAAGGTAGCGTCGTGGAATGCGATTTGCGGTATCATGTTTATCACTCTGGAGCCCCTATTTCACCAGTTAGCGCTGCCAAGGCTTGCGCTACGCTTCTTGCCACGACGATCATCCCACGCTCGGCAAGCGCCCGCTGCTCCGGACTGACCGACGTTCTCGGTCCTTTAACCTCGATCCCGAGCCACCCACAGCGTCTATAATCCCACACCAGCAGGTCCGGCAGTCCGCGGCTCGCTCCGTCACCGCCAGCGGAATACCGACCGCAGTGGACGCAACGCCGCCTCCGCCTGCTCGTGATGAGCACCTCGTAGCCAGCACCGCGCAGGGCTCGCACAATCGCGCCCTGCACCTGCTCCTCGCTTACTGCCGGACGACCGCCAGCCCGCTTCGGACGCTCAACACCGACAGCCGACTGATAGCCGCACGTCGTGCAGACGTTGCCGACTACAGCGACGTGATCGGGACCGCGTACGGGCAGTAACTCACCGCCGCAACGCGGGCAGGTGGCCAGCCTGTCCGTCATCTGACGCCATCTCGGTCTGTTTCCGCAAGCTGCCGGAGAACCGAGACAGCCCGCCTCAGGGCGGACAGCTCGGCTTTGTCATAACTCACCGGTTCTCCGGCCTGCTCGCGGGCCGCTATCCGCTTCCGCAGGTGTTCAGCCCGATGCTCAAGGCGTTCTATGGCCTCCGCCGCCTGCGCCCGCGTGAGCCGTGTGACGACGTTCACTCGCCGTCTCGGGGCACAGCATCGCCTCGCTGTCATCGGTGAGCGTCGATGCGAATTTGCGGGCACATCACTATCGCCGTTATAACTGTGAGGATGCCCGCGATAATTGATGCCCACCTGGGACCGCCGAGTATCATGCAGATTCCGACTATGGCGAGGCCCTCCTTGACCTCGTCGAACGTAGGCCATCTCATCGTCTTTCTCCTTTCTCCCCATCCTGCATGGCCGCTGTGCGGCAGGCATCGCCGCACGACGCTGCCCAGCACAAACAGGCCACGCACCATCCGGCTACGACCCCGGCAAAGAACGCCATCGCGATGACCAGTACCAGCGTCCATCCGTGCATGTCTCGCTCCTTTCGTCGTTAGCGCAGCAGCGTGCCATCGCTGTCGCTAAGCGACAACTCATGCTCGTGTTCAGGCTCAGGCGCAGGCGCAGGCGCAGGCCCCTCCGGCGTGCTCTCAGCCGCCTCCCGCGCCTTGATCCTCTGGGCCAGCGCTTTGCCGCGCGGCTGAGGCTCAGGCTCAGGCTCCTTCGCCATCTCCGAGGCAAATGCCGCCAGCAGGGACGGGTCACCCGTGTCGGCGTACACGTCCGCGGACACCGCTTTTGCAGCTTGGAGGGACATCGGACAGTATTTCAGGACGTTGCGGAGGACCGTCTTCCGGGCCATCTCCGCATAGTCCGTGACCCAAGGTCCCGAGTTCGCCGTCCTGGACCGAGAGCGGATAGCTTCAATCTGCTTCCGAGTCATGTAGCCCAGCTGGTGCGAACCATCTCGGAAACGCACGATGGCGTAGACAGCGATTAGTTTCGCCGGGTCCGGATCGGCCTTTGGGACATGGCGCAGCTTATCCTGGATGCCGAACTCAATCTCGAACTCGTCTCCCTCGTACACGGCATTCGTGGTGACGCTCGAGACGTCTCCGGTCCGGCGAACGAGGTCCAGGAGCCCGCGATATCCGACGATCAACTGCGCCTCGTTGCCGAACGGCACGAGGTAGGCATGGCCTGTGCCGCTCCCAGCCTCAAGTCCGAGTTCTGCCGCCATCAGGACCGCGCGGACGATGCTGCCCATCGTGCACTGCGCGAGCTTGGGCGTCCGCGCCACAGCGTTGTACACGATGCGCATCAACCTCTCGGGGTCGAGCTCGTTCGCCGCCGTAGCGGCGATCAGGCTCCGGTGCCGCTGCAAATATTGGGCGAACGCCCGTAGGTCGCTTCCGGCAGGCCGGCGTGCCAAGTCTGTACTGCTCATTACTCTTCTCCTTTCGCCCATGATCTGGGCACGACGAACCGCCTAACCCCTGGGACCTCTTGCTCGGTGACCACGCGCGCGTAGAGGTCGGGGTCGGCGGCTCTTAGAGCTTCGAAGTCGCAGGTGCGACGTATCGTGGGTTTGGATGTCCGCCACGTTATCTTGCCGTGGCTGGACTCCAGCACTGCGGCGTCCCCCATCGCCGCTTGAATGATAGCCGTGAGCGCGTTCACCTCCTCTTCCTGTTGGGCGAGTTCCGCGCGCGCCACGCGCAACGCGTTGATTAGCGATTCCAGTTGCTCATCCGCGCGCATCACCCGCTCTGTGTGGAGCGGATAGACGCGGCGCATGAAATCTACGTCTGCGGCTGTCGGTTCCGGCGGCACCTCCGGCAGGACGTGCTCCTCCCAAAATCGTCTCGCACGCGTTTCAAGCGCCTCGCCGAGCTCGGCGTTGTACTGGACGCGCCAGACGCCGAAGTCGTCGGTGCCGAACAGCACCGCGATATCGGCGTGGTCAGCCTCAATGTCACGGGCTTGCAACCCCACGTGCAGTTGCCACGTGACTTGGACATACTCGTGGTCCGGCACGGCGTCTGTCCCCTCAGGCCCATAGCCATCCCTGAGCCACGGGCTATGGGTCTTCAGCTCCACGTAGCAGGGGGCTGCGTCCTCGCCGCACGCCACGCGGTCCGGTGCCGCGGTCAGGTAGTCGAACCGCGGGTGCACAACCCGCTCGGCAGCCATTGTCGGCCTGCCGGTCGCCTCGGTATACATGTCTGCCACGATAGGTTCGAACCGAACACCTCGCTTCATGGCCGGGCTCGGTTCCGTGGCAGGGGCATGCCCCGTTTTCTCCAGCCAAACTTGCAGGGGCGTGCGGTAGGGGCTTACCCCCACCACTGCTGCCACGTCCGTAGCACCCAGGAACGCTCTGCGAACCTCTGGACTGTTGTCAGGCCTGCTCATGTCCCAGCTCCTCGTACGCCCGATGGGTCCACTTGCGGGCTGTCACAATCGTAATCCGCTCCCCGGTCCTCTCATGGATGCGGTTGACGACCTGCGCCCAAGGCAGTCTCTCCGCATCCCACTCGCGGAGTAGATGCGCTAGTGCCCCGTTGAGCTTCGCGTCGATGGCCGCCCATCTATATCGCGGGCGGCCTGGACGACGTTGCTTGATAGTCATGTTTCCCTCCTCCTGATGTGATAATGCCCGCCAGCGCACATGAGGCTAACTGGCGGGCGTGGCGTTAGAGTTCGTATAGCCTTCTATCGCGTCTATCTGGTCCCACCACCAGCGCGGTGGTGCCAGAAACACTCGTTTCGGGATGATCCACGTGACGCCCTCCGAGGGCCACGGGATCGTAACCCACCGCCTGCCGCGCTTAAGCGGAGCGTAGATCAGGCGTTGGTCGCATACGACATGTAGCTCAGGCCCCCGCTCCGGCGGGTCCTGATCAAGCACGTCCAGAAAGACAGTGTCAGGCCGGCGTGAAAGCCCGATCCGCACGCAGTGCCTCGTCCGACCACGTGCATACCCGTTATAGCGGGCGTACACGTGGAAGCCGGCGTTCTTCGGGGCGAGGTCCATGTACCGCCCCCCGACGTAGGACTGGCCGGCCGTCTCGTGCTGGTGCACGTAGAGCACTACACCCACTCTATCACCTCCGATTCGAACGCCAGCCGTGCCTCGCGCTCAGCTGGCGACTCGACGAACCACTCGTCGGTGTCAGGAACGTGAGTGTAGTGGAACACATCGTTCCACTCTCCGATTGCCACGATATGGCATCCGGCCTTGTAGCGCAGGAGGTACTCGGGCTCTCCGCCCAAGCCACCGGCTTGACCCCATGGCCGCCATCCGCGGGCGAGGAACTCAACCCCTTCGGACTCGTCAGTGATAAAGTGACGGTCCGTCCGGTGGTATCCCGCGATTGCGCGGAATACCATATAGCGGTCCGTGCTGCCCGGCTGGGTCACGAGCACCAGCCCATGCTCGGTTCTCGCGGCCCGATACGGGCCTGGCCCGCGTAGCGGGATCACCACATAGATGCCAGCGCGGCGATTAAGCCCGAGCTCGATCCGCTCCGTCGGCGGGAGCGGCCTCGGGTCCGCACCTATCTCGCTGACCTCAAGGATGTTCATGACTCCTCCTTTCTGCCGGTGTACCAGGCCCACCGGCAGGCTCTCATAGCCTTAGGTCTCAATATCGACGGCTGTGCGCATGGCCTTAGCCTTGGCCGCAATGTCTGGATGCGCTGCGTCGAACGCAGCGAGCGCCGCGCGGGCAGCCTCAAACGCGTCGGTCGTCACGCGTGAGTACGTCGTGCTCTCGGATGCCGCCTCGATTTCCCTCACATGCATCTGGAACATTTCCTCCAGGGCCTCCTGATACGCCCGCACGAGCTTATCGCGCTCCTTCAGGAGCTCGTCGCTGCATCGGTTCATGTTTCCCTCCTTGCCGGTGTACCAGGCCCACGGGCGGGCGCTCATATCAGGTATCAATACTCAGTCATGGTGATTGGTGCGTCCTCGACGGCCTTGCGCCGGGCCTCGTCTCGCTTCCGTGCCCGCGCACGGGAGAGGGGCTCGTCGTCCAGAACGCCGAGCATAGCGGCCTCGATAGCCCTGTGCAGAGCCTCTGTGCGCGTCGAGCCCTGCGCGACCGTCACAAACTCTCGGGGCCAGCGTGGAGTCACGTCAATTTCGACAACCCAATCCCCACCGTCGCCGCCATCTTCGTGGCCTAATCTCACGTCGCGTCCGGTGAGTTTCTCAAGCCTCCGAATCAGCCTATCGATAGTCACTGTCGTTCCTCCTTTCTGCCCGCGTACGAGGCCCGCGGGCGGGCACTCGGGGTTAGTCCTCCTCGACGAGTCGGTATGTGCCCTCAGATTGCCGGACGGACCGGAAGGAGATTCCAGTGGCCTGTGCGACAGCAGCGTCGCACAGGTACTTGAGCGCATAGGTGTACGAGGCAAGCGTGCTGGCTCTCGTATCAGATGCGCGCGTAGCGGTCTCGGATTGTGACGGACTTTGCGCCCACGGGTGCGGCGACGTAGTACTCGTCACCATCCTCCGTCCAGGCTACTGAAGACCCGCAGCAGCACGTCGGGATTCCGCATACTGCGCGGTTGAGGCGGCGAGCAACCCGTCTGGATACACGATACAGTGCCCACTCTCCAATGGGCTCGCCGTACTCGTTCTCGCGGCTCTCGATTCCCGCAGGTTCTCCGACCATCACCCTTAGCTTTGTGGGGCCGTGAAACCCATGATGCTCGATTGTTAGTACCATCTCTGGCTCCTCCTTTCTGCCCCATGGGGGCTGTGTTCAGTACACTATCAGTATACTATAGATTCACCGGTTTGTCAAGGGGTTTGGCGATTTTTTCAAGATTTTTTTAAGATTCTTGCCGGAGCCTGCGGTGCTTGCTGATACGGGCTCAGCCCACGAGAACCCAGCTCGCGCCGCAGTCCTCCGACGTGTACAATCCACCGCTCGTTGTCGCCCACAGTCTGCCCGTGCGCGGGTCATAGGTGAGCCCGAACACCTCAGGCGACAGGTCAGCGACGGCCTCGGCGCTGCCCCACGTCTGCCCGGAGTCCACCGATACCCGCCTGTAGACGCTCCCGCCATACGCGTACAGCAAAATCACTACCGCCCTATCGCTCATGGACTCAATCGCCGCACTCGATGCACTCAAGGCCAGCACCTCCGTCGCCGTCAGCCCGCAGTCGTCGGACCGATAGACCAGTGTATCACCATCGGATGCCGTTAGGATCCACAGCACCGCTGTCCGGCTATCCCACGCCAGCCCGACTACATGACCGCCAAGGCTCTCGCCCGTCCAGAGGCGGTCGCCCCATGCGCTGTACGTCGTAACGGCCTCTCCCTCCCCAACGTGGATCAATCCGCGCTCTGATGCGCGTTCGATCGCTCCAGGCGCGCTACCTGCCGCAGCGAAACACCGACGCAACCGCGTCCCGCAGTAGACCGTCGCCTCAATCGCAGGATCGCCACTGATAGCCGCACGTGTCCTGTGCGTATAACCTGCTCTGCCACACGGGCTCCCCGTCAGGTATTCGCCCCGAACGTCCGTCGTGACGGCACCCGCCTCCGCTGACGCCGGCAGCTCCGTCAGCGTAACCACAGAATCCCGCCGCGCCTTACCGCCGACCGCCACGAGCCCCCATGACGCGCCCCGCATGTACCGCCCACCTGCCAGCGTAATCCGGCCTTCATCAGCAGTCGAACCGTATTCCCAACGGTGCGCGCCGGTCCTGAGCCCCAGAGCATCGCCACACATGGGATAGATGCTCACCTTGTCAATGAGCACCTGCGCATATAGGTCGCGCGCAGAGCTAACGTCCAGGTCGAGCCCGTAGGACCACGCGCCGTTGCGGTAGGAGATGCCAGCGCCCTCCAGCCACATGGCATTTCGGTTCTTGTTCAGGAATCCGTAATACCAGTTGTCACCCTCTGCCCCGTCCGGAACATCAATAGCGCTGTTCAGCGTTGCCGTCCACCCTGGATTGCGTTCAACGCCGGCATCTACGGCGTTCACCTGGGCAAATAGTCCGCCGATGGTCTCAGCCATGTAGATGCCAGAGGCCTTGCTGTAATCCGCCTCTTCGAGACTGCGCCGCCCGTCCGTGTCGCCCCTCAAGAACGGCCGCTTTTGCTCGCCGGACACGCCGCTCTCCACCCAGTACAGGTGCGGGGCAACGACATTCAGCAGGCTGTGTCCTGCAGGAGGTGAGGCCCAGGTATCACGCGACAGGTAGACGCCGTTCGCCCCCACCGCGCAGGTAACGCCTGCCTCAGCCGCCAGCGTGTAGCTTCCGACGTTGACCACGCCCCACATTGCGCCATCGCCCGTGACCGTGTCCACGTCCGTCGGCACCGGCCAGCGGCTGTCTCGCGCATCGGTCTGGGTATTCAGGTTGCTCGGCACGCACAGGTCGAACGTCGCCAGCCCGCTTCCGTCGGTCCGCACGGTCCACGTCTTGACCCCTATCGTCAGCGTTACCTGCTTGTCCGGCTGATCTGTTTGGACGAGCAGGTAGCGATAGCCGGCCAGGGATTTCGCCGGCGAGCACGTGCGCGTTGTGCCGCCACTCCCGAACGAGAAACCACCGTCGAGCGCAACAGTCGTAGACTGGCCGATTGTGCCGGCCAGATAATAGGGACCACGGAGAAGCAACCTCCACTGATCGGACTGCTCGCCGCTCGGCGGAACGAACCAGTGATAGACCCAGGGCCATTGCTCGTCGAGGATGAGAGCGTCCTGCGCAACACCATTGAGCGTGCAGGTTATCCCATAACTCCGCTGGACGTACGACGCTGAATAGCTTCCGCCGTACGGGCTGACCTCCGCGTAGCTCTCGCCGGATTTCCGTTTGACCCGCACGGTTCCGCCTGCGGTGTACGCCTCAGCGTCGGCCCGCAGCTGACCGATAAGGTCAAACCCTTGCGGTGGGGCGCCAGATACAGTCGCGTCGGCGGACGACGCGATGCTCGTGTCCGTCTTTATGCTTAAGTCCCGCCCGCCGATGCTTACCCAAGCGTGTCCGTCGTTGCGGGCGGACGTGGGCGCATCGTATTCGAGATAATCCCACGTCGCCGCAAAATCCTGCGCGGATCGACCGCCACCGGCAGAGGCGGTCAAGCCCCAGTCATAGCGGTCGAGCCTGAACGGATACTGGAACGTGTCAACCGCAGTCGCAGTTACGTTGCCACACGTGACGGTAACTGTGAGCTTTGCCCCGACAGGAACCCTCTCGTACAGCGTCAGTGTCGCGAGCATCAGAGGATCATCAGACACAGCTGCGCCCCCGTAATCAGCCGGGTCGTCAGCCTCCACGTATTCGGCCCATTCCTCAGCCTGCGATATCGTGATGCTCCATGTGCCATTGAGCAGGTCCTTGACCGTGCGCGGCGTCAGGTCCGACTGCGTATCTCTTGCTCCAAGCCCCGTAACTGCCTCTACGGTTATCCCGAGGGCCGATGCCTGCACATCCACATAGGTCGCATTGTCGGTAATCCAGTTGGCAGCAACGTGGAGCGAGTATGAGTTGCCCGTGATTAGAGGAGGCTTGCCGCTGGTCGTCTCATATGCGTATCCCCCGAATGTGCCGCTGATGGTGATACTGCGACTCCTGCCAGTCCTGAACGCCGTCATGGCTCAACCCAGAACGTCGGAACCATCCAGACGCGAAAACCCCGCCACGTGTAATATCCCCACGCTACCGCTCAGGTCCTCCTCTGCCGAATCGGTCGGGATGTCAGAGGCGCGCAGGACCTGCAGCCACTGTTGTCTCGCCCCGCCGAATCCCAGCAGGTCCTGCTCGTGCAGCTCAGCCCCTGCTACCGCCGCTGCGGCCTGACGCCGGAGTATCTGACGCGCGAGTCTCGTCCTCACTAAATTGGCTCCTCAAACACGGTTTCGAGCTCGTAAGTGATTTTCCGTTCGCACCCGCCCAGGACCTTGACCGTTCGGCGCTTGAGGTACCAGTCCTGGTCGGAACCCTCGAACCTGGCCCTCGCTCTCGGCTTGAAGCCGTCAACGTAGTACGGCGCGGTCAGCTCGACGCGCCCGAGCCTGTGCATGACACGATCGGCGACAATGCGGGCTACCCTGTTTAACTCCGGCTGCTCCGTCACGCCCTCAGCCCTGACGCCCAGGACAACGGCCCGCCCCAGGTAGTCCGGCGAGAGGCTATCTGTCAGGCTCGCGCTGTTAGTGACAACGACTGTGCGCTGCGTGCTGTCACTGCCGCTGCCGCCGGTGCTCGTCGCAACGTAGATGATGTTTGCCTCTGGCGGCGAGATAGTCAGGTGCGCAGTCTGATAGCGAATGACCTTGTTCGCCGGGTCATGCGTGGTTGGCGATAGCGTCCAATAGTCCGCGTCCGGTTCGACGGCCTCGATGTGCCACGTATCCGTATCGGCCTCGTATCTCGCATGGTACTCCAGATTCTGAGCGCGCCCGAACACCAGGAGCTTCCTCAGGACCGACTCGCCGTCGTCGCCACTTTGCACCGCATACTTCCAGTGGGAGTCCTGCCCCGAGCCGGGCACGAGGATCGCGCCAAGCTCCGCCGGAATGACCACGGTCGAATAGCCGGCCGCTTTGAACACGATCTCAACCGCGTCCTTCAGCGTCATCTTGTCGAAAGCGGCGTCGAGATGAATATGGCCTTCGCGCAGCCGCTCCATCTCGTCGGTCAGCGTCACATCGGCGAGATAGTACGGATCGAACGCCCCCTCGTTGGCAACGTATTGCAGTTTAAAATCTTTGGCCCACCCCACCAGGGCAGTGTCCCACGTTACCCCATCTTCTGACACCTCAACCCGGGCAGTTGCATCGCCACGCTCGCCGATAGCCTTGAGCGCCTCAGTATCAAGTGCTAAGGTTGCCTGCCCCTCAACGCGCCCGTCCGCCGAGTGCGTGAGTTCGAGCGAGCGACAGACAACGCTCTGTTCTGTCGTCGCCCGCGTTTCCACAACCGGCTGCCATTGGACGCCCCAGCCGTACACAAACGGCGTGTACGCCGGGTCTGTCGTGCTCAGGCTCAACTGCACGCGGCCCTTCCGGTCCACGCCGGCCGTCCACGCCGCACTACCCTCGGCGTTAAGCAGTTGTGCGCTTGCCGATGTGTAGCCCATCAGCGCCTCGGCTACAGTGGGCACAGTCCCGAGGCTCAGGCCTGGCGTCGTGGATGGACGATAGCCAGGCTCAAACGGCGCATCAACCGCACTCCCGCTCGTCGGATAGG
>Ga0078972_1017331_pt1 | contig 10367 bp, 8 predicted proteins | sample YelNatPaOPGAMG01_FD_67568 | JGI IMG/M metagenome (GOLD analysis project Ga0078972, IMG submission 67568) | Hot spring thermophilic microbial communities from Obsidian Pool, Yellowstone National Park, USA - OP-RAMG-01 (SPADES assembly) (version 2) | ecosystem: Environmental > Aquatic > Thermal...
ACCTATTTCAAGCGTTTTGGGGTTGAAAGCACATACATCGATACCTCGAAACTCTCAAATATTGAAGCCGCAATCAAGCCCAACACCCGATTGCTTTACCTTGAAAGCCCCACAAACCCAACTATGGTTATTACCGATATTAAAGCAGCCTCGGAATTAGCCCATAAGCACGGGTTAGTGGTGGTGGTTGATAATACCTTTTGTAGCCCATACCTTCAACGCCCACTCGACCTTGGAGCCGATGTGGTATTCCACTCAATGACTAAGTTTTTAAACGGCCATGCCGACATTGTAGCAGGTATTATTGTTACCAAAACCCAAGAACTTTATAAAACCGTTAGGCCAGCCATGGTAAACATGGGCTGCAACATGGACCCCCACCAAGCATACATGGTGCTTAGAGGCATTAAAACCCTGTCGCTACGCGTTGAGCGTGCCCAACAAAACGCCCAAAAGGTTGCCGAATTCCTCGAAAAACATCCTAAAATTGAGTGGGTTAAATACCCAGGATTAAAATCGCATCCCCAGTATGAACTGGCCCAAAAACAAATGAAAGGCCCTGGAGCCATGATCAGTTTTGAACTAAAAGGGGGTATTGAAGCCGGTAAGATTCTGATGAATAATGTAAGGTTAGCCATGCTGGCGGTTTCACTGGGTGGTGTTGAAACACTAATTCAGCATCCGGCATCCATGACCCACTCAAAAATGACACCCGAAGCTCGATTAAAAGCAAACATCACCGATGGTTTAGTTCGCTTCTCCGTTGGTATTGAAGATGTTGAAGACATTATTGCCGACTTAGATCAGGCACTTGCCAAAATATAATGCGCAAACGTCAATCTATTTTACCCGCAATTAAACGTTGCGGGTTTTTTTATACAAAAAAAATATATACCTTTATTTGTAATTTTTCGTAGTAAACTATATCAGAACAAAATTTTTCTCAAAATGAAAAAGTACATTGCACTGGCAAGTTCACTTCTAATATATGCGTCGGTTTACGCACAATTAGAAAGAATGCCCTTTGGCGATAAAATGAGTTACAATGCTCACAAACTTACTATAAATGAATCAAAGGGTTCAGGAACTCCAAGTTCAGCGATTTTTTACGATGACTTTGAGGGTGCAGGTTATCAATTGACCGACAAATGGGAGGTTCTTAGGAGTACAACTCTTGACTTCCAGCAAGCCATTGCTGCAACCAATCCAACATGGTTTCATTGCACAGCCCAAAGTTTCAATGGAAATGGCTCAACCTACATTAAACATGGCGAGGCATCGGTAGCCATATCGTTCACAGCACCCGATTTTACTTGGCTTATAACACACGATACTATTGCTATTCCTTCCGAGCCTGAAGCATTCCTGAAGTTTTGGCTGTGGTATTATAGCAATTATGATCAGGGTTACATAACTCATTTGTACGTTTTGGCATACGATGTTGATGGCCAAACCCTCGATACTCTTTTGTACTATGGCAAGGACCAAGCCACATCGGCACCCAATCAGTATAAGTCGCTTATCAACCTATCTATTTCAAAGGTGGCAGGTAAAAATGTAAGGTTAGCCTTTGTGTATGAGAATCGGAACAACCTGAATAAAGGAACCCAACTTGCAATCGACGATATCTTGGTAACCAATATCAATATTCCAGATATTGAATTAAAAGCAATTCCCTACAAATACTCAAAAGTTCCCAAAATTACCTTTGATTCACTACTTATAGAACTTAAAGCAAATATCTACAATCAAGGAACAGTTTTAAACGACACATTAAAAATTGCAGCTACTTGTGAAAAAATATCGAGCTTACAATCGACTGCTGAAATTACTGACACCCTCGATAGTGGCGAGCAAAGGGTGGTAACACTTGCCCCATCCGTAAAGATCAATGCCACTGCCGAGAGTTATACTTTTAACATCAACTCAACTACCCCACCCGATACCCTTGTTCAGAATAATACCGATAACACAACCCTCGAAATAACCAATTCAATTTTTGCAACCGACAGAGGGGTTAAGGGCGGGATATCTTTTAGTCAAAACACACTAATAGGTAATCTTTATGAGTTTCAACGATCAAGTTTTATTGATGGCGTTGAAATTGGCTGGGCTCAAAACACCACTATACCTGAGACAGAGTATCCTCTGGACTTTTCAGTATATGTTTTAGAAATCAACCCAGCTAATCCTCAAGTATCAAAAACAGTAACTCAAGAAAATTTCCAAAAAGATTATTCAGCCAATGGCGGCTCAATCATCTACTTCTTCTCGCATCCGGTTTACTGCCAACAAGGGTTTTCGTATTACCTTGTAATTGAGCAATCAAACAATACCCCGCTTGGTATTGGATACGATGGAAACCCATATGGGGCATTTTGGAAAATCGATGGAATGTATCCTTTGAAAGCAACCTACATGGCTAACCAATCCATTGGGAACCTTGCCATCAGAGCACTGGTTAGCCAACCTGTTGAAAACCCAACGGTTTTCTTTAACATTAAGAATAAGCAGAAAGAACCTGCCCAAAATGTTAAAGTACGAATTGTTGAGCTCGATTCAACAATTACAACTAACGCACAAGGGCAAGCCTCCATCAAACTAAACAATGGTCTATACACCTATAGCATCGATTCCACGGGATATTCATCGCTCAAGAAAAAATTTACAGTATTCTCGCAGAATCTGATAATTAACGATTCGCTTGTGAAAGCCTACAATGTGAAGTTTAGGATTGTTGACACCGACTCCGTACCACTGCCCGGCGCAAAAATTAATGTTTACCCCATTACCCTTACAAGTAATGAAAATGGTGAGGATAGCGCCATGTTGCCTTCGGGAAACTACTCACTTAAAGTATTACTTTCCAACTATAAAATGAAATATCCGATCGATTTACTGGTTGAAGATAAAGATACCCTTTACATCGTTGTAATGGAGCAAGCTACAACCTATAGCCTAACAGTAAATGTTAAAAACACAAAGGGTGAGAGCTTACCCAATGCCGATGTTAGCTTAATGGGCTATGGAACCCTAAAAACGAATAGCGAGGGTGTCTGCACTTTTAGTGGGCTGCTTCCCGGAAACATTATGGGTTCTGTTTACTATTACAATTATGTTTGGGGTTCAATCTTTGTGGAGCTAACCTCCGATAACACAATCAATGTAACACTAATCCCTGAACACTATACTGCCACATTTTATGTTACATCCAAGGGAAATCCTATTATCAATGCCGAAATTATAATTGAGGGTTTAGACACTTTACATACTGGCCTTAACGGATATGCACAGTCTAAATCTATTCCATTCGGAAACAATATTCCTTACACGGTTAAAATCAAAGATTATTATTCCTACACTGGAACCTTTGATATTTGGAATTCCGATGTTCTTGTTAATGTTAATCTAACTCCTCTTGGCATTGACGATGAAATTGACGACATCAGGCCAACTATTTACCCGAATCCCACATCCGACTTTATTATAATTTCAGGCATTGGAGACTATTCCATTTCAATTTTCGATTTAAACGGTAGAATGGTTTACCAAAATATTTCATCGGACAATAAGGTGGATATTAGCTACCTGCCCAAAGGCGTTTACATTGTAAAGCTTACTACATCAAAAGGTTTTAGTATGCATAAAATTCTAAAACAGTAGCCAAGATTTTGAATTAAAAAAAAGGAGTGCATTGCACTCCTTTTTTTATTACATTCTATAACTTTAAATCCTTATTTCAACAAAATTATTTTAATATTCAATTTAAATCGATAACAAATTATCACTTTTTTTTTGATTTTTCTGAAAGACTAAAAGAAATATTTTGTAAACTTGTAGTGCTTATTTAATTAGTAATACTTTGTTGATTTTAATAGATAATAAGCAAGTTATCAACACAATAAAGAAGTAAATATGAAAAATACGCCCATTCCTTACGAAGTGGTAAAGCAAAAGATTCAAGAATCGAAGTTATCGAGCGTAGGAAAGGCCTCGATTCGAGAGTTGGTTAGGCTTGTCAACGAAATTGAAAAGGCAACCGGAATAAAGTATGTAAGGATGGAAATGGGTGTACCCGGACTAGAGCCTTCACAAATTGGCATCGATGCTGAGATTGAAGCATTAAGAAGGGGAGTTGCATCCAAGTACCCGATGATTGATGGGGTACCCGAACTCAAAAAAGAAATTGCAAGGTTTGTAAAGAACTTCATCAATATTGATGTTGATGAGCAAGGATGTATTCCAACGGTAGGATCCATGCAGGGCGCGATGGCTGCATTTCTGGTTGTAAACCGATGCGTGGCAGCAAAGGATACAGTTCTTTTCATCGATCCCGGCTTTCCGGTTCAAAAACAACAGCTCAGAGTACTTGGAATGAACTTTGAGACTTTTGATGTATATAACTATCGTGGCGACAAACTCCGCGATAAACTTGAGTCGTACCTCAAAAAAGGGAACATCTCAGCAATCCTCTACTCAAACCCCAACAACCCCTCATGGATATGCTTTACCGAAAAGGAATTGCAAATCATTGGTGAGTTAGCCACCGCCTACGATACCATTGTAATAGAAGACTTGGCATACTTTGCCATGGATTTCCGCAAGGATCTCTCCAAACCCGGTCAACCACCCTACCAACCCACTGTTGCCAATTACACACACAACTGGCTCATGCTAATATCCAGCTCCAAGGCATTCTCCTATGCTGGTCAACGTATTGGCACAATGGTAATTAGCAACAGCTTATACAAGCGCCGTTACCCCGATCTTAAACGATTTTTCACCTCCGATGAATTTGGCTACGCCATGCTTTACGGAGCGGTTTACTCACTGTCGTCAGGGGTTTGCCACTCAACTCAGTACGGTTTTGCTGCCATGCTAAGAGCCGCCAACGACGGAACCTTCAACTTTGTTGAGTCGGTTCGGGAGTATGGCGAAAAGGCCAGAATAATGAAAAAAATATTTACCGATAATGGTTTTACCATAGTTTATGATATGGATGAGGATAAACCCCTTGCCGATGGGTTTTACTTTACCATATCGTACCCCGGTTTAACCGGTGAACAACTTATAGAGGAACTTCTTTACTACGGTGTAAGTGCGATCTCGCTGGCCATAACCGGTAGTGAACGAACCGAAGGCTTACGCGCATGCGTATCCCAAGTTCAGCGCAGCCAATTCCCTGATTTAGAAGAACGCCTTAAACGTTTTAATGCCGATCATAGGAACTAACATAGTAAACCCAATAGTTAAACAACAAATCAAATTTGACCAATATGGCAAAAGTTAGAGGAGCAATTGTGGTCGATGTAGAGAAATGTAAAGGATGTAGCCTTTGCGTGGTGGCCTGCCCTTCAAAAGTTATTGAGCTGGCAAGGGAGGTAAACGGCAAAGGTTATAACTACGCCTACATGGCCAATCCCGAAGCCTGTACAGGCTGCGCAAACTGCGCATTGGTTTGTCCCGATACGGTTATTACCGTTTATAGGGTTAAATCGGAAGCTGAGGCTTAAAACTACATGTTGAATAAACAAAAACTCATTAAAGAAAATGGCAGAGTTAAGATTAATGAAAGGGAATGAGGCCATAGCCGAGGCAGCCATTCGATGTGGTTGCGATGGTTACTTTGGCTACCCCATAACCCCACAATCCGAAGTGCTTGAAACCCTAATGGCACGCAGGCCATGGGAAGAAACCGGAATGGTTGTTCTACAAGCCGAAAGCGAGGTTGCCGCAATTAACATGGTTTATGGCGGTGCCGGATGCGGAAAAAAAGTAATGACATCATCATCAAGCCCCGGTATAAGCTTAAAGCAAGAAGGTATAACCTATATTGCCGGAGCTGAACTTCCCTGCTTAATTGTTAACGTAGTTCGTGGGGGTCCAGGATTGGGAACCATTCAGCCCGCTCAAAGCGATTACTTTCAGGCCGTAAAAGGCGGCGGCCATGGCGATTACAAACTTATTGTCCTTGCTCCTGCATCGGTTCAGGAAATGTACGATTTTGTTGACCTAGGATTTGAACTTGCCTTCAAGTACCGCAATCCCGCTATGATTCTTTCTGATGGTATTATCGGTCAAATGATGGAAAAGGTTCAGATTGGACCCTTTAAACCCCGAATGACCGACGAGGAAATAGTAGCTAAGTATGGTTCATGGGCTACTACAGGCAAAACCCCTAACCGCCAGCGTAATATCATTACCTCACTTGACCTCGATGCAAGCCGTCAGGAACAATTTAACCTGAAGTTGCAAAAGAAATACCGTGAAATTGAAGAAAAAGAGGTTCGTTTCGAAAAGATTGCCTGCGACGATGCCGAGTACCTACTTGTGGCCTATGGCTCATCGAGCCGTATCTGCCAAAAAACTGTTGACCTCGCTCGCGAAAAAGGCATTAAGGTAGGATTACTGCGTCCTATAACCCTTTTCCCTTACCCTACCAAGGCTATCCAAGCCATGCTAGGACAGCTAAAAGGAATACTGGCCGTTGAAATGAGTGCTGGTCAAATGGTTGAAGATGTTCGCCTTGCCGTTGAAGGGAAGGTTAAGGTTGAACATTACGGCCGCATGGGTGGTATGATACCTACCCCAAATGATGTGTTAAAGGCTTTAGAAGAACAAATTATTAAAGGCTAATAAAAATGGACGTTAAGGATATAATCAAGGAAGAGAATTTGGTTTACTCCAAAACCAAACTCCTAACCGACAATATCATGCACTACTGCCCGGGTTGTACCCATGGCGTGGTTCATAAAGTGCTTGCTGAGGTAATCGACGAGCTGGGAATCCAGGAAAAAACCATTGGGGTTGCACCGGTTGGATGCTCCGTACTTGCCTACAACTACATCGATATCGATTGGCATGAGGCTGCACACGGTCGTGCTCCTGCGCTTGCCACTGCAATCAACCGCTTATACCCCAATAAGTATGTATTCACCTACCAAGGCGATGGCGACTTGGCTTCAATTGGTACCGCTGAAATCATACACGCTTGCAACCGTGGCGAGAATATCGTGGTGATTTTCATCAACAATGGTATATACGGGATGACTGGCGGCCAAATGGCTCCTACTTCGCTGTTAGATATGCCAACCTCTACTACTCCCTACGGCCGTAAAGTTGAACTCAACGGTTATCCTTTAAAGATTACTGAACTCATTGCCCAACTCCCAGGGACCTGCTACGTTACACGCCAGTCGGGTCACACACCTGCTGCCGTTCGTAAGCTAAAAAAGGCCATCACTAAGGCTTTTGAAAACACCGGCAAGAAGAAAGGGACATCGTTCATTGAGGTAGTATCGACCTGCAACTCCGGTTGGAAGCTATCGCCCGTTAAAGCTAACGAGTGGATGGTTGAGCATATGTTCCCCTATTACCCACTAGGCGATTTGAAAGACGAGTAGTAGTTTATCAACTTTTAAAAAATTGAAAAAAAATGACCGAAGAAATCATCATAGCCGGATTTGGTGGGCAAGGCGTACTATCGATGGGTAAAATCCTTGCCTACTCAGGCATAATGCAGGACCAGGAGGTAGCCTGGATGCCTTCGTATGGACCCGAAATGCGTGGTGGTACTGCTAACGTTACCGTTATCCTTAGCGATTCACGTATCAGTTCCCCTATTCTTCAGGAATTTGATACCGCCATTATTCTAAACCAACAATCGTTGGACAAGTTTGAGAGTAGGGTAAAACCTGGCGGTACTCTAATTTACGACCCCAACGGTATTACCCGTCACCCTCAACGCACCGATATCAACATTTACCGGGTTGAAGCTGCTGAGGAAGCCGCTCGCATGAAAAACGCCAAAACTTTCAACATGATTGTTCTGGGGGCTTTCCTTAAAGTAAAACCCATTGTAAAACTCGAAAACGTGATAAAAGGCCTTGAGAAATCGTTACCCCAACGCCACCATCACCTAATTCCCATGAACAAGGAAGCTATAACCCGGGGAATGGAAATTGTGAAAAAAATCAACTAAATATTTGATAGATTACTAAACAGCCTGACATAAAAGTCAGGCTGTTTTTTTTAGTTATACGGCTCCGATGCTCGCTTAAGAATTTTTTCAATAATATCGGGGGTTATATTTCTGTTTTCACCCAGTTTCCATCCCCTTGCAACAAATCGTTCAACAATAGGTTTTATATCGGCATAACTAATCCCATGCTCTGGTAGGCGTGTTTTTACACCCAAACTCCTAAAAAACTTCTCGGTTTCTTCAATTGCTCGCTCTGGGGTTAAACTGTTTCCGCTTAGGTTCCAAACCCTGCTACCATACTGAAGTAGCTTCTCCTTTTTGAACTCAACCATTTCAGTTAGCAGAGCTGGATAAATAATAGCCAAAGTAACACCATGATCGAGTCCAAAAAAAGCGGTAAGTTCATGTCCAATCATATGGGTAGCCCAATCGGTGGGAACACCGGTTGAAATTAAACCATTTAAGGCCATGGTACAGCTCCACATAAAATTGGCTCTTAAATCGTAATCCGTTGGATTATCAATTGTTTTTGGGCCTACCTCGATGAGTGTTTGAAGAATACCTTCCGCAAACCTATCCTGAATTGGCGAATTTGATGGATAAGTAAGGTACTGCTCAAGCACATGGGCAAAAGCATCGACAACACCATTGGCAACCTGATGCTTGGGCAGCGAAAATGTTACCGTGGGGTCAAGAACCGAAAATTTAGGGAAAACAGCAGGACTGCCAAAGGCATACTTCTCCTTGGTTGCCTCCCGGCTAATAACAGCGCCAGCATTCATTTCGGAGCCGGTTGCCGGCAGTGTTAGTACTGTTCCAAAGGGTATTGCCTTTTCAACCTTAATGCCTTTGGAAACAATGTCCCAGGGCTCTCCGTCAAATGGTATTGATGCCACAATAAACTTTGTTCCATCAATTACTGAGCCCCCTCCAACAGCCAGTACAAAATCGACATTATTTTCACGGGCAAGTTTAACTGCTTTTATAAGGGTCTCATACCGCGGATTAGGCTCAATACCCCCAAATTCAATTACTTTTTTCCCTACTAAAGCATTAATCACTTTATCGTAAACTCCATTTCGCTTAATACTTCCACCTCCATAGGTAAGAAGCACTGTGCTATAGGGTAAAATTTCCTGAGTTATTTTCTCAATTTGGCCCTCGCCAAAAAGAATTTTAACTGGGTTGTAAAACTCAAAATTCTTCATATGATAAATGTTTACTAAAAGAAACAACCCACCGTGAAAATTGTTACGATGGGTTCCGAAAATTAATGCGATTAATTATATTACCTGAATAGCTCGCTGAATATCAATAACTATTGCATCCTCCTCGTCCCTATACTCTTTCTTTACCTCCAGATGCAAATAATCATCATCGGAACCTGAAAGTTGAACAAAATCAAGTTCAGGAATTGAAGTGGACAAAAACTCAAATAAATCCTCATCGGATAGGTACTCAAAGCCACCTATGGCATTGTAACGGAGCACAGTAACCAAAGCGTTTTCGTCAGCATCCACAATGCTCCTTGCGAGTCGTTCCGATAGGTAATTTTTTACCTTGTTTTTTGAGACCTGAACTTTCTTCATGGTTTGGATAGTTTACAGTTTACACAAATTTTATATGGGTGATTAAAATGTCTAACAAACCAATTCTTTTTAGTACAAATTTAATTTTTTTACGAATGAATTTAAAAAGTAGTTACTAATTCCTTTACTTTGTTTTGATTTTAAAGTTTAACCGATATGAGTACAGCGAATGGAGAAATCAAACCACAAATTGAAGAGACATGGAAAAACGTACTATATGATGAGTTCAAAAAGGAGTACTTTGTCAAGCTCAAAGAATTCCTGATAGACGAAAAGAAAAAGTACACAGTTTATCCTCCCGGCTCGCAGATTTTTGCTGCATTCAATCATACCCCATTCGATAGTGTGAAAGTGGTAATCCTTGGTCAGGATCCCTACCATGGACCTGGGCAAGCCCATGGGCTATGTTTTTCGGTTCCCAAGGGTATACCCGTACCTCCCTCGCTTCAGAATATCTTTAAAGAAATAAATAGTGATTTAGGGCTACCTATACCAAATAATGGGAATTTAGAGAAATGGGCTAAACAGGGTGTACTACTTTTAAACGCCACCCTTACAGTCAGGGCTAACCAAGCCGGTTCGCACCAGAATAAGGGCTGGGAAACCTTTACCGATGCCGCCATTAAAGCCCTATCGGACTATCATAAGGGTTTGGTATTCATTTTATGGGGTAACTATGCCCAGGCAAAAGCCCGAATTATTGATGCTAACAAGCATTTTATTTTAACAGCTCCTCATCCATCGCCACTCTCGGCTAATAGAGGATTTTTTGGCTGCAAGCATTTTTCAAAAACAAA
>Ga0078972_1017332_pt1 | contig 10367 bp, 15 predicted proteins | sample YelNatPaOPGAMG01_FD_67568 | JGI IMG/M metagenome (GOLD analysis project Ga0078972, IMG submission 67568) | Hot spring thermophilic microbial communities from Obsidian Pool, Yellowstone National Park, USA - OP-RAMG-01 (SPADES assembly) (version 2) | ecosystem: Environmental > Aquatic > Thermal...
TTAAGAAGGGCTAATTTAGTGCATCAGAGGAAAAAAGCAAAAGCCCATTTCAATAGCATTAAAAACAAGAGAGCAAGAAGAGTCCATGTTGCAAATGCAAAAGAGTATTTTGCGATTTTTTCATTGTTTGTGATGCTTAAAATTGTTAAGTAGAAAAATCTACCTCCGTCAAAAATACCTGCTGGAATCATATTCATCAGGGCAACTGAAAAACAAACAAGAACGAGCCACCACAATAAGTCAAGGATGAAAATGCCAAAATTGCCTATTTTTGACTGATAATAAACATTAGGGTTGCGGATTTTCTCAATTAATTCATAAAAGAAACCGAAAACGCCTGAATGTCCTGTGGAATAAACTCCGATTCCCAAAAATGCCTTGCCGTCTTTATCTCCGAGTGTTATTTCGTGAGTGATTATGCCTGTGCCGTTATAGGTTTTGATTTGTATTTTATCACCTGGGGAATGAGAACGAAGGATATTTATTAAATCTTCATAGCTTGTAACTTTTGTAAAGTCTGCTTCTATAATTGCGCCGCTTAATTTTGCATTATATGCAGGAGAGTCTTCAAAAGCATAAATTTTGGTTAGATTATTGTTTATTGAATTATTTAATACTGATTGATCTACAAAAAAGGTTTTATTTAGAGCGTTTATTTTTAGCATTGTGGAATTATCAATTTTTGAAATTGATGAAATATCCGAGATATTAATATCTGAAGTAGCATAAGTATTGAAAATAACTCCTGATGGGGCAAATGCAGAAACAAAGAAGAGCCATAAAATAAGGGCAAATAAAATTCCCATGATGATATTTGCAAAAGTTCCTGCAGCAAGCACAGATAACTGCGCAAACTTGCTTCTCTTTTTCATTTGCTTGTCATCCTGCTCAACAAATGCTGCTATGAATGGGCCAAGAAAACCAAAACCTGTTGAGCGAATCTTTATATGGTTCAATCTCGCAAAAATCCCGTGAGCAAATTCATGAGGAATTGCAATTGCAGCTATGATTAATATCCAATAAGTAAAATAAAATGGTGGAAGAAAATCAATTTTGAATAATTCGGGAAGGTAAGGAATGAGGGGCATTATAACAGGGACTTTTAGCGCTTTCGCAGCGAAAGGAGAAGTTATGTAAAAGTAAGCAAATTTGAATATTGTGTAAATTCCAAAGATAAGCAGAAAATAACCGCAAGTCACAACTAAATACTGCAATGGGGTGAGGAGCTTATTGTATTTTTTTGTAAATGAGTCTATAAATTTTATCCCTAGTTGAGTTTTATAAAGATACAATGCGCCCTCTCTTTTTAGATTGCGCCTTCGAACATAAAGAAAGACAACTATGAGTAATGTGAATAACACTAAGAAAGTTATGTCATATGCTGCGAAACTCATCCTACTTTTTCCTTATTGGGCGAAATGCTCTTCCTGCACACCTCGGGCACTTAACTTTGCCTGTGATGACTCTTACTGTCTGGGTGCGGATTTTCTTGTTGCAATCTTTGCATATGAATACGCCTGAAAACATTCTTGTTTGTGCTATCGGAATTTTTGTTGCCATTTTACAACATCCTCATGATTATTCTCTTTCCTTCAATGTCCCAGTATTCAACTTGTTTTTCCGGCGCTAATTGGTCCTTTAAATCTTCTATGAAAGGCAGATCAATTGTTTCATAGCTTTCCAGATCCATTACAGAGGCGCTGGACTCTGAAACAGAAAGAACCTGGGCTTTTCTTTTTTCAATCATTGGAACTTCAAAGCGCTCTGCTCCAGGGCATGCAAGAACTTTCTTCTTGCCAGTTATTATGCTTTTTGCCTCAATCCTGCATTTTGATGCGCCATGCTTTCCTGACTTGCTTATGTCGTTTGAGATTACGCTATGCGCTTCTCCATCAATCATTATTGTTGTACCCGGTTTGGCATCGTATGCATCAATTAATTTCAAAACCATATTCTTTAGATAAAAAGTAGATTTATAAAGGTTGCTTCTTGCGCTTCTTGGTTTATAAATCATAATCCTTTGATTTTTAATTGAGAGCATTTATGCGAAGTATTTTTAAATATCCTGTTTCTGGCTGTAAGATGGTTGAGATTGCAAAAAAGAAAGATTTTGTTGAATTAAAATTTAGTGGATACGCAAATGGAGAGCTTTTTGACAGCAACATTGAAGAGGATTTAAAAAAACTAAACCCGAAAGCAAAGCCAAAAGAATTGATTATTGTTATTGGACAGGGCATGGTTGTTGAAGGATTAGACAGAGAGTTGGAGGGAAAAGAGATCGGAAAAGAATACGAGATTAATATTAAGGCGAAAGACGGATTTGGAGAGAGAAAAAAAGAGCTTGTGAAAACCATCCCTCTAAAAGTTTTCACTGAAAAAGAGATTTATCCGAGAGCAGGCATGGTTCTAACAATGGACAATATGCTCGCCAAAGTAATTGCTGTTTCTGGAGCAAGAGTCATAACTGATTTTAACAATCCTCTTGCGAGCAAGGACTTAAAATATAAAATAAAAATTGTTAGAAAAGTTGATGATGAAAAAGAAAAGGCAAAAGCGCTTTTTGAGTTTATATTCAGATTTGTTCCTGAATTTGAGATAAAGGATGAGATAATTGTAAAAGGCGATAAATTGTTGGAGTATTATGTAAAAAGCTTCAGCGACAAGTTTAAGGAATTAATTGGAAAAAGTCTTAAATTTGAAGAAAAGAAAACAAAAACTGATAAAAAAGACGCAAAGGGCTAAACAGATTTACAACAATCCTTATAAATGATTTTTGCTTTTTTTCTGCTATGGCAATTGTAGTTGACAATTTAAAATCAGATAGTGTCAGTGAAGAGGATAAAGAATTGGCCGCAATTGTACAGAAGCATGCGACGAGAGTTAAGGTTATTGGCTGCGGAGGAGCGGGTAATAATTCTGTCACAAGGATGAAAGAATTGGGGATAAGCGGTTGCGAAATCATTGCTATAAATACTGATGCGCAGGATTTGCTCTATACAAATGCTGATGTAAAAATATTGATTGGCAGGGAATTAACGCATGGATTAGGAGCAGGGAGCAACCCGAAAATCGGAGAGAAAGCTGCGCTTGAATCTGAACTTGATATCAAAAGAAAACTAGAAGATGTGGAGATGGTTTTTATTACATGCGGATTAGGAGGAGGAACAGGAACAGGAGCTGCGCCGGTTGTTGCAGAAATTGCGAAAAAAACAGGAGCATTAACAATCGGGGTTGTTACATTGCCATTTACTGTTGAAGGGCAAAAAAGGATAGAGAATGCGCAGTATGGGCTTAATAGACTAATGAAAGTTACAGATACCTTGATTGTTATTCCGAATGATAAATTGCTTGAGATTGCTCCTGAATTGCCTATGCACTCGGCATTTAAGGCAGCTGACGAAATTCTTGCTAATGCCATAAAAGGAATAACTGAGATGATAACAAAACCAGGGCTTGTTAATCTGGATTTTGCTGACTTGAAAGCAGTGATGTCAAATGGCGGATTGTCTTTGATTGGGATTGGCGAGAGCAATATTGATGACAGGGCAAGGGATGCTGTTGAAAAAGCAATAAATAATCCGCTTATGGAAATTGATATAACAAATGCTAAAGGCGCATTGATAAATGTGATTGGCGGGCCGGATATGTCATTAGAGCAGTATAAAACTGCTGTAGAGAGGGTTAGCACGAAAGTTGCAAAAGATGCAAAAATTATTTCTGGTGCGCATATAATTAATGGGCTTGAAAGAACAATGAGGGTGTTATTGATTGTAACAGGCGTTGAGAAAAAAGAGCTCGGCGGAATTCAATTGATTCATGAAGAAAATATAAAAGAAAAAATTGAAAATGAATCAGAAGAAGAGATAATTGATTTCATGAAAGAAGATGTTGAGGAATAGATGCAAAACAATATTTAACAGAGATGCAAAATAAAATAGTTCTGAAAAAGGTTTAAAAGCAGGATATTTCTCTTTTAGACATGGATGTGAATGCAAACAATACAAATGCTAATGCGTCTGCTAATGCCGCGAATGCTGAGCAGAAGCCAAGTTATTTATCAAGAATCAACTCTTTTATACTGCAATCAAAGAGAGTTTGGCAAGTGCTTAGAAAACCAAGCTCAGAAGAATTTAAGGCAACTGCGAAGATTTCTGCATTGGGAATATTGGCAATGGGCGCAATAGGGTTTTTAATTTCTGATATAATCAAGATTTTGTTTAAGTAGGAATTGGGGTTATGCAGACTTATCCAAAAAAGAAAAAGGTTTAAAAACAAGTGAAATAGGGTAATATTAATATCGCGAACTACATCCCGCAACCATAATTTTCTAGGGGTTGAGGGCAGAATGTAGGAGATATTAAGAAGAAAATGGAACTGAAGAAAGCACTTGAAGAATTAAGAAAGAATGAGAAGCGAAAATTTGAGCAGAGCGTTGATTTAATTATTAATTTAAAGGGCATAAATCCAAAGAAAGAGAGCATATCAACGATTGTTTCTGTGCCTCACAAAATTAAGGACAAGAAAGTGTGCGCATTTTTTGAAAACCCGAGCAACATTGTAAAAACAATACCAAAACTTGATTTCCCAAAATACAAGGACAAAAAATCTCTCAAAAAACTAGCAAAAGAATTTGATTTCTTTATTGCTTCTGCACCTTTAATGCCTGCTGTTGCAACTACATTTGGTAAGGTTTTGGGCCCTTCTGGAAAGATGCCCTCGCCACAATTAGGAGTTGTTGCGAAAGAAGACGATGCTGCGGTCAAGCCATTATTGGAGAAGATAAACAAGTCAATTAAAATAAGAGTTATGCAGCCTTGCGTAAAACTCGCTGTTGCGAAAGAGGGGATGAAGGATGAAGAGATTATAGACAATATAAAAGCAGTTTATAATGGATTAGTGAATATATTGCCTGCTAAAAAGGAAAATATAAGAAATGTTATGATAAAACTTACGATGAGCAAGCCGATAAAAGTTGAGGTGCAATAACACGATGGCAAAAGAAATGATAAATAAAAAAACAGCAAAAGGCAAGAAGGAAATTGCAAAGAGAGAAGTTCCTCAGCAAAAATTAAAAATTGTCCAAGAATTGGCAGATAATATAAAGAAATACAGGACAACATTGATTGCTTCAATAAAAGGATTGCCAAGCTCGCAGTTCCATGAGATTAAGAAGAATTTGAGAGGGAAAGCAATAATAAAAGTAGTAAAGAAAACAGCCGCGATAAGGGCAATTGATTCTGTTGGGAAAGAGTCATTAGAAGAGATAAAAAAACTTATTAATGCAGATATAGCCTTGTTTTTCTCAAACAGCGAGCCTTTTGAATTATCAGCGATATTGGCAGATCACCAGAGCCCAAACAAAGCAAAAGCAGGAGATGTTGCACCAGAGGATATAAACATTGAGCCAGGGCCAACTAATCTTGTACCTGGGCCTGCGATTTCAGAGCTGTCTGCAGTTGGGTTAAAAGTTTCTGTTGAAGGCGGAAAACTTGCAATCAAATTACCTCATACTATTGTAAAGAAAGGAGAGGTTATCAAGGAAAATGTTGCGAGCGTATTGGCAAAATTAGATGTTAAGCCAATGAAAGTTGGATTTGAACCGATTGCTGCTTATGACGCAGTGGAGAACAAGGTTTATGTTGGAATAAGAATAGACAAGAAGAAAGCACTTGAAGAATTAAAAGAGCTTATCGGAAAAGCACTTGGTTTTGCTATCAAAATAAATTATGTTACAAGAGAAACAATTCCATTTTATCTTGGAAAAGCTGCAAGAGAGGAAGCTATTTTAGCTAATTTAGTGAATTCTAAATCTACCAACGCAGAAGAGAAAAAGGAAGAATCACCTAATACTCAATTAAATGCACAACAGGAGGGTAAATAATGGAATACATATACGGCGCTTTGCTTTTGCACAAGCTTGGGCAAAAAGTTGATGAAGAGAACTTGAAAAAAGTGATTTCTGCAACCGGCGCACAGGTTGATGAAGCAAAAATAAAGACACTTGTCGCTAGTTTGCAAGGAGTAGACATTGAAGCAGAGTTGAAGAACGCATCAGTTGTCAGCGCAGCACCTGCGGCAGGAGCTGGAGCGGGAGCAAAGAAAGAAGAGAAGAAAGAAGAAGAAAAGCCATCTGAATCTGCAGCTGGTTTAGCGTCATTGTTTGGTTAAGCATTCCGTTGTTTATCTGAATTTGAGCATGCGAACCAGCTAATTAGAAAGAGCTGGACTTCTTCATATTAAGAAAATTTATAAGCTATTAGAGTTAATTAAAAAGGTATTTAAGCCCGGATGGCACAATGGTACTGCGTCGGTCTTGAGAACCGATTTCCTTCGGGATCTCCCGGTTCGATTCCGGGTCCGGGCGTTTTATTATAATTGGCTGTTAAGTAAACTTCACCCATGACGGCTCGCGGATAAAAGAAGGTGGCGAAGGCAAGTTTGGGTGGAAGAGCCTGCAAGGTTTCGCAGTCTGTTAAGCCCTGTTAAGCCCCATTTCTGGAAAAAGTAGAAAATTGCGAAGCAATTTGGAGAGATTGAGGTTGGCGAGCTAAATTTTTGTAATAAAAAAACAAAAAAGTATTTAAACAGATGTTTATATATTTAAACATATGTTCAAAAAATTAAACATATTGAAAATATTTTTTGAAGAACCAACCAGAGAATTTAATGTTAGAGAAGTAGCAAGAATTTTAAAAATAGCCCCAGCCACGGCAAGCAAGGAGCTAAAAGAGCTTGTTAAACAAAGCATATTAAAAGAGACAAAACAGAAAATTTTTAATTTATATAAAGCAAATTTAGAAAGTGATTTTTATAGAGATTTGAAAATTTACTATAATTTGAGGAAAATAAAAGATTCTGGGCTTTTAGAAGCATTGAATAAATTTTACCTTAAACCAACGATTGTCTTATTTGGTTCTGTTGCTTCTGGTTTGGATACAGAAACAAGCGATTTTGACTTGCTCATTATATCAGAAAAAATAAAAGAATTTCCTGAATCAAGAGAATTTGAAAAAAAATTAAATAGAAAATTACAAATTTTTGTTGTTGAAAATATCAAAGAATTAAAAAATAAACATTTGATAAATAACATAATAAATGGAATAACTTTACAAGGTAAGATAAAATGGATTTAGACGAATGTTTCAGAAAAGAATTAATAAAGAAAGCAAAAATAGATGAAGATCTAATAAAGTCACTAATAGAAATGGCAAATATAAATGAAGCCACAGTTAGAAATGCTAAAATTGATGGTATAAATATTTCTTCTTATGTTTCGCTTGCTTATGATTCTTTAAGAGAAGTTTTGGAAGCAATTTGCATTTCTAAAGGTTATAAAGTTCTTTCGCATATTTGTATTGCTGAATTGCTAAAAGAGTTGTTTGAAGATTTTGATTATGATGAGTTTGATAGGTTAAGATACATAAGAAACAGCATTAATTATTATGGAACGAAAATTGAATTTAAGCAGGGAAAAGAAATAGTCAATAAGATTTTTCTGATGAAAAAACTGCTTCTCAATAAGTATCTTAATAAATTCATTTAGTTCAGAGCTTTAAGCACGCCCAAGTAATATGTCGCCTAACATATGGCCTTTTACGAAGTTTCCGGAGACGGAGTGAGGAAAGTTTTTTCTTCTGCGTTTAGAAAGTTTAAATCTCCAAAATCGGGTGGGGGCGGCGCATCTATTGTTTTAACTTATTTTCTAATTTTTTATATCCGAGATAAATCAAGATTGCTAAAACAACCCCGAGAGCAGTAAGTTTGATATATTTATTTAGAGTAAACCAATATTGGCGCGTATAAACTAGTGACCAAAGCACAACTAAAATTCCTCCGCCCATTAATCCAGAACCAATTCCCTCTAATCCGGTTAGAAGAATTCCAGTTATTATTGTAATTATTCCAATTACCATCAAAATATAGAAACTATTTCTTGAGTGAATATATCGAGGATTTTTTTTCTCGAATTCTTCATTACACTTATCATAAAGTTCTTGGCAAGCTTTATATTGTGCGCTTTGAGTCACAGTTGTATAGCAATATTGATAATTTGAATAGTTAAATTGCCTGTGGCAATCACTAATTTGCTCTTGGCAATTATAAGTTTCATAGCAATTATTAATTCTGTAAGGATAATATTCTGGTGGTTCGTAAATGACATAAAGCGCATAAGAAATAAAAACGGCAAAAATTACTGCAATTCCTATCGCCAAAAATGTTTTTGCTAACCTCATCTTATTATATAAAAAATGAGTTATTATATAAAAGTTTCTATTTCGCACTGCCTTCTGGGTGGGACTTATCAATTAGAGATTTAATTTTTAGCAGAAGAAAAAATTTCGTTGAACATATACGTCTATATAAAGTCCTGCGAAGCCCGAAAGTGCAACATGCCGACGAACAAAGTGAGGAGAGTAAATTTGGAGTCCGTCTATCGAGCGAACGATAGTAAGCAAGTTCATTTTTCCTTGCCGTTACTTTTGCCCCGCAAATATAGGTCTTTTAGATTTCTTCATATATTTTTTTAATGTGTAATTATCATATATCTTAACAGCGAAACCAACTTTTTCCATAATAGATTTAATTTCTTCAACTGAAAATATGCCAAGTTCATGTTCGTCAGTTTCAAAGTCAATTTTACCCTTCTCTTTTATGAGCATCAAAAAATTTGCGTTGTAAATATCAGGATGTCTTTTGACGGATTCCATTGACTAATCCTGGCTATCTGTAAATCATTTTCTGTGTAAACATCAATAAAAACGCCACTTTTTTTATTTTCTTGCCCTTTAATAATTCACAAATCAAAAATTACGATCCCGCCCTTATTGAGAGTATCATAAAAATTTTTGATCGTGGCTTTCAAATCAGAGATATTCTTGTTGTAATTTATGCAGTAAATAAGCAGGTTATCACATCAAATTTTTCCTTTGATTTTAAAGTCTGCATACTTACATCATCAATAAAGCAAACAAATGCCGAATAATATTCCCTGCAGGTTAGTTGTTTAAGCATTTGCTCAAGTTTTTTAACAAGTTTAGATATCTTTTTTATAGTATCACCTCAAAAGATACCATTTTCTTGAGTTAAATTAATCTTTATCTTGAGGACTTTTTCAACAGAGCCCATCATAACCAAACCCTTATAAATGCACTCTTATCATTTTTATTATGGAAAATTACGAGCAATTACTGAAAGAAGCATATTCAAAAGTCAAAGTTGTAAAAGTAGGTACAGAACGTTTTGAAATACCAAAAGCAAAAGGATTTGTCTCTGGAAAGAACACTATAATAACAAATATGACTCAAATAGCAGATTATTTGAGGCGCCCTCTGCAGCACATAATAAAATTCCTCCAACAGCAATTGGCAACTTCTGGAAAAATGGATGGCGATAGGCTGATTCTAAACACAAGATTAAGCTCAGAAAAGATCAACCTCAAAATTCAAGAATATGCAAAAGAATTTGTTCTATGCAACGAATGCGGAAAACCAGACACGGAGATAATAAGCGAAAAAGGCATCAAATTCAAAAAATGCCTTGCCTGCGGTGCCAAATCCCCTGTTAAATATTAAAATGATAAGCATTAAAGTTCATAAATCATATCGTGCAGTTATCGCAATATGCGACTCAAATCTTATAGGCAAGAAATTTGAAGAAAATAGCAAGCAGCTTGATTTAAGAGAAAGCTTCTTTAAGGACAAAGAATTCTCAAAAAAAGAAGCAATGAATCTAATGAAAAAATACGAAAAAGAAGATGCCACATTTAACATTGTTGGCAAAGAATCAATTGACGCAGCAATTGAAGCAGGCATTGTAAATGAAAAATGCATCATGAAAGTCAAAAGCATCCCATTTGCTCTTGTCCTGTTATAAAATGACTGAACAAATTTATCTTAAAAGGCAGAGAGAAATTGAAAGAAATCTTCCTCTCTTAAAGAAAAAACTAAATGTAAAGATCATTCAGAAAGGCAGGATGCTTATAATAGAAGGCAGCTCTCTAAACGAATATGAGGCGCGCCATGTTTTTGAAGCAATTAATTTTGGATTTTCTGTAAAAAAAGCTCTTCTCTTGCTAAATGAAGATTACCAATTTGTTATAATAAAAATAAAAAGACATACAAAAAGGCATTTGGCAGATATAAAATCAAGATTGATAGGAAAAGAAGGCAAGACAAAGAGGACAATAGAGAATATCTCTGGCTGCGATATAATTATTAACGAAAAAGAAAATGCAGCCGGAATTTTGGGTTTAACAGAAAATGTTGATAAAACAATAACTGCAATAACCTCTCTAATTAAAGGCTCAAAAGAAGCAAATGTTTATGCTTTTCTTGAAAAAATGAATAGGCTAAGAACAGATAATTATG
>Ga0078972_1017333_pt1 | contig 10367 bp, 7 predicted proteins | sample YelNatPaOPGAMG01_FD_67568 | JGI IMG/M metagenome (GOLD analysis project Ga0078972, IMG submission 67568) | Hot spring thermophilic microbial communities from Obsidian Pool, Yellowstone National Park, USA - OP-RAMG-01 (SPADES assembly) (version 2) | ecosystem: Environmental > Aquatic > Thermal...
CCGGTCGCCGCCCCATCCGCCGACGCACATCTTATCGGGCAATTCACCCTCGCGGCCCACGGGTCGGCCCGCCGGCCTCCGTGCCGCCCTCCTTCGACTCGGTGTCGGCCTGCTTCTCCTGTTCCGTCCGACCGCCGCCGCCCATGCCGCCGCCGTTTGATCCGCCGTGCCCGGCTGCAAACGCGGAGGCCGCCTCCATCTGCGAATAGACCAACGGCGCGAGCCATTGCCGGACGAACTGACGCGACGCCCAGCCCGTATGACCGCCGGAATGTCCGCTTCGGGCCATCCGCTCCGTATAACGCACCTGATGCAAACGCATCCGATAGAGCCTCGCCCCCTCTTCACCCAGCCCTGACGGCTCGCGGAAACCCACCGCCCCCGCCGCCGAGCCGTGCTCTCGATCGATCGTGCCGAAGATCGTCGTGCCGAGACCGAGGAACCCCACATCCTGCGAAGAGTAGAAGTTCCAGATCCCGCACTGCGTTCGCCGCAGCGCCCGGCGCAGATCATAGTCCGGCGACAACGCCGGCGCCAGCAGCAGGGCGCTGGTCACGGCCCTGTCCGGCGGAAGGGCCTCCAGCGCGAAAACCGCCACCCCGCCCCCGCCGGAATGCCCCACCAGGTGCACCGGCCGGCCCGGGTAACGATTCTGGTAGGAGATGATCCGCCGCGCCACCTCCGCGCCGTGATGCCGGTTGCGGGACTCATCCGCGAGGTTGACGAGCCAGCTCATGCTGCGAGCGAATGTCCAGTCATAAATCTCGACGGCGGAGGGCACACCCCCTTCGGCCAGACCGCGGGCAATGTTCGCGTTCAACGGGCTGGTGCCTTCGATCCCGGGAAGAATGATGACCAGCCCGTGTCCATACCGCTGAGGCTGACGAAGGTCTGTTGTACTGCAACCCGTCCACAATGAAACGAGTGCGACGGGCAGCAGCGAGAGAACGCGCATCGGGCTTACGCACGCCCCGCTTGCGCTTCGTTGACCGCAATCGTGAGTCTCTTGTTTCATACCGCGCCACCCCCTGCCACCCAACACCCCTTAAAGCCCGCGCATCTGACAATCGGCCCCCGCGGCAGAGACTATTCATGGTAGCTGTACGAAGGGTATCGTGCAACCGCCCTCGACGGGACCGCCGCGATTGTTATGATACCCGCCCATGCGCAACAACCGTACGAACCTCGCCGGCCGCCGGCTCTACCTGCCGTTTCTGCTCCTGGGCGGCGCCTTCGCCGCCGTAGCCGACGGTTATTCCGCCATGTACTGGAACCCCGGCGGGCTTGCCCGCGCTTCCTCTCCGGAACTCGGCGGGATGTACATGAACATCTACAACGCCGGGATTTACCTGAACTTTTTCGCCGGCGTCCTCGGCCTCGATCTTCCCAACGAGGTTCAAACAGAAAGCGAGACTTTGGGGTCTTTCCTCCCCCGCAGGCTGGGCGGCGGCCTCGCCTTCACCGAGATGGCCACCGAGGTCCTCGCCTACGACACCCAGGGCAATCCCCTCGGCCTCATCCGCTATAGCGAGGCGATCTACAGTCTGGGCCTGGGCGTTTGGCTTCCCCGCTTGGGCTATGCCGGCGCCGTGGCCAAGGTCTATAGTTTCCGCGCTCCCCGGGCCGGCCAGGCCGGCGGCGACGCTACGGCCTTCGGCCTCGGTTTGGATCTTGGCCTTTCTGTTCCCGTTTGGGACGGGCTTTGGCTGGGCCTCTCCGCCATGGACGTGGGGAACACCAAGGTTAAGTGGCGGAATACTGCCCTTGAGCCCACGGACCTCGTTTCCGGCCGCTATACCCTGGGCTTCGCTTTTAGCGCCTCCGGCCTGGCGTTTGAGAACGATCGCCTCCTCCTCGCCCTGGATGCGGCCTATGAGCCTTTGGTGGATTCGTTAGCCGTGCGGGCTGGGATGGAGTACACGCTTTTCTTCGTTTCCCTTCGGGCGGGCGCGATTTGGCGGCCGGGTGCGCCCTGGGCTTTCACCCTCGGCGCCGGGATCCGCGCTCTTTCCCTGCGCCTGGATATGGCCCTTGTGCAAAACCGGGAGATCCAAGTGGAAGGAGCGGGAGACACCATAGTCCTTTCCGCAGCCATCCTCTTTTGATGTAATGCGTTAAACTTGACGCGGGTTCCGCTTCGCTCTACCATTCGGGCACGAATTGTTGCGTGGGCGGGTAAAAAAGGAGGTGGTGTTAAGCTGCGGAAACCTTGGGTCCGGTTGATTTTGTTTTTTCTGGCCTTGGGCTTAGCCGGGTGTTTGCCCAAAAACGAGGGCTCTTTTCTTCTTGCTTCGTTCACGATTGAGCCCTCGCCGGCCCGGGCCTACGACGAAGTGGTCTTCGACGCTTCCTCCTCCACCGGCAGCATCGTCCTCTACCAGTGGGATTTTGGGGATGGCACCGAGGCCACGGGCGTGCGGGTTACTCACATCTACACCGCGGAGGGAACGTATACGGTGCGCCTCACGGTGAGCGATGAAAAGGGCCGGCAAGCTCAAGCTGAGCAAATACTTACCGTGCTTGCGGAGGAGAACCCACCTGCTCCCGGTGGTCCCCGGGCGTCCTTCATCGCCGAACCCCAAGAGGGTGAGGCGCCCCTCACCGTGACGTTCGATGCCTCCTCGTCCACCGGCGACATCTTGAGCTACACCTGGAATTTCGGGGACGGGGGGACAGGGAGCGGGGTGGTGGTTGAGCACACGTACACCGCGCCAGGCGCGTACGTGGCCCGGCTAACGGTCCGGGATCGGGAGGGCCGGGAGCACAGTGCCGAGCGGCGGATTCTTGTGCATGCCGTGACGCCGCCCTCGCCCGGACCTCTTACGGCGGCGTTCACGTTCCAGCCGCAGCGGGGGCCAGTGCCCCTCACCGTGGCCTTCGATGCTTCCGGGTCCACCGGGCAGATCGCGGAGTATCGTTGGGAGTTCGGGGATGGCGGGACCGCCACGGGGAAAGCGGTTACGCACACGTATTATGAGCCCAAGGAGTACACAGTGCGGCTGACCGTGGTGGGGAATGATGGCCGTACGGCCATGGCGGAGGGGAAGGTGGTGGCGGAGCCGCCGCTTCCGCCGCCTCCGCCCTCGGGCTAAGGTTTGGGGTTGGTTCGGGTAAACTCAGGTTTCGAAAGGAGGGAACCGATGATGTGGCGAAAGTTTTGGGTTTTTGTGGCTTTGGCGGCCCTTTTGGCTCTGCCCGCGTGGGCAGACGAAATGGGCACCCTCACGGTGGAAAAGGAGCTGACAGATGGAAGCCCGGCACCCGCGACACCCTGGGAGTTCACCGTAACAAGGGTTGATGATAATACCGAGACCCTGATCGGTAAATTCTATTTGCCTCCCACTGGGGGCCAGTTCTCCCTCCAGGTCCAGTCCGGGTCCTACAAGATCACCGAAACCGAGAAAGCGGGGTACGACTGCACGGTGTACTATAGCGGGGTGGATGAACAAACGAAATCGTTTACGATCGCGGTTAGTGGCGGCTCTCAGGTGAGCGTGCGGTTTGAGAACGAGGCGCAGCCGGCCACGCTCACGGTGGAGAAGACGGTGATCGGTACTAAGCCGGCGCAAACAGACTCGTGGACGTTCACGGTGAAGAAGGGTACGGAAGTCTACGCGGTCTTGTCTATCCCCGGTCCGGGTGGCGCAGTGACGCTCAACATCCCCAAAGAGGAAACCAACAAGACCTACACGATCATCGAGACGACGAAGGAGGGTTACCTCTGCACTGTGGACGGGCAAGCCACGAATCAGAAAAGCATCCTTTTGGCGCCCGGGGATAACAAAACTGTAGAGTTCATCAACATACAGACCCCGGTCACGATCACGGTGGTGAAAGAAGTTTTGGGTCCGGCGCCAAAACAGGACTGGCAGTTCAATGTGCAAGGCCCGTACTCTTTCAGCTTCACTTTGCCCGCTGAGGGTGGCCAGACGCAGCTTTTGGTCCCCGCCGGTGCCTACACAATCACCGAGACCGTGCAAAACGGATACTTCTGCACAGTGGGCAACGTGCAGACTAGCTCATGTACGGTCACCGTTGGGCAAAACGAGAGCAAGACCGTGACGTTTGTGAACACAGCTTATGCCACAATCAAGGTGGTGAAGGTGGTACAAGGTCAGACACCAAGCGACTCCTGGGAATTCACGTTGAAGACGGACAATACGGTCCAGACGTTCTCCATTAACGCTTGGGGAGGTACCTTTGAGAAGACGGTTGAACCAGGCACGTACACGATCATCGAGACCCCGAAACCCAATTATGTCTGCACGGTGGACGGTCAAATTACGAACGAGGTTACGATCACGGTAGGTCCCGGCGAGGTAAAGACCGTGACGTTCGTAAACACCGAGGGCGCAAATCATCAAGCGAATACGTTCGGAGCCGGATGGAACCTCCTTTCCGTTCCTCTCGTGCCTGCGCCTAATAGTCCTGGAGCGGTGTTCGGCGACGATGTAAGCCCGCTCTACATTTTCTGGTGGGATCCGGATCAAGGAAAATACATTACGCCTACGAGCATTGACCCTGGCCGCGGATACTGGCTCCTCCTCTTCGGCACCACGGAGATCGACGTCACCGGGACCGCATGGACGGAGGACTACGAGGTCCAGCTTGGAAAAGCCGGCTGGCACATGATCTCCACGCCCACGATCAATGTGTTCTGGGGCTACTGCAAGTTCCGCGTTGGCAACGTCACAAAGACTTTGTCCGAGGCCGTCGGGGCGGAATGGATCCTGCCCTTCTTCTGGCAGTATGATACGACCACCGGACAGTACGTCGCCCTCGGCGCGAACCCGGAGGACGTCCTGCGGCCCTGGGTCGGCTACTGGATCAAGACCCTGGTGGATAACGTGACGGTGATCCTGCCCATCAAGTACATGTTGACCAACCCGCCGGTGCCTCCGGCTGGGCTTGCTCTCCTGGGCGTTGGTTTGCCGCAGGAGACCCCGCCTGCGCCGCCCTCGTTCGCTGCGCTTGCGAAGGACCTGCTCACTGTGCTCGCCTATCCGAACCCGGCCACCGCGAACGTGGTCACGTTCCGCGCCCTGGGCCTGCCGGTGGAGGGAATCCGGGTGAGCGTGTTCGACCTGGGCGGCCGTAAGGTCTGGGCCGGCGAGGCCGCAGGCCATGAGCTGGCTTGGAACCTCGCGGACAGCTCCGGCCAGCCGCTCGCCAACGGTGTGTACCTCTACGTGGTGGAGGCGCGGCTCGGCGGGCAGTGGGTGAGCATGGGCCTCAACCGGCTCCTCATCCTGCGCTAAACAGGGACGGAGCGGGGTCGGTTAAGCCGGCCCCGCTCCTCGAACCCTAAGGAGGCCCGGCTATGAGAAGAATGAGGAAATATGGGTTGTTGTGGGCATTGGGCCTTTTGGGTGTGCTTTTAAGCCTTCCGGCCTGGGGCCAAGTCCCCCCTCCGCCTACGCCGACAAGCCTTACCGTCACAATCGAAGGAGCGGGTGCGGTGAACGTCGTACCCGCGGGAGTCAAAGTTGGAGATAAATACCATTATCCCAATCCGGTGACGGTAGCCCTCACCGCGACTCCTGCCGAGGGCTGGGGATTCAAGGCGTGGCGGATCGGGCCGGTGGGAGAGGACCCGGCGACCCGCACAGAGAACCCCATCGAGGTAAACCTCACCGCGGAAAAGCCTGACTGGCAGGCCACCGCGGTTTTTGTACGCACCTACACGATCACCGCTACCGCTGGCCCCGGTGGGAAGATCGAGCCCTCGGGCACGGTGACCGTTCTCGAGGGTGGGAGCCAAACCTTCACCATTACTCCCGACCTAGGCTATGAGATCGAGGATGTCCTGGTGGATGGCGACTCGGTTGGCCCCGTCTCCACCTACACCTTCAACAATGTCACCGCTAACCACACCATCCACGCCACGTTCAAGCAGATCACCTACACGATCACCGCTACCGCTGGCCCCGGTGGGAAGATCGAGCCCTCGGGCACGGTAACTGTCCCCTATGGTGGGAGCCAAACCTTCACCATTACTCCCAACCTAGGCTATGAGATCGAGGATGTCCTGGTGGATGGCGACTCGGTTGGCCCCGTCTCCACCTACACCTTCAGCAATGTCACCGCTGACCACACCATCCACGCCACGTTCAAGAAGATCGCCCTGTACACTGAGGACTTCGCGGACGGCGCGCCCGATTGGACCAAATCCGGACTCTGGCACATCTGTGAGGAGGCCTGTGGGTGGTGCACGAACGCCCCGCTGCAGGGCAAATACGCCCACTACGCGATCCCTAACAAGTGCAGCTACGACACAGGCAGACGAACTCTTGGCTATCTCACTTCCCCGGTGATTACGGTTCCGGCCAACAGGGAACTTGTCCTCATATTCGACTTCGCCCGCGTGGTAGAGTTTTATGCTCGGGCCACGCGGGATCGGACGTATGTTCAATACCGGCTGGGCAAGGGAAGCTGGCGGACTGCTTGGAGCTTAAGCTCCCGAAACGAAGCGCCAAACTGTGGTACGATTGCTATTCCGATCAAGACGGGCCGGTACACGACCCTTCAGGTTCGCTTTGTGTTCGACTCCGTGAACTCCTACAACAACGACTATCCTGGCTGGGCGGTGGATAACGTGAGGATCCTGCCGAAGGAACTCGTTCCCGCAGGGATTCCTTTGGCTGAAGAGTACGTGGACGAAGTGGAGTCCTTGGACGAGGAGGAGCCGCTCTTTGTGCTCACGGTTTCCCCGAACCCCGTGACTGGCCGGATCGTGGTGTTCGGTGTGGACGGGGTGGCCGCTGAGGCGCTCCGGGTAGAGGTCTACGACCTCGGGGGCCGCCTGGTGTACAAGGCCGAGACCTTTGGTGGTCAGCTTACCTGGGACACCCTCGACGCTACAGGTAAGCCTGTGGCCAACGGGGTCTACCTTGTCCTTGCCAAGGTCAAGGTGGACGGCGAATGGCTCTCTGCGGATCTCCAGAAGATCCTGATCCTCCGCTAAGTTCCAAAAGCGAAAAATGGACGGCCCGGGGAAAACCCCGGGCCGTTTTCTTTTCCGTGTAAGGTTACGCCTGCGCCAAAGCTCTGTTGACGCCCAAGTACATACCATAGTACCCTCGGTTGAAAAGGGGGTACGATGAAAGAGAAGTTTTTCTTGTTAGCTGCGTTGCTCTCTTGTTTTTTGACTACGGCGATTAGCGGAAAGACCGTGGACTATATGGAGATACAGGTGGCCGTGGTTCATTATGGTCTTTCTGAAACTGACCTTTTGGCGATCCAGAAGGGCCTAGAAATAGCCCGCACCTTCTTTTGGCGTAACTCTGGGTTTCAGCTTCATCTCCATCTGGTCTATATCCCGATTACCACCTTGCTACCCTGGACAGAGGATTCCAGATGGGACGAGAATATTGAGAAGGCTATCACTGATGCGGGATATGAGCTAAGCGACTTTGGAGCCATCTTTCATATCTCCACGGATGTGGATGGAACCTGGTCTTGGGGGGTGCATGGAAACTTCGACCTAGGTTTTTCCCATTCGGTTTTCCCCGTGCCGACGGGTGTTGTCTACCCTGTCGATGACCCTTCAGTTGACATCGGAATCATCTGGATCTTCACACACGAGTTCCAACACGCTTTGGACGAAATGTACCGCCGCGCTGGCTACCCAGAAATGTTTCATGGCGATCAACCTTTGGTCTATGCAGAGAAAGCAGGCGAACATTTTAGCTACCAAGCCGAGGGGTTGAGGCGGTTTATCCACTACCTAGGGTTGGATGCGTACACGAACAAACGGGGCAAAACATGGGGTACAAGAAAATCCTTCGTTGACAACGATGAAAATGGCATCCCAGATGATGCCCCAGAGCTTCCCTGTGATGACCGAAGACTGGGGCCAGGGTGGACTAGGGAAAAGTACATGGCTGGGATATATCAGGGCGATCTCCGTGGGTACGTCTACGTACTGCCCTCAGGGATTAAGCAATATACACCTAGGATTGACGGGACGATTGAAGGCAGCTGGACGTTGCTCAGCGATAAGCTTATGTACGACGCCATCGGCACGACGACCAAAGTCTATTCCGCCTGGGACCATGCGTTTTTATATCTGGCGGGCTCGGCGGACAGAGCGGCCTTACTTCGCATATGGATTGACCTCGAGGGGGATGGTTGGTGGCATGGAAGGGCGAATTACGAGATTGTATTTAATATTCTTGACAATTTTGTGGAAGTAGCCCACTCCATGGATTGCTCTCCCGAGACAAGGACCTATGACTGCGCTCTAGGGGGCGGTCCGCGCGATGACGGGCTTTGTGGAGAGCTATGGGATGACGATCCAAGATATCCGTGGGGAAGGATCCTCAGGCCATCCGACATAACCTCTGCGGTCAACCGAGGGGACGATGGGGTGTACCGGTTTGAGCTGGCTATTCCTGCCGCTTTGCGGGAGGGCCAAGAGGTTGGCTATCGCATAGTGTTCGAAAGCCAAGGGCGAAGAGCCACAGTCTTTGAGGATTACCAATTCGTTCACCTGCCTCTTCTCCCGATGGAGCCCCTGGAGGTGCTGTTCCACGAGAATTTTGAACACCCCACGGCATGGACCCGCACCGGCCTTTGGCACATCTGTGAAGAGACTTGCAACTGGTGTAGCAATACACCACTTCAGGGCAACTACGCGCACTATGCCATCTACGGTCAGTGCAGCTATGACGAAGGCAGGCGCACCCTGGGCTACCTCACCTCCCCGGTGATCACCGTTCCGGCCAACACCGAATTTGTGCTCATGTTCGACTTCGCCCGCTTTGTGGAGAACAATCGTCGGGCCGCGCGGGACCGCACCTACGTGCAGATCCGGCTTGGAAGGGAAGTGCGGGGGAGCATTCGTTGGACCGCCTGGCGCACCGTCTGGAGCCAAAGCTCCAAAGATCACTCGCCGGAGTGCGGCACAACGCCTCCCATCCTCATCCGAACGGGCCGGAACACCACCCTCCAGATCCGCTTTGTATTCGACTCCGTAAACCGCCTGGACAACAACTACCCTGGCTGGGCGATCGACAACGTGAGGATCCTCCCGAGGGAACTCGTTCCCGCAGGGACTCCGTTGGCAGAGGAATACGTGGAGGAGCCCGAACCCTTGGACGAGGAACCGCTCTTTGTGCTCACGGTTTCCCCGAACCCCGTGACCGGCCGCATGGTGGTCTTCTCCGTGGATGGGGTGGAGGCCGAGGCGCTCCAGGTGGAGGTCTACGACCTGGGTGGCCGCCTCGTGTACAAGGCCGAAACCCTCGGTGGCCAACTCACCTGGGACACCCTGGACGCGGCCGGCAAGCCCGTGGCCAATGACGTCTACCTTGTCCTCGCTAAGGTGAAAGTTGACGGCGAATGGCTCGCCGCAGACCTCCAGAAGATCCTGATCCTCCGCTAGGCTCCAAAACGCAAAGTGGACGGCCCGGGGAAAACCCCGGGCCGTTTTCTTTTTCGTGCGCAAGCACCGTTCCCGGCGATAATTCAAACGAAGCCCTAGGTCGCCTAGCAGGCGCGGGAGCCGGAAAGGAGAGGGCAATGAAGAAGGGATTCTTTGTGCTCGGCGCGTTTCTTTGTTTGGTCCTCGTCGGATGCACGCGAACCACTGGGAACCTTCCTCCCTTAGCGGAGTTTCGGGTAAGCGCCGAAACCGCGTCGGTCTTCCAGCCCATGGAATTCGACGCTTCGAATTCCTCGGATCCGGATGGGGAGATCGTGGAATTCCTCTGGGATTTCGGGGATGGGGAAACGGCTACGGGCGTGGTCGTTGTTCACATCTATACTGCACCGGGCGAGTACACGGTAACCCTAACCGTGCGGGATAACCACGGTGCCCAGGCCACTGCCCAAAAGAAGATCGCTGTGGTGGAGGGAGAGGAGCCGGCGCTGCCTCTTGTGGCCTTGTTCACTGTTTCGGCAGAGGAAGTGGAGCCGTTTGAGGAAATCGTTTTTGATGCCTCCTCTTCCGTGAGTTTCGGTGGGGAGATCATCCAGTACCTTTGGGATTTTGGCGACGAAGGCGAGGACGAGGGCATGGTGGTGGTGTATAGCTACGCTGAGGTAGGGGTATATCGGGTGACCCTTACGGTGCGGGACAATCGCGGCTTTGAGGCGAAGGCTTGGAAGGACATTCGCGTGCGTGAGCTTCCCGGGGAAGGGTAAGGAGGCGAAAAGGGGGTCCTTGGGTGGGCTTTCCGTGGATGCGGCGTATGTGCTCCAGAGCGAGCCTGGGGAGTCGCTAGTCCTTTCGGCGACGTTCCTCTTTGGCGAGCTCTTCAAGCCGGCGCCTGCTCCGGCGGCGCCGACCACGCCGCGGTAAAGAGAAAAAGGTCACCAACCGCTTTTTGGGGGCCGGTCCTCCGGCCCCCAATTTTTTCTCCCCC
>Ga0078972_1017334_pt1 | contig 10365 bp, 14 predicted proteins | sample YelNatPaOPGAMG01_FD_67568 | JGI IMG/M metagenome (GOLD analysis project Ga0078972, IMG submission 67568) | Hot spring thermophilic microbial communities from Obsidian Pool, Yellowstone National Park, USA - OP-RAMG-01 (SPADES assembly) (version 2) | ecosystem: Environmental > Aquatic > Thermal...
GAGGATCCGGTCGGCCACGGAGGCGTAGTACTGGATGACCCTGGCCTTGGGGATGCCCGGGTAGAGCTCCTTCTCCAGGTTGGTGAGCCTTAGCTCCCTCCCCTCCACCTCCACCAGGACCTCGGAGGTCAAGGCCCTCCCCTCCTCCCTTAGGCATCCGGTATTGATGAGCCTTCCCAGCTGGGGCCTTGCTCGGGCCTCGGGGAGAGATGAGCCGGGCGGCGGCCCTGGAGGAGGTCGTGAACGAGGGAAAGAAGGTGGTAGGCCAGGAGCTGAGGAACTTCCTGAAAGGCAGGGGTGAGGAGGCCTACCTGACGGTCCTGAGGAGCGCCGCGCTGGGGGCCAGGTGGAGCGAAATCAAGGAAGCGCTGGAGAGCAGGTTCGGGGGGTTCAACAACAAGAGGATCTCCGACATCCTGAGGACTCTGACGGCCTCCATGCTCGTGGAGAAGAGGGGGGAGGTCTATGTGGTTAGGGGAACTCGAAGAACCAGCAGATTCCCAGCTGGGCCAGGGCTGTTCGATCTGGACGGCTTCTTCACCATTCCCGATCCCCTGGTGAACTCAGTAACTCAGACTCGGGAATCCTCAACTGGACCTGACCACGCTCTCCGCATCCCTGCAAACCACGGACATTTTAGCTTTTCGCCCTTAGGGAGTGGGCACTCTTTACACCCCCGAATCATCTTTCGTTGGTGCTCGGGCAGGAGACAACCCCATGGCTTGCTTCTTCGCCTCATTTATTTCTTTTATTTTTTCTCTCATAGAATAAAAATCTTGGGTTTAGAAACTGAGAAGAGAGACATGGCAGAGATAATAGCCAAAAAGATGGTACTACAAGCTAGGCAGGAAGAGAAGGAACAAGGAGATAAAAGGGGTCTACCTCAAGACTAAGGCGAATGCCCATTAGCGATAAAGTAGCTAGAGCAAAAGAAAGCTAGTTTTCTTCCCCATAAAACCATGAAGAAAAAGAAGATACTTTTAGCTCCTGATAGGATCTTGAGCTCTAAAAACACCCAGTTATCTATAGAGTTTGAGTTATGCAAGGTCTAACCATTTAGTCGGATCGTAGATTGTGACCAAAAACCTTATTAAAGAAACACGATAATATAATGCGAAAAAATGACGACAAAAGAACTAGAAAACAAAATCAAGGAATTAATCGATTTTGTGGAAAAGTTACCTGAAAAATACCGTGAAAAGTGTTTTGAAGTTTTGTTGGCTAATTATTTGACTAGAGAAACTTCAGAGAAAATTGAACAAAAAGCTAAGGTTCCTCCACCGTTCAGGTTCCAAATTCCAATTGATGTGAAAGCTTTTCTTCAGCAGTATAATATACCAGAGGAACTCCTCAAAAAGATGTTTCTCATTGAAGGGGAGGAAATAAGACCGATCTATAAGATAAAAACCTCTAAAAAATCGGAGGGGCAAATCCAAATAGCACTCTTAACTGCATTGGAAAATGCTCTTAGGCCTAATGGAAAGTTCGAATTTTCTATGGAAGCAGTTAGAGATAAATGTAAAGAACATGGAGTCTATGATGCGCCGAATTTCCAAAAATATTTCAAGAAAAGACTTTTCAAAGGCTTAGGAGATAAAGAGCACATTGAGCTATCCCCAGATGGCAAAGCGGAGTTGGCTGAAGTCATATTGGAGATTACTAAATGAAAGAAAATGCTCTCAATATTTTAAACAAAATTGAAAATGAATTAAAGCAACTCAGAATAAAGTTGCGTCAGATGAAAACTGAAAAAGTTTATCGAATAGCGGAGCAACAGTTTACCCGACAAATCTGCACGAATTGGTTTGAAAACGCAGAACCGATTCTTTTAAAATTTGGTGTTTCAAATGATATTAGAAAAAAATATCACAACATGTTTACCACATTACTTCAGCTATCTATCAAACCCTCCTGTAGAACCACGTATCTCAAAATCTTAGATGAGATTTTACAAAATTTTAGAGATGATATGTTTGTACCAATAATGAAATCGGCTGACCAAATCACTTCTGTTATTCATTTAGAAAAAATCTTAGAGAATGCCACGGAGGAAGAAAAGGACTATTTGAATGAAGCTTTAGGTTGCGCTAGTCGAGGATTTTATAGAGCTTCTATAGTTCTTGGGTGGAACGCCGCCATATACAGAATCCATAAAATCATTGAAAAACTTGGGTTTAATGAGTTTAACAAGAAAACTGAGGAAATGAAGAGTATTACTGAAGGAAGGTTTAAACGGTTTAAAAAATCTTTTACCGTTCATTCACTAAGTGATCTGAGAGCGACAGTTTTTGACAATGAGCTCCTTTGGGTACTAGAATATTGGGGCTTGATAGATTCTAATCAGCATGATAGGTTATCGATTTGCCTTACAATGCGTAATAATTCGGCTCATCCTGGAGAAGCTCCCATAACGGAAGAGAATTTAGCTTCATTTTACTCTGATTTAAAAACCATTATTTTTGATAACCCTAGATTTAAATTTTAAAAAGCGCGCCAAAGAAAACGTTGCTTGATCTTGAATACGAGACGATTTTTGACGTTTATGTAACACAGAAGAAGCGATCTATATTGCTGAGTCCTGCACACCGACCGACACCTTAATATATAGAAAATTTTTACAATTTTAGATTGACTACACTAAGGATCCTCCAAGAATATAGCTATAAGCACGGAAAAGAGATACTACACGAGCAGTATCCCCATATAGCAAAAGAAATCAAAGATATACTAACCACCACACAAATTGGTGGAAAAACAAAACGTAGTCGAGAAAAGGGAAAAGCAGGTCAATTGGTTTGGTCTGGGAAAGATTTTAAACCACTTAGAACTTTGTTTAAACTTGCTGGCTGGAGGAAAGAGAAAATCGAGTTGTCTGAGAAGAATTTTGTAGAGATACCACTAATGAAAGAAAAAGTTGGTCTCAATTTCCAGCTAGGGAAATATTCTTTCGTTGATACAGATTTCGTTAAATTCGAGATTTTTTACTTGCGAAAAAGACTTGATATCGGTGTTGAGATTGTACCAACAAAAGCTTTAATGGCTGAAATGTATTCTGGACCCCCCAACTTTGATCAAGTTAAAGCCAGAATCCAAGCTCGTGGAGATTTTTCTCCAGTTCCACTTTGGATCATTGGTGTGAGTATTTTTGGTGGTTAATATTGAAGTTTGCGTAACTTATTTTACATAAATATGAAAGAATGATCTGACCAGCGCCGGACGGCGTTGCATGCTTAGAAGACAAGACACAATTTTGGTTTTGAGTTCTTCCCTTGACATAGCAGTATGGGATTTCAGCTTCTTGTCTTTCACGTATTCCCATACACCTTCGTCTGGATTCAGCTCCGGGGAGTAAGGTGGCAGGTAGTAGAGTGCAAACGCCTTTTCATTGGCTTCGACGTACTTCCTGACTGACTCCGCCACGTGCGGACGGGCCCGATCGGTTACGACGACTATTTTTCTCTTTGGATGGTGTCTTCGGATTTTTTCGAGAAAATCGATGAACGTGTCCGCTGTAACGTGTCCCTTTTCGATGCGGAATAGCATTTTGCCCTTCGGGGTTATGGCGGTGGAGATGCAGATGCTACCCTTTTTCCCCGTCAGCTTCACGACCACGGGTTTTCCCTTCTTCGCCCATGTCTTTCCCAAAACGGGAGTAAGAGAAACGACCGTTTCGTCTTGAAAATAAAGCGTGGCCTGCCATTTACGGGCGTGGACGAGGATTTTTTGGCCATTCCTTTTTGAGCCAGCGTTTGGCCTCTCGCGGGTTTTGCTCCGCTGCCCTCCTCTCGGGTTTTTTGTTGGAGAGCCCCATCCTCTTCAATAGCCGCCACACGTTGCTGTGGTGCAACGTTTTGCCAGTCTCTTTCGCTATAAGGAGCCCAACCCTTTTGGTTGTCCACAGCGGGGTTTCGAACCCGAAGTGCGTGGCGTCTTTTTCCAGATTTTTCATCAAGGCTTTGACCTCACCGTCGGTGAGTTTGAAACTCGGACCAGGGGCCTTTTTGCTTTTGAGGGCCTTCTCCCCCTTCCGTCTATACGCGGATATCCAATAGGAGACAGTTACTCTGTGAAGTCCAAAGAAATGTGCTATATCTTTCACTTTTTTACCTTCTTTCCACAGTTCGATGGCTCTGAATCTGTAATGTTCCAGCACATCATGTGGTAGCTGGCGTCCAGTGATCCTTTTCACATATAACTGTTGTGTCTTACAGGTATATAAAGGTAAAACAAACTACGCAAAAATCAATATAATCCAAATTCGGTCCATCGTTTGAGTTCGAAATTGTAATTTTTTCCATTCTTATCCTTAAGTTGATTTACTACTCTCACAACTCTTTCTACGCCCACGCTCCAGTTCCTGGCGACCAGTCGCCCTAATGTTGGTTGTTTACCATCTTCCACCATCCCATCCCAGTACATTTTAAGCTGGTAAACATCTAATGGTTGAGCTTTGCCGGCTTTAGTCTCATAGATTATAAGCTCATTAGCTTTCTGATGAACTATATCGACGGAAACGCCTGCTCCTCCAAAGCAGGGAAAGGGTGATTGAACGTGCTCGCTAGAAGTTGCTGTTGCTCGAAGATTGGTTGCGAGCTGTTCTCTTAATTCAGCCTCCTCTGGAGATGGGCTCCATCTGGGTGGTCGTATTTGATCTTTTACTGTGTTAACAATTTCCATCCATATTTCATCATCATAATCTATCGATGTTTTGTTGTTTAACGTTCTTGGAACCAATCTGGGCCGAGGATCTATCTTAAGTTCTCCACACCATGTGCTGTATTGAGTATGCCGAGCTTTGCCCCATATCTCTGAAAATAAACGAGTTGCAATAACTCGATCGCCTATCCTAAAGTCTACTCCCAAAGAATCCGTGGTTGCTCTGTAATAGTACTTTCGAGCTTTAGTTTGAGGCGACTCTTTGTTAATTTTCCCATAAGTTACTTGAAGATCAATATTTCCTCTTTTTGTTCTGACGGTAAGTCTTCGCTTATTATATTCGCTATAAACTGGTTCTATTGGCTCGACTGGTTCTGGCTTCCGACTATTTAAAGAAGTGTAGATGTATCCTGCTGGCGGCTTACCCTCTAAGTATCCACGATAGAAAACTCCAAGGTGTTCTCTTAAATAATCCATTAAAGCTCCCACTCGAGAAGGTGGCCCACCGGGTCTTCCTTTGGTTAGAGTTTGAAGATACAATAATGAAGTAGTAAATTTGATTATTGTTCCTCCATTTTTTGGTGGTTGTTTCTCTGGCCATTCCGTGAGCGGTAATATCTCAACAGGAAGCTTGAAACGGAGGGGGCTTCTTACACGATAACATCTTTTGTTTCTAAGGGCTTCCTTATCGCAAGTCCATATTTCCCAAACACCTCCCTCAGCTTGTATTTTTGCTAGAACGTTTTTTAGTCCATAGCCGTGCTCCCGTAGATGGTGTGCATTTGGAGGTGGCCTTTTTCCTAATCTAAAAACCCTGTTTTTTAGCTCCTCTAATGAAATACCACCACAATCATCTATTATTGTTATTTTGTACACCCCCTGATTTTCTGTTTCGGAGATGTCAACATATATGTTAAAACCTTTAGACTTTGCAGCAATTGCATTATCTATAAGCTCCCCTATCGCATTATGGAAATGAAGAGGAGCTTGAGCCAGCCCCTCGAAAACACCTTTTTCATCAGGTATTCCTATAGCCTCAACTATTTTTTGCATTTTAACCACTCCTCTGGTAACCTAGCTACTTTTTCTTTACCAGAAGGCTGGTATATTGGTTTTCCGAGCGGTCTCCATTTGAGCTTTCCATTTAAAGCATCCACAACTCGGGAAAAAGCTATATCAGTATATATTTTTTCTTTGTCGACTCCTATTGCAAGCCTGTTGTGTAAGATTGCTGCTATTAATGATGAACCAACACCAACAAACGGATCAAAAACCACCTCATTTTCGTTAGTTAATGCCAGTACAAGTCTTTCAACAAGTTCGATAGGGAACTGAGAGGGATGAATTGTTTTTTCTGGATGATTATATTTCACATTAGGTATGTCCCAGATCTCTGCCTCCCAGTCCTTAAGAAGAATGTCCCAAATATCCGAAGGGTTTTTCCCAAGTGGATTACATGTCGGCTTCCCCTTGTTAGGGCCTTTAAATGCCCGTTTCCCTGGATATTTTTGAGGAATTCTGACAGCATCTAAATTAAATGTATAGCTATCCGACTTTGTGAACCATAGAATGACTTCGTATCTGCCGGAAAATCTTTTGGATGCATGAAGCCCGTGACCGAAACGCCAAATAATCCTATTTCTCAGCTTCAGACCTAACTCTTTAAAAATATCATAAAAGTATACATCGAGGGGAAAAACTTCGCCATTCTCAACGTAATTCCCCACTTCCCAACAAATTGACCCGCTCGGATTTAGAAGCTCAGCACATTTTTCTATCACTAGTCTTTGCCATTCTAAGTATTTTTCAAATTCAACTCGCCTTTCATATGGCTTACCTATGTTGTATGGAGGGGAAGTAATGACTAAATCAAAAAGTCCTTTTTCTTTAATTTCTTTAGGAACTTCATTCAAGAAAGTTATAATATCACTACAGGCTATTAATACATCGTAACCGTGCTGAAACGAATCCCCATAAAATATTTTTTTCCCGTTGACAATCGTTTCTAGAGGGAACCTCATTCGCTCTCCCTCCGAAGAATTTCATCTCTCTTAAGACCCAAAAAACGTGATAGGCGTTTAAAAGTTGAATTACCGAACTCAACTAGTAAACCTTGAACACTTTCAGGGTCGTTTTTGATCTTTCCCAGTTGATACCGAAAAGTAATATCCTCGATACTCAATTCATGCAGTGTCCTTATTGCTTCCTCGATAGTAGCACTATAGCTTCTAAATCGCCCGTTTTTCTTGAGACCCTCCAACATAACTACTGCATCATCGGAAAGCGTGATCCGCATGTTTTTAAAGGGTTTTCCTTCTTTCTCCCCTTTTTTGTCCATTTTTTATCATTATTTTGTAACACGAAAATTATATAAGCGTTACGGCTACTGTAACACAATTTGTCGTGAAATAAATTGAGTGCTCCGTTATGTGCTCCGTTAAGGGCCCCGTATACTTACCCGTAGAAGGCGTATGGGTTTCCGCATGGGGAACCCTATAGGAAACCGCATGCGGAGTCATATATGGAGTCGTATAGGAAATCACATGTGAAATCCTATGAGAGCAAAACAGTTTGTAGAGTGATGTTCCACACGGGGGGGAGGGATGAGATCCCCAGCAGGAAGAGAGAGGGGGTGAAAGGGGGGAGGAGGCCTAGGATTCCCGCCACCACCCCCCACCAGGGAGAGGAGGAGACATGCCAAAAAGAACTAGTGTGAGAAAATCTAACAATGTTCGAACAGCCCATTCTTAAATGAGATGCAAAGCTACAAAAGCCGTCTTATTGAATGCGAATTAGCTGAGTTTTTCGCTGATTTGAAAAGCTCCGCTTGGCTTCCCAAGTTTAGCCAAAAGGGAGAGAAGAAACGCCACGAAGCCGATCACCGTCTCAAAAAGTCCCAGCACAGCCCGCGCAACCGAGAACTCAATATTGTTCCATGCGAGGTGGAGTAGAACCGCCGTAGAGTACAGGAAAACAAACCTACCCAGTCCCCGTTTCCCTCGCGTCAGCACGTAGTATATGCCCACGCCTACAATGCCAGCCCCCAACGCGTGGGAGAACGGAGTCGCGGCCCTGAGGCCGGAAAATTTCTTGTAAGTGATCCAATTCTCAAGCACCCCGATAACAAACCCGCTGGCATACCCGATCGCGTAGCAGACCTTCATGGATTTTAGCCAGTCGATTCCTGCCTTCCAGAGGCGGTTCACTGACCAGAACACGGCCGCCAAGATGATCAGCCCCAGCGGTTTTAGGAGCTCCTCCACGAACGGGGCCTCGAGTTTTTTCTGCGTTTCTTCTCCCAAAATCCCCTTGAAGAAGGAGTTGATGTCCCCTGCGAGGAAGAATGACGCAAAAACGGATACGAGCCATAGAGCAGCGCATAGAAAGAGAAGCTTGCGCCCCTGCCGCCTAGGACCAGCTGGTGCTTCTTTTGAAATGCTTTCTTCCAGTTCCGCCAACTTCGCTTCTATTTTCCCGAGTCCATCTCCGACTCCTCCGTTCCTTATGGAAATGCTCGGTTCGCTAACGATGGTTGTGGCCTGGCGATTATGCGCGTAGACCATCTCATAAGTTTCTTCCAGCTATTTATTAAGCCGCAAAAAAGTGCAGCTTGCTGTCGGACCTCGGAGGTTTCTGAGCGGTAGAAACAGGGGGCGCCTCTCCATGAACCTTACCCCGCCCCCGCCTGCGCCACCCACCCCAGCAGAAACAGGTAGACCGCGTCCAAGTTGGCCAGCAGGGAGATGCCCCTCCCCACCCTTCTCCCGTAGACCCTGCGCCAGAGGAGGGGATCTAGGAGGCCAGCCAGCACCCAGCTCGCGAGCACGACGATCCACGCCCAGCTGAGCCCCAAGCACCCGCTCAGGGCCCCCAGGGAGAAGATGCCCGCGTACTCCAGCAAGGCAAGGAGGCCCAGCTCCCTCTTTCCTCTCACGAGGGAGGCGTACCTCCCGTCGGCCCTCCTGGCCAGGGTGTCGAAGGGGCAGAGGAGGGACCGAAGCAGGAGAGCCCACATCAATACACCTCTCTCCCCGAAGCCCCTATTTACTTTTGGAAACCCACGTGATATCTTGGTGGAGGGGCGTTATTCGCCCGCCAAGTTACTAGAACCTCCGGCTCGTCCAGCACCGTGGCATGGTAGCTCTGCTTGTGGGTATCCAGTCCCACCCACAGGGGCATGCTTCATCACCCCCGCCTTTTTTATGCTCTGCGGAGGTGGAAAAGCACAAAGGTCAGGCATGGTATACAAACCCTTTTCTTCCGATTCTTTTTAATACCTCGTCTTTGAAAGGAAGAATCATGCCGAGAAGAAAAGTAACCTTCGATACCCTAAGGAGGATGAGGGAGCTCAGGGAGAAGGGGCTGACCTACGGGGAGATAGGGAGGAGGCTGGGGATCTCCACGGCCACCGTCTCCCTCTACCTGGGGGAGAGGAGGAAGAGGGGTTTTCTGGAGGGGCTGAGGAGGAGGCTGAGGCGATAAGCTTGGGGGGGGAGTGATGGGCAACCGAAAGAAGGTTTCGCTGCGAGAAGCTATGGCTAGGATCCACGAAGCGAGGGAGAAACTACGCAAGGAGATGGCGGCGGTCAAGCGGGAGCTGGGCAGGGAAGAGGACGAGCTGGTGTTCGTGGGGATGGCGGATGTGGCCCAGTTCTGGTGGTGTGCGGAGAGGTCAATCCTTAGCAACAGGAGAATGGAGCTAGGCTTTTTCGGCTCTTTCAAGGAGGACGTGTGGGACTATTCCTTGAGGCTAGGATACAGAGAGGAGGAAGAGACACCATCCCCGAACAGGCTTCTGGAGCTCAGGGAGAGGATTCCCTTCGAGGACATCCAAAGGCTCCTGGGGGAGATGAGTTCTCCTCCCGAGAGGAAGGTAGAGGACCTGTTCTGGGAAGAGACCGTACGTTCCCTGCTGAGGGGAGAAATCCAAACCGTCCCTGCTGACCCCGAGACCATAAAGAGAGTAGGAAAGCTGGTGGAAAAACGGGCACCGCCGTCGGAGATTCTTCCCCTGCTTGAGGGCCTGCCCCAAACGCTGGTGGGGAGAATCTTGGAGTCCTACAGGGAGCGATACCCCACCATCAGGTGGAACTTCGACTGGAAGGAGTACATCGTTGTGGGCGTCCCGGACGGCATCACCGACCGGTTCGTCTACGAGTTCAAGACGACCGACAGCCCCGGGTTCTTCCTGAAGTGGGTCTGGCCAGTGGCGGTGGCCCAGGGGGACCTCTACGGGCACTTCTTCATGAGGGGGGAGAAAAGGATTCAAGTGCTCTTCAGGAAGAGCGGGGAAACAGAGGTCTGGCAACTGGGAACCGACCGGGAGAACGCGCTGGGCACCCTGAAGAGGTTCAGGGAGGCCGAGAAGGGGAAGAAGAACCCTGTGCCTCCTGCGGAATGGAAGTGCTGCCGCTGCGAGTTCAGGTGGAAGTGTGTCTTAAGGAAGGTGCTTTAACGCACGTGGAGTTCAGGGTTTACGAATTCCTCTGTGACTTTCCTGCGTCTCCTCAACATCCAGACAATCACCCCGCAGACCAAGAAAGCCACCACGACCGCCCCCGCCCAAGGGGACCCCCCTCCGGGTCCCCGGGCCTCCGAGAGGGCCACGCTCACCTCCCCTCCCGAGGGCCCCACGTAGGCGCTCCCCGCGTACCTCCCCTCCTCGGCGCTGAACTGGAGCGTCCGGCCGGAGAGGGAGGGGTCCGTGAG
>Ga0078972_1017336_pt1 | contig 10363 bp, 2 predicted proteins | sample YelNatPaOPGAMG01_FD_67568 | JGI IMG/M metagenome (GOLD analysis project Ga0078972, IMG submission 67568) | Hot spring thermophilic microbial communities from Obsidian Pool, Yellowstone National Park, USA - OP-RAMG-01 (SPADES assembly) (version 2) | ecosystem: Environmental > Aquatic > Thermal...
TTTAATTAATAGTATAATTAGTCCTTCTCCAAGTTCAAGTAGCAGTTCTTCAAGTTCATATAAACCCTTTGATTTAGGCTCTGCACCTTCTTTAAGTCCTTCAGGTCCTGCGAGTTCAAGTGGTAGTTCTTATAGTGGTGATTCTTTAATTAATAGTATAATTAGTCCTTCTCCAAGTTCAAATAGCAGTTCTTCAAGTTCATATAAACCCTTTGATTTAGGCTCTGCACCTTCTTTAAGTCCTTCAGGTCCTGCGAGTTCAAGTGGTAGTTCTTATAGTGGTGATTCTTTAATTAATAGTATAATTAGTCCTTCTCCAAGTTCAAATAGCAGTTCTTCAAGTTCATATAAACCCTTTGATTTAGGCTCTGCACCTTCTTTAATAACTACAATTCCAATTCAATCGTCTCAAGTTCAAACAATTTCCTTTTCTCCTGTAACAAAAGATGTGCAAGGAGCAATTGGTGGAGTTAATACAGAACCATCATACCAAAGTAAAACTAATCCACTTTCTGGAAATTCTTCTGATAATTCCATTGATAATTTACGAGGCTTATCTTTTGAATATGGAGAATGGGCTGGTAAAGCAGATTCGAGATTTTGGGATCATACTGTTGTTTTTAGAGAAGATTCCCAACTAGGAACACAAGCAATGATAGATCCTAATAAGGTTTTGCGTGGTGATAAAGTATCAATAGGTAGGAATGTTTCTTCATCTTTTCAATTATCCCCTCATAATAATTCTGACCCAATTACAAATAATAAACCTACAGAAATTTATGATCATAGTGAGGTTAGAGAAAATCCTGCCCTTCAAATATCAGGAAATGGAGAGATCTCTAATCTTCATGTCTATGGTTTTGGTAATAAGCCTCAAGGTTCTTCTGCTATAGAAATAGGATCCGATAGCAAGGTAAAGATAGATGGATTGGAAATATATGGTAATTACGGTATAGGTCTTAATAATAAAGGGTCAGTTGAAATAAATAATTCTAAAATAGAAGTGGGGGAGATAATAGATAAAAATATAGAAGGAGATAAAGCAACCATAGGAATTTTGAATGAGAATTCCGGAAATATAAAAATAGGCAAGGATAATTTTGTAGTAGGTTTTTACGGTATTAATAACGCGGGTGAAATGACTATTGAAAGATCAAATCTTATAAAAGGGGAGATAGGTATTTTAAATGAAAATTCTGGAAGGATAGCAATAGGAATTGGCAATGTAATAGTTGGAAATTTTTATGGTATTCGTAACAATGCAGGCGAGATTACTATTGCAGATTCAAATAGTATAATAGGAAGATCAGGAGAGGGAAAAGCCGGAACAGGTATTTTAAATGAGAATTTTGGAAGAATAGAAATAGGTGATCACAATAAAATAATAGGAGAGTTGTATTGTATTCATAACAATTCAGGTGAAATTACCATAGGAAATTCAAATATTATAAAAGAAGATCTAAAACGAGAAAGCAGATTAGAAATAGGTATTTTAAATGAGAATTTTGGAAATATAAAAATAGGCGATAGGAATGAAATAAATGGGTTTTTATATGGTATTCATAACAATTCAGGTGAAATTACCATAGGAAATTCAAATAATATAAAAGGTGGATTATTTTTCCCAAAAGAGAAAGATAAAACAGCAAGTATAGGTATTTTAAATGAGAATTTTGGAAATATAAAAATAGGTGATAATAATAAAATAAGTGGAGTTTTATATGGTATTCATAACAATTCAGGTGAGATTACCATAGGAAATTCAAATAATATAAGAGTTGATATATCTGTTCCAGTTGAAGGTACAGGTATTTTAAATGAGAAGTATGGAAATATAAAAATAGGCGATAGGAATGAAATAAATGGGTTTTTATATGGTATTCATAACAATTCAGGTGAAATTACCATAGGAAATTCAAATATTATAGGCTTATTGGATCCAATGGAAGAAGAATCGGAATCGGCCATTGAAAATTTTGGAAAGATAAAAATAGGTGATAATAATAAAATAAGTGGAGTTTTATATGGTATTCATAACAATTCAGGTGAAATTACCATAGGAAATTCAAATATTATAAAAGGCGAGATACTTTATCCGGAGAGATTTCAAGGTATAGGTATTTTAAATGAAAATTCTGGAAAGATAAAAATAGGCGATAAGAATGAAATAATAGGAGATCGAAATGGTATTGACAATTTAGGCGAGATTACTATAGGAAATTTAAATACTATAAAACAGGGAATGGAAGAAAAGAAAATCAGTGGTCCAAGTATTGTCAATTCTGGAAAGTTCGAAATGTGTAATGAAAATAAAATAGAAGGGGAGATAGGTATTTTTAATAAAAATTCCGGAAAGATAAAAATAGGCGATAAGAATGAAATAATAGGAGATAAATATGGTATTCATAATTCAAGCGAGATTACTATAGGAAATTTAAATACTATAAAAGGTAATAGCAATAGCGGTATTTTAAATGAAAATTCCGGAAAGATAAAAATAGGCGATAAGAATGAAATAATAGGAGATAAATATGGTATTTATAATAAAAAATTAGGTGAGATTACTATAGGAAATTCAAATAATATAAATGGGGACAAAGCAGGCATTCACAATGAAGGATTTATTAAAATTGGAAATTTAAATGAAATATTAGGTGTGGTATACGGTATTTATAATAATAATTTTGCTACAGTGAAACTATCTAATTCAAATAATATAGGTTCAGCTATTTTTGGGATTTATAACAAAGGCGAAGTTTATTTAGGGGATCTCAACGATGTGTTTATTAGAACCACAACATCAAGAGATTCATACTCTATTTATAATACCGGAAATGGATATATTGAAATAGGTGATTTAAATACTTTTTCTAAGGGGGTGTATGGTATTTACAATAATGGTTTTATCGAGGGAGGAAATTTTAATGAGGTATCAGGGAAAACTTATGGTATTTATAACTGTGATTTTGGTATTATTGAATTAAAAAATGCAAATAAGGTATATGCCAGAGAAAGGCCGGGGGAACTTAGTTATGGAATTTATAATTCTCAAAGCGGTTATGTTAAATTATATGATAGAAATAACATTCGAGGAGAATTTGGTATTTTTAATAAAGATTTTGGTATTGTTGAATTAAAAGATTCTAATAATATAATAGGCCATTCGGTAGGTATCGACAATTTTGATTCAGGTTATATTAAATTAAACGATGGTAATAATATTTCAGGAAAAGAAGATAGTATTAACAATAGATCTTCAGGTATTGTAAAATTAGGCGATTTAAATACCATATTAAATGGTATTAATAATTTTGTGCCCGATACCAATATTAGTAAAAAAGAAGATATCGAAGAGATCGATATTCCAGCAGGTTTTTATTATATATCTCCAAACTTTTCCGGTAATATGATAATAAAAGATAATAAAATAGATATTAATCACAATATTCCTATTGTTGAACTTGGAGATTTTAATACTATATCGTCAACAAAAAAAGAAGGAAATGTTATTTTTAATTCTGACGGTTGTATTAAGTTTGGTAATTTTAACACTATAAAAGGAAATTTTTTAGATAAAGGAGAGAATTTTAGTTTTCTTCGCGCAATTATTGGTAATAATATTGATGAGATCATAATAATTAATAATAGCAATGGTTATATTAAATTAGGAGATTTCAATAATATATATGGAGAAAGGGTTGAGATTATTAATGATGGTGTTTCTGCTAAAAGTGCAATAACTATTCCAATACAAGGAGTTAGTATTATAAATAGTAATGGTATTGTTGAGTTTGGTAATTTTAATAATATTAATTTAGATAAAGATACCACCACCATTAAAGATACCCCCTTTATTAATGGTGATTTTTACATTGAGCCTTCTTTTTCGATTGATTCTTTTCCACCCTGTTGTATTATTGTAAATACTAATTTTTCTGGGATTAAATTAGGGGATTTTAATAATATAAAAGGAGATGAGATAGGAATTGAAAATAGGAAAGGTAGCACTGTTATATTAGGTAATTTTAATGATATAATTGGAAGAATTTATGGTATTAGGAATGTATCAGAATTTAGATCAGAATTTAGTACTAGTGAACCTATAATATCTACTATTGAAATTGGAGATTTTAATGTAATAACCGGAAAATATGGTAGCGGTATTGTAGGGGAAGGGGATTTTGGTGTTATTAAATTAGGGGAAGAAAATAATATAAACGAATTTGATTCGAGTAAATTTTCAAAAGTAATATCTACAATAAAGTAATATCTACAATAGAGAGAAACGAAATAAGAGATAAAAAGTTTTAAGTTTTTAATTTTAACTTTATTAAATATAATAAAATATTTTTATTTTGATAAATATTTTAAAATAAAAGAGTTATAAAATTTAGTGTCCAGATATATAGGGATAAGTTTTGATAGAATTGTTTTGGTTTTTAAGTTAAAATACAGGGGTAGTTTGGAAGGTTTTTATGACTTTGAAAAAAAATTTCAAAATTTTTCAAAAATTTTTAAAAATAACCTTGAAATTTTTAAACTAAAATGTTATATAATAAATGCTCTTTTTTTATTTATCTAAATTTTTGGGGAGGCGAAAAGGGCAAACTTCTAGAAATAGAGGGGCGCAAAGCCACGGGTCCTAATGTTAAAAATTTGGTTTATTGAAAAATAAGAAAAATAGTTAAAAGTTTAATTTAGTAATTAGCTATTTTTCTATTTTATAGGATAGCCGAGCTGCCGAAATCCAAAAGGTAGCTCGGTTTTTTATTTTTAAATAAAATGGAAGAAAAACCTAAGGAAGAGAATCAACAATATTGGGGAATTTTTGAAGAAGAAAAGAAAAAAAGGTTTAGACCTTTTTTAAAATGTATTGCTTCTTTTTTAGTCTTTTGTATGCTATACCAAGATGTGATTTCTGCATCTGGTTTTAATTATACACACCTTTCAAAAACCACCCTCCAGAAAACCACTCAACCACCTAAAAAATTAGATTTAAGTTGGATAGGAAATTTATTTGTTGGAAAGGTATATGCGGACTCAGATTCATCCTCTTTAAGTTCTTCAAGTTCTTCAAATCTTGCAAGTTCAAGTAGTAGTTCTTCAAATAGTAATTATAGTAATAGTTCTCCAAGTTCAGGTAGCAGTTCTTCAAGTTCATATAAACCCTTTGATTTAGGCTCTGCACCTTCTTTAAGTCCTTCAGGTCCTGCGAGTTCAAGTGGTAGTTCTTATAGTGGTGATTCTTTAATTAATAGTATAATTAGTCCTTCTCCAAGTTCAAATAGCAGTTCTTCAAGTTCATATAAACCCTTTGATTTAGGCTCTGCACCTTCTTTAAGTCCTTCAGGTCCTGCGAGTTCAAGTGGTAGTTCTTATAGTGGTGATTCTTTAATTAATAGTATAATTAGTCCTTCTCCAAGTTCAAATAGCAGTTCTTCAAGTTCATATAAACCCTTTGATTTAGGCTCTGCACCTTCTTTAATAACTACAATTCCAATTCAATCGTCTCAAGTTCAAACAATTTCCTTTTCTCCTGTAACAAAAGATGTGCAAGGAGCAATTGGTGGAGTTAATACAGAACCATCATACCAAAGTAAAACTAATCCACTTTCTGGAAATTCTTCTGATAATTCCATTGATAATTTACGAGGCTTATCTTTTGAATATGGAGAATGGGCTGGTAAAGCAGATTCGAGATTTTGGGATCATACTGTTGTTTTTAGAGAAGATTCCCAACTAGGAACACAAGCAATGATAGATCCTAATAAGGTTTTGCGTGGTGATAAAGTATCAATAGGTAGGAATGTTTCTTCATCTTTTCAATTATCCCCTCATAATAATTCTGACCCAATTACAAATAATAAACCTACAGAAATTTATGATCATAGTGAGGTTAGAGAAAATCCTGCCCTTCAAATATCAGGAAATGGAGAGATCTCTAATCTTCATGTCTATGGTTTTGGTAATAAGCCTCAAGGTTCTTCTGCTATAGAAATAGGATCCGATAGCAAGGTAAAGATAGATGGATTGGAAATATATGGTAATTACGGTATAGGTCTTAATAATAAAGGGTCAGTTGAAATAAATAATTCTAAAATAGAAGTGGGGGAGATAATAGATAAAAATATAGAAGGAGATAAAGCAACCATAGGAATTTTGAATGAGAATTCCGGAAATATAAAAATAGGCAAGGATAATTTTGTAGTAGGTTTTTACGGTATTAATAACGCGGGTGAAATGACTATTGAAAGATCAAATCTTATAAAAGGGGAGATAGGTATTTTAAATGAAAATTCTGGAAGGATAGCAATAGGAATTGGCAATGTAATAGTTGGAAATTTTTATGGTATTCGTAACAATGCAGGCGAGATTACTATTGCAGATTCAAATAGTATAATAGGAAGATCAGGAGAGGGAAAAGCCGGAACAGGTATTTTAAATGAGAATTTTGGAAGAATAGAAATAGGTGATCACAATAAAATAATAGGAGAGTTGTATTGTATTCATAACAATTCAGGTGAAATTACCATAGGAAATTCAAATATTATAAAAGAAGATCTAAAACGAGAAAGCAGATTAGAAATAGGTATTTTAAATGAGAATTTTGGAAATATAAAAATAGGCGATAGGAATGAAATAAATGGGTTTTTATATGGTATTCATAACAATTCAGGTGAAATTACCATAGGAAATTCAAATAATATAAAAGGTGGATTATTTTTCCCAAAAGAGAAAGATAAAACAGCAAGTATAGGTATTTTAAATGAGAATTTTGGAAATATAAAAATAGGTGATAATAATAAAATAAGTGGAGTTTTATATGGTATTCATAACAATTCAGGTGAGATTACCATAGGAAATTCAAATAATATAAGAGTTGATATATCTGTTCCAGTTGAAGGTACAGGTATTTTAAATGAGAAGTATGGAAATATAAAAATAGGCGATAGGAATGAAATAAATGGGTTTTTATATGGTATTCATAACAATTCAGGTGAAATTACCATAGGAAATTCAAATATTATAGGCTTATTGGATCCAATGGAAGAAGAATCGGAATCGGCCATTGAAAATTTTGGAAAGATAAAAATAGGTGATAATAATAAAATAAGTGGAGTTTTATATGGTATTCATAACAATTCAGGTGAAATTACCATAGGAAATTCAAATATTATAAAAGGCGAGATACTTTATCCGGAGAGATTTCAAGGTATAGGTATTTTAAATGAAAATTCTGGAAAGATAAAAATAGGCGATAAGAATGAAATAATAGGAGATCGAAATGGTATTGACAATTTAGGCGAGATTACTATAGGAAATTTAAATACTATAAAACAGGGAATGGAAGAAAAGAAAATCAGTGGTCCAAGTATTGTCAATTCTGGAAAGTTCGAAATGTGTAATGAAAATAAAATAGAAGGGGAGATAGGTATTTTTAATAAAAATTCCGGAAAGATAAAAATAGGCGATAAGAATGAAATAATAGGAGATAAATATGGTATTCATAATTCAAGCGAGATTACTATAGGAAATTTAAATACTATAAAAGGTAATAGCAATAGCGGTATTTTAAATGAAAATTCCGGAAAGATAAAAATAGGCGATAAGAATGAAATAATAGGAGATAAATATGGTATTTATAATAAAAAATTAGGTGAGATTACTATAGGAAATTCAAATAATATAAATGGGGACAAAGCAGGCATTCACAATGAAGGATTTATTAAAATTGGAAATTTAAATGAAATATTAGGTGTGGTATACGGTATTTATAATAATAATTTTGCTACAGTGAAACTATCTAATTCAAATAATATAGGTTCAGCTATTTTTGGGATTTATAACAAAGGCGAAGTTTATTTAGGGGATCTCAACGATGTGTTTATTAGAACCACAACATCAAGAGATTCATACTCTATTTATAATACCGGAAATGGATATATTGAAATAGGTGATTTAAATACTTTTTCTAAGGGGGTGTATGGTATTTACAATAATGGTTTTATCGAGGGAGGAAATTTTAATGAGGTATCAGGGAAAACTTATGGTATTTATAACTGTGATTTTGGTATTATTGAATTAAAAAATGCAAATAAGGTATATGCCAGAGAAAGGCCGGGGGAACTTAGTTATGGAATTTATAATTCTCAAAGCGGTTATGTTAAATTATATGATAGAAATAACATTCGAGGAGAATTTGGTATTTTTAATAAAGATTTTGGTATTGTTGAATTAAAAGATTCTAATAATATAATAGGCCATTCGGTAGGTATCGACAATTTTGATTCAGGTTATATTAAATTAAACGATGGTAATAATATTTCAGGAAAAGAAGATAGTATTAACAATAGATCTTCAGGTATTGTAAAATTAGGCGATTTAAATACCATATTAAATGGTATTAATAATTTTGTGCCCGATACCAATATTAGTAAAAAAGAAGATATCGAAGAGATCGATATTCCAGCAGGTTTTTATTATATATCTCCAAACTTTTCCGGTAATATGATAATAAAAGATAATAAAATAGATATTAATCACAATATTCCTATTGTTGAACTTGGAGATTTTAATACTATATCGTCAACAAAAAAAGAAGGAAATGTTATTTTTAATTCTGACGGTTGTATTAAGTTTGGTAATTTTAACACTATAAAAGGAAATTTTTTAGATAAAGGAGAGAATTTTAGTTTTCTTCGCGCAATTATTGGTAATAATATTGATGAGATCATAATAATTAATAATAGCAATGGTTATATTAAATTAGGAGATTTCAATAATATATATGGAGAAAGGGTTGAGATTATTAATGATGGTGTTTCTGCTAAAAGTGCAATAACTATTCCAATACAAGGAGTTAGTATTATAAATAGTAATGGTATTGTTGAGTTTGGTAATTTTAATAATATTAATTTAGATAAAGATACCACCACCATTAAAGATACCCCCTTTATTAATGGTGATTTTTACATTGAGCCTTCTTTTTCGATTGATTCTTTTCCACCCTGTTGTATTATTGTAAATACTAATTTTTCTGGGATTAAATTAGGGGATTTTAATAATATAAAAGGAGATGAGATAGGAATTGAAAATAGGAAAGGTAGCACTGTTATATTAGGTAATTTTAATGATATAATTGGAAGAATTTATGGTATTAGGAATGTATCAGAATTTAGATCAGAATTTAGTACTAGTGAACCTATAATATCTACTATTGAAATTGGAGATTTTAATGTAATAACCGGAAAATATGGTAGCGGTATTGTAGGGGAAGGGGATTTTGGTGTTATTAAATTAGGGGAAGAAAATAATATAAACGAATTTGATTCGAGTAAATTTTCAAAAGTAATATCTACAATAAAGTAATATCTACAATAGAGAGAAACGAAATAAGAGATAAAAAGTTTTAAGTTTTTAATTTTAACTTTATTAAATATAATAAAATATTTTTATTTTGATAAATATTTTAAAATAAAAGAGTTATAAAATTTAGTGTCCAGATATATAGGGATAAGTTTTGATAGAATTGTTTTGGTTTTTAAGTTAAAATACAGGGGTAGTTTGGAAGGTTTTTATGACTTTGAAAAAAAATTTCAAAATTTTTCAAAAATTTTTAAAAATAACCTTGAAATTTTTAAACTAAAATGTTATATAATAAATGCTCTTTTTTTATTTATCTAAATTTTTGGGGAGGCGAAAAGGGCAAACTTCTAGAAATAGAGGGGCGCAAAGCCACGGGTCCTAATGTTAAAAATTTGGTTTATTGAAAAATAAGAAAAATAGTTAAAAGTTTAATTTAGTAATTAGCTATTTTTCTATTTTATAGGATAGCCGAGCTGCCGAAATCCAAAAGGTAGCTCGGTTTTTTATTTTTAAATAAAATGGAAGAAAAACCTAAGGAAGAGAATCAACAATATTGGGGAATTTTTGAAGAAGAAAAGAAAAAAAGGTTTAGACCTTTTTTAAAATGTATTGCTTCTTTTTTAGTCTTTTGTATGCTATACCAAGATGTGATTTCTGCATCTGGTTTTAATTATACACACCTTTCAAAAACCACCCTCCAGAAAACCACTCAACCACCTAAAAAATTAGATTTAAGTTGGATAGGAAATTTATTTGTTGGAAAGGTATATGCGGACTCAGATTCATCCTCTTTAAGTTCTTCAAGTTCTTCAAATCTTGCAAGTTCAAGTAGTAGTTCTTCAAATAGTAATTATAGTAATAGTTCTCCAAGTTCAGGTAGCAGTTCTTCAAGTTCATATAAACCCTTTGATTTAGGCTCTGCACCTTCTTTAAGTCCTTCAGGTCCTGCGAGTTCAAGTGGTAGTTCTTATAGTGGTGATTCTTTAATTAATAGTAT
>Ga0078972_1017337_pt1 | contig 10363 bp, 9 predicted proteins | sample YelNatPaOPGAMG01_FD_67568 | JGI IMG/M metagenome (GOLD analysis project Ga0078972, IMG submission 67568) | Hot spring thermophilic microbial communities from Obsidian Pool, Yellowstone National Park, USA - OP-RAMG-01 (SPADES assembly) (version 2) | ecosystem: Environmental > Aquatic > Thermal...
GAAACCAGCTAAAGCGTATTTCGTACATAGATCAAGGTTGTGCTTGCTTGACACCGAAATCAGAAAGTAGTCTGGCATCTTAATTGCTTCCCTCTCTCAATTTTTTGTCTGCATTTTTATTGTTCATTTTCACTCTGAAACTTACTTAAGGCTTTGTTCATTTTTGATTCAAACAAGGTTGTGCTTACCTTAGAACTAAACTTACTAACTGCATCTTTTGTTTTAAAGAAAGAACGAGGCTCTTCTTGCGGTGGTATAATTTTTCTGGCCTTTGCAAAGGCATGGCGACTATAATCAAAGAGTGCTTTTTCAAATTGAGGAGATTCTATAAAACTAATCCACGTCTGCCATCCTAACTTAAACTTCTTTTGTTTCCAGTCTATTAATTTTCTATAGATATCAACTAAAACAAACCATCTTGTATATTGAAAATACTCCTTATCTCTATTTGGCAACTCAACTTTTTGCTTTTGAAGAAGTTGGTCAATGTTCCAGCAAGTGACGTAATTAATTACTACGTGATTCCCGGAAAGTTCCTTATTAATTGCACTTTCATCAAAAATTTCGTTATACTTACTCTCTTCTTCAAATAGTTCTTCCACGTTTCCTATTACACCTTCATTTGGAGCATTTTTCTTGCAAACATAGTATCTTAACGCAAGGTTTCGCATTGCAATTGAGTAGCGGCCGCTTTTAGTTTCTTTTGATCTTTTCCTTATGTACGTGTAACCGGAACCTACTTTTTCAAATAACTCTTCTAGTCTTACTTGTCTTGGGTCTGTCGATCTTAGATCTGATGGGTTTATTTTATTTTGTGAATTTAAGGCAGATATTATCTCAATACTCCTCTTATAAGTCTCTGTATCCTCATAAGGCAATCGATAAATCCTTAGCAGTACTTTTGCGCCGTTATCGCTTCTATTGTTTTTGTCATATGCAAGAAACAAAGCTTTTAGCGTCTGCCCTCCATTTATAACCTGTGGATTTCTTAACACAAGTTCCATTTTTGTTTTATCAATAGATAAATTATCTGCAAGGATAATGATGCCGTTGTGCTTATACCAGAACCAAGTTGGAGCTTCTAAATAAGATTTTCCTATTGCTTTGTTTATTTTGCTGGCTTCACCGAGAAATTCTCTAACATTTTTTTGGAGAAATCTATTAATTTCGTCGGAATCGTGAAACCATTTTAGAATATCGTTTACATTTACTGTGCAAACAACTGAGTGCACGCCTGTTTCTTCCCAAGTAGTCTCTATCCATTGCCCCTGTTCTAATTTTAGTATTTTCTTTCCTGTATATGGTATATAACCATGCTTTATGTCATAAATCACACTTTCTAAAGTATATTTATCAATAGCAACAAAGTCTACCCCTAAAGCCCAACCATTTTCTTTTCTCCACGATTCTAAATGTTTTTGTACCTCGTCCCTTACAGACTGTTCCACAATATTAGTAGTTAGCCATAAAACTTCAAGAATTGTATCTTTATTTCCTGCTTCTCTTTTTAGTAAATTTACAAAATCCTCAGCTCTCTTATTTGGATTATTGGTAATTAAAGTATTCTCTATTTTTCTAATTTCATCAAGAATTTCAGACGTACTTACTTTCTTAGGATTTTCTGAGAACTTTGTTTGAAAGATAAAGAAGGTATTGTCTTCATTATAATAGAAATCTATACCACCATCATCAGCTCCATCAGTATATTGTCGGTTAAAATCCTCAGAATTTATTTTAAACCTTGCTTTAGCATAAAATTCTGTTAGTTTTTTTGTGGCCTCTGTCTTACTCAGAAGCGACAACTTTCTAATCAGTTCATCTGTATCTCGGTATTCCATCTCGTTACCCTCTCTAAATTGTATCTTATAAGGTTATAAGTTTTTATTCCATAAGTAAATTCAGAAATTGTAACACTTCCAGCGCTAACTCAAGAAAGCAAGCCTTAAGATATTTTTAGCTAGTACAAAAAAGATAGAAGAATGCCTGAAAAATGTAAGTATGAACTAAAATACTTTGATTTCACTTCTGGTAAAAATGAAACTTACAGATGCGAAGAAGATGCAGTAAAAGATGGACTTTGCATCTTTCATCATAAAACGTATTGGAAAGAGCACGAAGATGAAGTTAGAAAAAATTTCATGGAAAAAGTTGAAGACGCTGTCAACAATAAAAAGCCTTACTTTTTCGTTTTATTTTTTTGAACTTGATATACACTTCTTAGTCATGTATTCTTCTTCAACAAGTAATTTTTTACAGTTCTTGTATAATAGCCTCAGCTACTTTACAAGCGGTTTTTTGTTCGACAGACCTTACCTCTACACTAAAGATTCTGTTGAACTTCTTCATACATTCATCGCAAACTAGATCGTACTCTGGTGATATACCTTTGTCCTACTACGAGAAAAAAGGTAGAGCTAAACTGTAGCTACCGCAGAATCGGCAAGATGCTATTAGTTGCGCTCTTACGGCTTAGAAGTATAAAGCGACTCACTAGGATGTTTTTAAAAAGCTAATCTTGCCATCCAAAAATTTTCATTATTTTAGGAACCATTTTATTTACTTCTCTCCCCGTCGTGTAGTCTCCTAGTAGCCCCTTTTTAATTCTCCACTCTCTGTGAGGCTCTCCGGGTTTGTTGTTCCCTTTCATTGCGATATGCCGAGCTATTCTTCTCCACTTATCTCTTCCGTAGCTTCCACATATAGGGCATTTTTTATCATAAATTATTATTTGATCAATTGCGCGCTCTCTTACCATGATCCACTTTACAAGTGTAATGCTTTTAAAAGTTAGCAGTGATGAAGACTAATACCTCGCCAAATAACCTAACTTTTAAAGAAAGGTGACGTTTTTATTTTTTGAATGAGACTTTGCGTTTCTCGCGTATATGTTAAGTTTTGTAAAGAGCGGAGCAATCAAGTGCTCCTTGACCGACAGTTTGCTACACAGCCTTGACTTACGACGAAAACTATTAGAGATTTAAACATATCTTATCGTCGAATATTTGAGTCTCAATTCAAGCTCTTCTCTTTTACTATTGAAGAACCAGTTTGTTTTTTTGGCTCTTTTCTTATCTTTCTAATTTTCCATTCCAAGTAAATTGTTGACGTGAGAAATATTACTGTAGTTAGAAAGAGAACGCTTGTCATTTTACTCTGCTCTTGAAGTTCTTCATTTAAAGAACTGTAATCTCTTTCTAGGTTTTCATATTTAGTTCTTAGATTTTTATAGTCCTCTTCTAACGATGAATAAGAACTTTTTAAATTCGAGTAATTAGTTTCTAGGTTTTCATAGTCAGTTTCTAAACTTTCATAATTTCTTTTTAGAGTTTCATGAGCTTCTTTTAAGTCTTCGTATTCTTTTTCTAACAAAGGATAGCTTAAGGTATAGTTCAAATAAGCTTTCTCTAATTCATCTCTTGTTTCGAAAACAACTTCTGTTAAGTCAAGCTGAAACATTCCAAAACTCGCTTTTTCATAAGGAGTACCTTTGTTCACAACGTAAAAAATCATAATTTCACACCAAATTCTGCCGGGGTATTTTGTTTTCAAACTATAATTTTTGCTAAACTTTTCGCTTACTTCTTTTCCATGAAACAACGTTTCATTATAGATTATGCTAAAAAGATTTTCAAAAGTTATATCTAAAGATTCTACGTAAATTTTGTTGCTAGGGTAAATTGTAAGATTTACATTAAATTCTTCATCAATCTTTGCTTCATCTGGAGCTTTAACTGAAATAATAAAATCTTCTGGACCAATAGAATAATACATATCGCCAATTGCTTGACTAAGAGTTAAGCTAAGGAAAAGGATTAACAACATTAGACTTAAAATTACTTTTTTCATTTTAGGCTTTCTTAGTTATCAGTGAAGTTTATAAATTTTTGGCAGTTTTAGTTAAATCTTGAGCATTGTATCTGTGATGTTGTAATTGTGGTAACAGTAATAATCACAATAGTCTTATCCTAGAATTTAATCTTTACTATTAATTGTTTACATCTTCTACTTAACGCTTAATTCATAGAGATGAAAATATTCTTTTTACTTTTCTTAAAAGTTAAATAAAAGTTATCCAATTAGATAAAGTATAGGAGGCCTTACGACTAGGAAATGAGCGACAGGCGTAGCTTCATAAACAAAGGGCATGAGCTTGAAAGAGAACTAGAAGAATACTTTAAATCTATCGGATATTTGACTCAAAGAAACATAAGCTTAGAGGGTAAATCTGGAGGATCTCATGAAGTTGATGTACTTGCTGAAAGGCTATCAGACGACATAAAGATTCGAATATTAGTTGAATGTAAAGCTTGGAATAAACCTATAGAAAAGGAAACAGTCACAAAAGTTTCTTATGTCTTGAAAGATTTAGGAATTGATAAGGCAATCATTGTTAGTCTTAATGGTTGGACCATAGGTGCTGAAAAGGCTGCTAAAGAGTTGGGTATAGAACTTTGGGGACGAGAAAAAATCGAAAAAATATTAGGAAAACTTTCTTTAGCCAAGCTAGAAACAACTGGATCTTCTAACGTTGTTCTTGGGTTTCCATTGTCAGTTAGTACTGAGGATGTTAAACCTGTTGTAGAAGAGGAAAGCTCAGGCTTCTTTGGGTTTGGGCGTGAAGAAATTGTTTGGATTAAGTTGGTTTGGCTTCCTTGTTATATGGCTCAAATTAGTTATTTTAAAGAAGAAGGATTAATAGTAAAAAAAATAAAAAGAAGTAAAGTTTGGGCTACTTATGAGGCCATTACGGGCAGTTTTGTTGTCAGTTTTACTGATGAACCTGATCTAAAGGAAATAGAAGCCAAGAACATACTACCACCAAGAATTAAGGAAAATAAAATGAACGAAAGAGTTAGTAAGATATTAAAAAGAGCTTTCAAAGCAGTTCGTTATGGCGAAAAGGATTCCGAATATTACGACGTACTAGAGACACTTGGAATTCCGCTTCATTCTCAAAAAGTGGTTATAGATAAAATTACTTTGGTATTTTATCCATTTTATATTTCTCTTTTAAAGAAAAATGAAAAAGAAAGAGTAATTGCAATTGATGGTGTGTATAATGAAATAGATAAAAATATTGGGACTATCCTCACTCTACACTTAGGCTATGTAGAAAAAGCACTTGAAGGAGGTCAAAAAAGTAGCGCAGGCTTTTAAGCCTTTAGTTGTTAGTTTATTTTCAAGCTCTAGAAAAATAATGCACCTAAAAATTCTTGAATTGTTACTTTTTGCATTTGTGCTTGTAGTAAGGTAGGCGCTGAAGTTGGGTTTTTGCCACCAGCACCAGATATTAAAACAGGAAGCGAAACTCCTGCATAAAAAGCACCCCATAAAGTTGTCGCAGGGAGTATGATTGCTACGACCCCTCCAAGAAGAGCAAAAAGGATTGATATTAAGTAATACGATCTAGGGAAACGTGGCAGTGGTTTCGTTCTGATTTTGTATAGTCTTACAATTTCTGGAGCTATTGCACCTATACATCCCATTGCAAAAATTAGTATTTCTGGCATTTTCTAACTTGGTTTTTACTCTGATTATATAAAGTTTTTGTAAATCTCTTTTATTTAATGCCTTTATAATTTAACATACTTTTTGCTTTTCATAATTTCTATTATCTCTTCCTTTGAAAACCTTCCCTCCCAAAATCTTATCAACATTTCTACCAAAGCGTTGACAGTAATTAAAGTTACTGAACTAGTTTTTGTATTGTTAATGGCATCTTCTGAGAAATCAGGATAGCCTATTGTTACGTTAGCAATAGGATTATATTTTGAACCCTTCCCAAGAATCTCTTCGGCCTCTTTCGCAGAAACAAATTTTGTTGTTGTTTTTCTTTTACATTCTATTACAATTTTTCCACCAACCCCCTCAATTATACAATCGGGTTCATGAGAAGAAATGTCGCCAATAAATTTGCAAGAGATGTCAAAGTATTCATTTATAAGCTCTGCGCAAGCTCTAGAGAAATTATCTCCAGTTTCATTAAATACTTTTTTAATAATTTCTGAATTTCTTTTTAGTTCCTCTGCTCGTCTTATATAATGTTGATACTTTTTTTCAATCTCACTTTCTATGAATTTTTCAATATGTTCCTTAATTGAAATTGACAGTTTATTTCCTATCCCTTTTACTTTTTTAAGGTCTTGTATGTCTGCTTTTATGAGCGAATCCAAAGAGCTGTAACCTGCTTCTACAAGAAACGTTGCCCGTTGCCGATTAACAGCAGGGATATCTATTTTCATAATCTCTATAGCATTTTCACGAACACCATATCTTAGTCTATCGGAAAGTGTTTTAATGGTTTGAATAGTTTGATCAGAAAAATTAAACAAAGGAGGTTCAGCGATTCTTGACATACCCCTAACTATCCAGCTTGTTGTTAGTCCAATCTCTCTAATAATCCCTGGTAGGGCAAAACCCTGCATATCAGAGTATGGTACTCCATCAATCCATCTCAACAACATTTGGGTAGTCTTTACAGATCTAAGTATAAGATCTTCGTTACTAGGAGTATAAAAGTCTCCTAATTTCTTTACGTCCCAATACATAAATAACTCTCTTTTTTCTTGTTCGTTTTTTGGTGGCCACAAGCAATAGGCATCAGGTACGCAACATGATAGATAAATTAGAAGTTCTGTCAAATTTTGAGATGATTTTAATATATCTACATTCTTCTTGAGTACCTGATACATTAAGAGAGCTGATTGTGGTGAAATCATTTCTTCCACACATCTTTTACCTAGCTCAGTTGCTGAGATTTTTCCGCCCTCTTGTTTTAGTAGTTCATTATTTATTAAGTCTGTAACTTGCTTTGATATGATTTCTTGAAACGAATTCTTAAGACTGACACTTGCTTTTTTATAATAAGTGTACCCAAAGAAAGTATTGTCAATGAACTTATTCACATCCTCAATTGTTTTACAGACGCCTAAAGCGACTAAACTTAAAATAGATGATTCTATGTTATCTTTTTTAGGAATCCAACTTTCAATTTTCTCTGGTTTCGCATCAATGAACTCATTCCAATGCATCTCAAAATCTTTTTCTGTAGAAGCTAGTAATATTGATCTCCCAAAGTCATCATGGTATCTTATTCTGCCCGCTCTCCCCGCCATATTCTTATAATCTCTCTTCTTTATGCTGGTTCCATTCCAAAATTTAGTGAAAAGAATTAGTACAGTCTTTGCTGGAGTATTAACTCCAGTTCCTAATGTGGAAGTAGAAACTACTATCCTCACATCACCTTCTTCAAAAGCTCTTTCTACGATCCTCTTTTCTTCTGGTAATAGCCCCGCATGATGAAAAGCAACTCCATTCATTATGCACTTCTTCAACTTTTGCGTCGAAGGTGTAGACTCAATTATAGAATCTAGTTGTTCTATCCACTTTATTATGTTATTTGCTGACGGTGACCTTTTTGCTATTTCTAGTGCCAAGTCTTCTGCTTTCTTACGAGTACTTACAAAAATTATTATTTGCTCTTTTTTAGAAAGTTCTATTAGTCTTTCATAATTTTGTACTTTTAATCCCTTTTCGATTCCGAAATTTCCTGTATTTAACTCCTTGTATAGAAAATCTCCCTCTTCTAAAATGTAGTTACGAAATTTGAGCTGTTTTTTGCCTGTATATAATATTCCTTCTCTTAGCTCAACTTCTCTCTTTTCAGTTTGTACAATGTCTGCATTAAGCCACTCTGCTATTTCGTTTGCATTAAGTGCTGTAGCAGAAAGACCAATAACTTGAGGTGAAAACTCCATTTTTACAAGTTTAGTTAAAAGCATCTCTAAACTTACTCCCCTTTCTTCATCACCAATCGTCTGAAGTTCATCTACCACGACTAAGCCTATTTCTTTTATAAGGTCAGGATTCTTTATCAGTAACGCGTCCAGTTTTTCATAGGTTGTAATAACCAAATCATATTCCATTAATGTTGAGTCATATTCGCTTCGTTCTCCTGTACTTATAGCGGTTCTTAATCCCCACTCTGAATATTTCTCTCGAAATTCTTCAAACTTTTCTTCAGCTATTGCTTTAAGTGGAACTAGGTAAAAAGCACGTTTTCCTTTTTTTGATGTAACTAATATAGCAAGTTCAGCTATAAACGTCTTTCCTGTATTCGTGGGGGCACTAATGACTAGACTTTTTCCTTTAAACAAATCTCTTTTTACGGCTTCCTCTTGGATCTCCGTTAAGTATGTGAATCCCAAACTTTTAAGTTTCTGAATGACTGTTTCTGGAACGCCAAAATCTTTCAGATCTTCTATTTTCATCATACTTATAAGCATTTAGTAGTTAACTTTTAAAGTATAAAAATCTTGTCTAAAGTTGCGTCGTTCAGCGAAAGTTCTTAGTAGACGATTTTATAGATTTATAAAGTGCAATTAGATTTAACTTAAGATATGGAGACTTTGTTCTTGTCTATTAGAGTAACCTTTTCTGCTATTCCCCGGTTTTGTCTTAATTTTGTGCTTTTGCTATAAGGCTGCTATTTTTAAGCTGTACAAATATACTCGTTTGATTTTTACTTTTTTCTTTTTTTAATTAATTGGCTACATTACTGAAGTAGTTCTTTATAATCAAGCCAGTAAAGGTCTATTTTGCTTGATCGGATTACTAATGTATACAATGAGTTTACATTCTTATTAACCTTTCCATTAGTAGACAAAGTTTCTTGAGTAAAATAAAATTTTTAGAACTAGCGATTACAAGATTAGGCTATTTTCTTGCTTCATTAAAATCATTATATTTAAGAGATAAAATACTCACTTTTCTACTGGAACCGACTTTTGTTTATAAAAAGTTAGATGTATCTTCTCACTCTCTTAACTTCCTTTTTTAATTTATAAGATATGTTTAGGGCAAATAGCGTTACCGCAGAAAGAAACTCATTGGGGCCAAGAGTGGTGCTCATAAAAGAAATTAAAGGTCCAACATTAGTGTTAAAGAATTTGAGCATAAAGTTGTAGACGAAGAGGAGTATGAAAAAGCCTATGACATTCATTAAGATCTTAGTTTCAACGTTATCCATCAACCATCTTATGTTCTTCTTGTACATCTTCTAATTCGAAGCAAAGCTGAAGTGATGCCTTTATAAATTTACGAGGTTTTTCACGTTAACGAAATTTTTGTTTCTTCAATAAACTTTCAGAGTCCAACGCTTTATAATGCGTTCTTAAAACTTAAAAGGAATTACTTAATAAAAACGTATATGGTAAATGATCTTTTGTCAACATTAAATTTCATTTTTAACGTTCTCTGGATTTCGAAGTTGTTACCTTCTAATTTAATTCAGAAGTTAGGTCCTTTAAGCTTGGTAATCGTAGGATACTTAGTTGAGAAAAAATTTGTTGGCAGAACTTCTATATTTAGCAATACAATAGCTATTAATGTGCATGTTTTTTATATGAACAACGCACCCTGGTTTTTAGTGCTTTATGCTAATATAGGACTACTTGTGGGATTTATAGCTCTGATGGCATACGCAGAGTTAAAATCACTACAAACGTGGTTTTATAATGCTTCATGGTTGTATTCGTCTGTTGTAGTAGGGTTAATCATTTTGTTTACAGGATAAGTTAGATTTTTAGGATTTTAAATCGCTTCGAAAAGAAACCTTAGTCTCTAAAGAGTTTGTTATCAGAGCCATAACATTTTTACTTTGTCATGAACTTTAATAGGCTATGGTTAAATCGAATGAGAATCCAACTTTATTCTACTTACAGCTCGTAAAAATAGCTTTTAATGCTGGACTGGTGCATGCACAATTTATTGTGCTTGTGCTCTAGAAACTTTTCTAAGAGATTTTGCGGTATTGCATCCTCTCAAAATCGGAGAAATAAACGTAGAAAAATTCAGGCGAAAAAATCTTCTAGATATTGCTGAAGATTATGAAATTATAGACTCGAGCACTAGGAAGAAATGCGAACAAATATTTTCTATAAGAGATGGACATGCTCATTATCATTTAGGATTATGGGAAAAACATTTAAGAAGTTAAAATCTAATGAAGTAACTGAAGTTCATTCTATGGGCCTTACTCAACTTGTTTTGAAAGACACCTATGATATCTTTAAAGAAATTTTCTCTCAACTTAGAAAAAAGACTGAAACTGGCGATTATTCTGCAAAGCTCCTATTAGAAAAACTTGTTGCCGCATTGATTTAGGTATAGTCTTACTCCCAAAAGGCTTTCTTATTTTTTTAAGAACTAAAATTAACGATGAAGAATGCGGGAGAACTAACTTTAACTACCAGAATCACGAAGCTCAACATTATCCTTCATGAGATCTATTACGACAAGCTTAACCTTCGTTGTATAGCATAACCCCTTTTCCTTGATGTAGTGTTTTTCTACAAGTCCTGCA
>Ga0078972_1017339_pt1 | contig 10363 bp, 7 predicted proteins | sample YelNatPaOPGAMG01_FD_67568 | JGI IMG/M metagenome (GOLD analysis project Ga0078972, IMG submission 67568) | Hot spring thermophilic microbial communities from Obsidian Pool, Yellowstone National Park, USA - OP-RAMG-01 (SPADES assembly) (version 2) | ecosystem: Environmental > Aquatic > Thermal...
TGATTGCTAAGGTTGCTGGGGATAAGCTTAGTTTTAAGAAGACTGAGGCTTTGGTTCACGCTATAAAGGAGAATCCAGAGAACAAAGTTGAGATTCTTGCTAAGCCCGTTGAGGTTGTTGCGCCTCTTCCAGAGGATTTGCAGAAATTTGTAAAGGAGCATGGTGTGGAGCAGCCGAAGTTTTCAGAGTGGACTTGTGAGGTTTGCGGTGCAGAGTATGTGGTTAACTGGGTTTGGTGCGAGATTAAGCTGAAGCCCAAAGAAGGAGACGGTGAAAGTGGATTATAGAGTTGTTGTGGAAGCTTTGAGCAGAATTCGTGTTGACGCTGATCCTGTGGAGCTTTGGAAGCTTTATGGTGGTCGGTTTAGCAGGGCTTGGGATACCGTGAAAGAGGGTAGAGTGAAGAAGTACGTGTTTAAGCCCAGTGGGCGCGTGGTTTGGGTTGTGGTTGGCGGAGACCGTGAATATCTCCTTTACCATGTGGTTGGCTACTGTTCTTGCGATGATTTCTACTTCAGCGTTATCGACGGAAAGGTTCCGTTGTGTCATCATCTTATTGCTAGGAAGTTGGCTGAGGTTCTGGGGCGTTTTGAAGTGGTAGAGTTAAGCGACGAGTTTTACAGTTCACACTTGAAGGAGTGGACAAATGTTGAGGCTGGGCGTGAGGAGGTTTTACTTTGAGCAGTGAGCAAAAGCCGCCCTTGTGTCCTATTCGCTGTTCCCCATGCTTTCGTGAAGTGTGCGCCTGGTGGGTTAAGGATTCGCAGAGCTGCGTGGTTGTCGACTTTGCCATCAGCTTGAGGGCTAAGGCTTTGAAGGTGAGGCTAGAATGAGCAACGCGGTTATTTCGCCAGCTGTCATTGAGGGCGACGGAGATTTAGAGCTTGATGTACATGACTATATGATTAGTCAGCCCTTGGCCATTATTGGGATTCGTTGGATTGGCAAGAGTTTTGTAGCGGGCAAAATGTGTGAGCAGCTCTGCGAAGTGCAGCAGCCCTTTGTCGTTATAGACCCCGAGGGCGAATATTGGACGCTTAGAGAGCGGTATCCGGTTATTGTTGCTGCTGTTGGCAAGCCTGTGGGACGCCCTAAGGGTTACAAGGCGGATTTGATTGTGACGTCTGAAACTGCTGGAACGTTAGCTAGACGTATTGCGGAGAAAGGCTACTCTGTCGTTCTGGATTCAAGAAATGCGACTATGGCGGACCAGTATGCTGTTTTAGGGAATTTTCTTGAAGCCTTGTACGAGGCTGAGGGACAGCATAACAGGCCTTTGGTAGTTTTCATGGAAGAGGCACATGTGCTGATTCCAGAAATTGGCAGGGTTAGATTGCCGGGTATTAAGAAGTTGCAGGATAAGGTGATTTACTGGGCTTGGGAAATAGCGGCTAGAGGAAGACATCGAGGTTTAGGCTATGTGTGTATTGCTAGGCGTGCGGCTGAGGTTGCTAAGGCAGTGTTGAGTCAATGCCCTACAAGGTTCATTTTCAAACTTGTGGACCCTGCGGATTTGGCATGGCTGCGGGAAAGCGGCTTTTCTAAAGAGGAGATTGATGAGATTCAGAAGTTGCCTAAGGGCGTAGCCTTCGTGAGAGGTCTCGCTGCTGAGCATATTAAGGTCCGTAGTAAGGAGCGTGTTTGCACTCATGGCGGTAAGACGCCTATTGCGAAGGCTGTGGAGACGCCTGAGCTGGAGCATGCCATAGCCGACTTGTCTAAGATTGTTAAGGCTCCTCTGGTGGCGCCTTCGGCTGTTCCTGAGGAAGCCCTAAAGCGAATTGAAGCTTTGGAGGCTGATAAGAAGCAGCTTCAGGGCAAGGTTCAGTCTTTGGAGTTCCAGCTTTCTGAGGCTACGACGGATAAGGAATCCTTGAGCTTAGAAGCCAACCGTTTGAGAGCTCGAGTTAAGGAACTGGAATCTCAAGTTCTGACGGTTGAAGAGAAGTCTAGGCTGCAAGGCAAGATTCAGGCTTTAGAGAACCAAGTAGGCGAACTTGAAAATCGGTTGGCGGAGACTCACAAGATTGCTGGGGAGTTTGAGGAGAAGTTTGAGCGTATTCGACAGTTGTGGGGTGACTGGGCTGATTTGATTGCGGAGACTGCTGACATTTTGGATTTGGAGCTAATTCCTAAAGATGTTAAGGCGTTGCAGGAGGAGCGTGACAAGTACAAGGCTGAGCTTGAAACTTACAGGCGAGAAGATGAGTTGCGGAAGGAGCTTTTTCAGCAGACGCTTGAGGATGCGAATATTAAGAGTTGGATTAGGGATGCTGAGGCTTTTCTGCAAGATTTGAAGAGGCGTGGTCAAGCGGGAAGCGCTGTTTTGAAGGCTTGTTTGCGCATGGATCCCGAGGTGACCTTTCTACCTGAGGAAATTCAGACGGGTTATACTCAGAGCACGAATGCGACGTACATGAAGATGTTGGAGGCTAAGGGTTTGCTGTGGGAAGCCAGCAAGAAGGGAAGGAAAGCGTTTAGGAATCGCTTTCCGTATTGGGTTGCTGAGAACATTCGGAAGATTCGTCCTAATGCGCCTGACGGAGCCATAGACGAGATTGTGGATCGCCTGAAGCGAAGCGTTATAGGAGGCTAGTGAGGTGCTTTTTGGGAAGTTTGTTGATGCATGGAATGGGCAGTCTTTCATACGACTTTTGTGGGGGCTGATTTTTTGCCTTTTCTGATTGAAAAAAGCCTGAATCTAGCCGCTGCGAGTGCCTATTTTGTGCGTTGCTTATGTAGGTGATTTGAGACGCGAAATGTGCGCGGTGTCCATGGTTCAAGGGAAGGAAACGTGCAGATTGTGCATGGAAACTCTGGGAAGGTTGCACAGAAGGGTTCTGTGAGGCGTAGGAGTAGGGCTGAGAAGGTTGGGCGTTTAAAGTATACTATTGAGTTGTTGAAGCGTTTGGAGCGGCAAATAAGCGAAATTGATGTTAGAACAAGGACTTTGATGGCTGGTTTGCGTGAGTGGATAAGTTTTGAGCCAAGCTATATTCAGAAAGTTGCATGCGAGGATGAGGTAGACATTGAAATAATTACGTGCCTAATCCAGAAGGGCGTGGGGGTTTACTGCCCTCAACCATCGCCTCAGAGCTTGCTAGATACAACTTGAAACGGTGGGATGTCACTCGCAAGATACAACGTATGAACAAGAAACTGATGAAGAAAATAGGCCAAAAAGTAGCAGAAAAAAGAGGACACCAATGGGCGCCAACAAGTTTTCTGATAGATGCTTGAAAATAGAAGAAAGCTAATGAAAAATATATTACTTCTACTAAATATTTCGTGGATGATATAGCTTGAATAGCGTAAGACTATCCAAGAAAAGGTTAATGTTGATTTTAGGTCCCTCTTTCAGGCGCAATAAAAGAAGTGAACCTTTACCAGCGCTGGAACGTTATGATGGACTCTTCTTTAGGGTTGCCAGGAAATATCTAGCAAATACAAAGAATGTCGATGTTATCGTGATGAAAGATGATTTAACATTAGTTGAGGGAACAGCTCTTTTGGCCTATGAACCTCCCAAAGGAGATAGATGGATAATGCATCCTCTTTCTGGAGATGAAATCAAGGCAGGTAAGATTAAAAATGAACCCTTTTTAAAAAGAAAACTGCATGGAAATAAGTGTCAAGAGGTCTTCTTGGCTATGGGAAAGAGATACGCTGAAGCCCTGCCTGATTTATCCCAGTTCAACGTCAATGTAGTTTTTCCGACATGTGGAGGACTAGGACCAAAGGCGAAGGCTTTGAAAGAGTGGCTTAGAAGAAGATGAACTTATGAAAGTCAAGTTGGTCAGCCTATCCAACTTTTAAACGCTTCACCTATGCGCACATACAATTCTCTTCGCAAGAAGTCTTCAGCCTCAGAAAGATTTACGTTTGGCTTGAGGATTTTCAGCACTTCCAAGTCAAGCTTCACTCGATCCTCTTGTATCGTAGTTCCGGTAAATTGTTCTGGCAGTCTTCTCCACTCTGTTTCTGCAAATTCTTCAAAAAGCTCTGCAAACTGTGTTAACTTTTCTTTCGGAAGAGATGTAACATCGAGCACCGGAAGTAGTTTCCAGTGACCCATTTTAAGACGCATCCAACGCCCCCTTGTCTCTTCTCTACTCGCGAGTATTGTTAGTAACCCCCATGTTGTATTTAGCCAAAGGCAAAGAGCTTTCCCCCGATTTTCCGATACTTTCTTGAGTCTGACTGAATAGAAAATATTAGAGAGGACAGGTTCTGAAGTGAAGACGGCAGTTACGTGTGCAGTATCAAGCCATATTCGGTCAGGAATTAGAAGTGTGCTGGAATATTCTTCGAAAATTCTTTGTGCTTTCTCATTCTTCGGCAAAATGTACGCATTTGGTTGGTTGAAAATCTTTGAACGAACTTCTTCTCCTCCGCCATATAGAGAAGACTTTGTTCCAGGCGTCCCTTCTTCAGCTTTTACAAAGGTGTCATGAAACTGATGGGCGTCTATCCCTATTTTTGCGATTTTGCCTACGTGCTTCAAAGGCAAGCTTACTTTTTTGTCGCCTACTTGAATTTGTCCCTCTAACAGTTCCATTGCCTGTGTGGTGAGCCAAGGATCAGTGAAGGAGATTAACTTACCCCAGTTGTCAATGTTTTCTAGAAGAAACTTTCTGGACACAGTATAGGCAACGACTCCTGGAGCAATAATGTTGTGTTGGCCATAACCATGTTTGAAAACATCCATTTTATCAGCTTTCGACGTGTAGCTTTGAACTATTTCGTGAGCTAACTGTGTTGCCTCCATAGCTGTCGCTGGCTTTTTTAGTAGGCACACAATGCAAGTTCTCTCTTTCTCGCTATGGCTCACTGCACGCTTTGCAATCAACAATGTCTCGCTAAGGGATGTTGATTCACTGAAGTTGTAACCCGATGTTGGATCCATGCTCACGACAACATATTCAAGATGGTACATTGACGTTAAAAGTGAGCGAGCGAGAAACCAGCTTACGCCGGAGAGTATGTTTTTTGGAAGCACGAATGCGATACGGTCTCCCTCTTTAACATATTCGTGGGCAAGATACAGAAAGAGCAAGCCTTCTCCCGCTTGACCTATACTAAAGAAAGGAGTTAGCTCTCTTTTACTTAAGACAGTTCTTAGAACGCTAATCGATTTAGAGTGATTAGCCAGCGAAAGCAATTTCTTACGGATATCATTCCTTACAGAAACATATTTTTGCAGAAAATCTCTTCTGATCTGCGGGTCAGTCATAAAACCGAAAAGCCCTTGCCTTCCTTCTTCCACACTGGCTCCTCGTCCAGTTGCCCGAGTGAAGGGCGGATTCATCAAGACTACGTTGAATGATGAAGGCACAGGTCTTGCCTCTACCTTTTCTTCAGTAGTTGAAATGCCCGTAGCAATTTCGTCCTTTCTGCCTTCGAGGTATCCGAGAATTGTTGTAGGGGTTGTGTGACCTAAGAATTCCAGCGACCCCAAGCTAATGCGGCTTTGACCGTTGTTGCTTGTATACTTTCCAAGCGGTATAGCATAGAGATTCATTTTTTCTAATGTTACTCCAGGATCCCTGAGAGCCAGTGTAGTTGCAGCCGTGTGTACCGCAAACCTTAACGCATCATAACCCCAAACAATATGCTCCATCAGACTTTTGTGCAATTCATCAACTTTTACGTCTTCCCCTTTTGCTAGAGCTTCTTTGATGTGAAGATACTGTATGGCGTCGCATGCCGCAGATAGCAGAGTTCCCGTGCCTTCAGCAAAGTCGCATAAACGAAATCCCTGCACTGAATCGATTTTCTCCCACTTGATTTCATTCCATAGCTCGTTTGGAGTTAGCAGTGCCAAATGGGAAATAAGATACGCTGCAGGCACGCTAGTGAAGTATGTTGCAAACCCCTTACGAACTACCAGATCACCAACAATTGCGTGATAGACTTTTCCAGCAAAATCTCTCCGAAGCAATGCACGGTTATCTGCTATCTTAAAGACTAGTCCTGTGAGATTTCGCAATGCAGTCTCCATTTCAGGAGGTAGCTTCATTAAGGCTTCCTTGGCGACTCGGAAAACGGGTTGATAGTTTATTACGAGAATTCTTTCAAAGGCTTCTGCCAGAGCTGACCGGACACTTCCTTGCGTAATGATTAATTTTCTCACAGAATCAAGCGCGTGCTTGCTTGCTGTACTTTCATAAAAAACTGAGCTTAGTAGTAGAGCTAATGCGGTTTTCCTATAAATCAGCTCCTTTATTTCCTTGTAATCGCCTACGGAAAGCCCATAAAGCTTGTAGAAAACATCATAAAGTTCCTTGCAGATTTGACTGTTCTGATCTGCAGAGTCAAGAATATCTGCAAATTCGTTGACGAAATTCTCTACGTCAGTCTGAAGTGCTCGTATTTTTTCCTCAGAGGACGCATATTGCACAGCATAATCTATTGTCTGCTTCAAAAGAGGCAAATCAATGAGTAACCAACCTTCAACAAGAGACTTCACGGGTAACTTGGAAACTACAAAAGGCATTAAAGTTGCAGTAACATCCTCTCCAGGAGCCAAAATTTTAACTTTTAAGCTGGCTTTTTCTAGGAATTGTTCAATTTCTCCCTCACTGAGTCTTTGTGGAAAGACTTTTTCATCATACCATATTGCCACACTGAGATCTGACAACCCATCGTGGAGCCTTTGCTCCGCATCTTTCTCTGCATCGAGCTTGTCGTAGGAGCCTTCAAAAGCGATGCGTAAACCTTTGTAGAAAAGCATAATATCTACTCTTTTCCCGGCTTTCTTCCGCTGAGCAACTTCCTTAAAGCCTAATCGCTCCAAAATCCGTGCCAGAGCATAGCTTACACGGTCTTCATAGGCAATACCCATTCGATCTCCACCCATGTAAATAGAATGCGCAAGAATCATTTAAAAGCAATAGCCTCCCCTCGGTTGATAGTGGCGATAGTCCTTGTGCTCTCGGATGCACTGACTCTCTATATCATTTTATATGCCATAAAAATTCGAGCCAGATCATTGCGGTCTATGATACAATAGTTCTTTTGCTTTGACTCGCATTCTTGCATGAAGTATTGGAGAGCCCTATCATCAATTGAAGGAACATGAATCAGAAAAACTATCTCGACAGGTGAATGGGAAACTTGCAACAATTGTCCTGCAATGGTATTAAGATGGATGCTCCCGAAAGATTGACCTTTTATAATAAATCCAGAAAGTCTTAGATCATCTGGATTGTTTACAAAAAGATGCAAGGTCAAGACATCAGCCAACTCAACCGGAGAATGTGCAGTAATGTTTGCGTCTTTCAAAATTTCTCGAAGCCTTTTTTCTATTTCATTTTCGCTCATTGAGGTGACAGCTGTTATTGACTCGCTACTTGGTTTATCGACTTTTGCAGCTTCACGAAGTGAATATACATCACTAAGAAGTAACCTGCCATATCTTTCTCGAGGGGTATAGAACGTATTTGCCCGGGGATCATAAATTTTGCTTACCTCTGAGAGTTCTACTTGGGAGAATGGGAAAATTATCTTATCCTTTCCTTCGAAGTTCTTGTATTTCAGGAAATAGAAATTTCCGTTATACAAAACTCTGTTGAAGCGCAGATTGTTTATCTCGAAAAAAACCGGGATAGCTAGTTTTTCTAGCGATTTCATTATCTCAAAGTACTCTGAGATCATTTGTTCCTCAGACGTCAACTCATAGCCGAATTTGCGCATAATGAAAGAGAACTGATTGAAATCTCGTTGCAATAATGAAGATATTAGCTGAGCTCTTAGGTTAAAATCACGTTCATTTAGGGCTGAATATATTCTTTGAAAACTTTCCACCATTTCTCTCGATTTACGAAAGAAACCTAACCCAAACAGAGTGCTACAAGTAATTTCTGTCTTCTTAATTTCATCTTGCTTAAAACTTCCTATTCTCTCGTCTATTTCGAGGATTACTTCACCTTGATATGGAAATCCAAACAGATATACGTCTTCCACACATTCTAGGCGGGGCACAAGTTCGATGATGTTTTTGATTGATTCAGTATCGAGAAGTGGATTTTGCTTTAGAATGGTTAAAAGAATCAAATAGTTTCCGACAAGCGTATCAAAGCATATTGAGAAAAGCTCATTTAGCGAGAAATCCTCAGCTAGACGGATCAGTTGCTCCAAAACTCGTGTTCTATAGCCCTCATCATTAGCCAGAAACGCAAACTGCAATTTTTTCAGGAAGGCCCGAATATTCTCATGATCCTGTTGCGAAAATATCCTCTTTGCAACCTTATCTACTAATGAAATGTCGTCAAAGTCCTCTTCACTTATCAACTCAAGCAGAGTTTCGTCGTTGATATTCACCTTATTCACACCTTCCCCTTTATTGCATAAAACGTTCCAAAGGTCCTTTCTCAAGCTCAAACTTCTCGGGAAGAAGCTTTTGATAAAGTTTCACACTAACTTCAAAAATCTTTTCTTCGTCATTGCCAAAATACTTGCTTGGGATAATAAATTCTACTCTACCATTTGACTTAACCCTCGTTGTTATTCTCATCCCAAACTCGAGCCATAAGCCACCTCTTATCTCTGTTAAACGAATACCCTCTTCTTCGATCAATCGTGCCACTTCAGGAGATATCGAAATACTTATTCCTGTCATACGAACATTAAAAACATCATAGATTATGACTTTCTTCGCTTCAGCCTTCCCTTTTACCTTTTGTTCTACTATTTTCGTAAATTTTTCATTGTCTCTAGGATCTATGTTAATAAGTTCTACGTATTTCCCAAATCTCTGAAGCATATTGCGCATAGCTTCCGGTGAGAATCGAACATCTTTTTTAGCGAAATTATAAACATATTTTTTGACCGCATCACAAACTATCTCTCTTGCACGGAAAACTAAGGTCTCGACTCCGCCAAAGAACGTCAGGACCACCTTATTTTGCTCGAATGAAATGTTTATCCTGACCCGATATGCTGGATCGACACGTTTAACATTAAGAGATTGAATAGTCTTGCTTCTTGTGTCGGCATAATCCCACCTGAAAGGCATTTCTCTGATATAATAACAATCAAGTTTTTCATTCTTTTTTGAGAATTGAAAAAACCCCTCGTTAAGTTGACTTCGGTGCCTAGGCGAAAAAGGGTACCTTGTTTCAAGTTCTTGGATTATAACATCTTCGAGAGTAGCGTTTTCATTAAGCGCTGTTCTTTCATACTCTACAACAGATTGCAAAACAGTAATCTTATAGATGACTGTCTCGCCTACGGCCTCTTCTTCGAGAATTAGATCTCTGATAGTTTCCATTCTTTCGTTGTTTTCAAAATTGCTATTCAATAGGGACACTTCTTTAGGAGCAATCAAGTAATTAGAAAGAGTTCTCAAGCCTAAAAGATTTATGTCAATGTTGCACAGCAGATTGCTACGCAATATCCTTTTGGCACTTAATGTCATGGTTGATTTTAAATCGTTTTTAATTTGTCTCTTTTCTATTATCGCTGCATAAGTTGTAATTAGCGGCCCAAAAAAAGGTGATATAAAAGAACACGCCATCCCCGTTTAATCTGCACTAGGCGCGTCTTCGATTCCTTTTTCTGTAATGACGAAGTATTCTTTTGACTCTGGAATACACGGTGAATCTATGACAGTTGCTTGCCTTGAGCCTCCTTTAGTCTTTTTGATATAAACCCGATGAGTGCAAGCATGAGCTAGAACGTGTCCTCCCGCTGGTCTGTTTGGATCCCCGAAGCCCTGAGCAGGATTAGCCTGCACCTGATTCGTTACAATAACAGCTATGTTGTAGATTTCCGCTAACCGAAGCAACTTGTGCAGACATTGGTTAAGTTTTTGCTGACGTTCAGCTAAGGTCTCGCGTCCAACATATTCGCCTCTGAAATGACTAATCATAGAGTCAACAACTACCAGCTTCACGTTTTCTTCTGGGCAAATCTTAAAAAGCCCATCGATTAGGAAGCTTTGATGGTCGCTGTTGTAGGCTCTGGCAATAATCACGTTGTTAAGCGTCTGCTGCGGGTCCAAGCCCATGGCGGCGGCTATGCGATAAATTCTCTCCGGACTAAACGTTCCCTCAGTATCAATGAAAAGCGCATTGCCCTCCAATCCACCTTGCTCCCTTGGCAGTTGAGCCATTACGCAAAGCTTTAAGCAAATCTGCGTTTTGCCAACACCGTATTCGCCGATCAACTCTGTTATGGCTTGGGTTTCTATGCCTCCGCCGAGAAGCGTGTCAAGCTTCGGCGAGCCAGTTGAACACCGTAGCATGCCTTTACGCTTTTCCCACAGCTCTTTAGCCGTCATCCAATCAACACGAACAAGCTTTCTAGCTTCTTGAATGATTTGAAGAGCCTTCTCAAAGCCTATGTCCGTTTTGTCGGTTAT
>Ga0078972_1017340_pt1 | contig 10362 bp, 11 predicted proteins | sample YelNatPaOPGAMG01_FD_67568 | JGI IMG/M metagenome (GOLD analysis project Ga0078972, IMG submission 67568) | Hot spring thermophilic microbial communities from Obsidian Pool, Yellowstone National Park, USA - OP-RAMG-01 (SPADES assembly) (version 2) | ecosystem: Environmental > Aquatic > Thermal...
TGTACTGGGTCATCGAGAACTGACCGTTGTTGCTGGTCTTGGTCAGCGCAGTCGTTCCAGTGGTGGAACCATTGGTCTTGGTGTACTGGATGTTGGTGACGAACGCGAGGTTCAGCACGGCAGGAATGGAAAGCCCGGGAGCGTCGGTGGTTTCGATCTTCTCTTCGGAACCGACCATGGTGAAGCCGGCGGCCTTGAAGGCGCGACCGAAGCTGTTCAGCGTCGGGAAGTGCTGGTAATGGCAAGCCGAGCAGGGCATGCCGACCTGGCGTGCGAACGCGGGAATCGCATGAGCCTGGGGCGCCCATGCCGCTGCCGAGATCAGCGCGGATGTCGCCAAAAGCGTTTTCTTGAATTGCATAATTGACTCCTTTATTAGAAATGATGTACCTACTACACCCATCGCACGCCCCCTCCTGAGACTGGGCAGAATCGTGCAATGGCGAATTTATACCATGGCAAAAAAAACAGCGTCAAACTAAAATCCACAACTGTTGCAATTGCGCAACACGTCAAAATTCATTTTCCCACCCCGGAGACCGGCGCGAGATTGCCTATTCCGGCATTATCTTTGTACACTCCCTTTCATTCGAGCCCCCGGAAATCCAGATTGAGCGAACATCGTCTGCTGCGGCACCACCCCAAATCCTTCCTGAAGCTGATCCTGGTCGGCTTCCTGCTGGTCGCCCTGCCGCTCTTCCTGGCGCTCGCCTACAGCGCACTGTCCATCGACCGGCTGGCGAACCAGAGCAGACAAGCCGTCTATCAGGCGGAAAGGATCGCCCACGGCAGCAGAATTCTGGTCGACCAGGTCGCCGCAATGGAGCGCAGCATCCGGCTGTCCCTGATACTGGGAGACGCCACCTTGCTGGAAGGCTATTACCAGGCGCACGACAGATTCACGGCCACTTCGGCAAGCCTTGCCACGCTGCCGCTCAAGGACGACCAGAGAGCGCTCCTGGACAAGCTGCAGGCCACGGAATCGGCAATCTTCATGAAAATCGGGGACGCCCGCAATTCTCCCGCAGGGCTGACGGCCAGCACCGTCGATTTCACCTCCCTGCTCGATTCGGCGCGCTCCTTCCTGAACAAGGGAGATGCGCCGATCGAACACGAAGTCGATGCGATGCAGGCGATGGCGGCCCGGGCGCGCACCATCGTCATCTGGCAGCTGCTCGCGCTGGTGCCGGTTGCCATTTTGCTGGCTTCCGGATTCTCCCTTCTGATCAATCGGCCGATCCGGCAAATCGACGAAGCCATCCGCATCATGGGACAGGGCGAGCTGTCGCAGAGCATCATCGTGGAAGGGCCGCAAGATCTGACAAGACTTGGCGAGCGGCTCGACTGGATGCGCCGGCGCCTGCTGGATCTGGAAGCGCAAAAGACCCGGTTTCTCCAGCATGTTTCGCACGAACTCAAGACCCCGCTCACCTCGATCAGGGAAGGCGCCGACCTGCTCGCGGCAGGCGTAACCGGCTCGCTCAACGCAAAACAGATGCAAGTGGCGAGGATACTGCTCGGGAACAGTGTAGAATTGCAAAAACGCATCGAGGATCTGCTCAATTACAGCGCAATCCAGTCCGGCAGCACCGTGACCGCGAGGCAGCGGGCGGATCTGCAACAGATTCTGGATGCGGTTTTACATGACCAGACCCTTGCCATCATGAACAAGTCACTGCAAATCGACCTCAACTGCCCGAGCCTTCCGCTCGAATGCGACGAACAGAAAATCAGGATTGCCGTGGACAACCTGCTGTCCAACGCCGTCAAGCATTCGCCCAATGGCGGCAAGATCAGGATTCTCGCCCAGAAAACACAAAACGATATCGTCATGGACATCATCGACTCCGGCCCAGGCGTGGCCCCGGACGACCGCGACAGGATTTTCGACCCCTTCTACCAGGGCCGCAAACCATCCCACAGCCCCACTTCCGGAACCGGACTGGGATTGTCGATCGCGCGGGAATATGTGAAGGCGCAGGGGGGAACCCTGGCACTCATGGACGGGGAGGCGGGAGGCGCGCATTTTCGCATCATCCTGCCCGACACCTGCGGAGCCGCCTCATGAAGCGAATGATTTCCCTCTCCATCGCGGCAATGCTTGCCGCATGCTCGAGCGCACCGCCGCAACAGCCCATGACCCCGCCTTCCGTCAGCGCGCCGTCGATGCCGACCCACGACATCGACGGGCTCATGCAATATTACGAACAGCTGGGTAAAATTCCCGCATCCGGACTCGCAGCCGAATATCAGAACGCCAGCCTCGATTATTCGAAAACCGGGAGCGACTCGAGCCGGATGAAACTCGCCCTGCTGCTCTGGCTTCCCGGAACCGCTTTCCGCAACCCCCAGACCGCGCTCGACCTGCTCAAGGCCAAGCCGGTGTTAGACCCCGGCCTGCGCAGCTTCGCAGACATTTTCTCCGCAATGCTCGCGCAGCAGCAGGATTCCGAAAATGCGCAGCAGCATCTGGAGCAGATGCTCAAGGAGGAAAAGAAGCATTCCTCGGCCCTCCAGGACAAGATCGACGCCGTCAAGAAGATGGAGAAGGCGCTGATTCACATGGAAAAGCAATAGGATGGCCGATCCGCGCGAAAAAATCCTGATCGTGGACGACGACGCCGATCTTCTGCAGCTCCTGTCCATGCGCCTGACATCCGCAGGATTTGAAGTCGAAACCGCCGACTGCGCAGAAGCCGCCGTCAACCGGCTGGATCTGGTGCGCCCGCAACTGGTGATCACCGACATGCGCATGAAGGAAATGGACGGCATGGCCCTGTTCGAACACATCCACCGGACCATGCCGGCGCTTCCCGTCATCATCCTGACAGCGCACGGCACCATCCCCGACGCGGTAGCCGCAACGCAGCGCGGCGTATTCGGCTACCTGACCAAACCCTTCGACAGCACCGTGCTGCTCGACCAGGTGAAAAGGGCGCTCAGGGTCTCTGCAGGCGCAGCGCGCCGCCAGAGCGACTGGCGCGCCGACATCATCACGCAAAGCCCGGTCGTCGAGGACCTCCTGGCGAGAGCCGAACTGGTCGCGCAAGGCGATGCAAGCGTGGTCATCCGGGGCGAGAGCGGCACGGGCAAGGAACTTCTGGCTCGCGCCATCCACAACGCCAGCGGGCGATCCGGCAAACCTTTCGTGGCCATCAATTGCGCCGCCATCCCCGAGCAACTGCTCGAATCCGAGCTTTTCGGCTACGTCAAGGGCGCATTCACCGGAGCCGTCCGGGATCACAAGGGCCTGTTCCAGGCCGCGGAAGGCGGAACCATCTTCCTCGACGAGATCGGCGACATGCCGCTCCTGCTCCAGAGCAAGCTGCTGCGCGTCCTCCAGGAGCGCCAGGTCACGCCGGTCGGTTCCACGCAAGCGATCCCGCTGAACGTGCGCATCATTTCCGCGACTCACCGCGACCTGAAGGAAGAAGTCGCCTCCAACCGGTTCCGCGAAGACATCTATTACCGTCTCAATGTCGTGGAACTGTCAATCCCGCCTCTGTCCGGACGGCGCGAAGACATTCCCGCCCTGGCCAATCATTTCCTGTCCACGCTTGCCGAAAAATACCATAAAAGCATCAACGGATTTTCGCCTGAAGCCATGGAAATGCTGGTCAGCGCCCCCTGGCCCGGAAACGTGCGGCAACTTCTGAATGTGGTAGAGCAGAGCGTGGCGCTTTGCACCTCATCCCTCATTTCCCCGGTTCTGGTGCGAAAAGCCATTCAAGAGGAAGGACAAATCACTTCCCTGGAAGATGCGAGAAAACGCTTCGAGCGGGACTATCTGATCCGCGTCCTGAAAATCACGGAAGGCAACGTGACCCAGGCGGCCAGGCTTTCCAAGCGCAATCGGACCGAATTCTACAAGCTGCTGCAAAAACACCAGCTCGACCCTTCCGAATTCAAGCAGGCCTAGGGAACCACTGATTTATTCATCACGGGTGCGACACGGCTTTGCGGGATGAGATTCGAGGCACGCGGCGAAGTCGAATGGTTATTCCATTCGCAAGCCGGGCAACAATGAAGCTCGCCCGCAAAGCCCCGTCCCAATTGGGTTGCGTGCAAATCGAGTGCTCGCTTTGTCGTGCTCCTTGATGTCGTAGACCCAGCTACGATCTGCGTCGCGCTTCGCGCGATCATCTCGATTTTCCCAGCAACGCACTCCGCGCGGAATAAATCAGTGGTTCCCTAGGGAAACCATTCTAAGCCCTTCGAGAATTCGCTATACTTGAGCTTTTTTGACTGGTACTCCATGTTCGAAGCCACTCGACTCGAATGCATGCGCGGCGACAGCAGGCTCTTCTCGGAAGTCGGCTTTTTCCTCGAACCCGGCGGGCTTCTCAATGTCCGGGGGGCCAACGGCAGCGGGAAAAGCAGCCTGCTCAGGATGCTCTGCGGCCTCATTCTTCCCGAAGCCGGCGAAGTCAGGTGGAACGGCGCGAACATCAGACATTCGCACGACTACAAGCGGGCGCTCACCTATCTCGGGCATCTGAACGGCATCAAGGAAGAGCTCTCGGGACTGGAGAATCTGCGCATCAATTGCGGGCTTGCCGGCTTCGACATCAGCGAGGAAGCCGCGATCGGCGCTCTGGAGAGGATCGGGCTCGACGGGCGCGAGCATCTTCCCGTCAACGTGCTCTCCCAGGGGCAGCGGCGGCGCGTGATGCTGGCGAGGCTGATGGTTGCCAGAACGCCGCTCTGGATACTGGACGAGCCGCTTGTCGCGCTCGATGCCGACGCCATCGGACTGATGCGTTCGCTGTTCGAGCTTCATCTCGAAAATGGCGGCATGCTGATCATGACCACGCACCAGGAACTGGAAATCGCAGCCGGAACCACCCAGGAAATCAGGCTTTCCTCATGAGCATGCTGACCTGGATATTGAGGCGGGATCTGCTGCTTGCGATACGACGCAAGTCCGATGTTTTGACGACATTGTTCTTTTTCGTCATCATGGTCAGCCTGTTTCCGCTGGGAGTGGGGCCCGAGCCGCAGCTTCTGAAGGCCATGGGCCCAGGCGTCCTGTGGGTCGCAGCGCTGCTCGCTTCGATGCTGTCCCTCGGCCGGCTTTTTGCCGCCGATTATGCGGACGGCACGCTGGAACAGATGCTGCTTTGCCCCGAATCTCTCGCGCTCATCGTCCTGGCGAAAGCCGCGGTTCACTGGCTCGCATCCGAGCTGCCGCTGGTGCTGATGGCGCCGCTTCTGGGGTTGCAATTCGGCCTGCCGGGCGATGCGCTGTGGGTATTGACCTTGTCCCTGCTGCTCGGCACGCCGGTGCTGAGCCTGGTGGGCGCAATCGGCGCCTCCCTGACGCTGGGCTTGAGAGGCGGCGGGGTTCTGGTATCATTGCTTGTTTTGCCGCTTTACATTCCGGTGCTGATCTTCGGCGCAGGAGCGGTAGATGCAAGCACATCTGGCCTGGGAGCCGGGGGACATCTCTCCATCCTGGGCGCGCTCCTGGTACTGGCATTGCTCGCCACACCGAAAGCGGTCGCTGCTGCATTGCACATCTCTTTGGAATAAAGGTTTAAATTGAGCAAGATCAACCTGTACAAATTCGCGTCACCGGCAACGTTCTACGGCCTTGCCGGCCAGATGATCCCGGGATTTGCCGCCCTTTCCGCGCTGCTTTTCGCCATCGGGCTCTATATCAGCTTTTTCGTGGCGCCCACCGACGCGCAGCAGGGCGAAGCCTACCGGATCATCTTCATCCACGTCCCGGCGGCCTGGATGTCGATGTTCATTTATGTGGTCATGGCGGTCTATGCGGGCGTGGGGCTCGCCTTCAATACCCGGCTCTCCGCGATGATGGCTCAGGCCCTCGCCCCGACCGGCGCCTTGTTCGCCTTCATCGCTCTTTTCACGGGCTCGTTCTGGGGGAAACCGATGTGGGGAACCTGGTGGGTATGGGATGCGCGGCTCACCTCCCAGCTGATCCTGTTCTTCCTGTATATCGGCTTCATTTCGCTGCAGGCCGCCATCGACGACCCCAGGCGCTCGGACCGGGCGGGCGCGCTGATCGCGCTGGTGGGCGTCATCAACGTGCCCATCATCTACTTTTCGGTGAAATGGTGGAACACCCTGCATCAGGGCGCATCGATCAGCTTCACAAAAGCGCCTTCCATGGCGCACACCATGCTGGCCGGCATGCTGATCATGGCCGTTGCCTGCTGGACCTACACCATCGCAGTGGCCCTCTTCAGGGTGAGGCTCATCATACTCGAACGCGAACGCCACGCCACCTGGGTTTCCGAATTGCTTGAGGAGGTCAAATGAACTGGGGAAGCTTCTCCGCATTTCTGCACATGGGCGGTTACGCCTTCTATGTATGGAGTTCGTTCGGCCTGTCCTTTCTGCTCCTCGCCCTCGAACTCCTGCTGCTGTCCGGCAGGCGGCGAACTTTGTTGAAACGACTGGGTCAGATTCAAAGACTGAATGCATCCAGAGGATCGAAATGAAACCGCGTCATAAAAAACTGGCCTTCATCGCTGCAGGCGTCGCAGGCATCGCCGTGATCGTCGCCCTCGTCATGAACGCTTTCAGAAGCAATCTCGTCTTCTTCTTCACCCCTTCCCAGGTGATTGCGAAGGAAGCGCCTGTAGGCCGCGCTTTCAGGATAGGGGGACTCGTCGAGAAGGGCAGTCTCAAGCGCGAGAACGACGGGCTCACCGTGCATTTCGTGGTGACCGACACCAAGCACGACATGAACGTCACCTACAAGGGCATCCTTCCCGACCTTTTCAAGGAGGGCAAAGGTGTTGTCGCACAGGGCAGGCTCGATTCCAACGGGCAGTTCGTCGCCGACGAAGTGCTCGCCAAGCACGACGAGAACTACATGCCGCCCGAAGTGGCGAGCGAACTGAAGGCCGCAAAGGCTTCCAAGACAAACCTATAACCTTGCCGGAGACAGCCCATGATTCCTGAAATTGGTCATTTTTCGCTGATATTGGCGCTGCTCCTGGCGCTGATCCAGGGCATCGTCCCGATATACGGCGCATCGAGAGGGATCGCTTCCCTGACGAACATCGCCAAGCCCGTTGCGCAGGGGCAATTCGTCTTCGTCGCCATTGCCTTCGGCTGCCTCGTCTATTCGCTGATCAACAACGACTTCTCGGTTCTTTACGTCGCCGAGCATTCCAATTCCCAGCTCCCGCTGCATTACCGCATCGCTGCGGAATGGGGCGGGCACGAGGGCTCGCTGCTGCTTTGGGTCACCATCCTGGGAATCTGGTCGATCGCAGTCACCGTATTCAGCCGCCATCTGCCGGATGAAATGGTGGCCCGCGTGCTTGGCGTCATGGGCCTCATCAGCGTGGGCTTCCTGCTGTTCATGCTGCTCACCTCAGACCCGTTCGCCAGGATATTCCCCGCCCCGCCGGACGGAAACGACCTCAATCCGCTGCTCCAGGATCCGGGCCTCGTGATCCATCCCCCCATGCTCTACATGGGCTACGTCGGCTTTTCGATCGCCTTCGCCTTCGCCATAGCCGCGCTCCTTTCCGGGAAGCTCGACGCGACCTGGGCACGCTGGTCCCGCCCCTGGACCACCACGGCATGGATATTCCTGACCGTGGGCATCGCCCTGGGAAGCGGCTGGGCATACTACGAGCTCGGCTGGGGGGGATGGTGGTTCTGGGATCCTGTCGAGAACGCCTCCTTCATGCCCTGGCTTGTCGGCACCGCGCTCATCCATTCGCTCGCGGTCACCGAGAAACGGGGAAGCTTCAAGAGCTGGACGGTGCTGCTTGCGATCGCCGCATTTTCGCTGAGCCTTCTCGGAACCTTCCTGGTCCGCTCCGGCGTGCTCACTTCGGTGCATGCTTTCGCGACCGATCCGAAGCGCGGCATGTTCATTCTCATCTTCCTGGTGACGGTGATCGGCAGCTCGCTCCTGCTTTACGCATGGCGCGCCCCCAAGGTCGGACTGGGCGGCAAGTTCGACGTCATTTCCCGCGAATCCATGCTGCTCTCGAACAACGTGCTGCTCGCCGTGGCGTCGCTCTCCGTGCTGCTCGGAACGCTCTACCCGCTCCTCGTCGACGCACTGGGTCTTGGCAAGATTTCCGTTGGCCCGCCCTACTTCAACGCCATTTTCGTGCCGCTGATGGTGCCCACCCTGTTCCTGATCGGCATCGGACCGATTGCAAGCTGGAAAAAGGCCAGCCTGCCCGATCTCGCTTCCAGGCTCAAATGGGCTTTTGCCGCAAGCATCGCCTCCGCAGCCATCCTTCCGATCGTCATGGGCAAGTGGACGCCGCTCATCAGTCTCGGGTTCCTGCTGGCGGCATGGGTGATTTTCACCACCTTGCTTGCCTTCTGGAACAGGATCAAAACTTCCGAGGACAAGCTCGGCGCGATAACCAAGCAGTCCATGAGCTACTACGGCATGCTGCTCGGCCACCTCGGCGTCGCGGTATTCGTGATCGGGGTAACCATGGTGAAAGGCTATGAAACGGAGCGGGACGTCAGGATGAACGTCGGCGACACCCTCAAAATCGCTTCCTACACCTTCCGTTTCGACGGCACCAGCGACATTCAGGGGCCCAACTACCAGGCCACGAGAGGATTCGTCACGGTCATGGAGAACGGCCGCCAGCTGCTCATGCTGCATCCTGAGAAGCGCAAGTACAATGCCTCGGGAATGATGATGACCATCGCCTCCATCGACCCCGGCCTCACCCGCGACCTCTACGTCTCGCTCGGAGAGCCGATCGACAACAATGCGTGGAGCGTCAGGATCTATTACAAGCCCTTCGTCGACTGGATATGGAGCGGGTGCCTGATCATGGCGCTCGGCGGCATATTCGCAGTCGCAGACAGGCGCTACCGCATTGCGATCAAAAAGTCTGCAGCGCAGTCCGCGCAGAATCTCGAACCGGTCATGGTGCATAAATGAAGGCAAAATTCGTCATTCCGCTCGCGCTGTTCCTGGTCCTGGTGGTCTTTCTCGGGATCGGGCTCAGGCTCAATCCCAGGGAAGTCCCCTCCCCCCTGATCGGCAAGCCCGCCCCGCAATTCCAGCTTACCGACGTGCACGATCCTTCGAAGGTCTTCTCCAGCCGCGACATGCTCGGAAAAGTCTGGCTCCTGAACGTCTATGCCTCGTGGTGCGAATCCTGCCGCGACGAACATCCGCTGCTGGTGGCGTTTTCGGGAAAGCGGCTCGTCCCCATCGTCGGCCTCGACTACAAGGACAAGCCGGAAGATGCCCGGAAATGGCTGGACCAGATGGGCAACCCCTACGACCTCAGCGTATCCGACCTGGATGGGCGGGTCGGCATCAATTACGGCGTCTACGGTGTACCGGAAACCTATGTGATCGACAAATCCGGCATCATCCGCGACAAGATCATCGGGCCCGTGACGACCAAGAGCCTCGATGAAAGAGTCATCCCCCTGGTCAAGGAATTGTCGCAATGAAACGGCTGCTTCTCGCTCTAGTCCTGTTATCCGCCTTCGCCTGCCAGGCCAAGGAAGCCGTTCCCGACGCAGCCGACCCGGCAATCGAGAAACGCATGATCGCGCTGTCGGAGAACCTGCGCTGCCTCGTCTGCCAGAACGAATCGCTCGCCGCATCCCAGGCTGAACTTGCGCTCGACCTCAAGCAGGAAATTCGCGAAATGATGAAGAAAGGCGAATCCGACAAGGAAATCGTGGCCTATCTGGTTCACCGCTACGGCGATTTCGTGCTTTACAAGCCGCCGGTCAAGTCGACCACCCTGCTGTTGTGGTACGGTCCCTTCCTGTTCCTCGGAATCGGACTCGTCGTCCTGTTTTTCACCATCAAAAAGCGCCACAATCAAATCACGGAAACACCGCTTTCCCGGGATGAAGAACAACGCGCCCAATCTCTGCTGGAACATAATCAATGATCGCTTTCTGGACCATCTGCGGGATTCTCATCCTGATCGCCCTCCTTTTCGTCCTCACCCCCCTGCTGCGCAGGGAAATCCGGGGAAACGCAGTCGAACGCGGCAAGCTCAACATTTCCCTTTACCAGCAGCAGCTGGCCGAACTGGAAGCCGACCGAAGCAACGGCATGGTCAATGAAAGCCAGTACGAGGAAGGAAAGCAGGAAATCCAGAAGAGGCTGCTCGAAGACGTCTCCGGGGAGGACGAGGCAGTCGTTGCCAATCCGACCGGAAAGAAGCTGGCGGCGGCGCTGGGAATTGCAATTCCGCTTTTCTCTGTGCTGCTTTATCTCGCGCTCGGCCACCCGAAATTCCTGGAACCCCAGGAAGCCCCTTCCGCTCCTGCCGCAGACAACGGCGGGTTCACGAAGGAAAAGGTCGAATCCATGGTGACCAAGCTCGCCGCAAGATTGCAGAAGAACCCGACGGACGCGGAAGGCTG
>Ga0078972_1017341_pt1 | contig 10362 bp, 8 predicted proteins | sample YelNatPaOPGAMG01_FD_67568 | JGI IMG/M metagenome (GOLD analysis project Ga0078972, IMG submission 67568) | Hot spring thermophilic microbial communities from Obsidian Pool, Yellowstone National Park, USA - OP-RAMG-01 (SPADES assembly) (version 2) | ecosystem: Environmental > Aquatic > Thermal...
CGTCGAAGCCAACTTGTTGTGACTATTAACATATTTTGATCCATTTAGTTATAGAGATCGCGTATAATCACGATTTTGAAAATCAATTTTCTATAAAATATGGTTCTCAAATAAATCAAGGTCTCTTTTAATTTTTTCAATTTTTCTCTTCTCCAAAACGCCTGAATTAATAACCTTTTGAATTTTAGTACGAAATGCTAAATAATTTTTAATATCTTCGTATAAATAGACAACCCTGGCAAAGGAACTATTAATGCCACTAATAAGTTCTTTTAAATCTGGTATGTACCTATTACTATAACTACAACTGTATGCATCAGTAATAATTCTAATAAATAAAATCCTAAAAAAGGCATCATGAAAACTGGCCTCTCTTCTAAATTTTCTAAAAGTAGCTATACTACTCTCGAAATGTACAAAGTCGCTATTCCAATTTACATTTAGTATTTTCGCTGAATCTGTAAGATATTGTATTAGAAAAAATGTATCAAAATTATGCCACGCATCCTTTACCATTACCTTTTGTGGAAATATCTGAAATGGAAAAAAAGACATAATCCAGTCTTTATTAAACATTATTTGACAAGTGCCAACGATATGATTTATACCTTGTTCTTTAAACCAATCGTCCCATCCATTGGTTATGCCTAAACAGAATAAGTCCCTTTCTAGACATGTTTGATACTGTTTTTCAATAAAATTATTGTTAAATATGAAGATATCGGCATCGTTCAATAAAAGATATTCAGAAGCAGCATTCCTAATTGACCTAACAACCTGGATAGAATAGCATTTATGAACATCTCCTAAAAATAACGCTGTATAATTAATTAATCTCTCAAAAAAACCTAACGGTATTAATCTCAATGGGAGATTGCTATTTTCTCTACAAATTTCTTTGTAGACCTCATAGAAGCCCTTTGTGAGTTTATCTGGAATAATCAATATCTCCACTAGGTTATCTTTTTTTTGCAATTTCAACCAATCAAAACCAAATCTTAAAAACACTGGCAGCTCTCCTGGCATAGGTAATATAATAGAATATCCTTTTTTATTCTGGGAGTTGAAAATGCCCCAGGAATTATAAAAAAGATAAAAACATAATCTCTGAAGATACCCTTTTAAATCCATCGTCATCATCATAGCTTTAACTTGATAAGACGCTTATTTTATTTTTTTTCTTTTTACCTAAAAATAAAGTAATTATAAATACAGGCAAGCATTCCTATTGCATATGAAATATGCATTATTAAATATAAGCTAGGTAGCCACAATACCAAGAACCTTTTATATTTAAACGATAGATACAAAGAGTCTATAATTGCTAATATTATATACAAATATAATGGGGCAAAAATAAACCGGACATTTCTTGCAATAGGAAGTATCGCTAAATATATCGAGTAAAAAACTGGTATAAAAAATATTAAATTTCTTGAAAAGCCTTCAATAAAAATTTGCTTCATCCTCCCCTGGCCATATCTATAAAATTGTTTTATAAATCCTAGTAGGGTCTTCCTTCTATCTCTATAAATTTTTATCTCTGGGCTATAAATAAATTTATATCCTATCTTTATAATCCTATTGATTAATTCGTTTTCCTCATTAGGATATAACCTATTACTAAAACCATTTGCCTTTAGAAATATATCTTTCCTTATAGCCAAATTGCTAAGCAATAATTCTTTTTCGTCCGAAACCCTTTCTTTTCCGATCTCGGCATATCTCGCCCTCATCTTCCAGTGTGCAAAATAAGAACCCATTGCATAACCAAATAGATGCTGGATGTAATTATTATTTGGTGGGGTCAGGTCCGGTCCGCCTACGCCTGCAATCTTTTCATCCTTATCCATCTTCTCAACTATTTTTTTAAATATGTCCGGCTCCACCCGTGAATCTCTATTACAAAAATATAATATTTCTCCTTTTGCTTCCTTTACAGCCTCGTTTCTCTGAATAGAAGGCCATCTGCCGGTTTTTAATATTATCTCAAAATTTTCCTGTGGATAATCAACCTTTTTTAAAAAATCTAAACTTGGTATATCTATGGATTCGTCTTCAATGGGAATTATCACGCTAATAGTCTTCATATCTTAAGTTAATAATGTGCCAAGCTTCCATTTAGCTTAACGCGTTTAATAGCCTTTTTAAAAATAAAAATTGATATCGGAAATAGCACTATAGAATAAACTATCAGCACCAATAAATCCTCTCTTATCTCAAATAGAGAAGCCCCCTTTAAGATAGCATCTCGAAATGCACGCAAAGAATATGTTATTGGTAATAAATAAGAAATGGTCCTTAAAGGCACAGGTAATATCTCTATCGGAAAATATGTGCCACCAAATAGACTTGTAAAGGCTCCGATAAACCATGTCAAAGGAGCTCCTTTTTTAAATAGCATAATAACCGCTGCGCTGATTATGCCAAGCCCACTAAAAGAAATTATAGTAAATATCAATACAACTATGGAAGAAATAATATTAAAATTTTCTACTTTCAAACCAAGGAAAAATACCCCGATTAATAAATAGCCCAAAACCCTTGTTGAGGCAAATACAAAATCCCATAAACTTGTTCCTATTATAAGCTCTCTGGTTCTTATAGGCGTAAGAAGCAACATCTCTAATGTCCCTGTTATCTGTTCCATACGGAGATTGTCTGCAAAAGAACTTATCGCAGTATATAAATAGGTAGAGAAGGCAATGCCTATTAAAACATAAGGGAAATATTCTGTGCCATATCTAACCATATAAGGATTTATAATATTGCCAAATAGCTTTGAGATAAAATAAAATGTTACCGTAGTAGTAACTATCCCGCCCCAGTTTAATATAAACATAAGCTTATAACTTCTAGCTATCAAAAAATCCCTTTTTAAAAAAGCGAATATCTTTCTAAATAGCATACACCTTCTACACTGCTTCCGCTTGAATATCGCAGGTGCGGTTTAAAGTTCTCTCATTATTTAGCCGAGGAATAATTATCATTAAAATAATTATAAAGTTCATATATAGATGCATTTGTAAGGCCTACAATCTTTCTAAGTTCATCCAGCCTTCCTACAGCAACAATTTTACCTCTAAACATAAAGGCAATGCGGTCAGCCAATTCCTCAGCTTCATAAAGCTGATGGGTAGAAAAAAATATTGTCCTACCTTGTTTCTCCACAAGTTCATTTTTAATGAATGTCTTTATTTCTTTTGCACTTATAGGGTCAAGGTCTTTTGTAAGTTCATCCATAAACAATACTTCAGGGTTATTTAACAATGCCCTGGCTATACATAACCGCTGTTTTTCTCCAGAAGAATATTCATGAAAAACTCTATCAGGTTCTTTTATCCGTAACATATAAAACAATTCTTCAATTCTTTCTGCTGCCTCTTTACGAGAGAGATTATAAAGCGCTGCAAAAAATTCCATATTCTGTCTACCTGTCAATCTCCAATAAAAACTCCTCTCGTCTCCAGGTACTAGACTTATAAATCGCTTCACCTTTTCAAAATCATAGACTATATCATAGCCATTTATCGAGACCTTCCCAGATGTGGGCAATATAAGGTTGCACAATATCTTTATAAGCGTGGTCTTTCCAGCGCCATTTGCACCTAAAAGGCAAAATAATTCTTTCCTATTTACATCTAAGTCTATCCCCCGAATAACCTCATCATGCAATCCATATCTTTTGGTTAGGTTGCATATTTTAAGCACTACTTCGTTTGACACTAAATACCTCCAAAAAAATTCAAGACGCCAAAGATTTAAATATAATCCAGTTCGTATAACCTATATGACCCTGAATCAAAGATATATTTAAAAGAAAGGCCTATCTTCTTGTCGAGTTCATTTAAAATTTCGTTGTCAGTTTTATTATACACTATATATTTAGGCCTTACGTTAATTATATATTCTAGGATGCTCTCTTTTGTTATTAAATTATCCCCACCCCATCCTGATATTTTAAAATTTTCAACAAACTTGCCTATTATAATAGGGATGTGGTTCAAATCAAACCTAAACTCATAATTAGCCAGCAACACCTTGGTCTTTTCATCCATATGATATTTTAAGTAGTTCGCTATTGACACCAAATAGGATGGGTATTTAGGGCTTATCTCTATAGATTTATTAATTGAATTAGTAACAAAGATTAACAAAAATAAGGATATAATTAGAGTCTCAAATTTTCTAAAGTATTTCAACATAACATATAAACCTGAAACTATGAAAGGGATTAAAAAGGCTGAAAAAGAAAGACTAAACTCTAAGTTTTTAAACCACCTTATCTTAACCGCACCGTATGTAAAGAACAAAAATAAAATTAAAAATATAAAAAATAAATACAATTTAATTCTTTCTGAGAACGAGTAAAAAACCCCAAGTCCAGCTAAAATTAAAGAGATTGGAGTCAGATATTTTGACATAATCTTTATCCAATAAAATCCATCTTTTATATCAAATAAATATCTTGTATTTGCTACGCCAAACATCAACATCGTTGATGAAGCCCTTGGCATAATATTTAGCCAAAAAATTGGAAATATTAGAGCTGCTCCTAAAAATAGTACGGCAGATTTAAACTTTTTTTCAATCGCTAATATTAGCGGCATAAAAATAATAAACAGCCATGCCTCATAACGCACCATTGAAGATAAAATAATAAATACTATTGCTAAAATTAAAGCGCTAACTTCCCCACTTTTTATATACTTAAAGAAATAATACACAGAATATATAAAAAAGAAAAGAAAAACACCTTCAGATAGCGTTACTATGCTACATAATACATGTATAGGAAAAAATGCCAAAATAAATGTTGATATAAAGGCTATCTTTTCGTCAAAGGTTAATCTTATTAGTTTGTAAAATGGTAATATTGTCAGAACGCCTATAATAAGGTGAAGGATTCTTGGCGCAAACAAAATGCTGTTAAATAATTTTATGCTTAATGCAATCAGATAAAAGTGAAGCGGTAGCCACAAGTCACTTGGGAAGATTGAATTAGAGCCCTTTCCCTTCATCCAGTTTACAGTAACTCTAATTCTTTCGTCAGGGTCTGCGCCCCAAATATTATCTGAGATAGAAAAAAAATAATAACGAATACTAAATGCCAGTATAACTAAAAAGGCGAGGATTAAAAATATCCTGAATTTTTCTGGGTTATTAAACCTTATTTTTGCTGTAAAAATATTCATATACCCTCTCGATATCCGAAGCAACCTTTGCCCAGGAATACCTATTTTCTATACTCTTTCTGGCCATACTGCCCAATCCCTGCCTGAATGGTTTATCTTCTAAAAGCAATCCAATATTTTTTACAAATTCTTCTGGATGTTCAGATATAATAATAGTTTTTAGGGCATCTTCATCTAACCCTTCGCAACCCAACCCTGTTGATACAACACACTTTTCCATTGCCATTGCCTCCAATATCTTCCCTCTCATACCTGAACCTACCCTCAAAGGCAGTATAAAAATTTTGCATCTTTTTAAATAGGGTCTTATATCTAATACATAATCGATTAATTTTATATTGCCATCATCTATTAAATGCCCAAGCGCTTTTTTTGAGTTATATCCAACTATGTATAATGAGATATCCGGGAGATTCTTTTTTAGAATAGGCCATACCTCTTTATAAAAAAATCTAATAGCATCGACATTTTGATAATTGTCAAAATTCCCTATATACAATAGGTCTGTATCTTCATAAATATTATTATCATTTCTAAAATATTCAAAGTCGACACCCATTGGGGAAATCAATGTATCTATTCCAAAAACATCTCTCAGGTAATCCGACTCATTTTTATTTAATAATACCACCTTGGTAAATCTTCTTAGAGTAGAAACTTCATATTTATACAATCTCAAAAATCTTGCGTATAAAACCATCTTTTTATAAATCGAATCTTCTATACTAAGATGCCTCTTTAAATATAAGAAGCCTATCTGGTGTTCTGTAATTAAGGCAGGGATTTTTAAACCGCTAGGAAGATACTGGGCCATCATAATATATTCAAAGTGGATAATATCAAAATCTATTCGCCTTAATATATCTTTAATCATCTCTTTCATTTTTTCAGAATAAAATGTCTTCAAAAATCCTGGTTTAAACAAAGAATAACTATGGCCATTAAAATCCCTTCTTTCAACTGTAATAACTTCTTTACAAATCTCTTGAAGTTCAGGCAAGCCGAAGGTCTCTTTCTCTGTCAAAAAAGAGACGATATAAATATTATGCCTTTTAGCCAGATGCGATATAATCTCATACATACGGGTTCCACCACTATGTAAGTTATTTATCGGTAAATATGGGGTTATATATAGGATGTTCAATCTATCTTCCTCCAGCAAAATGAAAAAGATTTTTTATTTAAAGGGGTTAGGCCAATTAAGTCTGATAAAATTGCCTCAAATCTTTTACTAATCTTTTTCCAATCATAAATCTCTTCTGCTAATCTCTTCGCATTTATACTAAGTCTTTCAAAATATTCTCTATCAAAAAATAAATCCTCTATATGCATACTAAAATTCTCAATATTACTTATCAAAAAATCTCTTCCTTTAAGCCCTTCTATTCCTCTTGCGCCAACCTCTGTACTTACCACAGGCAACCCAAAAGAGAAATAGTCAAGCATCTTAATATTTATACCAGAACCGCTTTTCATAGGATTGATGCCTATATCAGAGGCCAATAAATAATCATAGAGCGTCGCCTCATCTACCCTACCAACCAATCTTACATTCTTTGGAAGATTGTTGTTTCTAAAATAATCGCAGACATTTCCTACTATTACAAAATCGCAGTCCTTTAATTTAGGCGCGATATTTTCAACTATCTCTTTTGCTGCCTCTATATTTGGATTATAATAAGCACCTATAAAAAGCACGGTCTTTTTACTTAAACCCAACCTATTTTTCACAAGTTGTTTTTTTTCTTTATCTGGATTCTCAAAAATATAGGTCCCATTCGGTATCACATAAATCTTATCCTTTTGAACCTTATAAAGTTTTATAAAAAAATCTTTATCGGTCTGTGAACTCGCTATAATTATCCTGCTTTTTTTGCAGGCACGATATTCAATAAGATACACGCCTATCAGGACAAACCATTTGTACCACCTATTTTTTAGAATCTTTTTCATCAAAATATATTCACAGTTATGCGCATCATATATAAAAATCTGGCCTTTTCTAATTCTAAAACAAGGCGAAGACCACGGATGCGAAGCAATTAAAATATCAGCCTTTTGACTGTTTAAAATTTTCTTAAACCCAGTGTCAAGCCACATAAATAAATATGTAAAGATGTCAAAGGTAAGATTTTTTATTATCCTAAGCTCAAAAACTCTAAAAGGGTAATATATCTTTGTTATTGGTTGAATAATCTCTCTAAAATTAGGTTTTAGCCATCTATCTATATATCTTTTATCCAACCCGCAGTCTATGCCCACATAAGTAACCTCGAACTCTTCTCCTAAATTGCCATAAAGACCCCATATCCTCTTTGGACCTCCCCAAAGAGGTGGATATAAAGGCGCGGTATCGCTAACGAGGATCTTTAACTTATTCATAATTTAAAATCAAAGCAAATCTTCCTGCCGTTTTTATCAAAGATTTTAAAATGCGCTAATTTTAATTTTTGTAACATAAATTTTATCCCTGTCAATATCACGCCAAACCCATAAACAACGCTGCGTCTAAAATTAATGGAAGAAGAATCGCTATTATATCTACCAGGCGCTGAAATCTCACCTATCCTGTAACCAAAATATATAGCCTGGGCTAATATCTGATTATCAAAAATAAAATCATCTGAATTTTCTAATATTGGTAAGTTCAACAAAACCTCTTTCTTAAAAGCCCTGAAACCTGTGTGATAATCTGATATTTTCTGATTTAATAAAATATTTTCTAAAAATGTAAGAAATCTATTTGCGATAAATTTATAAATAGGCATACCGTTTTTTAAGGCCATCCCACACAATATCCTTGACCCTAATGCTATATCAAATTCACCAGATGCCACAAGCGAGGCGAGGGCCAAAACTAATTTTGGAGGATATTGATAATCAGGGTGAAGCATAACAACTATATCTGCACCTCTTCTAAGTGCCTCTAAATAACAGGTCTTCTGATTTGCGCCATACCCTAAATTTTTTTTATGCCTAAAAGTAACTGTTGCTAAATTTTTAGCGATTTCAAGACTATTGTCCATACTTGCATCATCAACCACTATTGTTTCATCTATTATTTCCCGTGGTAGATCATTAAAAGTTATTGCCAATGTTTTCCCAGAATTATAAGCTGGCATAACAACAACTATCTTTTTATTCAATAACATATAACTATCCTTTTTAATCTACAAAGGTCTGACAATAAGATTATCAAATTGTGCATGTTCAGATAATGAATCATCCTTAGAAGAACCCCATTGTCTAAAACCTATATAACCTTTCCTAAACACAAAATCCTGGTCTTTCCATTTGGCTACTAATTTCATCTTTCCAGAACTACATCCTAAGTCTCCTAAGTAAAGCTTGAAATTAGGCCCTTCGACAACAAATTTAGCATGATACCACTTGCCGGATTCAATCTTGAAAGGCAATTCAAAAATAACTACATTAGAATATGTACCTTTAATTTTCTTATGCCACTGGAGATAACTGTCGCTTGTCAGTTGGGCCATATAAAAATTAGATAAATTTTTTGCTCTTAAAATGAACCCTGCGCATCTATTCAGTATCCTAAAATCAACTTCTAAAACAAAGTCTTTAAACTTTGCTTCGTCCTTAAGAAAATCTTCTGCGGGGCCGCCAGAACCATCTAAAACATATGTGTACCTACCCTTCATCTCTTCTTTTATTATCTTCCAATTTTGGACAGAAGACCAAGGATAAGAAAACCAATTCAAGTAAAGCAAGTGACTTTGTTCAAAATTTTCATCTATTATATTATTTGTATTAGAATCGACTGGCTTAATCGAAAAGGCTAAAAAAGCGGGCTTACCATTTCTTTGGAGAAATATTTCCATTATGGACATTCCAGCCCCATAAGAAAATAATAATTTTTTGATAGAGTTATAACATGAACTGGGTATAACATAAATATTATCTTTATCTAAATCCTTCCTTTCTATAAAAAAATTGTTTTCCGGTATATAAATTTTTGCAATCTTATTTTTACTAAACATCTCTACAAGAGCACTAAGATTATGATAACCAGAAATCAATACTATTTTATTAGGTTCTTGTTTTTCTAACCAATTATATAATCTTTCAAATCCCTCTGTAGAAAAATCATCGGTACCACCAGTTTCAACTATTCCATCAAAATACCCTTTAATAAAACTGGCGTTGGTAAAACAGAAAAAACTGACTAAAATTACAGTAATAAACTTTGCATAATCTTTGGTCTTTTTAAAAATAAATAAAGGAATATCATATAAAGAAATTGCAATTATAATACAAACAAAGGGCAGCAAAAATAATAGATGGTGGTTGGCTAGACCAGAGCAAGTAATAGGAGTTTGAAGAAAGATTAAAAAAAAGAGTAGGACTAAAAATTTTTTATAAAAAGAGGTCTTTTCTTTCACCCAAAAAACTGAAGCCAAAACCCAGCAAATAGAAATTAAAAATATAGCAAAATTAAATTTTGTTACAATAAAAAAATCCTGTAAAAAGTTTGTCTTTATAAAAGGTGCTCCGTATAACCCAGCAGGGCTAACCAAGTTATTAATCAAATTACCTGTAACAAAATAAAGATTTTTTAAATAACTCAAATTATCAACACCTTCTGGTGTATATAAACTTCTGCCAATAAGAAATTTGAAAGTGATAAAATTTTTTGTCAAATTATCATGTATCATTGGAAAGTTAGATATTGTAAAAACGACGATACCAAATACTATATATTTAAATACAGGGGATTTCATTTTTGAATCTTTCATTATTTTAAATATAGGTATTTTGAAAATGAATTTTAAGATTATTAAACTAATGATTAACCACAAAAACCAAATCCTCGTACCCAAACCCAAACCGAGACAAAAAACGGCTAAGATAAAATAGAACATCTTTCGAGCACGATACCATCTTAAAAGAAAATAAAGACTGCCCATCTCTGTAAAAGTCATTATAGGTACTGTGGTAAAAAATCCGCTTTTACCGGTACTGAAGACATAACTTGGAATAAATGAGATTATCAAAGAGGATATAATTGCAATATCATCTCCAAAAAGTTCTCGAGTAAATAAATAAATAAAAATAATTCCAATTACACCATAAAAGATTGAACTAACTCTTATTATTAAAAATTGATCTTTTAAAAAAAATATGAATGGCAAAACCAAAAATTTAT
>Ga0078972_1017343_pt1 | contig 10362 bp, 7 predicted proteins | sample YelNatPaOPGAMG01_FD_67568 | JGI IMG/M metagenome (GOLD analysis project Ga0078972, IMG submission 67568) | Hot spring thermophilic microbial communities from Obsidian Pool, Yellowstone National Park, USA - OP-RAMG-01 (SPADES assembly) (version 2) | ecosystem: Environmental > Aquatic > Thermal...
AAAAGCGTTTCACACAACCCTGCGGGTTAGTCATGCCCGCAGGGGGTGACGTCACAATCGTCATCGCCGACGAAAAAGACGAGGGCATGCCGCTCGTCTGACCTACATAGAGCGTCGCCTACCCAGGTGGCACACAACATCATTGGAGATTGACATGAAGAACGTCAACCACGACGAAAACAACATTCTGGACATCACAGAGCTTCCTGCCGGCACCATCGTCGTCTGTAATCATCGCCGATTTGGATGTGCCGCTGGGTGAGAGCACCTGCGTTTCATGTGGTACTTGCCTGCAGGTGTGTCCCACCGGCGCCATCATTGACCGTGTGAGCGCCTACCAGGGCCGCCTTAAGGATGTGACGCGCATCAAGTCAACCTGCGTGGGATGCAGCGTCGGATGCGGCATCGAGATGATCGTGCGCGATAACCGCTTGTTACGCATCGAGGGTGACTGGGATGCGCCGGTGAACCAAGGTGTCCTGTGCAAGATCGGCCGCTTTGATCCGTTGACCGACCAGGGCGAGCGCATTCTCACGCCGCTCGTGCGCCGGAATGGTGGACTTAAGGCGACTACCTGGGATGAGGCATTGCAAGTGGTGGCTTCTCGCCTACAGGCGATGAAAGGGCGCAACGGCAGCGGCATCGCCGCGCTCGCTTCTACGCGACTACCGGTCGAAGCTCTGTACAGCTTCAAACAGCTCTTTGCCGACAAGCTGGATAGCGGCATCGTGACCAGCATCGAGGAAGGTGTCACGACGGCGTTGCCCGGCTGGGTGGCGCGCAAACTGGGCAAACCCTTTGAGGGCACGCTCGACGAGATTCACAATGCAGATCTCGTTTTGGCAATCGGGGTGGATCTGGTTGAGAACCATCAGGTGGCGGGCTTCTTTGTGAAGCGCATCCTGCCGCAGGGTTGCAAGCTGGTGGTTATTGACCCGTATGACAATGGTTTGCATGCTCTGGCCGATTTCTCGCTGCGTCCCAAGAAGGAGACCGATTATGACCTCCTGGTGGGACTTATGCAGGTCATTGCCAGCTTGGGGGCGGTGCGCACCCACCCCATCGGCACGCATGACCTCACCAGGCACACGCCGGATAACGTCGGCCGCACGACCGGGGTGCCGGCGGAGGCCATTCGCGAGGTAGGACGCCTGCTTGCTGAAGCAGAACATCCGGTGTTCATTTATGGAAAAGGGCTTACACGCGCCAGCTTCCCCACTGCCTTGGAAGCACTTCTCGATCTGGCGCGCATGGCGGGCGCCCTCGGCGACACACACAGCGCCGTGATCGGCACCAAGGGACAGGCAAACAGCATGGCCGCCTATCTGTTCGATCTCGACAAGGCATTCGACCTCAAGGGACATCAGGTGGCTTACCTGGCACTGGGTGACGATCGCCCCGGCACGCGCCTGCTTGAGCAAATAGAAAATGTCCCCTTCGTGGTGGTGCAGGCCAGCTACGCTTCTCCTTTGACCGATCGTGCGGATGTTGTCCTGCCGGCCGCAATTTGGGCCGAGCAGGCAGGGCATTATGTGAACCTTGAGGGGCGCCTGCAAGAGGCGCGTCAGGGGTTGATGCCACCGCGCGATGTGCGGAGCAACTTGGCCATCTTCCAGGCATTGGCTGAGGCGTTGGGTATCACACTGGATGAAAACTGGCGCGATGCCCTGCAACAACGTGTGTGGATCGGCCAGCCGGATGCTTGTCGATAAGTGTGGGCGGTGGACGACGGAAAAGTATGAGATATAATAATGGGAGAAAAAGGGTATTGAAAGGAGTATAGAAATGCCTAAACCGAAAGTGGCAACTGATTGGCTGGCAGCATGCGCGGGGTGCCATATGTCGCTACTGGATATGGACGAGCGCATCGTCAAGCTGGTTGAGCTTGTGGATATCCGTGCGACACCGATCACCGACTTGAAGGAGCCAGATGAAAATGGTGTCGACGTAGGTGTTCTCACCGGTGCGGTGAACACAACAACCAATGAAGAAGTGGCTCGCCGTATGCGCAGCCGGTGCAAGATTCTGGTGGCATTAGGCGATTGTGCCGTCTTCGGTGGAGTCATTGCGATGCGCAACTTTTTCAAGCTCGAAGATGCTCTCAAGCGTGCATACGTGGAAACGGAGAGCACCGACGCGGAGGGCAAGGTCCCAGCTGATCCTGAGCTTGGTGTGCCTACTCGGGTCAGGGCGGTCAAAGAAGTGGTCAAAGTAGATGTCTGCGTGCCTGGTTGCCCCCCTGATGCAGACACCATTTTTTATGTTCTATCGGAGCTGGCTCAGGGACGCATCCCTGAGCTCAAAGACGAAAAACTCCAATGGCATTGAGTCAATACGCATATCAGCTAATAGACCTGGATATAGTCGGTGCGCAGAAAGCGGAGATGGAGAGAGAAAGAATATGGAAACGCGGAAAATCACAATCGAGCCAGTAACCAGGATCGAAGGACATGCCAAGGTAACCATCTACTTGGATAGCAACGGCAACGTAGAGCGTGCCCTCTTCCATGTCAACGAGTTTCGCGGCTTTGAGAAGTTCTGTGAGGGTCGCATGTACTTCGAGATGCCTGCCATCACGCCACGCATCTGTGGTATCTGCCCGGTCAGCCATCACTTGGCAGCTGCCAAAGCAGGTGATGCGTTGGCCGGTTCGCCACCCCCACGCCCTGCCTCATTATTGCGCGAGCTGATGCATATGGGGCAGATCATCCAGAGTCATGGGATGCACTTCTTCGAGCTCGCCGGGCCCGATTTACTGTTGGGCTTCGACGCCGACCCGGCGGTGCGCAACGTGGTGGGATTGATTCAGACAGATGCTCAGCTGGCACTCAAGGCAGTTAATCTGCGCAAGTACGGCCAGGAGATCATCAAGACGTTGGGTGGGCGCAAGGTGCACCCCAATTTTGCCATTCCCGGTGGGGTGAACAAGGCCCTGCGCCCCGAGGAACGCGACCAGATCTTGGCCGGCTATGATGAGGCATTGCAGGCTGTACAGCTGGGCCTGAAAATCTTCAAGGATTGGGCGGAGAAGAACCTCGAAGACATCAACAAGTTTGCCGTGTTCTCCACCGGCTATTTCGGACTGGTCACGCCGGAGGATGGGCTTGAGCTGTACGAAGGTGAGTGCAAGCTGATTGACGCTAACGGCAGGCCCTTGGAGCGCTTTCCGGGCCATCGCTATCTCGACTATATTGCGGAGCATGTCGAGGATTGGTCCTACCTTAAATTCCCCTATTACAAGAAGATGGGATGGCCGGCGGGGGTCTATCGTGTCGGTCCGTTGGGTCGGCTGAACGTGGCGCAGAAGATTGACACCCCGTTGGCCAACGCCGAGCTGCAAGAGTTCAAGAAGCTCAACGGTGGGTGGCCGGTCGAAAATACCCTGTTCTACCATTATGCGCGCCTGATCGAATGCCTGTTCGCCGTGGAGAAGGTGCATGTCCTTCTGGACGACCCCGACATCCTGAGCACAGAGATCCTGAACACGCGCCGAGAATGGGTGGGCGAGGGTGTAGGGGTCATCGAGGCGCCACGCGGCACCTTGTTCCATCATTATTGGGCGAACCGCAACGGCCAATTGCAGCGCGTCAACCTGATCGTGGCCACCGGCCACAACAATTGGGCGATGAGCAAAGCGGTGGACAGCGTGGCCAAGACTTACATCAACGGTCAGCCCATTCGCGAGGGGTTGTTGAATCGAGTTGAGGCGGCCATCCGCGCATATGATCCCTGTCTGTCCTGTTCCACCCACGCCGTTGGGCAGATGCCCATCGTCATCGAGATCGTAGACAAGAGCGGTGAAGTGGTGCAGACCTTGCGGCGCGATAGCTGATTATCTGCTTAGAACCTTGCCGCTCCCAACGTTTCACGAGGTGTTTCACCTCGCGCGATCGAAGAGGGAGGGAGCGGCAACCTTAGTGCCGGTGCGCAGGGCTGCAGAAGAATGCAAGAAACGAAGAATTTGCCTTCAGGCAAGACACTGGTGATCGGATTTGGCAATCCCGATCGCCAGGATGATGGGGTAGCCTGGTACATTTTGGAGCGATTGGCGGGACAGCTGGGGCGCACGGTCTCCGAGAGCTTAGATGATGATCTATGTCGCATGGAACCGTCGCCCGTGTTGGTGCGTATGCCCCAGCTGGTCCCTGAAATTGCCGAGCCACTCTCCTGTTTTGCGCGTGCCTGCTTTGTGGATGCGCATACCGGCAGTTACGCGGAGGAAATCCACTTTACCGCACTGCAGCCGGAGCACCAGGCCTCTCCGTTCACGCACCATCTGACGTCACAGAGCTGCTTGCAGCTGACCCTCAGTTTATATGGTCGGGTGCCACAGGCAGTGCTCTGTTCGGTGCGCGGATATGAGTTCGGTTTTGGACGTTCTCTGTCCGAGAGGACAACTGCTTTGGCAGACGAAGCGCTACAACGTATTCGGGCATGGCTAGAGGAGGATGCGCGGTGACAGCACCCAATGGCGATGGCGACACACCCACGGTGGACCTCTCCTTAATGGAACCGGTTTTCGAGAAATACGCTGCTCAGCCCGGCGCCCTGATCCCCATCCTACAAAAGGCCCAAGACATCTACAACTATCTGCCCCCTGAAGTGTTGCAGCTGATCGCCGAGCGGCTGGGCATCGCGCTGAGCAAGGTTTATGGGGTGGCAACGTTTTACGCCCAGTTCTACCTGGAGCGACGTGGCCGACATGTGCTTCGCTTGTGCGATGGCACAGCTTGTCACGTCAAGGGCACACCGGTATTGCTCACCGCGGTTGAAGAAGAATTCGGTGTGCGCCCTGGCCAGACTACGGAGGACGGCAACTTAACAGTGGAGATTGTCTATTGCATGGGGTCGTGTGCGTTGGCACCGGTCGCCGTGTTGGATGGCAAGGTCATCGGGCGCATGCGTCAGGAGACGTTGCTCAAAACGGTGAAAAAGCATATCGAGCGGGGTCAGGAGGCTTCACGATGACTCCCAATGGCATTGCTGCATTAGCCGCTCGACGTGCGCAGGCGGTTGAACAATGGGAGCGTAAGAGCGGCGCCGATTTGTATGTGACGGTGGGAATGGGCACCTGCGGCTTGGCAGCAGGTGCTGCCGAGACTTTAGCAGCTATTCAGGAGGAGATCGCGCGCCGCAACCTGCAGGCCACTATCAATCGTGTGGGCTGTGTGGGGATGTGTTCTTATGAGCCGCAGGTCGAGCTCCGAGCGCGTGGCAAGCCCCAGGTGAACTATGGCCAGGTGACGGCTGAGCGCGTGGCGGAGATATTTGCTGCTTATTACGAAGGTGCGCCGCTGACCAAGGGGACAATATTGGTGGGCGAGGTGAGACCCACGATAGCTCAGCACAACGGCGCCCGGCTGCGCTCGTTGGGATTCTATACCCCTCAGTCCGATGCCAGGATTGACTTTCAGGCCAAACAGCTGCGCATTGTGCTCAGCAACTGCGGTCTGATCGACCCTGAATCCATTGACGACTACCTGGCTATGGACGGCTATGTGGCACTCGAGAAGGTGCTCACGACAATGACCCCTGAGCAGGTGATCGAGGAGATGATCCGCTCAGGTTTGCGGGGACGTGGGGGCGGCGGTTTCCCTACCGGTGTCAAGTGGAAGCTGGCACGCCAGACACAACGCTGGCCCAAATATGTGATCTGCAATGCGGATGAGGGTGACCCGGGTGCTTTTATGGATCGCTCGATCCTGGAGGGCGATCCGCATTCGGTCATCGAGGGTATGATCATCGCGGCTTATGCCATCGGCGCTCGCTACGGCTACATCTACTGTCGCGCCGAGTATCCGCTGGCCATCCGTCGCCTGCAAATTGCACTCGAACAGGCGCGCCAGCTAGGTCTCTTGGGCGAGCACATTTTGGGCAGCGACTTTAGCTTTGACTTGTATATTAAGGAAGGTGCCGGCGCGTTTGTGTGCGGCGAAGAGACAGCCCTGATGGCCTCCATCCAAGGCGAACGTGGGCAACCTTGGCCACGTCCGCCCTATCCGGCAGTGTCCGGCTTGTGGGGGCAACCCACCAATGTCAACAATGTGAAGAGCTATGCCTACACGCCGCGTATTATGCGCCTGGGCGCTGATTGGTTCAAGAGCCTGGGAACACCGGGCAGCCCCGGCACCGCCATCTTTGCGCTCACCGGCATGGTCAACCGTACGGGATTGATCGAGGTGCCGATGGGGATCACGCTGGGTGAGATCATCTACGACATCGGGGGTGGGATTATTGGTGGGCGCAGGTTCAAGGCGGTACAGACGGGTGGGCCGTTGGGTGGCTGCTTGCCGACGGCGTATCTGAACACCCCGGTTGACTTCGATTCGCTGTGTGCTGCCGGTGCGGTGATGGGATCAGGTGGTATGATTGTCGCCGATGAGACCACTTGTATGGTCGAGTTTGCGAAGTATTTTATGAAATTTGCCTGTGATGAGAGCTGCGGCAAGTGCCCACCCTGCCGTATTGGCAGCACGCGTATGTTGGAAATATTGCAGCGCATTACCGAGGGAGAGGGTGATCTGGAGGACCTGGAGCGCCTGCGCCACATCGCTATGGGCATGCAGAAGGGATCACTGTGCGCGCTGGGTCAGCTGGCACCATCGCCGGTGCTCTCGGCATTACGCCATTTCGAAGATGAGTTCCGTGCTCACATCGAGGAAAAACGTTGCCCGGCTGGTGCCTGTCAAACATTGGTGCGTGCCGGTTGCGTCAATGCATGTCCGGCGGGTGTCGACAGTCCGGCCTACCTGGCATTGGTTACTCAGGGACGTTACGCAGAGGGTCTCGCGATACACCGCGAAGCCAACCCCTTTGCATTGGTATGCGGTCGTGTGTGTCCCGCATTCTGTGAGGATCAATGTCGGCGTGGCAAGGTGGACGAGCCGGTTTCCATCCGCCTGGTCAAGCGTTTTATGGCGGATCAAATGTACGCTGAGCCGTGGACACCTCCGCGCTACGGGACACCCAAGTCGGCAAAGGTTGCAGTCATAGGGGCTGGCCCGGCCGGATTGACAGCAGCGCTTCGCCTGGCGCAACAGGGCTATCCGGTCACCGTATTTGAGAAGATGCCGCAACCAGGTGGTATGATGACCTATGGCATCCCTGCTTATCGCCTGCCGCGCGAGCCACTTTTCGCCGAGATAGAGCATATTCGACGCGCTGGAGTTGAAATTCGCTGCAATCAAGAGCTGGGCAGAGATTTCACCCTTGACAGCTTGAGGCAGCAAGGCTACCAAGCGATCATTCTGGCAATTGGAGCGCACAAAGGACAAAGTTTGCGCATCGCAGGCGAGGACAAGCAGGGTGTGTACGCGGGAGTCCATTTCTTGCGTGATATTGCGCTCGGTAACCCTCTTAACCTGACAGGCAAACGCGTGGTCATAGTCGGCGGAGGTGATGTTGCCATCGATTCGGCGCGTTCCGCCTGGCGGCTGGGGGCACGGGAAGTGCACGTGCTCTATCGGCGCGAGGAGAAGGACATGCCGGCTCACAAAGAGGAGATCGTAAGTGCCCGCGAAGAGGGGGTCCAGTTTCACTTCTTGGTCAATCCAGTGGCAATATTGGGGGACAGAGAGGTGAGTGGGGTCCGCGTCCAATGCCAGCAGCAGGGCGAGTACGACAGCAGTGGACGCCGTACAGTGCATCCTATCGCCGGTTCGGAATTCGATATGCCGTGTGAGATGGTTATCTCCGCCATCGGGCAAGTAGCTGACCTGGATTGGCTGTCGGATAAGAGGATTGGGACCGACCGCCTGCTAACCATCAAGGTTGGGCAAGCTTTTGAGACCACCCTGCCCGGTGTCTTCGCTGCCGGGGATGCAGTGAGTGGTCCCTCAACCGTCATCCAGGCAGTCGCCCAGGGCAACAAGGTGGCGCTGGCAGTTGACCACTGGTTGAGGACCGGCAAGATAGAGCGAGTTCTGTATCGTCCTAAATGGCATGATTATCCCCAATATGTCCGGTTGGAGGATTATGCGGAGGCACGTCGCGCCTCTCCTCGAGTGATCCCGGTGGAGCAGCGTGTTAAGTGCGGTTTTGCGGAGGTCGAGCTTGGGTTTGATGAGCATACGGCTCAGGAGGAAGCCAAACGTTGTTTGCGTTGCGATCTGGAGTGGCTGGCGCGTGTAGGGCGGCCGCTGCCGGAACAAAAGTAGGATAGAGGTGCTCATCCGTGTTTGGGGCTATACTACGATGTTGAACATAGGATGAAACTATGGCAGTGACGCTAAGCATCAACGGTCAAACGGTCACAGTTCCCGAAGGTACCACCATCCTGGAAGCAGCACGTAAGGCTGGGATCCGCATCCCCACGTTGTGCCATCACCCTGACCTGAGCAACGTGGGGGCGTGCCGTATGTGCGTTGTGGAGGTAGAAGGAGCCCGCAATCTGCAAACGGCCTGCACGACGCCGGCGGTGGAGGGCATGGTCGTGCATACCGACAGCGAGGTGGTGCGTGCCACACGCCGCTTCGTGTTGGAAATGCTGCTCAGCGATCACCCCAATGATTGCATGACCTGTGAAGTGAACGGTGACTGCGAGCTGCAAGATTTGGTCTACGACTATGGCGTCAAGTGGCCGGAACACAAGGGGACGCGCCACAATTGGGAGATTGACCCGGATCCCAACCCCTTCGTTTTCATTGATCGCAACAAGTGTATCCTCTGTGGCCGTTGTATCCGCGCTTGTGCTGAGATACAGAATCGCGATGTGTGGAGCTTCGCCCATCGTGGCTTCAAGACAAAGCTGGTAGCCGGTGCGGACCAGTTCATGCTGGATGCGCGCTGTGAGAGTTGCGGCCAGTGTGTCGCTTACTGTCCGGTGGGCGCGCTATATGACAAGATGAGCCTCGGCAAAGGGCGGCCCAATCAAGTGCAAAAAGTTCGCACCACCTGTTCCTACTGCGGCGTGGGGTGCAATTTTGATCTCAATGTGCGCGATGGGCGCATCGTGCGCGTGACCAGTGCCCCCGACGCACCCGTCAACGGGATGGCACTGTGTGTCAAAGGACGTTACGGGTACGATTACGTCCATCACCCGGATCGGCTCACGGCGCCGCTGGTGCGCGCCCGCTGGCTGGAGGGCGTGGAGGAGAAGCTCCAGAGCGGTGAATGGCGCGTGTTCACCTTGCCGGGCTCCGGTGGCAATGGCAGGGACGGTTCTGGAACGCCTGCCCTCACACCCGATACCTTCATTCAGACGGACTGGGATACCGCGTTGGATGTGGTGGCGCGCAAATTCGCCGAGGAGAAGCGCCTCCATGGCTCGAGTGCTTTCGGCATGCTGGCCTCGGCCAAGTGCACCAATGAGGAGAATTATCTGTTCAACAAGTTCGCGCGCCAGATCATGGGCACCAACACGATTGACCATTGCGCGCGATTGTGCCATAGCTCCAGTGTTGCCGGTCTGGCGATCAGCTTCGGCAGTGGTGCGATGACCAATACCATCGCGGATATCACCACGCAGAGCAAGTGCATTTTTATCATCGGCAGTAATACCACAGAGCAGCATCCCGTGATCGGGATCAAGGTGCGTCGTGCTAAGCGTTATCTGGGCGCCAAGCTGATCGTGGCGGATCCGCGCCGTGTTGACATCGCCGACTATGCCGACCTGTACATCCGTCACAGACCGGGCACCGATGTCGCATTGCTCAACGGGTTGATGCACATCATCATCCGAGAGGGTTGGCACGACCAGGAATTCATTGCGGCGCGTACCGAGGGTTTTGAGGAGTTCAGGGCGACGGTTGAAAAGTATACACCCCAGGTGGTCAGCGAAATTACCGGTGTGCCGGTTGCCCAGCTGGAGGCCGCGGCGCGCATGTTGGCGGAGAACCGACCGGGTGCCCTGTTGTATGCGATGGGCATCACCCAGCATACGGTGGGCGTCCTGAACGTGATGAGTTGTGCCAACCTGCAGATGCTGTTGGGCAACATTGGCAAGCCGGGCAGCGGCGTCTACCGTCGCGAAAATAGCGAGGAAACGCAATGTCCAGGCACTACGACACGCTGGAAACCCGCACGCCGGCCGAGCGCGAGAAGGCGCTGATGCAGGCCCTGCCGCTGCAGATCGCGCACGCCAAGGCCAATGCGCCGTTCTTCTCGAGCTGGCTGAAGGACATCGACCCCGGCTCGATCCCCTCGCGCTGGGCGCTCGCGAGGCTGCCGGTGCTGCGCGCAATCCGATTTTTTACCGTGATTGGGGTGTTCCCGATACTTTCGACGGGCGTTTTGACATGCTCTGTTTGTTTGTTTCCCTGCTTATTCGCCGCCTTTATAATGCCCCCGAACCCGGTCCCGCATTGGCGCAAGCGGTCTTTGATGCCATGTTTCAAGATATGGATGTCACTTTACGAGAAATGG
>Ga0078972_1017344_pt1 | contig 10361 bp, 9 predicted proteins | sample YelNatPaOPGAMG01_FD_67568 | JGI IMG/M metagenome (GOLD analysis project Ga0078972, IMG submission 67568) | Hot spring thermophilic microbial communities from Obsidian Pool, Yellowstone National Park, USA - OP-RAMG-01 (SPADES assembly) (version 2) | ecosystem: Environmental > Aquatic > Thermal...
TCCCGACTTTGTCGGGGAAGGAGGATTATGTCTTAATTCTCAATCTGGAACCTAATTTTATCATATAGCCCTTACCTTACACTCATCCTCCCTTGAGTGTCTGGCTCATATTATTTTATCCGCCCCAAAAAAGTAATAAAGAACTATAAGATTACCTAACTTTTAACAACCTTATAAGATTTATCCCAATATATTGGGACAGAGGAAATAGCATACAAATTTATCCACAACATATTCACAAAAAGAAAAAGTAGAAAAAAGAAAAACTGTGAATAACTCCTACGACTACTACTATTTTTATCTCTTTCCATGTGACATTATAGTTTTGCAGTTACATGTGACATCTAAGCTTTGCAATAACACAAATATAAAAAATCCTTGACAAAAGTCAAAAAATCTGTTAAATTGTATTGTCTATGAAAAATCTAATTTCATCTTTAAGGAAGTTTTTTAAACGTCATTTAACTATAGTTTTTATACCTCATACAGTAAATAAACCAATAGAAACTACCTTTACTTTTTCATTTTTAATATTTATTATTTTATTGTGGACAGGTCTGACTATTTGGGCAACCTATCTAACAACAAAACACATTGATTACTGGAGATTGAAAATTGATAGAGAGATGATAAAATTCAAACTTTTGTTTTTTGCAAATGAACTTAAAAAATCGCAGGAACTTCTTGCTCAGGTTAAAGAAAAAGATCAGCAACTCAGAGAATTACTGGATATGAAATCAAAAAAAGCAATTATTACTCAAAAAAATATTGGTCAGGGTGGGCCATCATCTTCCGAGCAGTTGTATTTCCAAAAACTTCTTGAAAAAAAGGTTCATGAACTTGATTTGAAAGATTTGAATCTACAAGTAAAAACATTACAGGAAGAAACGCGTAAACAACTTGCAAGTTTAGAGGAAATAAATAGTTATATTTCTTATCAGAGAGCAGTTTATAACGCAACTCCAAATATGTGGCCATGTGAAGGAAATATTACATCTGGTTATGGTTTCAGAGTTCATCCTTTGACAGGGATGTATGAATTTCATACAGGATTAGATATTTCAAATGTAAAAGGGACAAAAATCTATTCTACTGCTGACGGAATTGTCAAATATACCGGCTGGGCACAGGGATATGGAAAACTTGTTGTAATTGACCATGGGTTTGGATATAAAACATGTTATGCACATCTGTGGAAGATACTGGTAAAAGAAGGTCAGAAGGTTACAAGACACCAGTTAATTGGTTTGATGGGTGAAACAGGAACAACTACAGGTGTTCATCTTCATTATGAGGTCTGGATTGATGGGAAAACTACAAATCCAAAAGGTTTTCTTGAAAGAGACCACTTCTTTTCAAGGAGGCATTAATTTATGTTCTGGAAAAAAGAAGATTCATCAGAAAAACTTGAAACAATTATTGGACCGGAAACATTTTTTCAAGGAACAATTAAAACAAAAGGTTCAATTAGAATTGATGGTAAAGTTGAAGGTGGGATACTTGAAGCATCAGGTGTTATAATAGGAGTTACAGGTCAGGTTCAGGGAGACATAAACGCAAAAAGTGTAATAGTAGGAGGGAAAGTTACCGGAAATATAACTACAACTCATAATCTTGAAATTCAAGCAAAGGCACAGGTTTTTGGAGATATTCATACCTCTGTTTTATCTATAAGTGAAGGGGCTATATTTGAAGGTCACTGTGTAATGGCTTCTGAACAGAATAAAGTTATTGAGATGAATCTTCAAAGTAGAAAATAGACCTTCTCAAAACACACTTCTTATGAAATTATTAAAAAAGTCCCGCAATTTCCTGCCTTTTTATTTTTATAAAAACGATTATTTTTCAAAAGATTCAAGTGAGGTATATTTTATAAATTCAATTCTCAATCAAAAAATAAAAAAATTTTATTGATTAGTTTTTTCATCAATATGAATCTCATAATAAAAAACGCAAAAATAGTCATACCTGAAAAAATTTTCTGTGCTGATATTGGTATTGAAGGTGAAAAAATTGTTGCAGTAAAGAAAGGACTTAAATCTGGTAATGCTGATATAATTGATGCAAGTGGTATGTTTGTCATGCCAGGAGTAATTGATGTTCATACTCATTTTCAACTCAAGGCATACAACTCTATATCAAATGATGACTTTGAAAATGGGACAAAAGCCGCCGCTTGCGGCGGCGTAACCACGATTATTGACTACGCCATACCAGAAAAAAACCAGTCACTGACAGAAACAATAACAAAAAGAATTTCTGAAGCAGAAAATAATGTTTGTATTGACTATTCTTTGCACTGTCAAATCATTCATTGGGACAACCAGATAAAAAAAGAGATAAAAGATGTAATTGATTCTGGAATAACAAGTTTTAAAATTTTTATGCCTGCTACTGAGGGCTGGCAGGTTGATGACGCAGGAATCTACAATGCAATAAAGGAAGTATCTAAATACAGTGGGATAGTAGAACTTCATGCTGAAAATGGTTCACTTATAAATTCTTTTATTGAAGAATTGAGACAACAGAATAAACTGGGCATTGAATTTTTTCCTAATTCAAGGCCAAACTTTGTTGAGGAGGAGGCGGTCTCAAGAGCAATAAATCTTGCAAAATTTGTAAATGGGCAAATCTACATTGTTCATTTAAGCACAAAAGAGGCACTTCAAGAGATTGAATTGGCGCAGAAAAAAGGAATTAAAGTTTTTGCTGAGACATGTCCACAGTATTTGGTTCTTGATAATAGTAAGTTTCTTCTTCCAGATGGCTATTTATATGCAACCTGCCCGCCAATAAAAACAAAAAAAGATAATATTGCTCTTTGGAAAGGTCTGTCAAAAGGCATAATACAGGTCATTGCCACTGACAGTTGCACTTTTACAAAAGAACAAAAAAATATTTATAACGGAGATTTCACAAGAGTTCCTTATGGTATGCCTGGAGTGGAGACAATGCTCTCAATAGTTTATTCAAAAGGTGTTCTGGATAATAAAATTTCTTTGAGAAAATTTGTTGAACTTGTTTCAACTTCACCTGCAAAAATATTTGGGCTTTATCCAAAAAAAGGAACAATAAAACCCGGAAGTGATGCAGATATATGTATATTCAATCCAGATAAAAATGTTGTCATTGATTATAAAAATTTACAGACAAATTGTGATTGGTCACCATATCAGGGAATGAAACTCAAAGGATGGGCTGAAATTACAATTTCTCGTGGGAAAGTTGTTGCTAAGGCAGGGAAATTTGTTGGTACTAAAGGTCATGGCAGATTTGTAAAAAGGAGGCCAGTTAGATATGATAGATTCTTCTAAAATAAATTCCTGTGTGAAAAATTATAGAAAGGATATTATAAAGTTTGCAAGGGACCTTATCGCTATTCCAAGTTTTTCTACAAAAGAAGGTAAACTTGTCAGCCGTATTGCAAAAGAAATGAAAAAAGTTGGTTTTGAAAAAATAATTATAGATAAAATGGGAAACATCATAGGTCAGATTGGTCAGGGTAAAACAAAAATTATGATTGATGCACATATTGACACTGTTGGGATAGGTGATAGAAAGGCCTGGAAAATTGACCCTTTCAAAGGAAAGTTTGAAAAAGATGTTATATACGGTAGAGGTGCTTCAGACCAGAAACTTTCAATGGTCTCAATGGTTTATGCCGGGAAGTTGATAAATGATCTGAATCTGAAAGGAAACTATACTCTATGGATAGTTGGTTCCTGTCAGGAAGAAGATTGCGACGGCCTGCCACTTTTACATATCATAAAAAAAGAAAATTTGAAACCTGACTATGTAATTTTGACAGAGCCAACAAACTTAAATGTCTATCGCGGACACAGAGGAAGAATGGAAATGAAAGTTATTGTAAAGGGAAAGTCATGCCATGCATCAGCACCTGAAAGAGGTGAAAATGCTGTTTTGAAGATGTCATATATCGTTCAGGAAATTACAGATTTGAATAAAAAACTTAAATATGACAAATTCTTGGGTAAAGGTTCTGTTGCAGTAACTTATATTGAATGTAAAACACCATCCCTTAATGCTATACCAGACGAATGCACAATATATCTTGACAGGCGACTGACCCTGGGCGAGACCCTTCAATCCTCAGTGAAAGAAATAGAAAAACTTCCTTCAGTTAAAAAATATAATGCAAAAGTAGAAGTTCTAAAATATGAAGCAGTTTCATGGAAAGGCCTAAGAGTCAGTCAGGAAAAATATTTTCCAACATGGGTTTTGCCAGAATCACATAAACTTGTTAAATCAGCAGTTAAGGCAGGTGAAATAGCACTTGGCAAAAAGCCAAAAGTTGGGAAATGGATTTTTTCAACAAATGGTGTTGCAACTGCAGGAAGGTTAAAAATTCCAACAGTTGGCTTTGGGCCTTCAAATGAAATTTACGCTCATTCAGTTGACGAACAGATGCCAGTGGAGCATTTATTAAAAGCAACTGTATTTTACGCGGTAATTCCACAGTTTTTGGTTTGATATTTAAAGCATAGAAAATTCAAAATGCAAAATGTAAAATTAAAAATTAAGTTAAAAGATTATCTCCACAATTTTGAATGCCGAAGGCAAAGGAATTAAACTTCCTCCTTTTCTAAAGGGGGATTGAGGGGATTTGTAGTTGCGCGCCCTTGGTGCGCCATTGAACAACAACAGGGAGGAAAAACCATGCAGACAATTTTAAGAGGTAAGGACTGGATTGAAACAAGAGAATGGTCAAAAGAAGAACTTGAAACAGTTTTAGATGTTGCATCTTACTTAAAAATAAAATTTGCACTTGGTGAACCACACAGATTACTTCAGGACAAAACACTTTTCATGATGTTTTTTGAGCAGTCAACAAGGACAAGAAATTCTACAGAAGCGGGAATGACTCAACTTGGCGGCCATGCTCACGACTTAACTCCTGACAAAATGCAGATTTCTCACGGAGAGACACCAAAAGATACGGGAAAAGTTCTTTCAAGATATGGCCATGGAATTGCAATAAGAAATTGTTTTTATGGAATTGGCAATAAATACATTCGTGAAGTTGCTGAATATGCCTCAATACCGGTAATAAATCTTCAGTGTGATGTTGACCATCCCTGTCAGGCAATTGCTGATTTAATGACTATAAGAGAAAAATTTGGTAAAAATCTTCGTGGATTAAAATTTGTTATCTCCTGGACATATGCTCCAAGTTATGCAAGACCACTTTCTGTGCCTCAGGGGTTAATCTGGCTTATGCCTCGTTTTGGTATGGATGTTGTCCTTGCTTATCCAAAAGAGTTTTATCTTATGCCACACACAGTTGAAATAGCAAAACAGTTTGCAAAAGAAAATGGCACAAAATTTGAGATTGTTCATAATATGGATGAAGCATTTAAGGATGGAGTTGTTCTGTATCCAAAGTCCTGGGGATGTCATCAATATCTTGCTGACCAGAAAGTTCCAGAAGAAGAAAAAAAGAAACTTGGTATGGACTTATTGAATAAATACAAAGATTGGGTCTGCACAGAGAAAAGAATGAAACTTGCTAAAAAAGAGGCGGTCTATATGCATCCACTTCCTGCTGACCGCGGTTCAGAAGTTGAAGATGCAGTTATTGATGGACCTCAATCAATTGTTTTTGACCAGGCAGAAAATCGTCTTCATACAGTTAAGGCAATTCTGGCACTTACAATGGGAGGAAGGCCATAAATGTCAAAAACAGTTGTTGTAGCAATTGGTGGGAACTCACTTATTAAAGACGAAAAACATCAGACAGTTCCTGACCAGTATAAAGCAATATGCGAGACAGCTGAAAATATTGCTGACTTAATTGAATTTGGCTATAGAGTTGTGATTACACATGGAAATGGTCCACAGGTTGGTTTTATACTGCTTCGGTCAGAATATTCCCGCGGAATTTTACATGAGGTTCCTCTTGATTCAATAGTTGCAGATACGCAGGGAGCTATTGGCTATCAGATTCAGCAGGCATTGATGAATGAACTTTTCATAAGAAACATTCATAAGCAGGTTATAACAGTTGTAACGCAGACACTTGTAGATAGAAATGATCCTGCATTTCAAAATCCTACAAAACCAATTGGCAAATTTTATACCAAAGAAGAAGCAGAAGAAAGAATGAAAAAAGAAAAATGGACAATGATGGAAGATGCTGGCCGCGGCTGGCGAAGAGTAGTTCCATCTCCTAAACCAATAAGAATCATTGAGAGAAAAGCAATAAAAGAACTAATCGAGCGCGACTTTGTTGTAGTTGCTGTTGGAGGAGGTGGTATCCCGGTGATATCAGATGAAAAAGGGATTCTTTCAGGTGTTCAGGCAGTTATTGACAAAGATATTGCAAGTGCTGTTCTTGCAAAAGAAATTGCTGCAGATTTGTTTGTTATATCTACAGCGGTTGAAAAAGTTTATATAAATTTTGGCAGACCAGACCAGAGTCCAATTGATAGAATGACAGTAAAAGAAGCAAAAAAATATATTGACGAAGGACATTTTAAGCCAGGTTCAATGTTGCCAAAAATAAATGCAGTAATTTTGTATCTTGAGTCAGGTGGAAAAGAAGCAATAATTACTGACCCAGAACATATAAAAGATGCTATTGAAGGCAAAACTGGTACCCATATTCTTCCTTAAATGTGTTTTCTGTGGTAAAGAATATTCTTACGACAGTGTAGATTATATTTGCCCGGATTGTGGCAACAATTTAGATGTTATATATGATTACAACTCAATCAAGAAAAAATTCAAAATTGAAGACCTGAAACATAACAGAAATTATACCATCTGGCGTTATTTCCCAATACTTCCTTACCATCTGCCATCTACCATCTACCGTCTACCATCACTACCAATTGGCTGGACACCACTTCATAGAGCAAAAATCTTAGAAAAAATTTTTGAACTAAAAAATCTTTATCTTAAAGATGATACAAAAACACCTTCTTGCTCGTTTAAAGACAGAGCATCTGCTGTCGTAGTTGTAAAAGGTCAGGAATTATATTTTACTGAGAAGCGAAAACTGAGAACCGAAAACCAAAAAACCACAACCGAAAACCGCATCGTCTATACAACTGCTTCAACTGGAAATGCTGGCTGTGCACTTGCCTGTATCTGTGCAAATTTACAACTGCCTTGTGTGATTTTTGTTCCAGAAACTGCCCCTAAAGGTAAAATTGCACAACTGCTCATATTTGGAGCAAAAGTTATTGCTGTCAGAGGAAATTATGATGACGCGTTTAATCTTTCACTTGAGGCATCAAAAGAATTTGGATGGTATTGCAGGTCAACAGGATATAATCCATATACAAGAGAAGGCAAAAAGACCGCTTCTTATGAAATTGTGGAGCAACTCGGATGGAAAGTGCCTGACAAAGTTTTTGTTCCAGTCGGAGATGGAAACATTCTTTCTGGTATATGGAAAGGTTTCCTTGATTTTTATAAACTTGGTTTTATAGATAAACTTCCACAAATTATTGGAGTTCAATCAAAAAATAGTAATGCCATATCAAGAGCAGTTATAAAATATGAGAGGTTAATTTATTCTCCAAAAAAGAAATCTGATATGAAAAACTTAGATTCAAAAAAAATAAAAATAGAACCTGTAAATGCAAACACAGTTGCTGATTCAATTTGTGTTGATATGCCAAAAGATGGAATTTCAGCAGTTAAGTCAATAATTGAATCAAGAGGTTTTGTAATAGAGGTAAGTGATGAAGAAATCTTAGAAGCAGTTAAAATAATTGCTGAAAAAGAAGGAATATTTTCTGAACCAGCAGGTGCAACAAGTTTTGCTGGTCTTAAAAGGCTTATCCAGCAAGAAGCATTAAATCCCGATGAAAATATAGTTTGTCTTGTTACAGGCAATGGATTAAAGGATATTCAATCTGCAATGAAAATTGCAGGTGAGCCGATTGTGATTGAACCATCCTTAGAAGAACTTAAGAAACATATCTAATTAACCTCACCCTTATTTGTCACTTATGGTAGTCGAACCCTTTATGGGTTCGCAAATTATGGGTTCATAAAATACCGATGGAAAAGCGAGGGCATAAATCCCTCGGCTACCTCGGTTTTGTAGTTGCCCGATTTATCGGGCTAATATTGAATGTCTTAAAAATGTCATTGTAAAGCGATAATGTCATCTTAACTGTAAAGCAAAATGTCCTCTAGTTACATTAAAATTTTTCATAAACGATTTTATTTCCTCTCCCTCGATGCTTGTCTGCCACAGGCAGAGGAGAGGATTAAGGTGAGAGTGAATATGGAATAAGTGTTGGTTACCCCTCAACCCAGCCCTCTTCCACAAGAGGCTGTGTCGTAACCTCACATTTGTTCTTTGATTTTTATCATCGGAAATTCATCGGTAAAAAATTTGACAATTGGTCAAAAATTGTGTTTAATATTTGTGACGATAATTGATATAATTCATCGACGATAAAATAAGGGGGTCAATATAATGTCAATAAATTTAAATGTTCGTCCCTACAATAACAAAGAACAACTGTTATTTCCAGAATCAATAGGAGATTATCTACCAAAAGACCATCTTGCTCATGTTGTTGATGAAGCAGTAGATGAAATAGATTTAACTCCATACTATAACAAGATTCCAGGAGTTGGCAATCCGTCATATCATCCAGCACTTATGATAAAGATCTGGTTTTATGGGTATTGTGTAAAGACATATAGTTCTAGAAAAATTGAAGAAAAACTTCATACAGATGTTGCATTTATATATTTATCTGGTATGCAGAAACCTGATTTCAAAGCGATTTCAGAATTTCGTAGAAAGCACATAAAAGAACTCAAAGATTCTTTTGTAGACGTACTACGAATTTGTCATCGTCTTGGTATGACTGAACTTGGCAACATATCAATAGACAGCAAAGTAATGAAAGCAAATGCATCTATTTCAAAGATGTATACAGAGAAAGAACTTATTGAAGAGCAAAAAGAACTTGAAGAAGCAATTCAGGAATATTTAGAGAAAGCGGATCAAACAGACGAAGAAGAGGACAAGAAATATGGTTCAGATAAACGGGGCAACGAACTTCCAGAAGATATTCGTGACAAAGAAACTCGAATTAAGAAGATGAAACAAATAGTAGAGCAATTAAAACAAGCAGAACAAAAACTTCAAAATTCAGAGAAAAAGAAGATCAATCTCACAGATAATGATGCACAATTTCAGAAAGATAAATCTAGGATAGTTACTGGATATCGAGTAGAGATTGCTGTTGATTCCAAAGAACAAATAATTGTAGAAAATGATGTTACAGAAGAACAATCAGACCAGTCACAGTTAATTCCTATGATTGATAGAGTGATTGAAAATATTGATGAAATTAAACACCCGAATAACAAACAATCAACTTTTAACAACACAGAGGAAGACAATATCAAGATTATAACTGACAGTGGATATAGTTCCGGTTCTAACTTAAAATCTCTAGAAGAGGAAAAATATAAAAGAAGAATTGAGCCGTATATTCCCGATCAAATCTATGAAGCAAAAAAGAGATCAAAGAGAAATTTGCCGTTTGATAAAGAGAGATTTGTTTTTGATAAGACCAACGATGAATTTATTTGTCCAGGAGGTAACAAACTCCATTATATTGCTTATACAGTCGGTAGAGGTGACCAAATAGTCAGAATTTATCGTTGTAATGTCTTTAAAGGTTGCAAATATTTTGGAAAATGTACATCTTCACAGAAAGGACAAATAATTAAAGTTTCTTAGAACGAATATCTGATCAAGAATATGCGCGAAAAACTTTCAACGGAAGATGGGAAAAAGATATATAACATACGCAAAATAACCGCTGAACTTGTATTAGGGAACTTAACTCAGAACTTAGGATTCAGAGAATTTCTGCTTAGAAGTATAAGAAAAGTCAAATGTGAATTTTCACTGATGTGTACTGCTCATAATCTGATGAAAATAGCACGGGTTATTAAAAACATAGGGAAGAGTCTCAAAGAATTATTAAATCAGCCAGAACTTGTATCGGTATCAGATACATAGTAAGAGAAAAGAACATGAAGTTTTGGAAATTTGAGAAAGAAAACAAAAAAAATCAGAAATATCTCTAAGTTTTCATTCTACAATCTGAATGCCAAAGAACAAAATAGTTTTTTTCGATATTTGCGACACAGCCTCATCGAGGGAGAGGGGGGAAGTTTTATTTTCACACTATTATTTTTATTCTTGTATAGGGGTCATTATAACTTTGCAGTTACATGGGACATCTTAGCTTTACAATAACATTCCTCTCCCCTAAATCCGACATTGAAAGTTATAAGATAGACGACAGGAAAGGAAAGAATGTGTTCACCCATTGGGTGAAAGAATAGAAAAAAAG
>Ga0078972_1017345_pt1 | contig 10361 bp, 4 predicted proteins | sample YelNatPaOPGAMG01_FD_67568 | JGI IMG/M metagenome (GOLD analysis project Ga0078972, IMG submission 67568) | Hot spring thermophilic microbial communities from Obsidian Pool, Yellowstone National Park, USA - OP-RAMG-01 (SPADES assembly) (version 2) | ecosystem: Environmental > Aquatic > Thermal...
ACTCGCCCTCGCTCTTCGACAGGAAGCCTATCCTAGGCATGTTTATCGTGACGACGCCTATGCTATTGCCACACCAACAAGATTTGCCGTTTCTTCTAACCATTATCACGTGGTTAGGAACCTCTACGCAATACACCTTCCCCTTGTAATATTCCTTGCTGATGTTTCTTTTCCTTAGCCTGTAATATTTAGATTTTTGTACTCCTATTGTCCAGCATTTTTCAGTATTTATAATTCTTCCTTCTATTTCCGCTCTCTTTCTCCTCTTCCTTATAGATGAAATCATCCCTATCTTTAAAATTATTTCTTGCATGTCTGCAGCCAATCTGTCTGAAGAAGTCCAGTAAGTAGTTTGACCGGTAGTTTTCCTTATATGACCATCCCCCTTCACCATCCAATCAAATAAAATTTTCAGCTGTCTTGCACTTAAATTCTTTATTTCTTGAGGTATGTACTTTTCGTATTTATTTCCAAATTGCCTAAGATAATTCCAAAGCTGTTTATTGTAAATCACAAAGCTGCGAGCTTCTTCATAATAGTTAAAAGGCAACCTATCTAGCAGCTCTTTTATTTCTTTCCTCTTCTTTCTACTAACTTGAGTAATAAAGATTCTGTAGCCATGGTCTGCAGCAATATTTTCATTATCAACGCTGCCTTCAGCAAGCCAGATACCGAAAAACTTTAACCAATCATCCATTCTTATTTCTAAGGGCTGAGTTTCATATCTTACCCTCGTCCTTTCTTCATTCCCGTATTTTTCTTTATTACAAATATTGTGTACAGTTACAGGATCACAGTCAAAGTTCTCAGCTATCTGATAAATGCTCACTCCCTCAGTTTTTAACTTTCTAATTGCCCCCAATTCCTCTTTTGAGAATCTAGAAACAGGTCCTGTGCCGGAGAGGATCTCTACTGAAGGTAAGACAAAATATTCTTCCTCTTTCCCATTCCAAACAGCTTGCTTAGGAATTCTATGCGAGTTTGGATTAAAATCTTTTGCCTCTACAAACTTATTCCTCCATACTTTTCCATCCTGATATTCAACGAACATTCTATGGTTTGGCGTTACTAAAAGGTCTAAGGATTTGTGTTTAAAACGAATCATTTCTCCATCCCAATCATATTCAAAAATTCTAATCGGCTTATGAATCTCCATTGTTCCATCTTGTTTCCTTGTGAAAATCTCGTCTTCGAGGGTAAGATCTTTAAATTTCTTCCAACCTTTTGTCGTGAGAATTTCTGTTTCTTCATCATAACACCCGGTTAGGGGGTTGGCGCCGAATAGGCCTCCGCCCCTCTTCTTCAATTCTCTTTTGTCGAGCCTTAGATGGCAACAGTTGTGCGTAATGTTTCCGAGAGAATGGACAAATAAATGGTTCTTCTCAAGCTCTATGTCGAAAAACTCCTGGTTTCTTCTAAGACTTACCAGTTTGCATTTCTTAACCCTTATGAAAATAAGGTCCCCGTTTAGAAACTTCCTACTTTCTTCTGTATGTGCTTCATACTTGGAAAGGGTTTCTATCCCAACCATCCTTTTCTTATTTAAGCCCGGTACCAAGTATGTGGATTTAGCCATCCATCCAGGAATTCTTTCATACAGTGTTGGTGTAGCTAGAATGCCGAGCAGGTTTGTTTTGGACTTTTTATGCTGAATGTAGATCCTCTGACTGTTTTTCTTCTTCTTGTAACATACAGGTATTCCTATCATGGAAAAAAGTATTGTCAAATCTCTTGACAACTCGCTATCGTTAATATGTATTTCCCTATTCTTTTCGTATCCATCACCCAAGAAGAAATACTTTAGAAAAGATCTTATAACGGTAGGTGGAGAATTGAAGACGACTTGGGGGAGCCTTCCGTATTTTCTGAATCCAGCGTCATAGAATGTCTGTGCAATATCAGACGAGTAGACATAGAGATAGTGTGTATTGTACCGCGGATCTTTCTTTTCCTTTATGGGACATGCCAAGACGCGTTTTATGAGCCTTTTAATTCTGTTTTTCAAACGGAAATTGTTCCCTCTGAAAGTGAACTGTAATCCCCTTGGCAGCCCGTAAAACTTAGAGCTTTTCCTGTTTTCAAACAAGTAGTTACCATCGGCGGTAAAGAATCCCAGCAATCCCGCTAGTTTTTCATCCAGAACGAGTTTACCAATCTTCTCGTAGGTATTGCTGAGATTATGGCTGGCCGATCTTAAGGATATTAATATATCACCAGGCTTTACATGCTCTGCCAGCTTATTAACTATTCCTATCGGGGTTACTACAGGAATTACGTGATTTTTTGAAACCTTAATCTCCTTACCATCTTCAGTAACTATGCTTACCATCTTATTATCGACTACCCTCAGAAACCTCTCAACCTTCACCCATTCTGTTTTCCAAGTCTCCGGATTAAGAGACAGAACCATAAACTCTTTACGAGGAATCGCCCAACCTTCTTCATCGAATTCCCCTGCATAATCCTTAACCACCTCCCCCATGTTCTTCCTCATCACGCTCCCACTGTTTCTGATCAGAATTTCCTCCTCCGGATGCAAACACATTGAGCGAACGTCTTCAGGATTCATGTCGGAGTTGATGAAGTTTGCGAAGTATGGTATTCCGTATTTCGCGGAGGTTTCTAATACTGTTCTAGTGGTTTCATCGTTCCATTCGAAATCCCTGGTTATGTTTATGGTTGGGATGGGGAAGGTATTGTGGACTAGCAATTGATCGGCAACGAAGTTTTCGCTTTCTGTAGAGAAATCATAAACCATGCCATTAGAAGGAGTTGCCTTTTCGATTTTTTTGATCTTCAAAAATAGAATATTATTCTTCTCCACTTCCTTTAAAGCTGGAGGAATTTCGATTTTTAACCTTTTCGCATATTCAATCACGTTTTTAACCTTTTGTAGAGAAGTAGAATTGGAATGCGAGATTCCAAATTTCTTAGAGATTCTGATTTTCGTATTTCGATATTTCCTGCCTAAAGAATCGAAATAATACGGTTCTTTTTCTAATATTTTCTCAAAAACCATTTCTAGGCCGCTTTCCTTTATCGGAATTTTGGAAATGCTGTATGAATCCTTGGGATGCAGTTTTCTATCTCGCCAGACAGTTATTCTCCATGTTGGTTTTCCATCTCGATAATACTCGGTTAAAGTATGGAAAACTCCTAATTGCTTTAAAAGAACAGAGATACCATATATCAGCTCTCGCGAAACAGAGTTGACAACAATGTTTTCAGTTAACCAAGCATCACCCTCAAAATAGGCGAGGAGGAAACTTTTTTTAATTTCTTGCGGAGCTTCGAAAATTATCTGAGGAACCCTCCTTCCAGTACCGGTCCCAACCTTAAATATTTCAGTTATTACCATTCTCAAGAGTTTTGAATGCACTCTTACCTCTATCAGGTTCCTATCCTTAACTTCGCGTAGGCAGACGGGAACCCCACGGAAGATTCTCCTTACTAATTGGGCTACGCGGATAGCCTTTTCTCTCTCTTCTTTCAGGTTGAACCCCAAGCTTATCCCACCTTTTTCAGCTGAACCCTCAGCGCAATAATACCCTAAGAACTCTGCTAATTCTTTTGTCAGTGGAAGAAGGTTCCTCAACTTTATTGAAGACCCTCTAAGACTTAACTTCGCCTTTGACAAGTCGAACTCGCTTAAGTAAGCTATATTTTCCAGCGGAAAAACCGGGACATCGTAGGAGTATTCATAGATCCGCTTACCGTATTTCCGCCTTTGTACAGCTTTTCTAGTTTCCCTGTAGAGTTTTCCCCCTTTGTAAACATCCCTTATGTAAACTCCTCTTACCCCATTCTTAGCAAATTCATTGGCCAGAGAAATCACCTGGGGCTTTCTTTCTTCTAAGGGCATGAATTTCGGCATGATTAGATAATCACCCTTTTGCAACATTGACGCTTTGAAGCTTTGAAGCTTTCCCTCTTTCAACACCATAACTGAATGGGAAGGGGTAACCTTAATGTTAAAGCCGCCGCCCGTAAATATTTTTAGAAGACTTTCTGTTGGATGACGAACCAGAAAGTTTACTTTGCACCAGTCTATCTTGCCGTCTTTTAATCCTAAGGCCTTTATATCCTGAGCCCTTACGTCTAAAACTTCACAATTGTTTTCCTTGATGTAAAGCGGTTTTCCTTTTTCCATCCATTCATCGATATACTCTCCAATTTTTACTAATTTCATCCGTCCAGAATTCTTTATTGGACACAGGCATTCCCCATCAACACTAAAGACTCTTCCGACAGCGTCTCCCTCAAGCATTACCTCGGCGAGAGCCCTGTTGAAAATATTCATTTCCTCCTGGAATTCCCCGTAGGTTGTGTCTAGAACCTCCCCGCCTATTATGACGGGTTCGTCACGCATGAAGCTCGGAACCTTGAGGTCGAGCGTCACATTGCTGAAAGGCGTATTGTGGAAAACTAGGAGCCCAGCTCCCCCAACAAAGTTTTCTTGGGGCAAATCAACCGAAATATCGTATTCATATTCTCTCTCATAGTTGAATTTTTCAACCCCCAAGCAAACCCTAGCCTCGAAGTCGTTAACGAAATATGTTTTCTTCGGCTTCGAATCTTCTTTGAAAATTCGAATTATAAATTGATCTCGCCAATTTTCATTGTTTTTGCTGGCTTTTTCAGTGTACACAGCGAATCTAAATCCGTTTTGACTTAAAAGCAGGCTTAGGCCAGCACTTAGTTTTCTAGACGTAGTTGAATAATCCCAATGCTTCGGATATTCTACTCCATCACCCTTCAGAAGGGTTTTAATAAAGATCCTCTGATACTTGGGGGAAAGGTCGAAGATAAACCAAGGAATGATTTTATTGGACGATAGGTAACCACAGGTTCTGCTAACGATCTCTGCTAAAAGTCCCTTCCCAGCTATCTTGAGAACTGTTTTAGTGTTTCTTCCCTTACTAGAATATCCTCTGTTCCGTGCCACCTGGCCCAGGGCATTTAAAGTCTTTAAGAGCCTGTTAATATCTCGCGCGTTTTCAGAAGATGACTGGGAAATATAGAGTGGAGTTGAAATGGCCGTGTGACCCTCAGAGATATACCAGGCACAGAGTTTTACGAAATTTTCCAATAGTTTCCCGTTTAAAAATCTCGGATACCAGATGTTACTATTCTTAAGTTTAAATTCGACTTTTTGATTAAGATCGCCGTATTTCCTCCAGATGTCGTAGCGAATCGATTTTCTCACCAGCCAACTTTCCCACACTCCCCTATCCTTGAGCCCAAACTCCTTGTAAAACGGGATAAGGCTCTGCTCTTCTAAAATGACTTTCTCTCTGATTCTTTTCAACGTATGCGTGGGGTTTATCTTAACGAAAACATTCTTTTGAAGATGGGGAAGCTCATCCATGATTTCCACCAGGTCTATTTCCTCCTTACTACCTTGATTTTCTAAAGACCTTAAGGCAATGAAGTGGTTTTCTTCATTCAAATGACGATAATCGTCAGCTATCTTAACATCCTCAGCTGATTTAGGCACTGGATTAAATTCACCATTAAATCTTGAGAAACTGAATAGAGAGTGGGCCTTTGAAACCCTTGCCTCACCACGGTTAGTTCTAATTCTTACGAACTCAGAGTTCTTAGGAACCCTATGCCTTACGAACGCTTTAACCCTTGTCCAAACAGCCTTCCCATCTGGATTAAAAGATAAAACTTGATAATCATCATGGTTCTCCAAGGCATAGCTCTGAGGATGCTTCTCAATCACCCTGTAATGGTGTTTTTCGAATTCACGGTCAACCAGCCTACCGATCTCGACGACTTTAACCTTCCCCCCCTCCTTAATAATTATCGGCTCATCCCAGCATAGGCTTTGGAAGCCGACCCTGGTTGGAATGTTCATGTTGAACATGAATTCTTGAAGAGCCTGCTTCACCGACTTGTAGTCGAGCCCGTCGTGTCTTATGAAGGGTGCGAGGTAGGTGTCGAAGTTTGAGAAAGCCTGGGCTCCAGCAGCCTCCCCCTGTAGGGTGAACACGAAGTTTACAACATGGCCTAGAGCTACTCGGAAATGCTTCGCAGGCTTTGCTGAAACCTTGCCCCTGACTCCTCTAAAACCAGTCATTAAAAGGTCTCTTAAATCCCAGCCTACGCAGTTGCCGGATACGACAACTCTACCATTTCTTTCCACGAGTAGAGTCCCATTAGGCACAGTTAGATCGTAAACCTTCCCTTTATATTGAACCAGCTTAGGGTGTTTATTGAAGATTGGAGTGAGCTGCTTTGTTTGTACTGAAACTATGAATCTCTCGCCATCCCATCTGAGGGTCCCGCTCTTTCCGATTTTTAAAAGACATTCCAACACATCTTCAGCGAGTTTTTTCGATCTTGTGGAGAATCTCCTTAATTTCCCATTTTCTATAGTCCCATCCCCCTTAAAGAGGGCAGAGAGAAATATCTCAATTTTCTCAGGATCTAAATCCTTAATAAACCGAGGAACAAACTTCTCATCCGATTTTCCGAACTGTTTTAAATAGAAGTAGAGCTCCTTTGAGCAAAACTGAATGTGGTCCTTCTCGCTTAAGTTTGGAGAAAACCCTAACCTCTTAATCAGAGAGGCTATCTCCCTTCTGTTTTTCTTATTCCTTTGGCCTATGGAGATTATGTAGTCGGGCGAGTTCCTGTCTTTCCTGTCGTGTCTCCAAGCGTTCCCCTCCGCTAGGTACCACCCCATGAACTTGAGAAAAACATCCATCGGAATCCTCTTTATGTGTCTTAGCCTATTTCCACCCTTTACCACAGGAATTTGAAAGAATTTAGAATTTTCGCCTCTCCATTTTACCTGTTTAAGAAATTCTGACCTCCTCTTAAAATTAGTTGGGTTTATGAATTTCCATTTCTTATCCCCTCTTTCTCTGACTAACAACCTGTGTTCAGGCGTTACTCTGAGGCTTAACGACCTGCTCTCGAAGCAGAATAAAGGACCGGAGTACTCAAATACCTGTTTATCTATGGGATGCTGGTACTCCAAATAACCAGTTTTCAGGTTAACCGTAGCGACCTCGTCTTGAAGTGTTACGTCTTTAAAGAACTTAAAGCCCTCTTTTGTTAAAACTCTAGTTTGATCGTCAAAGCAGTACGGCCCAAGTATCCCGAGGTTGTGAATATGGAAGTCGCCGTTCAAATGGGCTTCCCTTATCTCTGTCCTACCCTTGTTGAAAATCCTGTGAAGCCAGTATTGAGAGATGACTTGAGAAGAAATGTGGAAGTTTAAAGCCTGCAGCGAGTATGTCGTGTTAGCGTTCTCCTTAACCAGCCAGCTCTTGTTCTCGAGATAGCTGTCGACGAACTCCCTTATCTGAGCGTGAAGCGCCCTGTAAAGAATGTATGCTTTAGCAACATTGTAGAGATTATTCTCTACGAGTATTTTTTCAACTAGGTCCTGAACCTGCTCAACGTGAGGGATTTCGCCGGGCTTCAGCTGTTTCCCTAAGCGTTCAACAACCTGGTTTGAAAGCCTCTCCGCCAGAGCCCTGTCCTGTCCGCCGACGGACTTTATAGCCTTCCATATCGCTTCAGTAATCTTCTGCCGGTCAAACTCTACTACTCTACCATCCCTCTTAATTATTTTGCTTGGAATGCTGTCTGAATCAATCAGTGACACTCATGATTCACCTCCAGTAAGACGGTGAAGAACAGGATGAACGCCGAAACTAAACTTTGCCGAGCATCCTGCAACTTTTTCTTTCCTAACCTCAACAGTAAGCATGCTTCGACTCTCAAAATATAAATTTTCTCTGAAAATTTTTTGATATTGAAAATCCGTTTTCAACAAGGGAAAAAACAGGCTAATCGCTTCCAAACGTGTGGACTGAGTAAAACGAAGGCGTCTTAAGAAAAAGGGTAAAGTTTATCCATCTCTCTTCAGCCAAATTACGGAAGAAACGTGAACATGGCGACGGTAACACTCATTCTACTCTACGTGGCGACAGGTTTACTGGCACTCTTACTGGCGCCGCTGTATGTTGCTAACCAGCTAACCCTGTTTGAAAACCCGGAGAATCCGGCTAACATCCTGTATTTAATGTTCTCCATAATCGCGGTTTTCATCATAGTCCTGATCATCGTCAGACTGCGCTTAGAAACATTGTTTAAAGGGCTTTTCTACTTCAGTGCGATCACGGTTCTAACGATAACGATAAGCATTATTCTCCCGGATTCGCTGCTCTGGCTGACTGTATCACTCTTAGCATCCGTCTCAATAATTATCATTCTTAACAAGTTCTACAAGTGGTATATTGCTGACGCAGTCGGCGTTTTCCTGAGCGCAAGCATAGCAGCCTGGTTCGGAGCATCCCTCTCACCATCAGTCCTCACAATACTCCTATTGGTGATGGCTGTGTACGACTATTTCGCGGTAAAAACGGGAGGAATGATAAGCCTCGCCGAGAAAACTTTGAGGATGAACCTGCCCACGATGGTGATGTCGCCGGTTAAAGAAGTACCTAGGGATTTTAAGAGTAGGGAGGGGGAGAGGAGAGGAGCATTCCTTGGACTGGGAGACCTAGCGTTTCCAAACATGCTTACAGTATCAACCTTTCTGGAGACAGGAAGCCCTGTTGCGGCGATAATGGTTTTAAGCAGCAGTGTAGCAGGCCTAATAATCGTGCTACACGCGGTTCGACGGTTCAAACAGCCTCAACCAGGATTACCATACATAGGTCTTGGAGCAGTCTTAGGCTGGATTATTACTAAAACCCTTGTTTAAACAGCTAGCGCGCGAAGGAAGTATAGGTTCCAGAAGCGTGTTTTGCAAACGTGTTCCTGCAGAGTTATCTGGTGTCAACGGGCTCGAACAAGTCCCTGCTGGCCCCGCACATTGGGCAAACCCAGTCTTCCGGAAGGTTTTCGAAAGGAGTTCCAGGAGGGATTTTACTCTCAGGGTCTCCTAGCGTGGGGTCGTAGATGTACCCGCAGACGGTGCACCTATACTTTTTCAAAGGTTTTTCCTCAGGCATGATTACTCAACTATCGAGTTTCTGATAATCTTATAAATCTTTAACGTGAATCTTGCCATAGGATGATCCGGGTGTTTTCTTTGCTAATAAGTAGGCAGGCTGTGGAGGGATTAGGTTGCCGCGCTACTATGCTTAATTTTCGAGTCAAAAACCTGCAAACTTTGAAGTACAGCGTGAAACTAAGTGCGTGTTTTAAGGGTAGAGAAAAAGTTGCTTACTAAGGCTACTCTACGGGTTCAACAGTTATGGCTTGAACCGGACACGTGTCCCTAGCGGACTGAGCGCAGTCGGCAACACTATCGTCGATAATGCCTTCTGAACCTCGGCTTGAAGACCTATACTTGGATACAACTTGACTCCTGTTTTCCTCGTCGGGCTCGAAAACATCGGGACATGTGGAATAGCAGACTCCGCACGCTATGCAAGTATCCTTATCGACTTTAACTCTGTACTTGGTCATTGTTTCCTCCGCTCATCCGTAAAACACCCTTAATAAAAAGTTTTCTAAGAAGCTTGACGAGGCTGAGCGGCTGTTTTTAATAATGCTCGTGTTGCGAGGGTTTCTTCAGGATAAAATAAACGGTTAAAAGGTTCGGAAAAAGGCTCTACCTGGATTGGGTAGGACAATACTGTTGACGAACGATGACGGCGTGCATTCCCCGGCTTTCAAAGCATTTTGGAGAAGGCTTGTCGACCTTAAGCTCGGCGAGGTTGTCGCGGTTACTCCTGAGCATGAGATGAGCGCCGCAGGCAAGTCGATAACTCTTCACAAGCCTTTAAGAGTCAACAGGGTTTCAAGCAAGATTCATGGGGATAAGTATGGTTATGTTCACCTTGTCTCTGGAACGCCTGCCGACGCTGTTGTAATCGCTTTCAACCTGATTCTCGCTGAGAAGCCGTGCATAACTGTGAGCGGGATAAACATGGGTGATAACATAACGCTTGACAATCTTTTCACCAGTGGGACGATAGCTGCAGCGATACAATCCTTGTTAAGCGGTGTTCCCGCGATAGCTTTCAGCGTTGAAATACCGCCTAGCGTTGAACGCAGAGAGCTTAAGGTGGGCAGCTTTCAGCATCACGGCGAGATTGCAGCCGAGATCACTAGGTTCATGGTTGAGAATCCTCTTTCAACCCCGCATGTTTTAAACGTGAACTTTCCTTTCCACATGGGCAGGGACACCGGCGTGGAGCTGACTTCTCTCGCCAAGATCAAGTTTGAAAACTATATTCTTGAGAGGAAGGATCCGAGAGGCTTCCCATACTATTGGATAGGGAGCTCTGAGATAAACGTCGACAAGTCTCACGAGGGCACTGACCTCTACGCTTTGACTGTTCAGAAAGCAGTTTCAATATCCCCAATAAGCCTGGAGGTTAACACTC
>Ga0078972_1017346_pt1 | contig 10360 bp, 12 predicted proteins | sample YelNatPaOPGAMG01_FD_67568 | JGI IMG/M metagenome (GOLD analysis project Ga0078972, IMG submission 67568) | Hot spring thermophilic microbial communities from Obsidian Pool, Yellowstone National Park, USA - OP-RAMG-01 (SPADES assembly) (version 2) | ecosystem: Environmental > Aquatic > Thermal...
AAACACTTTAAGTCCTGGTATGCCTGGGCTATTCGTTCCCGGCTGAACCCGATCAAGGAGGTGGCTCGGATGTTTCGTAAATACCTGCGTAATATTCTGACTTACCTGAAGCATCGAATCACCAATGCGGTAAGTGAAGGAATTAATTCTATCATCCAGACCATCAAGAAAATGGCCCGCGGCTTTAGGAGCCGAGAACATTTTAAAATTGCTATCTACTTCCATTGTGGCGGATTAGATCTTTACCCTGGTACCCATGAAAATCTCTGATGGACCAAAATTATTAACATGAAAATTTTATATTTTTTTATAATCATTATTTCTTCTATTATCCTTGCTGATATAAATGTTATGAAACTTTTTACATTAGGAAAGATGAATGTTTCTTTATTGGATCTTTTTTATTTTATTTTTATTATTTCAGCAATAAGATTTTTTCTTAAAGGAGATTTTGCTAAAATTAGAAACGAAGGGAAAATTTATGTTTTGTTTATATTTTCAATTATTTTTTTTATAGCTGTTGGATATTTTTCGTTTGGTTATCGTGCAATTGGCGAAGGCAGATACTTTTATTGGCTTTTTGCTTTTTTTCTACCGTTTTGGATTTTCCCACTGGAAAAAGAAATTGAGGTAAAGGAAATTTTAAAAGTTTTTGAAAAAACAATATACATATCGGCGATATTGGGTGTTATATTGTTTGTTTTAGAAGTGATATATGGTGGGCGGTTATTCTTATCTCAGCAAAATAAAGAACTTGTCGGACTTACAGATTTCAGAGGTGTTCGATATTTAGGTTCTGAAGAAACATATAATATAACTGTTTTTATAGTATTCTTAGCAGCTAGAATGTTAGTAGCTAAAAAAGTAAAAAAAATTGATTTGATATTAATTCTTATACTCACAACAATAGTTATTATAACAAGAAATAGAGCCGCACCTGTCGCTTTAATATCTGCATTTATGATTTATTTATTTTTAAAAGGAAATATTAAAGCACTTATCATTTTGTTTACAATTATTTTAATTCCACTTCTAGTAATTTTGCTAGTTTTTCCTCAGTTTGTTGAATCTATATTGTTGTCATTCGAAGGTATTTTTAATATTAGAGAAGATCCTACAGGTAATTGGAGATATTTTGTTCAACTTACTGCAATTGAAGAAGGACTAAAAAGACCTTACTTTGGAATCGGATTTGGCGAGTATTTTAATTACTTCATACCTGAATTTCATGGAAAAATTGTAGAATTGCCTCCTCATAATGCATTTATACATTTGTTTTCAAAAACAGGGATATTTCCTGTAATACTAGCTATATTATCTATTATAAATTTTTCAAAGATTTCTTTAAAATTAAGCTCAATCAAAAATAGTAATGAAAAATTATTAGCTTTTTTTATTACGATCTTTGTTATATCTACATCACAAATTTTTTATGGTATGGCTTATGGGTTTTCAATTTATTTTGGCTTATTTATGGGATTTTTTGTCAATATTTATTATAGATTACATTTAATTTAGAGATAATATTATGAAAAATTATTATCCAACAATATCAATAATTACACCAAGCTACAATATGTTAAGTTATTTGAAATGTTGTCACGCTTCAATTATTGATCAAGGAATAGATGTTGAACACATAGTAGTCGATGGTGGTTCAACAGATAGAACAGTTGATTGGTTAAAATCACAAAAAGATATAATTTGGATAAGTGAAAAAGATAATGGTATGTATGATGCTATAAATAAAGGATTAAAATTGGCAAGGGGAGAAATAATTGCATACCTAAATTGTGATGAGCAATATTTACCAGGAACATTAAATTTTGTAAAAAATTATTTTGAAAAGAATCCAACAGTTGATATTATATTTGGCGATTTTTTAATCGTAGATGCTACTGGTGAATTAATATGTTACCGTAAAGCAATTCAGCCTAGAAGGATTTACATACTATCCGACTATCTTTATGTCTTTACTTGTACAATGTTTTTCCGCCGTAAAATAGTTGATTATGGTATTTACTTTGATAATAGCTTAAAAGATGTAGGTGATAGCGATTTTGTTTTGAATGTGCTTAAAAATGGTTATCGTGCAAAGCATATTAAAAAATATTTTTCCATCTTTACTATGACTGGTAATAACAAATTCCTTAAAGAAAATGCTTCTTCTGAAGCTAAAAAAATTTTAAAAAATTATAAATATTTAATACCATTTAAATATATTTTAAGAATAGCAAGGTTAACAGAAAAATTTGTAAATGGTGCATACTTCCAAAGATTCCCCTTAATTTATGAAATATATGTGGATAATGATTTGTCAAAAAGAAAAGAATTTATATCATCAAGTGGAACATTTCGTTTATCAATACGCAAGCATCGGAAAAACTCATAGAAATTGTTTTAGCTTAGTTAAATAAAATTGTGCAATGTAATTAATAAAGATAATTAGAATGAAAATAGATATATTGACAATGAGGTCATTAAAATGACTCTCAAGCCTTACATATTAATATCTTTCTATAAAAGGCCTAAAAAAGAATTAAAATTAGGATGACTAAAGCAAGAATCAATATATTAAAATATTGGTTATTCAAAAATAGAAATAACGTTAGCTTTACAGAGTTGTTAAGTTTCTTTTTTGATAAGTCATATGCTTCTAAAGCTAAAATAAAAATAAAAGAAATCGTTTCGAAGGATGATTTTTATGAGGTCTATTTTAAAGGGATTAACAAACCAATTTATTATCCTAAAAAGTTCCCGTTAAAATCTCTTGAACAAGTTATTGTAGAATCATTTTATCCTAAGAATTGGCATTATTATGAAATTCCTCAAACAAGAGTTAGAAAAGAAGATGTCGTTGTAGATTGTGGCGCTGCAGAAGGATTATTTGGTTTCTTAGTTGTGGATAGATGTGAAAAACTCTATTTAGTAGAACCATTACCTGCATTTTGTAAAGCAATGGAAAAAACTTTCGAAGAAAATAAAAATGCAGTAATATTACGTGTCGCTCTATCTAAAAAAGAAACCACTATGCGAATATTAGAAAGTGATATTTCTTCATCTCTCTCTGATGTAAATGTAGGAGTAGAAGTTAAAGTAACAACTTTAGATAAGCTTTTTTATGATAAGGGAGAGAAGATAACTTATATAAAAATGGATTTAGAAGGTTATGATTATGATGCCTTACTTGGCTCAGAAAATCTCATTAAGAAAAATAAACCCAAAATTGCCGTAACAACTTATCATAATCCCCAACATGCTGAAGAAATAACTGCTTATCTTAAGTCACTAGTACCTGAATATAATATTTTAACCAAAGGTATTTATCAAGAAACTGGTTCCCCGATTATACTTCATGCTTGGATATAAATAGTTAGTAAGTTTATGAGAATAGGTATAGATGCAAAATGGTTTTTTAATGGGAATGCAAGTGGTAGGGTTGTTGTAAGGAATTTATTGGAAAAATTAATTGAATTAAATAAAGAAAATGAAATTTATGTTATTTTAAATAAAAAAGATATCAAGGAAATCTTTCCGTTTCAAAAAAATAATGTAAAATTAATTTATGTTTGGGGGGGAGTCAATTTATTATCCAATATATTTGTTATACCCTTTGTTTTATTAAGATATAAACTTGATGTTTGTATTTTTCAGTATTTCGCCCCTTTATTCGGTAAATATAAAAAAATTGTTTTTATCCATGATATAATCTTTAAAACCAATCCCGAATATTTTACTCTAAAAGAGAGGATTTATTTTTCACCTATGAAATTTCTTGCTAAATACAGTGATGGTATTGTTACAGTAAGTGAATCAGAAAAGGAAAGAATAATTAAGCAAAAATTTCTTGGTAAAAAAACAAGAATTCAAGTAGTGTATAATGGGGTAGATAAGAAATTCAAACCAAAAGAATATTTAAACAAAAAAGACCTTGAACAACTAATGGTAAAGTATAATTTACCAGAAAGGTTCTTGCTTTATGTTGGTAGGTTAAATGAAAGAAAAAATATTTTAAACTTGCTTAAAGCAATTAATATATTGAATGATAAAAAAATAAAATTAGTTCTATGCGGTAATTATAATTGGAAAATGTTTAACCTTCCACAAATGATAAATGAATTAGGCTTAGGCGAAAGAATAATACTACTTGGATATGTTAATGATGAAGAATTGCCATTATTATATTCTTTGGCTAGTGTTTTTTGTTTTGTTTCATATGAAGAGGGGTTTGGTTTGCCGCCATTGGAAGCAATGGCATCTGGCATTCCAGTTGTAATATCTAATATAAATTCATTAATTGAAGTTTGTGGAGAGGCAGGATATTATTGTAATCCGAATGACCCTAAAGATATTGCTGAAAAAATTGATATGGTTCTAACAAATAAAGAATTAAGAGAATTAAAAATTAGAAATGGATTAGAACGCTCGAAGAATTTTAATTGGGAAAAATCGGCAAAAATTCTATTGCAATTTTTAGAACAAGTAATTCAGTCATAAAAGTAACAATAATCGGTTTGTACTATCACCCTCACTTTTGTATAATTAAATTAGATTATTTAAATAATATATTAAATCAGAAATCTAGTGGGGAAATATTAATATGAAAAAGTTCCAGACAGCTGATGTAAAGAAGAAATACCTCGTTTACTACAAAATAGCGAATTATTATAGAAATAAAAGATTTAATTTTTTCCTAAAAGTGATGAATGTAAATAAAAATTCTAGAATATTAGATGTAGGGGGTACCTTTGATTTTTGGGAAGATTTGGATTTTGAAAATGTAACATTATTAAATATAATTCCACAGAAATCAAATTTTAAGATTAAAGCAATTATTTATGGAGGAGGCTGTTTTCCTTTTGATGATTTTGAATTTGATGTGGTATTTTCAAACTCTGTTATAGAACACCTAGGGGACTTTTTGGACCAAAAGTTATTTGCTACTGAAGTTCAAAGAGTTTCCAAACGATATTTTTTACAAACTCCTTCGTTTTGGTTTCCATATGAACCACATGCTATAATGCCATTTTTTTAATTTATTCCATCAAACCTAAAAATGTGTGTGAGAACAGTTTATCCCAAATCTAACTATCCAATTGAAGAATTATTGTCAATTCGTTTGTTAACTAAGAAGGAATTAAAATATCTTTTTCCGGATGCTACAATAATTACAGAACGAATGTTTTTATTACCAAAATCTTATTATGTCTTTAAAAACATATGAGAATTGCAATTATCGGTTCACGGGGTTATCCGTTTGTTTATAGTGGTTATGAGACATTTGTAAAAGAATTAGCAGAAAGATTGGTAAAGCGAGGTATACAAGTTACTGTTTATTGCCATAAAAATTTATTTCGTGAATTTCCTTCAAATGTTAATGGAATAGATTTAGTTTATATTAGAACAATAGAAAGAAAATCATTAAGTCAATTTATTCACTCACTCCAATCAATAATTCATGCATGTTTTTCTAATTATGATATAATTTTAGTCGTAAATTCGTCGAATGGTCCATTTGGTTTACTACCAAAGATATTTAGAAAAAAAACCGCTATTAATGTAGATGGTTTAGAGTGGTTAAGACCTAAATGGAAGGGTTTAGGGTCTAAATATTTTTATTTTGCCTCATGGTTGGGAACAAAATTTTATGATGTGATTATTAATGATTCTTTTACTATGGAAGAAATTTATAAAAGGGAATTTGGAGTTGAATCGATTGTAATTGCATATGGCGCAAATATTAGATATTCTAAAAATCCTGATTTAATTAAAAAATGGGGCCTTTTTCCGGATGATTTCTATTTGGTTGTTGGACGTTTGATTCCAGACAATAATGCGGATATTATTATTCGAGAGTTTATAAATTCAAGTTCGAATAAAAAATTAGTTATTGTTGGAGATGTACCATATAAAGATAAGTTCGCTAATCAATTAAAATCTGTAAAAGACCCTAGATTAATTTTTACTGGTTATGTGACTAACCAAGATGAACTTGCAGAATTATATCATAATTGTTTCGCTTATATTCATGGTCATGAATTTGGAGGAACTAATCCAACTATGTTAAAAGCATTAGCATATGGTTGTGCGGTTATTGCATTAGATACACTATTTACAAGAGAAATGTGTGATAATGATAAACATGCTATTTATTTTACAAAAAAATTAGGACATTTAAAATCAATCATTGAAGAAATAGAAAAAGATCATTCAGTTATAAATTCATTAAAAGCAGGGTCTCGTAACAGAATAGTTGAAAATTATACTTGGGAAAAAATCACTAATCAATATATAAATTTATTCCAAAAATTAATAAATGGGGGTTAAAGATGTCAAATCAAAAAACAGCATTAGTCTTGGGCGCTGGTGGTTTTATCGGTGGCCATTTAGCCAATAAATTAAAAAGAGAAGGATACTGGGTACGGGGGGTGGATTTAAAACATCATGAATACCAGGGACTTTTAGTAGATGACTTTGTCATTGGTGACCTAAGAGACCCTAAGGTTGTTGAATTTGTAATAGATCGCCCATTCGATGAAGTATATCAGCTTGCTGCAGATATGGGTGGTGCAGGTTATATTTTTACTGGCGAACACGACGCTGATGTTATGCATAATTCGGCAACCATAAATCTTAATGTATTGCATTACGGGCAAAAAGCTGGAATTAAGAAAATATTTTATTCTTCTTCGGCCTGCATCTATCCAGAATACAATCAAATGGATCCAGACAATCCTAGATGTTCAGAAGATTCTGCTTATCCAGCTGCACCGGATAGCGAATATGGTTGGAGGGAAGTTATTTAGCGAAAGATTATACTTTGCTTTTAAGAGAAATTATGGAGTGAATGTTAAAGTAGCGCGATTCCATAATATATTTGGACCTTATGGCTCTTGGAATAATGGAAAAGAAAAGGCTCCAGCTGCTATTTGTCGTAAAGTTGCAGAAGCAAAACTTTATGGTAAAAAGGAAATTGAAATTTGGGGTGATGGCAAACAAACCCGTTCATTTTTATACATTGATGAATGCCTTGAAGGTATAAGAAGATTAGTGGACTCAGAAATATTTGACGGACCCGTAAATATTGGTTCAGAGGAAATGGTAACAATAAATCAACTTGCAGAAATGGTTATGGATATAGCTGGCGTAAAGCTAAAAATAAAACATATTGATGGACCGCTTGGGGTAAGAGGAAGAAATTCTGATAACAAGTTGATAAAAGAAAAACTCGGCTGGGCCCCTTCACAGCCACTGAGGGAAGGGCTTGTCAAAACTTATAAATGGATTGAAGATCAATTGTTAAAAATGGTATAAAATCTATAGGCGATCATCTGCTAAAAACATATAGGAATAATAGAGGCATTGCTGATATGGGAATTAGTTTGCAGTTAAGGAATATACGATTATTTTTTGATCTTGTATTACTGATAATAGCCTTTATTGTCGGTGAGGTACTTAGTCCGCCTCATCAAATAGAAATATTTACTGCAGAGTATTTTATTCTGCTTATCATTCAAATTTTTGTCTGGGTATTTTATGCCAAATCATCCGGTCTATATCAAGATTTTGAATCGGTAAAAGTCGTCTCTGAATTATTAATCCTGCTTAAGAATGTCATTGTACAGTTTGTTTCTGGTATTATGACTTTATTTTTTATTAAAAATATTCAGTTGTCGCGCCGGTTTATTCTATATTATTGTATACTTTTAATTATTCTGTTAATTACTGAAAGGTATTTTATTCGATTATATTTAACAAAAGTACATAAAACAGTTGGTAATCCGCGCAGAATATTAATAATAGGGGCTGGTAAAGTAGGTAAATCTGTGTATAAAATGCTTAGTTCTAACTTTTATAACAATTACTTTGTCATTGGGTTTTTAGATGACCAGCCCAAGCCAGATTTAGGTGAATTGTATCTTGGAAACCTTGATACTCTGTATAAAGTGTTAGAAAAAAATAATGCCAATGAAGTAATCATAGCCTTGCCTGCCTATGCTACCCAAAAAATTGATAAAGTAATTGATACATGTAAAATCTTTCCGGTTCAAATTCGTTTAATTCCGGATTATTTTAAATATTTATCTAAACCTTATTCACTCGACTTTCTGGGTACTTTTCCAGTGATAAATATACGAAATAATATTATCAATGAATTACCTTTTAATTTAATGAAAAGATTATTTGATATTGTGTTTGCTGCTCTGGTAGTTCTTTTTATTTTATCCTGGTTAATTCCCATTGTAGGTCTTTTAATAAAAATTTCTTCACCCGGTCCTATATTTTTTATTCAGGAGCGTTGGGGACATAATAATCATAAGTTTAAAGTGCTAAAATTCAGGACGATGGTTCCCGAGAGTAAAGATGTTGACGCGGATGGTAATTATTGTCAGGCTAAGAAAAATGACCCGCGGATTACCAAAGTGGGAAATTTCTTACGGAAAACCAATTTAGATGAATTCCCTCAGTTTATTAATGTATTAAAAGGAGATATGTCAGTAGTGGGACCTCGCCCTCACCCTACTCCCCTTAATATTGCTTCCAAAGAAAAGGTTAAATACTATTTGGCTCGTCATTTAGTAAAACCGGGAGTAACCGGTTGGGCCCAAGTTAATGGCTTAAGAGGGGAAACTGATAGTATTGAGAAAATGCAGAAAAGAGTCGAATATGATTTATGGTATATAGAAAACTGGTCTTTCTGGTTGGATTTACAGATAATTTTTCTAACAGTCTGGCAAATGATAAAAGGTGATCCGAATGCCTATTAATAAAAATAAAAAGGAATAATTATGAAGAAAAGAGTATTGGTTACAGGTGGGGCTGGATTTCTGGGTTCTCATTTATGTGAAAAACTTTTGGAAAAAGGATATAAGGTGATTTGTGTTGATAATTTATATTCTGGAAAAGAAGCTAACATTCATCATTTGCTGGAAAATCCAAATTTTGAATTTTTACAACATGACATAACCATACCAATATTTGTTGAGGCCGACGAAATTTACAATTTAGCCTGTCCGGCATCACCAGTTCATTATCAAAGAGACCCTGTACAAACGGTAAAAACATCTGTATATGGAGCGGTAAATATGTTGGACTTAGCAAAAAAATTAAAAATAAAAATATTGCAGGCATCAACCAGTGAAATATATGGTAATCCTGAAATTAATCCTCAAATTGAGGAATATTGGGGTCATGTTAATCCAATTGGATTGCGTTCCTGTTATGACGAAGGTAAGCGAGTTGCGGAAACTTTATTCTTTGATTATTACAGACAATATAGAGTTAAAATTAAGGTGATTAGAATTTTTAATACCTATGGTCCTAAAATGAATCCGAATGATGGCAGAGTCATTGTCAATTTCATCATGCAGGCACTACAAAACAAACCTGTAACTGTTTATGGCAATGGCGATCAAACACGTTCTTTTTGTTTTGTTGATGATTTAATTGATGGAATGATAAAAATGATGGAGACAGATGATACTATAACAGGACCTATTAATTTGGGTAATCCAGAGGAAATTAGCATTAAAGAAGTTGCTGAGCTTGTTATTAAAATGACTAATTCAAAATCAAAAATTAAGTATGCTGAATTACCTTCAGATGATCCTAAACGTAGAAAACCAGATATTACTAAAGCACGACAGATTCTAAATTGGGAACCCAAAACACCATTTACGGAAGGTTTATTAAAAACTATTTTGTATTTTGATGACTTTTTAAAACACAAATTATGGAAATAAATTTATAATGTTTTTATGGATGTAGAGAACGACAATAAAAATATAGCCTTAGGAGAAATATATTCAAATGATTATTTGTGTAGATATTTGAATCAAAATGGATAAATTGTATATTTTAAGTCCTGCTTGTTTAACAATAAATCAATCTGAGTGGATCGCGCCATTTATTGGTATATTCACTGGAATATAACTGTGGTTAGATAAAGATTAATACCCTTTTCAGGTCGCAGCGATGTATAAATGCATTTAGGCTACGTTTTTTTATGTATGAATTTTTTGAAAATGCTAAAGGCATAAGATTTGATGAAGGCGAAGGATTCGAGCTTGAAGAGATGGCTCAAGGCGAAGAAAGGGATGACGGAAGCGAGGCCCACGGCGGCGACTTTGATGGCCAGAGAAATAAAAGCCTGGAGCGAGGCGGCTGAGGTATTCTGGAAAAGAGGCAGAGCAAAATAGCAGACCAGAGCGATGGGAATGGAGCTTACGATTATCTTTATGGTTTCTGAAGCCAGTGCTCGCGGGAAGGGGTTGAGGTATTTTTTGAGATAAACGATGTAAAGAATGAAATTTAAAATCATTACTATGGATGTCGCTAAAGCAATGCCAGCGGCGCCCAT
>Ga0078972_1017347_pt1 | contig 10359 bp, 10 predicted proteins | sample YelNatPaOPGAMG01_FD_67568 | JGI IMG/M metagenome (GOLD analysis project Ga0078972, IMG submission 67568) | Hot spring thermophilic microbial communities from Obsidian Pool, Yellowstone National Park, USA - OP-RAMG-01 (SPADES assembly) (version 2) | ecosystem: Environmental > Aquatic > Thermal...
TCTGCTGGGGTTGCTGACGGCGCGGCAGATGTGGGCGGCGCCACAGCCTTGGGCAAGGCAAGAGGCGGGCGTGGCGGCAGCCTGCAATGCGCCGAATTATTGCGCCAGCAGCTGTCCTTGTGGTTGGACGGGGACGTTCTGCGGGGGAAACATCCGTTGTTGCAAGCCATGTCCGACCTCGACGCCGCGGCCGACGCCGACGCGCACGAAGACGAACACCCCTGTCCGCACGCCAACCCGAACGCCAACGCGCACCCCCAGCCGCACGCCGACGCGGACGAACACGCCGAAGCCGCCGACGGCAACCGCCACACGCACTCGTACCCCCATGCCTACGCCGACTCGGACGCCAACTCGAGATCGTTGGTATGCGGGCAATAGACGATCCAGCGCTTATGGCGTAAAGGCATACATCTCGGCTCCATCATCCGCACCCTACCTTGAAGAGAGCGGTGAGTCGAGTTGGGTGTCCTTGCCTAGCCCTTATTGGGTTCAGGTGGGTTGGCGCTATTACCGGGGATGGTCAGCGCCACAGCGATATCTTGAGTTTAGGGATGTCGACGGCAACTACGATATCTTCCACTATGGAGAACATGCCTGGGGCGATGTGGTTGAGTATGCAGTTATATGGCAGGGCGGTATAACTTGGTGTGGGTGGATTGATGGTATCAATAAAGGGTGCTATAAAGCGGTAAACGCACCGTCTTATGTTTTGGCTCATTCTGAAGTGCATGAGAGCCCACAAAATGAATTGCATACTCGTTTTGCGGGAGTTTCCTATAGGAATTCGGCAGGTACTTGGTACTTGTTTGACCAAGCATCGTGGGTAGAGGATTGGCCATATCGAGTTCAAAAGGATCACACGTATGATTACCTGAATTATGGGCCTTGATTGGGAGGAAAAGATGAAACGCAAAAGATTGATGATCCTCGTAGTTCTGATTTTGGCTGTGCTAGGGATTGCCTTGAGCTTACACTACAAAAAAATCGCCGCTCAACAGGAAGTAGTCGGGTATTTAAAAGAGCGATTAGAGAAACAGAATATACCTATTGCAGACATCAAAGTTCTTGGTACCTCGCCCCATCTGCGTCTAGAGATCATCGTCCAAAGTGTAAGCGAAGGGGAGACGGGAAAGTCTATTGACCCTATAGTCCGACACAGTGTACGAAGAGAGGTCATGCTAGCAAGACAACACGGTTACGTTGTCGATAGCTTTATATTAGTTTTCTTGAATCAACAGGGAAAAGAAATCTACTGGGCCGAAATGCCAGTGCATTCAGAAAATGTACCCTTTCAGATTTCCCCGTCAAAACTTGATGACCGTGCAACTAGAGATATAGTGCTGAAGAAGTTAAATCTATATGGATTGTCTTTAGTAGAGGCGGAGGTTGTTGCATCTGAGGGAATCCAAGCTCTGACCTTGCGCTTGTCAACGCCATCTTTGGAGACAGCAAATCGTTCTCTACCGGATTTCATGCCCTCACTCCGTCCTTTGCTTGCTGATATCAATGCTCAAGGTGCACAAATTGTACTTTGTAAGGTAGAGCTGGTCGATGAGAAAGGGCAACTTCTTCTCAAGTATGTGCTTGACTTACAGTTGGACTCTGAGAGCTGGTGGCAGATTGATGGTCTTACACAAGCTTGGTTTCCTTCTCCGCCTTCCGAAGCGGACTTAATGACCTCGTATCCGGAGTATTTTCAGACGGTTACGCCGACTGAGTTACCGACGGACATCATGATAGAGACGCCAACCGTTACTCCAGCGCATACATCGACCATTACTCCGACAGACACATCGACGGAAGCGCCAACCAGTACCCCAGCCGACGCGCCGACGCCGTAGGATAGCCTCCATCGTTGGGCAGCGGCGACCTGTCTTCGAGCGGGCCGATCTATTCTCCCTACCCGCCGCCGGATTACCCGCCTGTAGGGAGCGAGTATTATAATTACCATTGCGTGGCGCGGTGAAGGTGAAAACGTTGAGGAGGAAATTTATGAAATTGCGAATTTTCCCATTAGCGTTGATAGGGTCCTTGCTCTTTTTGGTTATATTTTGGGTGGTGAGGAGCCAGACATTAGCAGGAGCAAAGATGAGCGCTGAGCCAGGTACTCCGTCAGGCCAGGCGTTTGGTACACAAACGCTAACTGCGTCGGATATCGGTGGTAGTCTGCCAGTCTCTGCTCTTGCCCTTCAGCGGTATGCTCATAGTGCTATCGTCACGCAAACAGTAGCTGGTATAGATTTGAGCGTTACGAATCTGCGCTATGAGAAGGACGATTTCTTCAAGATCAAAATTGCGGTAGATGTTTGCTACCGCTTGCCTGACAATAAGGATTGGGGAATTTATGAGGCCATTGTGCAATCTGATGGCCAACAGTTCTTGCTCCATGGTGGTACTTTGCTGGAGGTTGCAGAAGCAAGAGAGGATGGGACGAAGCATATTGTCCGATTCGAGGGACAAGGTATGGAGGTAGAAGATGTGCCATCGGATGGCGTTTCCTACCGCTGTGATGCTTTGAGTTTCTTTCCCTATCCTCCGCTGGCTGAAGGCCTGGAGCTGTCGTCTGCCATCTTGACGATTAAGTCGTTGCGCGCCTTGCCGCGTGAGGGGCAGGACTGTGAGTTCTATCTTACTGCTGTACAAGAGGCATTGAAGCAAGACGGCGCAGGGATCGAACTAGCGTGCACGCAAGGGGAATGGGGGCGATACAATTTGCAGATAGTCAATAAGCTGGCGGGGATGAGCGAGAAAGAGGCGCGGTCGGTAGTTATGCAGTATGCAGATCGTGTTTGGACGGTAGAGGGTCCCTGGGTGTTTGAGGGGAAGCTTATATCTGCGGACGCCTGGCTCGCTATGCCCTGACAGATTGTGCGGTAGAGGCCCTGTGCTGCACGCCCAGCCGTACGCCGACTCGGACATATACGCCGACGCGCACTTATACCGCTACTTCCAGTCGCACGCCGACGCCAACGCCGACGCGGACGAACACGCCGAAGCCGCCGACGGCAACCGCCACGCGCAGTCGCACGCCGACGTTTACCTACACACCTACCTATACACCGACACGAACATATACCCCGACATTATCCTCTTCTAATCGCTATTATGGCAAGTTTACTGGCTATGCTATGGGGAACCGCGCCAGCGAAGCAGGAGTCGAGATTAGACAAGGGCATTTTGCTAATCACCACTTCCAAATGTGTCCGAATGATCCCGCATCTCAGTGGCCGTATGGCACGCGCATTGATACCGACACTGGCATCGCTCAACACAGTCAGTCTGGAGCAATTGTCTACTATACTACATTTTACCTCTATGATACGGGCGACTACTCTTGTTCGCAGGGAGGTTACTGGGTGGATATATACTTTGGCCGATGGGAAACTAAACCAGTTTCAGATCCTACCTACTGTTACTGTTCCGGCGTTGTAAGCCCTGGGTTTTGCTATTCGGGTATTGTCAGTTCGTGCGCTGATGCCGAGTCGTTTTTTCCCCGCTACTACTGGTATACTGGACCATAGGCAATATCACTCGCGGAAGTGGAGCAATATCCCAATATTTTTTCCTAAATTGTGCGGGGGGTCGCAAGGTTTTCAAACGTTTTTGTCCGAGAAATCCCCGCGATTAAAATCTCTGCGCTTGCCCCGTTAGTACGGCAACTTTCCAGGAGGTTCTTATGAGAGGAAACCGATTCACCTTAATAGTAGTTACCGCGACAATTCTGGTGGCCTTGACTGCTTGGGGAATCAAACAAGGCCAGGCGATGTTTGCGGCAAGGGCGGAAAGTTCAGCCTCTGCTTCGCAGCACTCCCTGACTTTGCTGGAAGCATGGGAGATTTTCGATGTTGAAGGAAAGAAATGGAACGATCACGCGGCCATTGCTTCCCTGCAGAGTGTAGACGTAGCGGGAGATAGCGGGCTTTCCGGACAAGATGGCCGCCGCCGTGGCTGGACGGCGGTGATCATTGCTCCGGGGGCCTCTTTGTGGCTACGCCTGGTGAATGGGGATATTGTGGACCGGACTGTTCAGCCGGCCCCTGTAGGTCTTGCTGCGTTGACCAAACCGGACGTCGACTCGCCACAGGCATTGGCGGCAGTCCTAGCGGCAAGAGCCGATTTTGGGGCTTCCGCCGACCTGAAAGCTGGTCAAGGCTTCCATTTTGTTTTAGAGACCTCTGGGGAAGGTTCCGTTGATATGAAAGTCTTGGGCGCCATCGGGCAGCATCGGGCACAAGTGTACGTGGATCCGGATACGGGAGCAGTGCTCACAGGGCAAATCTACACGTATGCCCATCTTGGCGGAATTTTGTATTCTTCCGATGGCGGATTGCACTGGCAGGCCAGCTCACTGCAGGGGAAAATGATTACTGCGCTGGCCCCTGACCCTGACCAAACGAGTTGGGCATATGCGGCGGCGGCAGAACAGAACGGCATTGTTGTTTACCAGAGCAAAGATAATGGAGTGACCTGGCAACAGGTAGGCGTCTTGCCCCTAGAGGCTGGTGATTGGCCTTTTGATTTGCTGGCGTTACGGGACTCCGCTGGGAGGCTTAAGCTGTTGGTGGGCACATGGAACGGCCTTTGGTCGTCAAGCGATGGTCAGCGTTGGGAGCAAGACCAGTCCTTGCCGCAAGGACCGGTACAGTGGTTGGCTGCGATTCAACCCAACGGGAAATACCGCTTGTTGGCAACTGTCAGTTCGGGAGATCACCGAGGACTGTACAGCAGCACGGCGTTTAACCGCTGGACGAAAATTGCTGACGATGTCTATCGTTTGTCCGAGTCGTTTGATCGGCAAATGGTCATAGCAACAGCGGAAGAACAGGGCAAAGCAGGATTGTTGTTGGACATTCAGGGCGAGGAAAGGGTGCTGCTTCCGGCGACAGTTCTGCACGCGGCCGGAGATTTCCATGGCGCGCCGATCTTGCTCCATTCTCCTGCGCATGGTTCTGGTATATGGGATGGGGTAGGCGAAATGGCAGCATGGACTCTGGCTGCTCCTGTGGCTTGTCTGGTGGTTTCTCCCGATTTTCCCACCAGCCACCTGGCTATCGCCGGTGGATTTCGCAGCGGCATATACCGTACGGTGGACGGGGGACGACACTGGGAACAAGTTCTGCCTAGTCCTTCCAGCATTCTGCCAGGTAGCGACGAAATTTATGAGGCCGTTTTCCTTTCCCCAAGCACGGTGATCGCTGTGAATGGAGGAGAATTGGCCTGGCAGGAAATTAGCCTGGACTCGACCGCTGCGCCCGTTGACCATTAAGCGTGCTTTGTTTTGTCGGACATGGCCGGCCGCGGACATCCTTGCTGAGGTTCGCCTATCTGCGCCTTGGGGAAGCGGTATCATGGGGATAGATGAGATGAGAACAGAGATCGATGCTACCGGCTAGTAATTACCCCTTTTTAAGCTCCTGGAAGGGGAAGGGTGCAAGAAGGCGAAAGAAAAAGACAGGCAAGCAGTAATGATGGCGGATAAGCCCTGCAGGAAGCCGCTAGAGGTCATCGCGGTCGCAAGGATTATTCAGTTTGCCACCGACATTGGCGCAGCCAGCGAACGGCTTTCGGCGGCCAACGGGTTGCGATGACAAACACGAACTGATCTGCCAGCAAAACCATGGGCGAATAATGAAAATGCGGCGCAGGCGTGATCGAGACGCCGACACCGTAGGATAGGGGCAGCAGCGGGTTGCCGTTCGTCTGAAGATTTCTGGCCATACCCCTTGACAAAAAAACGCTGTGCTATGCTACAACGAGCAAGGTAGGGCTTGATAGGTATAGCGTGGAGGAGTGCTATCGCAGGTTTTCTTGAGGAGGGAAGATGGACAGACAATTGGGGTTATGGAGCATTGGGTTTGGGCTGGCATTTCTGCTGGGGGTTGCTGACGGCGCGGCAGATGTGGGCGGCGCCACAGCCTTGGGCAGAGCAAGAGGCGGGTGTGGCGGCAGCCTGCAATGCGCCGAATTATTGCGCCAGCAGCTGTCCTTGTGGTTGGACGGGGACGTTCTGCGGGGGAAGCATCCGTTGTTGTAAGCCCTGTCCGACCTCGACGCCGCGGCCGACGCCAACGCGCACAAAGACGAACACCCCTATTCCCCCGCCGACCAGGACGCCGACGCGCACCCCCACCTGTACACCAACGCGGACGAACACCCCGAAGCCGCCGACGGCAACCGCCACGCGCACCAACACGTCTACCTTAACGCCGACCTCAACGCCGGCTTGTGAGGCTCCCAACTACTGTTCCGGCGTTTGTCCTTGCGGTTCTACTGGCTCTTCGTGCGGGGGCAGCGTCATGTGCTGTAAACCCTGCCCTACCGACACGCCCACGCCGACCTCAACCCCGGCTTGTGAGGCTCCCAACTACTGTTCCGGCGAATGTCCTTGCGGTTCTACCGGCTCTTCGTGCGGGGGCAGCGTCATGTGCTGTAAACCCTGCCCTACCGACACGCCCACTGCAACGCCCACCAACACGCCAACGGCCACAGCCACGCCAACCCCAACCGCCACCCCCACCCTGCCGCCGGGCGATTACGTCGTCTATTCGCCGATTTCAGGATGGCAAAAAGGGCAGGATTGTTACTGTGGAAAATGTGCAGATGGAAGCCTCTGCAACAGTGGAGGCAAATGCACGAATTGCGGGAATACACAATGCAAACATAAACCAGGCGTCGGTTTGTCGAGTCCAGTGGATATCTTTGGATCTGCCAATGAAGAGGTGCGGCTCTATGTCAGCACAAATATTTTGAGTATCCGCACCATTCAAATTAACTATTTGTGTGGAACACCTCCTCCTGCGGGTTTCGAGTGGGTGAACCAAGGTGTGAAGGTCGAACTCTACACAGCCCCAAACGCCGGCGGCCCTTTGGTCGGCACAGTCTATTATGGTCATCTGGTGGGTCGAATAGACAATGGCGTGTATGACACTCCCAATGGAAAGAGAATCGGATACCTGGGACCTGAGGATTGTATAAACCCCGACGGCACACGTTGTGACTGTTACCAGGGCATTCACGTTCACATGGAACGATCCTCTGGAAACAACGGTTATACTTATTATCGTGATTGCACCACACCAGTAGATCCATCTATGGAGATTTATAAGTGGACAATCTCGAATGGCTGGATAATCAACGTCTTTCTTGCTCATTTCGAGTGGTCCTGTTTTCCGTAAAGCCCTCACATGGAGGAGGTGCGAAATGAAAAAATACTGGTTCATCCCTCTCGTATTGGTTGTTCTGGGATTTGTGGTACTTTCCATCGGCAAGGCAGCAGTTTCGCAGGAAACGCCTGTCCCGTCCCAGAGCGAGATGCCAACCGAGGCGCCTACCGAGACGCCAACTGCCACTCCGGCGCCTGCGGAGGATGTGTTTGACACGGCCACCGCCACCTCTGACCTGGCCGGGATGGACGTGAGTCGCTGGACGTCTGAATCGCCGGATGGGCAGTGGACGGCTGAATTCATAATGGCTTTTCCTAAGACCAACATAGATGGCTATTTACCCATGTACTATACAGGCCTGATTGTGCGCCATGCGGATGGCAAGAGACAATGGACGATCATTGACGAATGGGCAAGAATGGGACTGGGTTTGCCATACCCGCGGCCAGTTCATTGGTCCAAGGACGGACGCAGTTTTTATTACACTAACGTTGTAAATCCCGATGGATGCACCGGGGCTTTTAACAACGGGACCGACCTACAAAAGGTGGACCTGGAAAGCGGGAAGGTGACCGAAGTGTTGCCCGACCGCGGGCCAGGTTGGATCGCGCTTTCCCCGGACGAGAAAACCGTGGCGTACGATGCGCCGTATGGACGCGGGCTTGTGCTGCGCGATCTGGCTACCGGGCAGGAACGCGCCGTTTCCATAGGCAAAATAGACCGCAGCAAGATGTATGCTGTGAAGATCATCTGGTCGCCAGACGGAAAAGCCCTGGCGCTTACGGTGGCCATTGGCGCCTGCGACGTGGTAGAGGATGGGGAATCCACCTCCATTCTGCTGGTGGATGCGGTTTCTCTGGCGGTGAAGCCCATTGTCCTGGAAGACAAGCGTTATCTGGTGGCCGGGGAATGGGTAGGGAATGATCGGCTGCTGTTGAGGGATCCGCAGCGAAATATCTGGAGTTGGGATCGAGAGAGTGGCGAATTGACCTTCGTGGGCGCGGCGGTCGAAACCCCCATCTGTGCTGCTACCGAGACCCCGACCGTGATACCGACCGATACGCCCATGCCCACTGCCTCTCCGGCCCGGTAATCGTTGACCCTGCCCTGCAATGCCCTGAAAGCCTTGCGTCAACAGGACAGTAACTAGTTAGCCCTGGCTCAAAACCGTTGTGGATGTTATGGCGAGGAGCGTTCTTTGTGACGAAGCAATCCCCAGGCGGTCGATTTCGCCTGATAAAGCGGAGATTGCTTCGCCAAAAAACGGCTCGCAATGACATGGATGAGGAGTTACATTGGACAATTCCTTAAGCCGCGCCGGCCGGGTTTTGGCGTGTCTGAAAGGAGGCGCAAGATGAAGAAATACTGGTTCATCCCGTTCGGGCTGATCGTTTTGGCGGCTCTGGCCTACCTGATGGAGGCGGCCGGTGGAGGGGCGGCTTCCACCCCGGTCAAGACTCCTGACGCGGCCGGTGGAGGGGCGGCTTCCACCCCGGTCAAGACCCCTGACGCGGCCACCCCCACGCCGGATTTGTCTACAATGTGGGTTGATCGAGGAATATGGACCTCGCCGGATGGGAAGTGGGTGGTGGAGGACATGACGGCATACCCTTCTGATGAGGACCGCAGTCTCTACTACCTTGGCCTGATTGCCCGCAGTGCGGATGGGGAGAAAGCGTGGAGGCTGGTGGACGAATGGGTGCAGGGGGGAGAGGATAAACCGTCATACGCGAGGGTGCTGCTCTGGTCGAAAGACGGTCGAACTCTCTACTATGTTCTTTATCTCCATCGGACGCTGAAGGACAGGTGCAAGTTTGACCCGCTGAGATACGATTTGGAGAGTATGGATTATGGGCAAGAGTTGCGGAAAGTGGATCTGGAAAGCGGGGAGGTGACCGAACTGGCATCCTGTGTGCTTTCCCGCCCTGAGTACTCGCCGGACCACCAGATTCTTCCGTACATTGGCGATGGCGAAATTGTGTTGATCGAGGTGGACTCGGGTCAGGAGCATGTCATCCCATTCGACGTTGGTCAGAAGAAAGTTGGGTTCATCGGGTACATTGGGTGGTCGCCTGACAGCAAGGCTTTTGCATTCGATATCAATGTTGGCGGTTTCGGCCCGGAATATGAAAATGTTGTTTGGGTGGTGGATGTTGAGGCTCTGTCTGCGAAGCAACTTGTGGTGGAGGGGGAGAAATGGCTGGAGCCAGGGGAATGGGAAGGGCCTGGCCGGCTGGCGATAATAAACGAGTGGCCGCCGAGCAAGAAGTGGGTATGGGATCGGGAGAGCGATACGATTACCCGCCAGGCGATTCCTACCGAGACGCCCACGCCTGTGGGGAGGCCCACTCCTGATCTGGCAGCGATGGACGTAAGTCGCCAGACATTCACTTCGCCGGACGGGGGCTGGATCGCTGAAACTACCGTGGCGTTTCCCTTCGAAGGCAGCGACATCGACCAGATGTACACCGGTCTGACGATCCGCCGTGCAGACGGCAAGGTGGAGTGGAAAGTTGTAGATGAATGGGGCATGATCGGTCTGGGGTGGTCATACCCGCAGCCGGTGCGCTGGTCCAAGGACGGGCGCAGTTTATATTACACCTACGAATTAGTGCCTGACGGCGGTCTGGTTTTCCCGATAGAGCTTGGCCTGTACAAGGTGGACCTGAAAAGCGGCCGGGTGACAGAATTGTTTTCACGGAAGCAGGACTTTGCCTGGTTCTCGCTTTCGCCGGACGAGAAGACTGTGGCTTACATCAAAGACCAAGATAGTGAGAGGAAACCGCTGTCCGTTGTATCGCTTGTCTTGCGCGAGCTGGACTCTGGGGAGGAGCGTGCGGTCGTCATTGGCCCGAGAGACCCCCGGAGGCTTGTTGCGCAAATCCTCTGGTCGCCGGATGGAAAAGCTCTGGCGATCACGCTGTCCATTGGCGCCTATGACGTGGTAGAGGATGGGGAATTTACCTCCATTCTGCTGGTGGATACGGTTTCTCTGGCGGTGAAGCCCATTGTCCTGGAAGACAAGCGTTATCTGGTGGCCAGGGAATGGGTAGGGAATGATCGGCTGCTGTTGAGGGATCCGCAGCGAAATATCTGGAGTTGGGATCGAGAGAGTGGCGAGTTGACCTTCGTGGGCGCGGCGGTCGAAACCCCCGTCTGTGCTGCTACCGCTACCCCGACCGTGATACCGACC
>Ga0078972_1017348_pt1 | contig 10359 bp, 9 predicted proteins | sample YelNatPaOPGAMG01_FD_67568 | JGI IMG/M metagenome (GOLD analysis project Ga0078972, IMG submission 67568) | Hot spring thermophilic microbial communities from Obsidian Pool, Yellowstone National Park, USA - OP-RAMG-01 (SPADES assembly) (version 2) | ecosystem: Environmental > Aquatic > Thermal...
TCCACCATCCATATAGTAAACATCTCTAATGCCAGCCCAGTATAAAATAGCAGCAACGCGTGTTGCATTTGTTAAAAAGAATTGAGGTTTGTCGAAATTTTCACCAGAGTATACAATATATTCAGCATCTTTTATTAAACCAAAATTAGACAGCTTCTCTTCTAGTTGTTTATTATATGGAACCAATCCTACTACATCACCTCTTTCTACGCTTAACATGGCATTTGTAAGATTAATTGCATTAGGTAGGTGGCCATTTAGATAATCTTGGTCGGCTCTTGTGTCAATTACAATAACATTCTTGTTGCTCTGCAAAAGTTGTGCTGCTTGTTGAGTTGTAATTACTTGAAGTTTTGCAAACGCCAGATTAAAAAAACCAAAAGACAAAGTAACCAAAATGGCAATAAACCACTTGCGGAACATAGGAAACCTCCCAAAAAATAATTTAATAATATAGTAACTAAATTATTATATTTGTCAATTAATTTTATAACTTTATATATTTTGTATTTCGCAAAATACATATAAGACGAAAAATTGAAAATAAAGCCAGATTTTAGCGATTTTTAATTTAAATAATAATGAAAAAAACCATTATGAGGCGTTACAAATTTCAGCCACAGGTAAAATAGAAGCCATTCTAAGGATTTTAGAAGCGCTTTTGAAAGTGAAACCCCTAAATTTTAAAGTGGTATGTAGAGATATCTCACGGCTTTGCCAGCCGCAAATGTTTTGTCTTTAGCAAGGACCCTGGCTTTTTATGAACTAACAGATTACTTTTATTTTGCTTGCCGTTTTGACTTCAATCTATCTATATCAAAATTTGAAAAATGATATAAATTGATCAAAAATATTTGATAATCTATTAAAAAAATTATATATTTAATTAGGTTTGTTTTATGATCGAAACTGTTGATAAAAAAGATAAAAAAGTTATATCTATTTACATTGAACAAGATTTATTAGAATATGTAGAAAAACAAGCAAAATATTACGGAATGCCACGTAGCAGCTTTATTACGTTTTGTGTTGCAACTTATAAAAAACAAGAACAAGAAAAAAATGCTATATTGCAGTTTAATGAGATTGTTAAATTGTTGATTCCTGATCTTGAAAATAACAAGCCTGAAGATCTAAATCAACTTTTAGATAAGTTAAAAAAAGCAATAAGTCAAAATCTACAAAAATAGAGCTTAGATTATTTCACCTAAAACATTTTGCTTATTTTACTAAAATCACTGTTGTATTCTATAAACGAAGTCAATTTTAGCAGTTTCTTTATGATTAGCTGATGTAGATTGAATACTTACACTATAATATGTGAAAACATTTCCTTGTGGTGTTGTTGGTTGTATAATCTGAGTTCCCGTAATTGTAGCATTAACTGTATACTGACCAAGCGTCATTGAAATATCTGGAGAAGAATTACAGCCCCAATACTGTGTTGGAGTATCTAATTTAATTTGGAAGCAATCCTGATTTGGAACTGTATAAATATTGGATGGAAGATCCGGTGTAGTTATGTCATAATTAAGCATATTAGTTACAATATTTACACCACCTTTTGCAGCGTCTAGAGCAGTTGCATATTGTTTTCCATAACCCGAAAGTATTGTACCGTTTATAATCATATAAAGCATACCCGCTATTAAAGCAAGCGCAAGAAAGCTAATCATAATTGTTACTATTAGCGCAATCCCGCTGTCTTTTTTAATTTTTTTCATGGTCCTAACTTCCTAAATTCATAGGTTTTATTGATAATCTAATCACTTTCCACTGATAGTGGCTATCTGTTCCACTTGGTGTAAACGTTGAAAGTGTACCGGTTGATGAATCGCCTAAAGTAAGAGTGGCTGTGCTTAGAGCTTGATTGCTATATTTACTAGACTGCTGCAGTATAAAGATTCTTACTTCTTGTATACTTTGAATTTGTGCTAAACTTAAAGCAGTTGTGTTTGAATACCACGTTCCATCTATTAAAGCAGCAGCTCTAAAATCTTTAACGCAGTTAAGTATTGGCTTTGGATTTAGTGTTCCATCAGTTTGGTTTACTGTTGCTCTATATAATTCGTATGTATTTGGATCACAAGAGCTAGGCAAGCCCGTTGGCGATAAATAGTAATCTACCCTATTAAAAGGCATTCTTATTGCGTTTGAGTTTATTCCGTAGACCAAATATACAGTATTTTGACTCAAATTAACAGCGCTTTGAGGTAGTGAATTAAATTGAAAATACCATGTATTTGAAGATGTATTGTAATAGAGGCTTTTGTTTTGTGCATTAAGCAATATACAATAACTTGGATCATTTTGGCTAAAATGATTCGAACTTTCTGCTGCCGGCCAATTATACTGTATTTCCCACTGGTTTAGGTTGTTGTCGTAGTAAAGAAATGTCCATTTTTGAGATGTAGTATTTATATCAGCTATAGCAGATTTAATAACTAAATACGAAGAACTTGGGTTTGTGTTTTGGGCAATAATTATTGGTCTTGGTGTATTAGATGGCGAGTCGTTATATAATTGAGCGGTTCCATTTGATGCTTCTTGGTAGGTAATAGTACCTACTTGAGTTGGTAAACCATACCCTGCCATTTCCACGTCAAAATTCAATAAATTTGTTCCCATAAGCGTTTCTATCTGGCTTTTTCCAACACTTGATTGAAATAAAGAACTTTGAAGTATTTTCACATATGTAAAGTATGCTATTGATAAAGCTATCATTACTATAAAAAGACTCACTAAAATTTCTATTAAAGTAAAACCTTTTGAATTTTTCATATATGCACCGCTGTCGTTTCTGTATGGATATTTGGTTTACCATTATATATCCACCCTACGGTAACAGTATATAAAATGACATTGTTCATCCCTGCATTGTTTTGCTGCTGTGACGTAACATTGACAGTATAAGTTTCTTGAAAATTATTGATTGATACTGTTATTGTTTTAGTATAATTTTTTATTGCGTTTGTTGAGTTAGTTGAATTGTTGATTATAGTATTGACTTCTCCTTGTGCTATTTTTATTGCTTGGTCACGTAGGTTGTTTTGCATGTTTGTATTTATCCCTAAATTAATTGTATATAACAATCCAAGTACTACAATGCACAAAATCAAAAGTGAAACAATTGCCTCTATTAAAGTAAAACCTTTCTTATTGGTTTGAACAAACATTATTACTCCAAATTCCTGTATTAATTTCTGTGTATGTTATGTTAATGCAGTCAGGATTTGCGCTGTTTTGTTGATTAATATAAATTGTAATTGTATTAGCATAAGCATTACTCGCAAAACCGTGAGAGTCAAATGAGATAGTGTTATTACCTACATTAAGCGATACAGGATATTTTAAGTTATTTATTGCTTTAATGGTTTGTAAATTATTATTGCTATCAAGGTAAGAAATGGTGTAACTGTTATTATTTATACTAAAGGTAGTTTGAACTCTATGGCTTACAGAGTAAAATTTTGCTAGTTGTAAGTCAGAATAAATCTGATCTACTTGAGATGATATTTGGTAGTCAGTTACGTATTTTGAAAAATTTGGGATTGCTATTGATAAAGCTATAGCCATTATAGCTATAACCACAACTATTTCTATCAGTGTAAATCCATTTATTGTTCTAGCCACTGTATAATTATCCCCGTTCTTGCTGTATATGGTTTAACCAATGGAGCGCTGGTTTCTGGAGGCGTTCCTTGCTGCCAAGGTGTGGCTGTATTGGATTGTTGAGTAAATGCATTGCTTGGCAACATTTGTGTAATAGTTCCTGTTGATGTCTGCAAAAATATAGTACCTTGAGGATTAGATACGACATACCCTGGGCAAGTTGTATCAGAAATTGCCCCTCCCGTTGCGCAATTGAATCCCCATAGCCTACTCCTTCCACCATATCCGCATAAACTATTTGTAGGTTCCATTGTTGTAAAAATAACCATATTTTGTCCCGTAAATGTAGGATCTGAAATATCTCGTTCTTTTAAATATCCAGGATCATTTGTATTTAAAGGTATCTGCCAGCTTGGTAAATTGTTTCCTGGACTTTGGAGTTCACCGCATACTTTAGATGGAGTTGTGTTTTGATTAGCTGAATTAATTTGGCAGTTTTTTGAGTTAGTTAAACAGGAAGTAATATTAACGCCGTATAGATTATCTGCTGTACAGCCGTTGGAATTAGGACAATTGTAATTATCATTATTCGTAAAGTATTTTCCTGTTCCAAAGTATAAATAAGTATTATTAAAACAACTCCCAGATACTACTTTTGCAGTAACTGGATTTGCTAGGCCTGCATTAAAGATTGTTTGAAAAGTCCACTGGGATGGGTCTGTACTGCCATTTGTAAGCATTAAAATAACATCGCCCGTCCAGTTTTGAGTGTTGTTAAGATTTTTTTCTATCGAGACTCCAAATGGTATAGCTATTGTATTGCCAGTATTTGGATCTGTAATACCTTGAGTAAATAATCGCCCGCCAAATGAATATTTATAATTATTTCCAAAAGTATACGTATAAGTGCTTTGTATACCAAAACTGCTGTTTAGAGTTAATATAAATGCACTCAAATTTTGGTTGGAATCACCCGAATAATCTGTTGGTCCAGATAAAAACATAACATAATAGTTATTGTTGATTTTTATTAAAGCTGGCCCAGAGAAGCTAAAGCCAAGATTCGGATTTGTAAACTCCCATAAAAATTTTGGTTGTGTTGGGTTCGTTATATCTAAAGCGTAGTAAGCAGATAGACCAGTTGGACTCGTGCTTGAAGGGGCTGGTATTGTATCGCTAGATGAACTCCAATTTGAAGAATACGGTGTGCTAGCTCCACCCATTCTCATGCCACCAATTAATATAACGTGCCCGTTTGCGGTAAAAATATAAGGTGTTAAATCATTTAGGTATATATGACAATAATTGGGATCAGGTAAGTATCTTAAATAAGGCAATGCGTCTTTTGGTATGAATGCCCACAATTCGTGGCCTAATTGACTAGTTGTACAACCGTTTGCACTATCACACAGTTTGGCAACCTGAGCACCACTTAGCCCAGTTTTTTGAACATCACCCAGTAAAAATGCATGTAGCATGCCGTCATTTGATGCTACATAAACCACAGAATAATTCTGAGAAGGTTGTGCATAGTTTGTATACTGCCAAATTTGTGGTGTGGAGTATATAATATCACCCAGCTTCCACACATTAGTATTTCCACCTATTGTAACCGTCCTATTTCTTGCACCCGCTAAATCGCAGCCTTTTATATATTCTACCAAGTTATCTACAGGAGTATTTGTATAGCCTGAGTCTGTTTGACAAGAAGGAGTTGGAGAGAGAGGTCCGTTTAAATAAGTTAAACCACTTAAATTGCCTAAATACGATTGAAACTGACTCAAAGAGCTTATGTTAAATGGAATCAAATTAGTTCCATCTGTTGTATATATTGTTCTTTGATTAGGCGGTGTATTCCACAAAATTTTTCCTGCCTCCCAAACCGGGCTTAATTGGTCTATAGGCACCGTATTCACAAGCTGTCCATTTAAGTATTCTTGTGCCTGCATTTGATTATTTTGAAATACAAATTGAAGCGTATAATCTTGAGTTGGATCTAAAACATTTCCAGTATTTGCATTAAGTATGCTGGCGCTATTGGAACCTATTGGTGTGTAAAGCCACCAATCATATAAATAGCCAATCCAAGTTGCTTGCGTATTGTTATCAAAAGTCTTTTGCGGATAAAATAAAGCCTGAATAAGACTTGATCCTTGCTGTGTTTGCTGGGTTGAAGGCGATGCAGAGGTGGCAGAAGCTGCCTGTTTCATAATTGAGTAAAATGCAGACAAAAGACTACTTTTTAAACTTGAAGCATTACTGATATTGAAGAAAGTATCGGGCAGTCCTGTTTGTGTATTGCTGCACCAATCTTGACTGCAAGCTGGTAATGGAGTACATAAGCTACCGTAAGCTTGGCCGCCACAGTCAGTCATGTCAGTACATGTTCCATTAGGATATCCTGCAAGAGAGTCTGGCCACTGTTGATTATTTGGATTGTAATTAAAACTTCCATACATAGCTATATTTTCCATAGCTTGTTGCCCATATATTGCGCCACTTGATGAAGCATTCCCTCCATTACCTAGGTTTCCAAGATAGACTGTATAAACTTTATTTATATTTATATTACCCGTATATCCAGAAAATGACCTTAAGTTTTGGGTGTGCATTTGGTAAGCTACCCGTGCTGGATCTGATGAAGTAGTACAATCTGGAGCATTCCAACCGCCATCAGACATTAAAATGATAAAATTTTGAGCACAGGGAGCTGCTTGACAATTATTTCCTTGGTAATCACATATATATAATGGATCTTTTGCTGTTCCTACGCCTGTTGAAAAACCATAGCTAAATGGGGCAGGTTGTTGTTGAAAATAAGCCATCGCATCCTGTAGGGCAGGTCCTGTAGGCGTGCCGTATTCCGGTTGTTGGTAATTTAAATACTGGATTAAGTTTGTATATGGATGACTAGGGTCAGCATTTCCCAAATTCCCCTGACTATTAGATGTATAATCTCCAATATAAACTTTATTTTTTAAAACATAAGGTGTATTTCCCTGGGAGTTTGTTGTAAACATTTCTAATCCAATTCGTGGTTTTAAATTGTATTGAGATAGTGTTGGTAAAACAGCTGACTGAATTCTTGACATAGGAACCAAAACATTAAATTGATTACTTTGTGAAGGCTCTAATACAACGCCTGTATAATTATGAGCTGTGGTTTGTGTAGCCTGAGTAGCATCACATTGTATGTTAGAGTAATTATTTCCGCTTGCGCATGCAGCAGGTTCGCCGCCTGTTAATGCCCATTTCGATAAATCAGATCTTGACATAACAAGGAAATTTAAGCAGTTTCCTGAATATTGGTTGTTACTGAAATTATTAAAATTAAAATTAAAATTAATATAACACCCCCACCAATAACAAGTATAAGTATACAAACTTGACGGGCACGCTGCATAGCTATTTGATGCGGTAGGACCAACTTGGTACCAAAATCGATTATTTGAATCATAAGCATATACTTGAGATGGGTCAAAGTAGCCTTCGTATGTTTGGGTGCTATCATACTTGTTGGGACAGGATTGTCCATCATCCCCGCAGTAGCCAGAATAACTGCTATCTGGGTTGTAGGCACTCCAGCTCATAGATCCGCTTACATCTTGAACAATTAGAACATTAGGAGGCACCACATTTGAAAGAAAAGGTGGAGTTGCGCAGTATTGACTTTCATCAGCATAAGCCAGTGTGCTGATAAATAAAAAAGCTAGTAATGTAAGTATTATTTTTCTCATTTTTCCTCTCCTTTAATTAAATAATTATTGCAATTATCAGTTACAGAAAGAGGAATTATCTGTCCAACTTTGATGTGTTGTAGAAATTCTTTATTGCTTATATTAATGGTTTGTATGCCTTTACAAGTTGTTGATAGAATATCAATTGTAATCGAAGAATTTTGCAGATTTATGCTTTTTACTTCTCCAACTATGGAGGCGTATTCTTTATTAAATGCGATAGCATTAGAAAATCCAGTAAAAAATACTATTAAAATTAAAAATATTATTTGATAAACTTTTTTGCGCATTCGTACCTCCATTTATTTTAAATATTGTCTATTAAAATAATATATTATAAAGTTATGAAAAAAACAAATAAAAACGTTAAAAATTTATATAATATTTATGGGGTAAATCATCTTTTTTATTTTTATTGTTTATAAGATTGAGATAAAAGAAGTGGCGAAGCGGGTTAAAAAAATAGAATTTTTTTGACTTGGTAAAAGCAAAAGATTAATATAGTATAAAATGACTTGGAAAGTTAAAGATATAGTCGACGCAGTTTCAGTAGTTAGAAAACTGCTGAATATGAGACAGGAAGATGTAGCCCAAAAAATTAATATTACAAGATCCGCTGTAAATCAGTTCGAAAGAAGAAAAACCACTCTGTCTGAGAAAACAATATTTGCTTTATTGAAAACACTGCATATCAATAAGGACTGGGCTTTGGGTAATTCTGATACGCTTTTAGAATCAAAAGAAATATTATACATGAGCTGCAAAAGACATGAGCTTCTGCAAAATTTTATTATGCAATTAAAAAGTGCCGACTATTTATGCATTCCGCATTTTAGTAAAAAAGAAAATAGACAATTGTTTGAATTGATTGTTAAATTACCAAATAATACTGTTTGTGTGGTAAATGTTGATAGAATAAGCAGAACTAATAAAGACTTTTGTGGGTTATTTAAAGATATGTTTGAAAAAATAAACAAAAACGTTCAATCAAGCTGCGTAATAATGAACGATTTTGATTACAATGAAGAAATAATTTCACGAATAAGAGACAAAACAATCACAATAAACGATATAGAAAAATTGTATGAAAAATTAATAGTTATGAATATGGATTTTTCTTTGACTGTAAGCGAAAAAGAAATGATAATCTATTTAAGAAAACACAATGTAAGTTTAGAAAAATTCTATCAATGTTTCACAAAATTTGAAAAATGAGAAAAAAGAAGTAAGTAGTTCTGTGACTTACGTGCAAATTCTTAATAGAACGATATTTGGGAAATAATTTCCTACGTATAAGATTTATACTAGCTAGTATTTGTGTGACGCCGGCACGTGTGGTAAAAAAACTTATTATTGGTAAGTGATTTTGTATTTCGTAAAATACATATTTTACGAAATATTAAAAACACAATTAAAAATAAATGCGGGCCTATAAAGTCTTTTTTCTTAAAGGCTTTTTCAAAAGTTCTTTATATATAAAGCGGAAAGTATGATTTTTGGACAACTTATTACAGGTTGTATAGGAATTAATACTCCCAATAGTTTGTGATAGCAAGAATGGCGTATACTATAATACTTTTGCTTATTTTATTTTTTGTGGTTGAAATCTAAATACTTATTACTAAAGAATAATTTACTATATTAGATATTGGTTGTAAATAAAAATAGTGGCTCAATTTTGTTTCAATTTTAATTGACTTTCTAAAAACTTTAAAACAACTATCTCACCAAATTATGAATTTAATTATTAGTTAAATTTTTCCTTTACAAATAATCATTACAATACTAAAATCTAAAAAAACAGCTTTAAAGGGCTGTGATGCAATAAAACACTCAACTTGGTTTTGCTATACTTGTGGATTTGCGCAAAGGAAGCAGAGAAAATGAAAGATAATAGATTAAACTTTTGTGCTAAAAAAGAAAATGTGTTTTATATAAAAACTATATGTGAGGCAAAACATGAAGAAACCCATTAGCCTTCAGTCAGTTATAGCAGCAACAATAAAAACAATGAAAGAAACAAACACAGTTTTTACTCCTTGCAGCTACCACAAGATGTTTATCTTAACCGCAAAATCTTTAGGCATGGCACCAAGAGAAATCATAGCCTACTTATGCGATGAAAAAGAAACACTGCGCATAGAAGAAGAGCTTCAAGGTATGGCTGAAGAACTATTAACAACTGCCAACGCTTTTGAAAATACGGTAAATGCCACGCATGATGATGTAAACAACCTGCTTGAAGTCTACACTGAAGCGGATCTTGAAAATACTCCAGAAGAAAACATGAGCCTGTATTTCTTAAAGCTAAAACAGGAAAACCTGCTGATGCAAAAGAAGCTGAATTTAACGCTTAGTGACCTTAAAGCGCAAAAGAGAAGCTTTGAGCGCATAAACAACCTTATAAACACAGACTTGCTTATGGGTATCTACTCAAGACGCTACTTAGAAAAAAAGCTAAAAGACCTCTTGTATGAGTACAAGCGCTATGACAAACCCTTCAGTGTTTTAATGATCGATATAGATGACTTTAAAACCATAAACGACAAATACGGCCACTTGGTAGGCGATAAAGTATTAGCCAAAGTTGGAGAAATCCTAAAAACTTCGCTAAGACAGCTTGATATACCAGCAAGGTATGGGGGAGATGAGATAGTAGTCTTGCTTCCCAATACAAAAAAAGAAGAAGCTTTAAAGGCAGCTTCAAAGATCCAAAGCATATTCCAAAAAGCTAGGTTCAAAACCTCTCAATATGAGTTCTCTATAACTGCCTCAATTGGCATCTATGAAGTGCAGCCAAAAGATGATTTTGAAACCATACTAAACAAAACGGACAACGCAATGTATGAAGCCAAAGCAAAAGGTAAAAACGCAGTTGTGATGCACTAGTAAAAAACAATTGGAGGCTCTTTATGGAGCAGTATTTTCTTGGCAGACAGCCCATTTTAGATGTGAACCAAAACATATTTGCATATGAGATCTTATTTAGGGAAGGGTCTGCAAACTTTGC
>Ga0078972_1017349_pt1 | contig 10358 bp, 7 predicted proteins | sample YelNatPaOPGAMG01_FD_67568 | JGI IMG/M metagenome (GOLD analysis project Ga0078972, IMG submission 67568) | Hot spring thermophilic microbial communities from Obsidian Pool, Yellowstone National Park, USA - OP-RAMG-01 (SPADES assembly) (version 2) | ecosystem: Environmental > Aquatic > Thermal...
AAAAGTTCATTATAAAAGGCAATAAAAATGCGGATTTAGCATTTTGAACCTGTTGGTAAATTGATGAAACTTGTATGTAGAAAATATATGGTCTTGCTTGAATTTATTGCCAAAGAACCTGATGTTTTGAGAGGGAAACTTTATGAATCAATTATGGGGATATATTATGTTAATATTATGCTTTTCAACAATTGTTGTTAATGGTTTTGCAGAAAGTTCAAATACAGAGCCTATAAGAACAGTTTTAGATAACGGTATGGTAGTCATTGCCAAAGAAAATCATGCAGCACCAGTTGTCAGTCTTTATGTTTTCATTAGAGCAGGAAGCATCTATGAACGTGAATATTTGGGTAGAGGCATATCGCATAACTTGGAACATTTGTTACACGGGTCAGGCACAAAAAATCGCACAAAGGAACAGATAAATCAAATCATTGAAGAAATCGGCAATGTATCAAATGCACACACTACAAAAGATCACACAGCATATTATATCACAACAGCGAGTTCATATTTTGACATCGCCTTAGATATCCTATCAGATAATATTCAAAATGCTGAATTTCCTCAATCAGAAGTTGATTCAGAACGTGGGGTTATTCTAAACGAAATAAATATGAACAAAGATGACCCAGATCGTCAGATATATGAAGTTTTCTCATCTACTATCTTCAAAGATCATCCTATCTCAATCCCAACGATAGGGTATCGTGAATTGTTTGAAAAGACAACTCGTGATGATATTATCAACTATTATAAGCGAATGTATGTCCCAAATAATATGGTCTTTGTTGTTGTCGGTGATATTGATGCACAGGAAGCTATAAATAAGGTCAAAGATTCTTTTAAAGACTTTAAGCGAGGACCGATACCAGACCTCAGTTTACCACCTTTAATGGGGCAGGTTTCCAAGAGATATGCTGAACGGGAGATGGACGTCCAAGTAGCGTATATGATGATGGGATTTCCTACTGTTAGCCTATCACACAGGGATTTATTTCCTCTTGATGTATTGGCAGTTATAGTCGGTGAGGGCAGAAGTTCAAGGTTTTATAAAAAGATAAAAGATGAAAAGCAGTTAGTTTATGCTATCTCTGCTTATTCTTATACCCCTTCTTATGATCCCGGAGGGTATTTTGGAATTTCAGCAGTCCTTGATCCGAGCAATTTAGAAAAGGCACAATCTGCTATCTTAGAAGAGCTATATAAACTTAAAACAGAGCCAGTATCAGATGAAGAGCTTGAAAAAGCTAAAAGGCTTAAAGAGAGTGAGTATGTGTTTTCACAACAGACAGTTGAAGATCAGGCACAACAACTTGGTTCGGATGAGTTAGCCACTGGTGATATGAATTTCACAGAAAAAAGATATTTAGAAGGTATAAGGGCAGTTACAAAAGAGGATATTATCAGAGTTGCAAACGAATACTTTGATGATAATAAACTGAATATCGGCGTAATCAAGCCAATGTCTGAGAAAGCAGAGGAATCAAAATCAAAACAAGAGAAAACTTCAGAGGAATCTGTGAAAAAATTCATAATAAACAAAGTCACAGACCCGACAAGCCCTAAGATAGAGGGCATAACGTTATTGGTCAAAGAGAACCGTAATATCCCAATAGTTTCAATGAACGCAATTTTCCTCGGCGGAGTGCGATTTGAAAATGAAAATAACAATGGCATCTGTAAATTTATGAACGATATGATGATAAAAGGCACTAAAAACCGTTCTGCCCAGCAGATAGCAGAGGAATTAGAATCAATCGGCGGAGATATAAGCACGCTAAGCGGAAATAATAGTTTTAGTATATCAGTAAGCGTGTTAAAGCGTGATTTTGATAAGGGATTAGATATTCTTGCCGACGTGATTATGAACCCATCTTTTGACCAAAATGAGATAGAAAAGAAACGTAAAGAATTCCTCGCTGCGATCAAACAGCAGGAAGATGATCCTTTTTCATTAGCAGGGAAACTGTTTCGTCAGACAATTTTCAAAACTCATCCATATAGGTTCACTACTATTGGCTCAACAGAGACTATCAGTAAAATTAAGCGCGATGACTTAGTGGAATTTTATCAAAGATATTGTCTGCCAAATAATATGGTGCTTGCCATTTTCGGCGATATAGATGCCAATGAAGTTTATACAAAAGTTGAGAAGGCATTCGCTGATTTTAAATACAAAAATTTAGAACTGCCGAAGATACCAGTTGAAGAACCGATCACATCTATAAGAAATGTTGAAGCACAAAAGGATATAAGACAAGCTGTTCTTTTCATAGGATTTCATGGGATAACCGTCTCTGATCCTGATAGATATGCGGTTGAGGTTATGGATGCTGTTTTGTCAGGTGTAAGCTCTCCCGGCGGAAGGTTGCATGAACGGCTTAGGTCTAACCAATTAGTATATGTTGTCCACGCATATAATCAATCTGGTCTTGACCCTGGGGTATTCGCTATCTATGCAGCAACTACACCTGATAAACTGGACACTGTAATGAATATCATTAAAGAAGAAATAGAAAGTTTAAAGAATGAATTAATATCTGATGATGAGTTAGAACGAGGAAAAAGGATGTGCATATCAAATAAACTGGTAGGCTTGCAGACGAACTCAGATCAGGCTTTCACTATGGGACTTGATGAACTCTACAAGTTAGGTTATGATGAGATATTGCATTATGAAGATCGTATCAACGCCATTACGAAAGAAGACGTTAGACGTGTAGCTAATAAATATCTCCAATTGGACAAATGTGCCATTGCAATTGTAAAGCCAAAGCAACAGTAAATTAGTCTTTTATTAGAAATACTCTTATATTACCTCTTAGATTAATTGTGCGTTGTAGTCCAAGGTTTCATCAAAAATCAAATAGCCGTTACTAAATAACAATTAATTAGCAGAATAATCTACGATATGAGATTATTAATAATCATAATTCTGATCTTTTCATATTGCCAATATGCTAACTCACAAGAAGGCATATTGCTTGTCCAAGATGGGAATTCTGACTTTCGTATTGTGCCAAGTGCCAATGCGTCACCGATAGAGATATTTGCAGGGCAAGAGTTACAAGGTTATATAACTCAATCCTCTGGCGGATTTTTGCCAATGTCTGACCCAAATGAACCACCATTAGGAAGACGAATATATCTTGGCAGAAAAGCAGTTGAGAGATTAGGCTTAACCTTAGATGAAGCAAAACTCGGTTCTGACGGATTTATCATTAAGACAATCGGAGATCGTATCGCTATTGCAGGCTGGACACCAACAGGGACATTATACGGCGTATATGCTTTTCTTGAAGGGATCGGTTGTAGGTGGCTTGCCCCCGGTGTAAATGGAGAAGTTATACCGATAAAACCTAACATAATAATACCTCCACTAAACATCTTACAGACCCCAAAGATAAAATACAGAGGATTCAAAAGTTCATTTACAAATACATTCACAAATATAGAATGGATAGATTGGATGGCTAAAAATAGGCTTAACCTTATAATTGTAGAATCAGATATGTTCAACGATCTTAAAACGATCGCCAGTGGAGAGATGGAAAGGCGAGGAATAAAAGCAGGAGTTAGTTTTGTGGTCACTAATTCAGAAGAGTCAAAGAAGAAAATAACGGATTTCATTAAGGTAAATCCCCAAGTTGAGATAATTGAACTTTATCCAGAAGATAATAAGAAGAGTATTGATCCGATCGCATCTATCGCTGATAATATCGCATTAAATTATCCAGAAAAAAAGGTATTTTTAAGGGTTGACTATAACTCTGTTCCAAGTCTAAAAAATGCCTTTAATTATGAGTTTTCATTTACGCCAATAGAAAGATGTTATCGTCATTCAATTGGCGATAGAACTTGTGAGATCAATACAAGACAGAGATTATCTCTACAAAAATTGATTAAGACAGGAAGACTAATAGGTTTATATGAACATTATATGGGGTCTTACGATCAGAATTCAATAACTTTTCCAATACTTCAAACTATCTTTTCTGATTTAAGGTATGTAAGTGCCTTTGATAATATCAAGTTTTACGTAACACAATGTGAACTCAATAATTGGGGGACTTACGGGCTTAATTATTATGTCTTCTCTAGAATGTCTTGGAATCCCAAATACGAACTTGGATGGATAATAGACGATTATTGCGATAAGTTTTTTGGACAATCATCAAATCAAATAAAAAAGTATTATTCGTTGTTGGAAGACGCTATGGCAAAGATTGATCATATACCCTACATAGACCCGCCAGAACTGATAGTTAAACTTTTAGATGAAACTACATTAACGAAACTTCAAAATTGTCTTGACAATGCAAAGGCACAGACCAAAGATGTCGTAACTTACGAACGGATCAGAAAAGTTCAATTATCTTTGGATTATACAGTTTTACTTTGGAATACGCTTAGTAATTATCTTAGCGGTATTGAGCATCAAGAAATGGGCAATAAAAAAATGGCGAAAATTTATATCAAAAAATCAATAGAAAATGGCGAAAACTTGATAAAATTCCTATACAAAAATGTTGATGAAGGTGTTTTTATTGTCACGCAAAGCTTTATTTTTGATTATATAGATGTAATAGTAAATGATGCACGTAATCGCTTGGATACATTGTAAAAGACATAAAATGCAATCTACAAGGTATAAAAGTTTATTCTTGCTATTATGTATCCTATATTTCCCATTATTTGCCTATTCAGATAATATCCTATCAATAGCAGATGATCTTTCTAGCCGAAAACTTTATGATGATGCAATAACAGAATACAAGAGGTTTATATTTTTCAACCCGGATAGCCCGCAAACAGCAGAAGCGTATTATAAAATAGGATTATGCTATCGTTCAGAGGGGAAAATACATAATGCTATTGAGGCGTTGGATAATTCAATATCTCTGTATAAAGATTCTGAGTTAGCTAATAGAAGCAGACTAACTTTGGCGACGACACTAATCGCCAGTCAGAACTATAATTTGGCTAAACTTGAATTGACAAAGATAATCAACTCAACAAATGATGAATCATTATTGAAAAAAGCGTTATATTTTTATGGTATAGAGGCAATATATACTCGGGATTGGGGATCAGCAAGGGATTATTTTAGCAAATTTTATCAAAAAAATGATAATATAGATAAAATAAACTCTATTATTAAGACGACTGAGAGATCATATAAATCACCAACCAAAGCCAAAGCAATGTCAGCGATCATTCCCGGTGCTGGACAGATATATTCTGGTAACTGGAAAGATGGGATAAACGCTTTTATTCTTAATGGTGCAATTATCGGTGGAATTGCTTATAACGTTTATAAGAAGGATTATGACAATGCGTTAATAATTGCATATTTATTGTTATTAAGATATTATAGAGGCAATATTTATCACGCTGGGAAGGACGCAGAAAGATATAATCAAAGATTAGATGATCAGACTGCTGATAGTTTGATAAAGATTGTATCAATAGATGAACCTTAAAAACTTAACCAACTTTCACTTGACACAAACTTGCTTTTGACTTATAATTCTCGTAAGATCACAAGACTATCTGACCATTGAAAAATTTTTGTATATAGGCAGTTTTTATGTGTTTTTAGATTTCATTTTGGATTAAAGAAGGGGAAAAGAAAGGACTAATTAGTGGAGCAAGTAAGCGAACTAAAACGACAAAGATTATTGAAACTTGATGAACTAAGAAAGGCAGGAATTGATCCATATCCATATAAGTATGAAGTAAAAGATTATATATCCGAGATAATTAAAAAATTTTCTGACACAAATGAATTTAATGAGGGACAATATCCAGTTAAAATAGCTGGACGTATTATGTCCATTAGAGAACATGGAAAAACTGCGTTTCTAAATGTTCAAGATTCTACTGGGACAATACAAATCTATATACGTAAAGACAGGATCGGTGAACAGGTATTTGATGAGATTTACAAAAGATTAGACATAGGCGATATAATAGGCATAGAAGGTTGGATATTTAAAACAAGGACAGGCGAATTGACAGTTTTTGTTGAAAAATTGACATTGCTGACTAAATCGCTCCATCCTCTTCCAGAAAAGTGGCATGGGTTAAAGGACAAAGAGGTCAGGTATCGCCAACGTTACGCTGATCTTATAGTTAATCCAGAGGTAAAGCAAGTTTTTATTACCAGAACAAAAATAATACAATCAATCAGAAATTTTCTTAACGAAAGAGGATTTATAGAGGTTGAAACTCCTGTCCTTCAACCAATTTATGGAGGGGCATCTGCAAGACCTTTTATCACTCATCATAACGCATTAGATATTGATCTTTACCTTCGTATCGCTGATGAACTTTATTTGAAAAGGCTTGTTGTCGGTGGAATTGACAGAGTATATGAAATATCCAAAGATTTTCGTAATGAGGGAATGGATAGAGATCACAATCCCGAATTTACGATGCTTGAGTTATATCAAGCTTATGCCGATTATAATGATATGATGGTTATCGCTGAAAATATGATCTCATCTATTGCACAAGAACTATATGGGACTACCGTCATTAAATATCAAAACGATGAGATCGATCTTACTCCTCCATGGCGAAGGATGCCAATGCTTGATGCAATAAGTGCAGAAATTGGCATAAATGTAAAAGATGCAACTACTGAAAGATTGATAGAGATAGCATCAGAAAGAGACCCTGAAATACCAAAAACAATGCTCAGAGGTAAAGTAATTAACTTCTTATTTGAAGAATTCGTTGAGCCAAAATTAATACAGCCGACATTCATAACCGATCATCCTATAGAAGTTTCACCTTTGGCAAAGAAAAAGAGAGATGACAACTCTTTAGCAGAAAGATTTGAGATATTCATTGGTCGTTTGGAGTTGGGAAATGCGTTTAGTGAGTTAAACGATCCGATAGATCAAAGAGAACGGCTATTAGATCAAGCCAGACAAAGAGAGGCTGGCGATGAAGAAGCTCAAGTTATGGACGAAGATTATATAAGGGCGCTTGAATATGGAATGCCTCCAACGGGTGGATTGGGCATCGGAATTGATAGATTAGTTATGTTGCTTACAGATATGTCATCTTTAAGAGATGTTATATTTTTTCCACAAATGCGTCCAGAATCAGATTAACCTTTAACTTTTAACCTTTAACCTTTAACCAAATATGCGATATGAAATTTTCATTGGGCTTCGCTATCTGAAAGCGAGAAGCAAGCAGTTTTTTATCTCGTTCATCTCAATTATATCTGTTCTTGGTGTTGCAATAGGAGTAGCAACAGTCATAATTGCCTTGTCTGTTATGGGCGGTTTTGAGAGTATGATCAGAGATAAGATGCTTAAATCGGAAGGACATATAATCATATTTGGTGACGGAGACAGGGCTTTTGGCGATTACCAATATATAATGAAAAAGATAGAATCGGTTGATGGAGTATTGGCGGCTGCCCCTGCACTTGTTCGTCAAGCATATCTCCAAGATGCAAAAGGCGATAATCAGATGGGAGTCTTAATTAAAGGCATAAATCCACAGCTTGAGCCGAAAGTAACGGGCATTGGCGAATACGTCCACGGCAAATTAGATTTTGATTCACCTTTGATAAAAATCGCACAAAGCATGACCAATGACACTATTTTTGGTGGGATTATATTGGGAAAGGGTGTTGCTAGAAGGCTTGAGGTATCAGAAGGGGACATTATAAGGCTTATCTCACGACTTGTGGAAACACCGGGCGGGCTTATGCCTGTGATCAGAACGCTTGTTGTTGTCGGAATATATGACTCTGGCATGTATACTTATGATAGCACTCTCGCATTTCTATCTTTATATGACGCACAAGAACTCTATGAAACAGGAGATGGTGTAGATAGAATTGAGGTAAAGATTAATAATATCTATCGTGCAGATAGGATAAGACGAGATATTCAAATGGAAATAGGTCTTAACTATTTTACAATGACATGGATGGAAGCACATAAAGACCTATTTTCTGCGATAAACTTAGAGAAAATCGTTACTTTTATCATTGAAGCACTGATAATACTTGTCGCTGCCTTTAACATCACAAGCACGCTGATAATGTTAGTTATGGACAAAACAAAAGAGATCGGCATATTGAAATCTATGGGAGCAACAAAAAGAAGCGTATGGTCAATATTTGTCTTTGAAGGCACTTTCATCGGTGTCATAGGGTCTGTTTTAGGGACATTGCTTGGTATTTTTTTATGTTGGTCGCTTGAAACTTGGCTTCCAATAAGAATTCCCGGCACCGTTTATCAGGTTGACAGATTGCCCGCTGAGATAAATTGGCATTTTGTTATGTTTGTGAACTTCGCTTCATTGCTGATCTGTTGGTTGGCAACACTTTATCCTGCATGGCGAGCTTCTATACTAAGACCTGTTGAAGCACTGAGATATGAATGATTTTAGACAACTCCTTTTTATGTTATAATTAATATATCACTTTTCTAAGATTGGTATAAATGGTTCAGAGGGAAAATAATTTGGCTAATGAAGATAATGTCTGTTTAAAAGCGGTTGAATTACGTAAATCATATATTAGTGGCAAAGAGGAGTTGCAAGTATTAAAAGGCATAGATTTAACGGTTGAGGTCGGAGAATTTATCACCATCGTTGGAGCTTCAGGAGTTGGCAAAACAACACTTCTAAATTTACTTGGCACTCTTGACCGACCAACCAGTGGGACAGTGTTCTATAAAGATCAAGACGTATTCAAACTCAACGATAGGGATTTGGCAAGGTTTCGTAATAGAGAAATAGGATTTATTTTTCAGTTTCATCATCTTTTACCAGAATTTACCGCAATTGAAAATGTTATGATGCCAACTTTGATAGCTGGTATGAATAAAGAACAGTCTTTCAAAATAGCAAAAGGATTGCTTCAAATAGTAGGGTTAGATGGCAGAGAACATCATAAACCTGCTGAGCTTTCTGGTGGTGAACAGCAAAGAGTAGCTGTTGCAAGGGCTTTAGCTAATAATCCAAAAGTTATATTAGCAGACGAACCTACTGGAAATCTTGATAGAAAATCGGGAGAGGCAATACACGATATGATTTTTAGACTAAACCGAGAGATGAAACAGACGTTTATAATTGTAACTCATAACGAAAATCTGGCTCAAAGATCAGACAGGGTCATTGGACTAATTGATGGAAAGGCAGAGATTTTGAAAGGAGATTAGGAAGACCGCAACAAGCTGGTTTTCTACGGAGAAAGAAATGGGATTAGTTATTTATTTAAATGGAGAATATGTGCAAAAGGAAGAAGCAAAGGTATCAGTGTTTGATCACGGATTGCTTTATGGTGACGGCGTTTTTGAGGGGATCAGGTCTTATAATGGTAGAGTTTTCAGATTAGATGAACATCTACAAAGATTATATGATTCCGCAAAGGTTATTCGTCTGACGATACCATTAAGCCCTGAGGAAATGAAAGAGAAAATATTGGAAACTCTTAGGCGAAATGGACTTCGCGACGCATACATTAGAGTTGTAGTCACCAGAGGTCCGGGCGATCTTGGATTAGACCCAGACAAATGCTGTAAGGAAGGATTTGTATTTATAATCACAGACAAAATTGTTTTATATGATGACGAATATTATAAAAATGGTCTATCTGTTATAACAGTGCCAACAAGAAGAAATGTGCCAGAGGCTTTGAACCCAAGAATAAAGTCATTGAACTATCTCAATAATATTATGGCAAAAATTGAAGCAAAAAATAGCAATGTTATAGAAGCCATAATGCTTAATTCAGATGGTTATGTTGTGGAATGCACTGGCGATAATATATTTATCGTCAAAAATGGTGCTTTATATACTCCGCCAACTTATATTGGTGCATTAGAAGGTATCACCAGAGATGCAGTAATGGAATTGGCACGAAAGATGGGCATAAAAGTTGAGGAACGTATCTTTAATCGCTATGAGGTCTTTGTCGCTGACGAATGCTTTTTAACAGGGACAGCAGCCGAAATTATACCAGTTGTGAAAGTTGATGGCAGAATTATCGGAGATGGACGACCAGGGAACATTACAAAAAAACTTACAGAGGAATTCCGTAAACTCACTCAAACAACCGGAACACCGATATATGAGTGATCAGTGAACAGTGATCAGTAATCAGTGATCAGTGAGCGTGAATTTCCAAACTATTGCAATATGCTATGCGATATTTGTTCTGAAAATCAGGCGTCTTATGTGATCAGCACTATTGTTGATTCAAAGTTGATAGAGCTTTATGCTTGTGAAAATTGCGCAACGAATAGGAAAAATTCTTTTATTCAGCAGGAATTAAGGAAAGATTATCAGGAGTTAATATGTCCCTATTGCCTTTTTGAGCT
>Ga0078972_1017350_pt1 | contig 10357 bp, 7 predicted proteins | sample YelNatPaOPGAMG01_FD_67568 | JGI IMG/M metagenome (GOLD analysis project Ga0078972, IMG submission 67568) | Hot spring thermophilic microbial communities from Obsidian Pool, Yellowstone National Park, USA - OP-RAMG-01 (SPADES assembly) (version 2) | ecosystem: Environmental > Aquatic > Thermal...
CAGGTGTTGAGGAGCTCCACACCGACGGCGGCTTTGCTGGGCCAACGGTCGATCCCGTCCTGGAGCAGCGCCAGGTGGAGCAAATCCCCAGCGGCATTCGCGGCCGCGAGCCTAAGACGGGCAAATTGAGCTTGGCCGATTTCGAACTCGAACCAGCGGAGAGCGGCCTCCCCGAAAAGATCACCTGCCCCCAGGGACAGACCGTGTCCGTGACAACCAGCAACCACAAGAAAGGCTTGCAGAGCGGGCGGCCATTGAAGGCGCCGTCCGGAAAATTAAGCATCCCTACCTAGAGGGCAAATTACCGGTGCACGGGTTGTTCCGCGTAACGGCTTTGATGATTTCCTCAGCGGCGATGACCAATGTACGCCGGATTTACCATTATCTGGAAAGAAAAAGGATAGCAATAAGGGGGATTGAAAGCCGGATAGAAACCAGGGAACGGGATCAACCGACTCTTCTTTTTGGTCGTTCGCAAGCTGGCTGCAAGAACGGTTTTCTTCTTTTGTGGCACTTCGAAAACTATGTTTCGATTGTTAAAGTACAGTTATTACAGTGCGATCTTTAATGGATTACTAAAAATGTACTATTTTGTCCATCCAACGCTTTGCGCACTTTTGTTTGCATCCCGTCTTCTGAACAAACTCCTCGTGCCCCATCCATGAACAAATGTCATAGAAAGAAAAGGATGATCAGCCATTGAATCTTCCTCGTAAAAACGCAATAATAAAAAACAGCAATTCCCCAGCTTTTCATCTCCATTTACCGGTATCCGAACGTTTCTTATTCCCACAGGTATAAAGGCCTTCCACAAGTTTTTATAGTATAGCCAATTCAGCAAGTCAATTAGGAAAGGAGAGGGAATAATGAAGGTACGCAAGATATGGTTTGTGCTCTTCACGGCGATTATCGTGTTGAGCATGGTGGCTTCCTGCACCCCTGCAGCAGCCCCGGCTACAAAGCAGGCAGTGGCCAAGAACTATGAGATTCCGGTGGTTGTCAAGATCACTGGTATTCCGTGGTTCAACGTTGTAGAGACGGGCGTCAAGAAGGCTGCCACCGATTTGAACGTGAACGCCTACCAAACAGGCCCCGCTCAGGCCGACCCCGCCCAGCAGGTAAAGGTTGTTGAGGACTTGGTCGCCAAGGGCGTCGGCGCGATCGCCGTCGTCCCGAACGACGCCAAGTCCCTCGAGCCGGTGTTTGCCAAAGCAAAAGAAAAGGGCATCCCGATCATTACCCATGAGTCCCCCGACCAGGTCGGCAACAATTACGACTTCGAGTTGATCGACAATACCAAGTTCGGTCAGATGGCTTGGGACATGCTGGTCAAGGCCATGGGCGACTCGGGCGATTACGCCATCTTCGTTGGCAGCTTGACCGTCCCACTGCACAATCTATGGGCCGATGTCGGTCTTGAATACGCCAAGACGAAATACCCCAACCTGCACCTGGTAACCGACCGCATCCCCTGCGGCGAGGACCAGGAATTGGCTCGCCAGAAGACCCTCGAACTGCTCACCGCTTACCCGAACTTGAAGGGTATCATCGGCTTTGGCAGCCTCGGCCCCATTGGCGCCGCCCAGGCCTTGCAGGAAAAGGGCCTTGGCGACAAAGTCGCCGTGGTCGGCACGGTTATCCCCTCGCAGGCTGCCCCCTACCTGAAAGACGGAACGCTGGATGAGGGCATCCTTTGGAACCCGGCCGATGCCGGTTACGGCATGGTCTGGTTAGCGAAAGCCATGATCGATGGCACCCCAATCACGGACGGCATGGAAATCCCCGGCATTGGCAAAGTGTCCGTTCAAGGTAATATTGTCAAGGCGGATCGCATCCTCGACATTACCAAAGATAACGCGGATAGCCTGGGCTTCTAACCAACCCTAAGGCATATGAAGGGAGGCCTCTTCGATCCCCTCGGAGAGGCCCCCGCATTTTAGAAGAACGCCCGGAAAAGCAGATCCACGGGCTCCCTGCTTCCGAGTCCCGTTCAGGACTCTTGGCGTATGGTTGAAACATTCCTTTCTCTAAAAAATATCAGCAAACATTACGTCGGCGTCACTGCGCTCGACCATGTGGATTTCTCCATCGAAAAGGGTGAGATCCACTGCCTGGTCGGCGAGAACGGCTCAGGTAAGTCCACCCTGGTCAAGATCATCTCGGGCAACGTCACGCCGGACGACGGCGCGCAAATCGAAGTCGAGGGGCAACCGTTGGCCTCCGTGCACGCCATCGACGCCATCCATCACGGCATTGAGGTAATTTACCAGGACCTGTCACTGTTTCCCAACCTAACTGTCGCTGAGAACATCGCCATCAACCATTATATCGCCCAGAACCGGCACATGATCAACTGGAAGGAGCTGCGCGCCATCGCCGAGGCGGCCACCGCCCGCATCGATGTGATCCTGCCGATGGACGAGCTGGTCGCCGAAATCTCCATCGCTGACCAGCAACTTGTCGCCATCTGTCGCGCGCTCACTCGCGACGTCAAGTTGCTGATCATGGACGAGCCAACCGCTTCGCTCACTCGCAAAGAGGTCAACAAGTTGCTTGAAGTGGTTGACGAGATGCGCTCCCGCGGCATTGCTACCCTGTTCGTCAGCCATAAGTTAGATGAGGTGCTCCAGGTGGCCGACCGTGTCACCGTCCTGCGCGACGCACATGTAGTAGGCACCTTCTCCGGCAAAGAGCTGAACGATGAGAAGCTCACCATGCTGATGACCGGCAAGAAGGTGGAATACCAGCCGTATACTCAACTGCACCATGGCGAAAAGGCCATCCTGGAAGTCAGCCGCCTCTCCAAGGAAGGTAACTACCGCGACATTAACTTCAAGCTGTACCCTGGCGAGATCCTGGGTATCACTGGCCTGCTCGGCTCGGGGCGCACCGAGCTAGCCCTGTCGCTGTTTGGCGTAACTCAGCCCGATAGCGGTGAGATCTGCTTTGCGGGCAAGCCAGTCAGGATACGCTCCATCCAGGACGCCGTGCGCCTTGGTATCGCTTATGTGCCCGAGAATCGTCTGATTCAGGGCTTGGTTATGAACCAATCGGTCGGCAAGAACGTGACTGTCACCATCCTCGACGGGCTTCTCAACCATTTCCGCTTATTGGACCCTCGCAAGGTAGCAGCCAGCATCGACCAGTGGGTCAGGCGTCTGTCCATCAAAGTCCCTTCGGTCGATTCCCCGGTGCAGACCCTCTCGGGCGGCAACCAGCAGCGCGTTGTCTTGGCTAAATGGATCGCCACCAATCCTAAGGTGCTCATCCTTGACGGCCCTACCAAGGGCATCGATGTGGCAGCTAAGTATGCTATCCACGAGATCATTCGCAACCTGGCACAGCAAGGCATCGCCATCATCTTGATCTCCGAAGAGGTGCCGGAAGTCTTTCATAACTGCAATCGCGTGATCGTCATGCACAAGGGCCATTTCGTGGCAGAATTTGAAACCGCCCAATCCACGCTGGACGCGATTCAAGATTGCGTGAATCAAGGTCTCTAAGGGGTTACAGGTATGAAGAAACTGCTGGCACGGCACGAAACCTACGTCTTTCTGGCGTTACTGGTTTTTTCGATCGTTATTACCGTCATCAATCCAAACTTCTTGAGCCCCGACAACCTGCTGGACCTGGCTAAGAGCTATTCACTGATGGGCACCTTCGCCGTCGGTGTACTATTCGTGCTCATCTCGGGCGGCATCGATATCTCCTTTACCGCCATAGCCACCATCACCGGCTACGTCTCGGCGGTCTTGCTGCTCAACTACGGCGAGCAAATGAACATCTTGGAGATCTTCCTGATCGCCGCCGTCATCGGCGTCGCGCTTGGCTCAATCAACGCGGCCATTATTTATTACCTGAAGATTCCCCCCATCATCACAACCATCGCCACCATGAACATCTATTACGGCATCCTTACGGTGGTCTCCTCCGGCAGATGGCTGTACGGCTTCCCAGATTGGTTTCGCCGCTTCGGCGACTCACGCATCTTTACCTTGCATAATCCCGACGGGACGCCCTACGGCCTGTCGACGGTTACCGTGATATGGATCGCTGCTATGATCGTTGGATGGATCATCCTGCGTTTCACCCTGCTGGGTCGCAGTATCTATGCCATGGGTGGCAGTATGCTCTCAGCAGAGCGGGCCGGTTTCAACCTGCCGTTCCTGCACTTCTTCGTCTACTGCTTTATGGGCCTCATGGCTGCCATCGCCAGCGTCATCCAGATCTTGCTGGTGCAAACAATGGCCCCCAACTCCATGGTTGGTAAAGAGTTGGATGTGATCGCCGCCGTGGTATTGGGTGGGGCTAACCTAACCGGTGGCGTTGGCACCATGCTCGGTACGCTATTAGGCGTGGCCCTGGTCGCCATCATGAGCAACGGCCTGACCCTCGTGCACGTGCCATCATTCTGGTACAAAGTCGTCATCGGCCTGGTGATCCTGGTCAGCGTGGGGGTGAGCGCCTGGCGCAGCCGTCGCAAAGCGCGTAAGGCGGTGATCCTCGATCCTGACGTGCCCGAACCATTGGAGGCCGACTATGCAGCGTAAAGTTTCTGAACTGACCGTTTTATTTTTCGTGCTGATCGCTGTCTTGCTGCTTATGTGGGCGCTTAATGGCAGCGGTTTCATGAGCTTCGGTTACTTCCAGTCGATGGCCTTCCAGCTCCCCGAGCTGGGCATCCTCTCGCTGGCCATGATGATCACCATGCTTACCGCAGGCATCAACCTTTCCATCATCGCTTCCGCCAACCTGGCTGGCATCATCATCGCCATGATCCTGGGCCGGTTACTCCCTTCCGATTCCACCGGCATCGGCTCGTCTCTGATCGTGCTCGCTACCATCATGGTGGGAGTCGGCGTCGCAGCACTTATTGGGCTGCTGAACGGCTGGCTGATCGCTTATCTGGAAATTTCCCCCATCCTGGCGACGCTCGGCACGATGATCGCGATCAGCGGGATGTCCATCGTGCTGACCAAGGGCTACGTCCTCTCGGGCTTCCCGCAGACTCTGCTGTTCTTCGGCAACGGCGTTATCCTGGGCATACCCGTGCCCATGTTGGTGTTTATCGTTTGCGCGTTGATCATGTCGCTGGTGCTACGGCGCACACCGCTGGGCATGCGCATCTACCTGCTCGGCTCCAACCCTGTCGCCTGCTTCTACTCTGGCGTAAATAACCGCGCCGTCTTGCTGTACACCTACCTGATTTCCGGCATCCTCGCCGGGCTGGCGGCTGTGATAATGATCGCCCGCTTCAATTCCGCCAAAGCCGACTACGGCGAGTCGTACCTGCTGCTGACTATACTAGCATCCGTGCTGGGCGGAGTCAGCGCGAGTGGCGGATTTGGGCGTGTCTCGGGCGTAGTGATCGCTCTGGTGATCCTCCAGCTCATCTCCAGCGGTCTCAACATGATGGGCGTCAACAACTTCCTCACCATCGCTTTGTGGGGAATTATACTGATCCTCGTCATGGTGATTAAATTCGTAATCGACAAACGGCAAGAAAGAAGGGCGGCGGCCTGACATGTCATGAACGACAAACAGCGCCTGATGATCAAAGCGGCCAAGCTGTATTACGATAAAGGCCTCACACAAGAGGCAATCTCGCAAAAACTGCGCCTGTCTCGTCCGCGCGTTTCTCGCCTGTTGCAAGAAGCGCTCGACTCGGGCATCGTGCGGGTCACCATTTCCCCCGTGGTGGGCAGTTTCGCTGAAGTGGAAGCCCAGCTTGAAGAGCGTTTCGGCTTATGCGAAGCGGTGGTGGTGGAAGTCAGCGACCCGGATTCGCGCCCGGCAATCGCGCGCGAGTTAGGCCCCGTTGCTGCCGACGTGTTCACCCGCCTGGTACAAGACGGCGATGTGATCGGTCTCTCGTGGGGTACCTGCCTGGCCTCCATGGTGGAGCATTTGCAGCCGCAGAAGAAGAATGGCGCCGTGGTGGTGCAGATGACTGGCGGCCTGGGTGCGCCCGACACCGACTCTCACGCCACCGATATCGCCAGCCGCACCGCCATGGCCCTTGGAGCCACCTTGCGCCTGTTGCCTGCCCCCGGCATTGTCCGTTCGGTCGATACCGCCCGGTTGCTGCGCTCGGAGCGCTACATTGCCCAGGCGCTTGAGACCGCCCAGAAGACCAACATCGCTTTCCTGGGCGTCGGCTCTACTTCGCCCAACTCCCCGCCCATCCACGACGGTATCATCACCCTTGACGAGGCCGCCGAGTTGAGCCGCATGGGCGCGGTGGGCGAGCTGAATCTTCGCTTCTACAACATCGACGGCGAACTGGTGAAATCCGACTTGGACGAGCGCGTCATCGGTGTGCAGCTCGACACCATCCGCTCGATCGATCATGTCGTCGCCGTGGCGGGCGGCCGCGAGAAATTCCATGCCATCCTCGGCGCCTTGCGCGGCGGATTGATCGATACATTGATTACTGACACGGCAACGGCTGTGAGATTGTTAGAAGAGGAATCTTAAAAAATAATTATATTCTGTTGCCCCGGGACAACAAAGTATGTGCAAGGTATCAATCTCAAAAATAAGGAACCTATCATGCTATTACAAGAAGAACGCGAAGTCATCGTTAGTTTTGGACGCAAGCTGATCAACGCCGGGTTGACCACTGGTTCAGGCGGCAACCTGAGCATTTACAACCGAAAAGAATGCCTGGTGGCCATTAAGCCCACCGGCGTCGACTACTTTGTCATGCGCCCCGAGGACGTGGTGGTGGTCACCCCCGATGGCCGCATCGTGGACGGTGAAATGGACCCCTCCAGCGAGTTGCGTATGCACTTGGCTCTGCTCAACTACCGCCCCGACATCACTGCTGTGCTACATACCCACCAGGTCTACGCCACCACCATCGCATGCCTGAACTGGGAACTGCCCGCCGTGCATTACCTGATCGGCTTCTCCGGTAACAAGGTTCCCCTGGCTCCTTACGCAACCTTCGGCACCCAGGAGCTTTCCGATAACATTGTGCGCAGCATCGGTAGTTACAACGCCTGCCTGATGGCAAATCACGGCCTCGTCACCGTTGGGGCCACCATGGAGGACGCCTTCGCCACTGCTGAAGAGCTGGAGCTGGTCTCGCGCATCTACTACCAGACTCGCTGCATCGGCACTCCCACAATCCTCCCGGATGCGGAGATGGAAGTCATCATGGAGCGCTTCAAGACTTATGGGCAAAGGAAGTGCCGGTAATGACGCGCTTTACCCAAGACCCAAATTTACCCCCTGCCCTTTCTTAGAGAGAGATGGACTTCCGCAGAATCAAGGAGGTCCCGCATGAACACCTTATTAGGTATTGACCTGGGCACCACCGGGCTGAAAGTCGCCCTCTTCGAGCCGTCGGGCAAGCTGATCGGCTCCGAGTATTGCGAGTACCGCATCCAGGTGCCCCAGCCCGGTTGGGCCGAGCAAGACCCCACCGAATGGTGGAACGGCTTCGTATATGCCTGCCGCGTCCTCAAGACCCGTCTTCCCCAGGCTTTCGACGCCCTCGCCGGCATCGGTCTGTGCGGGCAGATGCACACCCAGGTCTACCTCGATAAAGACGATAAGGTTCTGCGCCCCGCCATCACCTGGATGGACCAGCGCTCCAGTGATATCGTCGCTCGCATCAACGCCGACCCCTCCGCAGCGGCTCTGATCGATCGCGAGACTGGCAACTTCGCATCCACCACCTACACCGCTCCACAGATCCGCTGGGTGCAGGAGAACCAGCCCGATGTATGGCGGCGGGTGGAAAGCATCCTGCTCGCCAAAGATTACCTCAAGTACCTGTTGACTGGTCGGAAGGTCACCGATTACGCTGAGGCCAGTGGCACGCTGCTGTTCGATGTGGCCCGCGAGCGCTGGTCGCAAGACGCCTTTGACTTCTTCGGCATCCCCCGCATCCTGTTTCCCGACGCGCATCCTTCAGATATCGTCATAGGATACATAACGCCCGAGGCCGCCGCGCAGACAGGTCTCAAAGTTGGTACGCCTGTGGTCAACGGTTCGTCCGACAATTCAGCCTCGGCCCTGGGCGCAGGCATGGTCGCCCCCGGTCAGGTTACCCTGATTATCGGCACCGCCGGGGTGATCACTGTTTGCTCCGACCATCCCCTGGTGGACGTGCGGCACCGCACCCTCTCTTGGCACTACTGCCTGCCCAGGCGCTGGGTCACTCTGGGCATCATGCAGACCGCTGGGGAAGCACTGCACTGGTTTAAGAACGTTTTCGATAACGGCGTTGCCGCCTCGGGCGACATATTCGACCAGTACAACCGCGCCATCGAGACCGTCCCTGACGGTAGCGGCGGCCTGATCTTCCTGCCCTACCTCAACGGCGAGCGCACTCCATACTGGGATCCATATGCACGTGGCGTCTACTTTGGCATCAACCTCGCTACTGAGAAGGCTCACATGATCAAGGCCATCATAGAGGGCGTCTCCTTCGGCCTGCGTCACAACATCGAGACGGTCGAGTCGCTGGGCATCCAGATCAACGAGGTGCGCGCGGTCGGCGGCGGGTTGAAGAGCCGCGTGTGGATGGATACACTCGGCAAAGTCCTGCGCAAGCAGATCCACACCGTCAGTGTCAGCGACACTGCCAACCTGGGCAACATTCTGCTGGCAGGTAAGGCCCTCGGCCTGTACGATTCCTACGAAACTGCCGTTGCTTCCGTCATCGCTACCGACCGCAGCGTTTACTTCCCCGATGGCGTATCCGTATACGAGAAACAGTATGCCCTCTTCCTCGAACTGTACGACCGCCTTAAAGATACCTTCCAACAGGCCGCCCAATAGCCGTTATTCGCTTCTTCTTTCCGGACAAGGGGGAAATACACTTCGGCAGTGTGCCTCATCTGCTTTTTCACTCCCCATCACTCCGTACGCAATTCTATGCAGTAAACTATTGCATCTAATAATTTTTTTCACAGCGATTAGATTCGCCACATATGTCTTCGAAAACTGATGGCATCTACTCAGTATAAACACGGGTTGAGGTTTTTTCTTTTATTTAGAAGTCATTTTAAAATTCGGTTGACCGACCATAAGATCGAGGCGATCAAACAAAAAGCTTTGTAAATATGCAACGAACGCTCCCAACGCACGACCAACCTCCGGCAATTGTCCATCCAGGCAAATGCCAGCTCGACTTTCCAGCGAGATTGGTACAATTTCTCCTGCCTTGATTGGACGACTGCGTTTGGGTTGGTTGCGCTTGCAGCGCTCAAAGGTTGGAATAGCCGCTTGAATACCTCTCTTAAGTAGTTCAATTCGAAAAGTGAGACTAGCGTAAGCCTTGTCAGCGGCCAAAAACTTGGGTCGAGTGCGAGGCCGAACGTATTTCTATGGCACTCGGATCGTCTTCAGCGTCTGGTCGGCCAACGTGATTTCATGCGGTTGAGCGCTGTCCAAGTGCAATCGATAAGGCAAACAGTGACCCTCGACCACCAACATCACCTTGCTCCCTTTGCCAACTTTGGTCTTGCCTATTCCGGAGCCCCCTTTTTGCGGGAACAAAGCTCCTGTCCAGAAAGGCTTGCGACCATTCCAGCTTCCCTTGGGCATCTAGCTTGCTCAGAATAGCTCGCCAGATGAGTTCCCAGTTGCCGCCTTCAGGCCATTGGCTCAGTCGACGCCAGCACGTGATCGATGAGCCATATTCTGCCCGCATGTCCTGCCAAGCATAGCCGGTTTTGAGAATGTCCAGAATGCTGTTGAGCGTCCGCCGATCTTCCGCACGTGGACGGCCTGAACCCGGGCTGTGTTTGGAAATCGGCGGTTCGATGACGGCCCATTGTTCGTCTGTTAGATCATGTCCGCTTCCCATGCCATGAGTTTTGCATAGGTTTGGTCAAATTTTGAAATAGCTTCTAGTTTACTGTATAAAACAGAGAGCCCGTCTTCCGATAGGCTCTATACTACAACATTTGGTGGTTATGGCGTATATTCCCGCCACATTTAGGTGACTCAACAAGAACTCGAGCCCTTAACCCGCTGATTAAGAGACTCAAAAAGACGATTCGATACGATATATATGGGTGTTCCGAGTCTATAACCACCACCTATAGCGGTAGTTTTAATCTTCTGGGTGCATTTTGAGCACTGTTTTTTCGACCGTTGCACACGCGGTGCACACGAAATCAGGCTTATATCCAGGGTGGCGGTCAGATGAGAGCCGGTCTACAAGTGGGGCAAATTATGATCTTTTCACAGCCTGCGCTGCCTTTGAAAGGTCAGATATATGATTGCACTGCAAAAACGACCTGACAAAAACGGTCAAAGTTTAATATAATGGGACGAACGTCCCATACCATATTCGAAAAGCCGAAACATGTATCGAGCCAATTCGCGCCACCTGCAA
>Ga0078972_1017352_pt1 | contig 10353 bp, 7 predicted proteins | sample YelNatPaOPGAMG01_FD_67568 | JGI IMG/M metagenome (GOLD analysis project Ga0078972, IMG submission 67568) | Hot spring thermophilic microbial communities from Obsidian Pool, Yellowstone National Park, USA - OP-RAMG-01 (SPADES assembly) (version 2) | ecosystem: Environmental > Aquatic > Thermal...
GGTGCGCAACCCCATCGCGCAGCAAATCATCCCCGGCTTCGAGCCCGACCCCAACGCCAAGGCGCAACCCATCGTCATCGGCCGCACCGTGCTGCACGGCGGCGAGCGCCGCAGCGGCGCACCTGCACCCAGCAGCAACCGCCCCCGCCGCAGCGCAGCCCCTGGCCATGCCGGCACGCGCGGCGATGGCCGCCAGCCCGCAACGGCGCAAGGCCGCGGCGCCTTCGCCGCCAGCGCCAAGCCGCAAACCCAGCGCCAGCCAGGCCGCACCATGGCCAAGCCAGCGACCGCCGGCGGCAAATCCACCCCGCCTCCCGAACGCCGCGCCGACGCCTGGCAAGGCACCGCCTGGGCCGAACTCGACCTGCCGCCACACTTGCGTGGTGCCCAAGGCCGCAACGGCCAGCGGCGCGCGGGCAACGGCGGTCAAAGGGGGCGGTGAGCAGCCACCGCCTGCTACGCGGATCGCACCCGTACGGTCAGTTTGTCGGGACTGCGCGGGCGGCGAGCGATTTGATTCGATCAGCTTGGCCGGCGCGCAAGCTGGTCGAATACGGCAAGGGTTTCCCGGCAGACCCTCTCGCTCGAAAATTCCGTTTCGGCTCGTTCGCGCCCTCGCGCTCCCATTCGCGCGCGCAACGTCGCATCGCTGAGCAACAGCGAAATGGCGTCAGCCAGCGCAGGAATATTTTTCGGCGCGACGAGCACGCCGTTATCCATCTGGCGAACCGCCTCGCGGCAGCCCGGCATGTCTGTCGTAACCACCGGGCGGCCGCAGGCCATCGCCTCCAGGATCACCTTGGGCAAGCCTTCGCGGTACCAGGTCGGCAAGCAAAAAACATGGCAAGCGCCAAGCACTTCGGGCATATCGTCGCGCCGGCCCAGCCACTCGACGATCCCGTCGCTGACCCAGCCATCCAGTGCAGATTGCGGCACGGCGGACGCACTTTCGTGATCGATCCCCCCCGCAATCTGGAAGCGCGCGACGACTCCGCGCTGGCGCAGCAATCTGGCCGCCTCGACGAATTCGCGCACGCCCTTTTCCCAGATCAGACGGGCGGCGAACAATACGATGGGGACGCCAGGCAACGCCGGTACTGATTTGTAACGCCCTACGTCAACCCCCGCGCCGCGGATGACGACCGCGTCGCCGGGGCGCGCTGCGCGCAGCGCAATCATGTCATGCCAATCATCGGCATTTTCGAAAACGACTTTGCTTCCGCGCGGGTTGAGCACGATTTTCAGCGCAATGCGCAAAAATGGGCGTAATAACGCCGCCTTCCACCCGCCTGATGCAAATGTCCATCCCATACCAACGGGAGCGTTGACGATAGACCGAATACCATTTAGCCATGCTGCCGCAGTGCCGATGACAATCGACACCAATCCGATGTGCCAAACAACCGACGGCCATGACTCTTTATATATTATTTTGAGACGATGAAAACAATTCAGCAAAGCCCAAGGCGAAGCATTCTGGCGGTCAATCCTCAAAGGTACATGCACTAAACCGGCCGCCGATATTTCCTGTTCTCTTCCTGTTGCTTCGCAGATGACCACGACTTCATAACCAGATTTTCTAGCCAGCACGGCCCTATCGAGAAAATGGCTGAGAAAAAACCAATCTCGATTGACCAAAATGCTCAACCTCGGAGCCCCCTCAGCCGACCTCAACGCCACATCGGGTTTGGCTACGTCAGCAGGTGCCACGGATCTCATCGGCCAGCTTTGGTCAATGCCCGCCGCAACGCAACGCGCAGCCCTTGTGCGCGCAAAGCGCCCAAAAACTGCGCGCGCAAAGAAGGGTCGGCTGCCAAACGCAACATCCTTGCCGCTGCCCGCCAGCGAGACGTGCGCACTGGATGCGCAGTCGACCCGACCTCACGCATACGTTGCAGATACAGCCCATATGCCAGCGCCATACCCAGTCCGGAAGGATTGTGTCGGAGATAGGGCCGCACGCTGCGCGCATGATCAGCCCAATGGTCGCCTGCACGCAACATTCCCTGCGGATTCACCCTGTACCAATACAGCGGCTCCGGGACGACCTCTAGCGTCAATCCGCTCAATACGGCTTCTGCGAATAACTCCCAATCTTCATGTCCAACGCCATAATCAATCGTGTAGCCACTGACGCGCTCGAAAGCAGAGCGCCTCCACAGCGCGTTGGCGTCTCCAAATGCATTGCGGTAGAGCCCGGCGCCAGCCGCGCCGCCGAGGGGCAGCCAAATCCGCTCCGGACTTGGCGGAACCGAATCACCAGTGAAAGGCATGTTTACGCAAGTCAAAATATCCGCGCCGGACGACGTCGCTGCGGTGACGAAGCGCTCAAGCATATGGGGCAGCGCGACATTGTCGTCGTCCATGAAGAGCAAATATTCTCCCTTCGCCACCCGGGCTGCATGGTTTCGCGCGGCACCGAGATAGCAGTTAGACTGCCGAATGATTTGCCAGCCGCGGGCCTCGAATTCATTCTTTATCGCCGCCAAATACCGTTGCGCCGCCTCGCCTGGGCTGCCATCATCGACCAATACCACCTCGAAATTGGGATAGGTTTGATGCCGCAGAGACTCCAATGCTTTTGCCAGCAGGTGCGGCCGGTCGTAATGCACGAGACAAACGCTGACCTTCGGCCATGCGGATTCGTCGCGCGGTTCGGTGCAGATGATGTCGCGCTTGCGCGATTGGGCACTGAGAAGGCCCATCCAACGCCGCTGAACATCGCCTGGATTCCAGGCCAAAGATGCAGCGCGGATTCCATGTTTGGCAGCATGTTGCAAAGTATTCACCAGCGACTGCGGATTCGGCTCGAACAAATGCGTTGCGTGATCTGCCGCGCTCAGCATTTCCGGGATGCCGCCCACTCGCGAAGCAACAAAGACGACGCCGTGAGTCAAACACTCCAGCACGGTATACGGTGAGTTCTCAATGAGGGAAGCGATGACGGCGAGTGTGCCTGGCTGCTTGAGTTCCGCCAACGCTTCATCCCGATTATGGCTGGACAGGATCTGCACCGGCACTTCCCATCTTGCCGTTCTTCGCGCAATGAACGCGCGCGAATCGAACCCATCATTGGCGACGACGGTTTTTCCAAGAAACACGATGCCATTGATTTTTTTCGAAATCGGCGAGGGCAATCTGTCCACTGCGTCGCAGAATAATTTCAATCCTTTTCGCGGTTCGAGCCTGCCAAAAAAAACCAGCCGTGAAATTTCTCGTACCGCATCACCCCCTTGCCCATCCCTTGGATCAATGAATTTCTCCGGCATCAAATTCGGAATGACGAAAGCTTGTTCCGGCAGCTCCCAGCGATACTCACGCATCCATTGCAGCAAATACGCACTCGGGCTGACCACCATATCCGCGTATTTCACGCTGCCGCGCTCCATGAAATCACGGTCGATGTCGTCCGGCCATTCTGGCAGTCGGCGATTTCCTTCCATCGCCCAAGATTCCGGACTGTGGGTGTTGACGATCACCGTTAATTCAGAATAATCCAAACCCTGCCGCTTGGCCAGCAAAACATAATAGGCAAGCCCCATCCACTCAGGGAATATGGCCACGTCAAATCGATTTTGATTTTGGCGCAGCCAGTGATGAATTTTCCAGGCATTGCGGCGATACAGAGGCGCATCAACCATTGGCATGTCCGCCACCGCTGCCTCGTCAATCGGCACCAGATCGACGCCTTGCTCGGCATAATGTTCCATCCAGCGGTCGATCGACCCATCCTCACTGTGCCGACCAAGAGCATAGGCTACCGTGACTGGCCATCCCTGCCTTGCCGCAGTCAATGCCATTGCGGCAAACGCCGTGCCGATGCCACCGTTGCGAATGGGGCCATGAAAATCTGGAGTAACAATTAAAAGGCGAGGCATTTGAGCATTGGTCTGAATGACGCATTCCGTTTTCGGTACGTCGTGACCATTGTGCCCCCCCCCGGAATTGGAATCAAGCTGATTATCAGGGGTATTATTTACTGGTTTTTCACTGGTGCCCGAGAGTCTGGGGGTTCTGCCTGTGCGCCTGAAAGGCGGTTTGATCTGCCGCAGCATCCCGAGCCATGACCGCACTGGTTTTGTCCAACGCCACGAACGCGAGCGATAAACCTGTTCGAGCTCCGCGCTCTTTGCTTCCAACTCTGCCCGCGTGGTTGAAAGCAAGGACTCGTTCGCAGCGATTTCAGCTTCGCGGCTGGCGCGCAGCACTTCTTCCTGCCGCCCCCAGGAGATCAGTTTTTTCCGCTCGTTTTCCAAAAACTCAACAGCTTCTTGTTGCCTGCGGATTTGCCGCAAATGATCGGCGACCTGCTCGTCAAGCGCCGGGTCAAGTGCCGCATCGAACTCCGCCTCGATGGCCTCGAGCGTGCGTCGCGCTTGCTCTGGCTGCTCATCCAACGATTTCAAGGCGTTGAATGCCTGTTGGCACCAATGCGCATACGGCTGTGGCATTTCTGCCCAGTCGGGCTCGGCCGGCCGATGACGAAGCTGCGGGTCAAGGAAAGCGGCGATGGCCGTCTCGTCGAATGGACGCCGCAATGTCAACCCGAGCACCGACTCCTGGCGTTCGAGTTCCGATTTCCAGTTGGCCATCAGGTCGGGGTAATACTGCACGGTGCGCGACATGTCACGGGTGCTGCGCTCCGCGTCGAGGCAATACCGCAACCACAACGCCAGAGCGTGCGCCCTGCCCAGGCCGTCGCGTTTGCCCAGCGATGCCGCCACCTCCAGAGGGTCGCGCAATGCCAGGATGACCTTGGGCACAACGCCCATCTCGACGAGAAGCGGCGGCCAAAGGGGAAAAATTCGAGACAGCCGCGGGTCTTTCACGCCCCACAGCGGCACGGCGGAAAAATCCTGCGCAACCTCCGCACGCAGCCGTTCCTGGGCACGGCGGGCAGGCTCGGTCTGTACCCAGCCCGCTGGCAATGGCCGAATGTCATGCCAACTGCTGCCCAGTTCCACCAGCAAATCGTGGTGAATGCGCCAAACGGCATCGTGCTCGAAAAACCCCTTCGGGTTGTCTGCACCAGGCGGCACCAAGCGCTTACCCAATTCGACCCCAGCCAATGCCAAGGTTCCTGCCAGCGCCGATGTGCCACTACGGTGCATGCCCAGCATCAAGACTGCCTCGCACCCTTGGCCCGGCGATTCAACACAGTCGATCATGCGACCACTCCATATTGCAACCCTGCACGCCAGCCCATTTGCCAGGCGAACGTTTGATTGAAGTGCATCCAGCCTCGATCCATCAAGAAATATCCAATCGTTTCCGCTAAAAATTAAAAAAGCCAGCGAACGAGATGATTTGAATGCTCATCCCGCCCACTGTGTGGCCATGAAGATAGAGCCCAGCGTCGCCGCCGCCATGGCTGCGGTCAAGGCGGCGAGCCACGGCAATCCCCAAGACCTCTGCTGCTCTTGCCTGTGGGGCGTAGCGGACGCACGCGCCCAGCGTCGGCGCAACCGTTCCATGGGCCCCTCCACGCCTAGCGCCAGAATGGCAGCGAGCAAAAAGGAGCATCCCGTGGCAAAGACGGGCAACGCCAGACCCTGCAGGCGAAATCCGAGCCAAGCAACGATCGGGATGTGAACCAGATACAAAGCATAGGTAAAGTTTCCCAGCTCGGCTTCGTGCGCTCCCCGACCACGCGCAGCGAGAACATGCACCAACCACGCCAGAGCAGCGGTTGCCAGCAGGCTCGAAGAAAAATATCCTAGCCCGACGGGCAGGTAACAACACCACAGCGTCACCGCCACCGCCAGGATCCCCGACCACGCGGGTCTGGGGAGCAGGCCAGACCAGCGCCGCAGTGCCAAGCCCAGTGTAAAAGCCAAGACACCCGATCCTGCTCCCGTCCAATAGCGGAAATGCCACCAGGCGTAAGCCTGCTTCCCAACCTGCGCCGGCGCCAGCCAGGCGGCTGCGGCCCACCACAGCAGCGCCAGCGTCAGCCAGAGAACGAGCCATCTGCCGTGATGCCGCGCCAGAAGCGCGCCGATCGGATACAAAGCCAAATCCAACGCGAGTGTCCACGCCGGCACGAGCAGCAGGTGGTCGAACAAGGGGCCGTAGCGTTGTTGGTCGTACCAGAAGGACCAGAGCCCGTAAGGCCACAGCAGCACATTGCCAAGAGCCACCCACCACCCCGGCCAGCTTTGCGTTGCCATCCAAACTGCCAGCACCAGCCAGTACAGGGGATAGATGCGCGCCCAGCGGGCCAGCACGAAGCGCCAGAAATCACCGGCGTTTGCCAGCGGATAACGCCCGCCGCCGATCATGTCACCGACCAGATAGCCCGATAGCGAGAAAAAGCCGAACACGGCGATGGCGCCATCGTTCACCCAGGCCAACTCGCCCAAGCGCCTCTCCAGCCAAGGCTGGAGCAGCAGCCGGAAAAAACCGTAGTGCAAGTTCAGCACCATCAAGGCCAGCGCCACCCGTAGCCAGCCCAGCGTCGGGCCAGCGGTAACGGATGCGGCAGGTTGAGCCGAGCCGCTCATGCCGGCAATTCAGCCAGCAGCGGATGCAGCAATCTTTGGATGCGCGCGTTCACTCCGCGCACGTCCTGGCGCATCAGCCAGGCTCGCAAAGCCTGGGGGTTGGCAAAGTCGCGCTGCTTGTCCAGGTCGGGGCCGCGGCGCAGCGCATGCACGATTCGCCAGTGCCAAGCCTGCCAAGGCGCATGGCGGACGAAATCGGGATCGTTCGGAAAGTTGTCGCGCAGCGGCAAGCTCCTCCACGGCACGCCCAGGCGGCAAAGCCGAGCGCTGACCGCGAGCTGGCAGCGGTAATAGGAATCCACCACGGTATTCACCGCGGCCAGCTCGTCCATCATCTCGCTCCCGACGACCTGCATCATCGGTCTTGGGGCGACGAGCACCCCAAGATTGAAGTAAGGCGGCATCGAATGCCCTCGCGCCTGCGGATAAATTGCCGCGCCGCTGGGCGTGCACGTGCGTGGCGCGGGGCCGAGGCCCACACCCGAAAACAATTCGTCCCAACGATCCTGCCCGTCCCAGGGCGGAATATGCGCAGGCAACCCGGCGAATGCCTCGCTGCGCAGGGCATCACGCGCCAGTCCATCGAGCGATCCGGCGACCACCGTGTCGGCATCGAGCATCGCCACCACATCTGCGGTGAATGGGCCGTGGAACCGATCCAGTGCCGTGCCGTACACGCCGAATCGCTCGAACACGCCGGGCCGCGTGTAGCGCCAGCGAACGCCCAGCCGTTTTGCCCACGGCATCCCGGCGTCGATGTCCCGTTCATCGGCCTCGCGCCCGAACACCACCCTGAGATCGCACCGTGCGCCGGTTGCGCCGCCGTAGCGACGCAGGCTCCACGCCAGCGCGTGGATCATCGTAAAAAAGTTCGCGTTCGGGCTCGCCGCGACCCACATCTCCAGCGTCGGAAGCGATCTCCTTGTTTTCATGCCGCTATCTCATCCAAGGCGTCGGCGAGTCGATGGAGCAGCCCCGTCTGCTCAGCCGCATGCAGATCCGAGTACAGCGGCAGGCAAACCATGCGCTCGGCCAAGTCCTGCGCCACGGGCAGCGCGCACCGCGCGTAATTCGCGGCAACGGCGGCAGTATGCAAAGCAGGCCGATAATAGCGGCGCAATTGCACGCTTTGGCGCGCTGCAGCGGCTTCCAGCAAATCGGCAGCGCGCGCGCTGGGTGCCAGCGCGGCATAGCTTTGCCACGGCGGCGAGCCCGGCTTCTCGGGCAAGATCCAAGAAGGCGCGCGCTGCGCGAAAAAGTGACCATAGCGTGCCGCGGCGGCGCGCCGCACCGCTAGATGCGCGTCGATCACCCGCGACTGCGCCAAACCCACTGCAGCGACGAACTCGCTCATTTTGCCGTTGAAGCCCGCGCTCGACAGCCGCCCTTGCTCCAGGCCGAAATTCAGAATGCGCCGCAGCGCGGATTCATATTCCGGCGGACAGGCGATGGCACCGCCTTCCCCCACGGCGAACGGCTTGGTGGCATGCAGCGAGAACGTTTCCATCACCCCCTGGCGGCCGACCGGGGTGCCGTCGGGCAACAGGCCGCCCAATGCGGCTGCGGAGTCGATCACCAGCGGCAGGCCGCGTGCGCTGCACCAGTCCTGCAGCGGCGACAAATCGCGGCACAGGCCGAAGGTGCGCACCGCGAGCACGGCCGCGAGCCGCGAACACTGCGCCGCGGCACACTCCACGGAAGCGGGCGACAGTTCCCAGGTCACCGCGTCCACGTCGGCCAATACCGGGGTCAGCCCGGCCTGAAGCACGGCCCACAGCGTGGCCGGAAAGGTAAACGACGGCAGCACGACCTCGGCGCCCGGCGGCAGATCCAGCGCCAGCAGCGCGGCGGTGATGGCTGCGGTGCCGTTGCTGCAAACCACCACCGGACGGCCCACACGCTCGCTCAACACCGACTCGAAGCGGCGCGACAGCTCGCCGCCGTTGCTAAACCACCGCCGGGCGTAAGCCAGGCGCAAATCTTCCGACCACGCGGCGACGCTCGGCAGCAACGGACGCTGGAAGGGGTAGACCCAGGTGGGCGTTTCGACGGCAGCGCCGCAGACGGGAAGATTGGAGGAGATAGACAGCATCGAAACAGGGCGGCAGCGACAGCGCGCCAGCGGCGTCGCAAGTTGACGGGTGTGACAGTGTAGAGGGGAAACCACGCGGCAGCCCTGCCGCCCGGATCGACCGGCTGCAGGTCAATCGCCTGAGCGGCGGTGCGGTGACCTGCGCGGCGCAGCCGCTCGGCCTATCGGTCTTGCGCCAAACCCACGGCTTGCGGCCCCTCCCGGTATTCAACCCGAGGCTTGCCATACTGCGCGAACAGCGCGGCCTCGGCGGCCAGGATGGCGTCTTTCGGCCGGGGTTTGATGCGACGCGCCGGCCAGCCGCCGTACAGCCCCCAGGGCGGCAGGTCGCGGCTGACCACGCTGCCGGCCACCACCGCTGCGCCCTCGCCGATACACACGCCGGGCAGGATGACCACATTGGCGCCGATGGCCACATGCGGCCCGACCCAGACCGCGCCGCGCTGCACCTGGCGAAACTCGGGCGGAATGGTCGAATTGGTCAGGCCCGCGCCGGAGAAATCGTCGGTACCCGAGAGGATGCGCACGCCGGTGGAATAGCCGGAAAAGTCGCTCAGATACACCCGTCCGCCGCCGACGATGGACAGGTGCGACGACAGATGGATGTAGTTGCCGATGGTCAGCTCGGCGTGCGGGCCGAGAAAGACGAAGTCGTCAATGATCACATGGCTGCCGAGCCGAATGCGCTGCGGCTGGATGATGCGCGCGCCGTCGTAAATGCGCACGTCCTGGCCGCAGGCGGCGAAGGGCAGTTGAGTCTGCATGCTCACTCCAAGTGAAAAAGGGAGCCGAAGCTCCCTTGAACATCCGTTTGCCGGGGCTTGCGCCCCGGCGACCCGCCTGGTTTAGAACGAGGTCGGGATGGTGTAGACGTGGCCGATGTTGGTCGCCGGCGCCATGTTCAGCGTGTTGCTGATGTTGCTCGGAGACGGTTGCACCGAATACGTCACGTTGTTGTACTGCGTCGTGGTCGGGCCGTAGTTCACCCAGCTGTTCATATTGGTGAACAGCGACCCGCCGATGGTCAGGTTGTTGGTCATGAAGTACAGACCCTGCCCGCCAGCGATGGGGATGGCCACCGAGTTGTTGACATCGCCCAGGGCGGTGATCGAACCCGTGCCGATGGCGTTGGGGTTGGTCAGGCTCGGGATGGTGCCGAAGTAGCTCAGGCCGGGGAAGAAGAAGTAGCCACCCTGCGGACCAGGAGCCTTGGTCAACGTCGTGCCGGCGCCGCCACCGCCGAGGGTGAGGTTGCCGGTGGTCATCAGCATGAGCTGGCTCAGGCGGTTGGGGTTGGGGTCACCCGCGCCCAATGTACCGGTCAGCGCCGGGGACGTGAAATTCGCGCCCGTGGGTGTGGCCGAGTTGGCGGTGATGTTGCCGCTGACGCGCAGGTTGATGAACTGCCGCGCGGTGCCGGTGGCGTACAGGTTCAGCGTCGGGTTGGCGCCGGCGGAGGTGAGCACCAGGCCGTTGGTCCAGTAGTTGTTGGTCAACTGCGGCGCGCTCTTGCGCACATTGCCCATCACGTCGAAGTCGAACACCTGCGCAGTCATCGTGCCGTTGCCGGCGCCGGAAATGCTGTTGCCGACGAAGGTGATACGGCCTTGCGAGCCAGCCGTAGCATCCGTGGTGTTGGGAAACTGCAGTACAAGACCGATGCGATGGTTTCGCTGGCAACTGAGCATCGTGACCGCATGTTCCGCACATACACACCGCTGTGACGCATGCGCTGCTGTCGCGTTACAGTGTCAGCCG
>Ga0078972_1017354_pt1 | contig 10352 bp, 7 predicted proteins | sample YelNatPaOPGAMG01_FD_67568 | JGI IMG/M metagenome (GOLD analysis project Ga0078972, IMG submission 67568) | Hot spring thermophilic microbial communities from Obsidian Pool, Yellowstone National Park, USA - OP-RAMG-01 (SPADES assembly) (version 2) | ecosystem: Environmental > Aquatic > Thermal...
TACCGCTGACGGAGATTGAGTTAGCCTTCTACGAGCAACCCGAAGGGGTTCTGGTGGTAGCGGTTCGCAAAAGTTTCTTGCACACTTACCTCTCGCCCTTCGTCCAACTTGACCTGCCAATCCGTTGGATCGTCCCCTCCATTATCGGGCTCTGGCTTTCGGTTCAAAAGCCTCCGAGCGGCAGTTGGGGCATTTTGGAACTGAAAGGCAACAGGGAACGGATTACAGGCGCGACAATTGCACTTGGCTCTGGTGAGCGACTAAGGCTCGTCCACGCAATCGCTCTCAACGGCAACAATGGCGAGTGGTTGGTTGGTGAGTTGCAAAGAACGCTCGCCCTCTATCACAGGACTTTCGGCGAACCTGTCACCCAACTCTTTCTCGTGGGCAACAAGAGTTTATTGGAAGCGGAAGACATAAGGGCACTGCCTCCGATAGATGAATTGCCTCTGACCGCTGACGGGAATACCGTCGGCGAGAGAGTTCTCAGTGCGATAGCGGCTGCCATCATCGCTAATCCGTCCATCCCGAGTTTCCCGCCGCCAGAGCGCGAGCCCGCCCTCGTTTGGCGGAGGGTTGAAGAGCGGTTGGTCGGCGCATTGACGGTTTTGGCGATAATTGGGCTAATCGCAGGTTTTGTTTTCTCGTCGCGGGTGAGCAATTTGCGGGAAGAATTGAAAACTGAGCAGAACCTTTTGACCCAACAGCGACGACAGTTGAATCAACTGACCACCAGCGATTTCGGTGCGAAAGTCCAAAGCCTTGAGCAAATATGGGGCATGGCTGCTAACCCGCGCAATGACCCTCTGGAACTGCTTTACTGGATTAGCAAAGCCCTGCCCACGAGCGTTTGGGTGACGGAACTCGCTTTCCTGAGGGACGGGCAAGTTATCCTTCGCGGAAGCGCCCTCTCCCATTCAGCCGTCACCGATGCGGTCAGGGCATTGAGTGAACTGGAAATTGACAAGGGCAAGCCTCTGTTTCACGAAGTGCTGACTAACTACGCAAACGCCCGAACCGTCGCCGACAGGACGCTTGTTGAGTTCCAAATCACCGCTTGGCTCAGGGAAAGGACAACTCAAAGGCAACGGCAGGTGTTGAGACCGTGAAGGACAGGCACAGGTTATTGCTTGTAACTTTGGTCGTCGTGGCTGTGGTCGGCTGGTTATGGGCTGCTTCAACCCTCTGGCAGTATCAGAGCCTAAGGGCTCAGTTACGAAGTTTGAGGGAGCAGACAGCAGAGACGAAGAAACTTGTTGAGCGCGCCAAAGAACAGAGGGAGCGTTACGAGCAACTCGTTCAGGAACTTGGGAAACCGCTTTCGGAGTTTGACCCTGGGAGATTGAACGCCAAGTTGATGGAGCAAGTTGAGGGCGCTTTGACTCAGAGCAAATTCAAGGCTGAAACAGTTCAACCGCTGCCTTGGCAAATCAATCCTGAACTGCGCGCTGCACGGTTGTCGGTTCAAGTCACAGCGACGACCACTCAACCGACTATTTCGGAGGGCTTGCAGGGTTTGACAGAATTGTTGATGAGGCTCAGGTCAATGCGACCTCCTGTTTTGGTTGAGCGTCTAAACATTCAGGCAATCAGCCAACCTCAGCAGGGGTTGAGGGTTCAAGCCCAATTGGTTTGGCTGGTTCCTGTTGAGGAAGATGTTCTCAAAAAGTGGGCGGCTCAAACCCGCCGCCCAACACTTCGGAGGTGAAAAAGGGGTGAACTTGACAATCACGCCTCGCGACCGAGTGATTTTGGGCGTCTTTGTCGTTGTGTTGGTTGGCGTGATGTGGGGTTATGTCCGTTGGGCAACCACTCCCGCTTCAAGGGGCAGGGCAATCCAACCAACTTCTGGCAGGACTTTGGAACGAACATCGGAGTTGGCTGAACCGATAGCGTCCAGAACGACAGCAGTGACGGATGTTGCGCCCGCGCCTTTGCCAACCGAAGGCGAAAGCCCAGCGACTTTGCCTCGCCGCGATTATCGCTTCATCGCCGAACGAAACATCTTCCAACCGCCCAGCGAAAGCACCAGCACAACTACAACCGAGAGACCTTCTTCCCAACCTACACCGAGGCGCTCAACTCGTCAACCTTCTGGAGGTAGTTTGGCAGCACCACCTCCTTTGCCGCCTGCGCCACCTCCCCCGCCATCTTCAATGCCGACTCAAATGGCTTCCCGACCCGCTAACTTGACAGCGACTGGCGTCGCCCGAATCGGCGATGAGACTTATGTGCTCCTTGAGAACCCTCAAACCCGCGACATCGCTTTCGTGCGCGTCGGTGAAACTGCTTTCGGCTACCAAGTGACAAGTGTCGGCGAAAACTATGTGGAGGTCAAGCAAGGTGATGTGGCTTACAGGATAACTTTGGGCGAAGGAAAGCAAGAACGCAGGGTTCTCGCCTCTGCTACACTGGGTGGACCGCGCCCGCCTTTCGGTGGACCATTCGGCGGTCCATTTGGTGGACCTTTTGGCGGTCCATTCGGTCAATTCCAGCCGGGACAACAGTTTGGGAGAGGACAAGGCGGTCAAGGTGGACGCCCAACCGCAACAACCGCCTCAGCCACCGACTTTGCTCGGACCTGTTCGGCAAGAGGGTCGCGTTTTCCGCGAGGGCAGGGGCGTCATGGTTGAGTTGAATTTCGTTCGGGCGGAAATCTCTGCGGTGCTTGAGTTTTACAGCAAGGCTACGGGCAAAATTTTCGTCCCTCACCCGAACCTTGACGGAACTATCACACTCATCGCACCCTTCAGGTTGAGAATTGACGAAGCGATGCAGGTTTTGGCTGCGGCTTTGGAAGTTCGCGGCTTCACATTGATGCCTGAAGGTGACCGCATCGTCAAAATCATCCCGATTTCCGAAGCCCGCCAGAAAGCCGTTGAAACTTTCTTCGGCGATGTCCGCAAACCATTCGTCCCGCCAAGCCAGTTGGTGACCCAAGTCTTTGAGTTGCGCTATTTGAACGCCCGACAAATTCAAGCGGAACTGCAGCCTTTGCTCTCCGCACAAAACGCCCTCATCTCCAGCACCAGCATCGGCAACCTCCTCATCATCACCGACACCCAAGCCAACATTGAGCGGATTAGCCAATTGCTGAAACTCATGGACATTGACCTTTCAGCGAAGGTTGACATTGCGATAGTTCCGCTGCAATATGCCGATGCTCAGCAAGTGGCTCAAACTTTGGGAACGCTCCTCGCCCCATTCGGTGTCATTGTTGGAACGGCTCCGAGGGCAGTAGCGCCAGCCCCACCAGGTCAACCGGGTGCACCTGCAGCAGCAGTTTCTGCAGTCACAACTGTTTCCATCCAAATTGTCCCATTCACCCACAATAACTCGCTCCTGATTTGGGCGCCGAAGGAGCGGATGGAGTGGATCAAAGAGTTCATCAAAAAACTTGACACCCCGGCAGCGGAAGCCTTGCAGGTTGAAATTTTCAGGCTGCAATTTGCTGATGCCATTGACCTTGAACGAATCCTTTCGGAACTTTTTGAGCGAAGGCAGGCAGCGCCAATTCAACCTCAAATGCCTTTCCAACCAACGCAACAACCGGGTCAACAGCAAGTTACGACGCAAAGGCGGACTGCCGTCCCAACCGAACCTGAAGCCATCATAACCGCTGACCCGCGAACTAACTCCATCATCGTTGCTGCCACTCGTGAGAAGTTGGAAGTCATTCGCAACCTTATCCAGCAGTTGGATGTCGATGCCCGTCCAAACTTGCAGTTTGAGATAATCCCGCTCCAGCGAGCCTACGCTCCTGATTTGGCTCAGATTTTACAGACACTGCTTTTTGAAGGGGCAACCGCTGCGCAGCGACGGGCAGGATTCCAATTTGCCGGTGCCTTTCAACCGGGTGGCATCGTCTCTCAAGTTTCGGCTGGGCTTGTCCGGGTCGGCGAAGTGCGAATTGCTGCCGACACCCGCGCCAACGCCCTTGTCGTCGCTGCAACTAAGGACAATTTGGCTCTCATCAAGCAGTTGGTCGCTGAACTGGACAAAGACTACATGCCGCCAGTGAAAGTGCGCATCTTCGAGTTGAAGTATGCTGACGCCACTCAGGTTGCGGACATGCTCAGTCGCATGGTTCAAACGACTGCGCCTCAGCAACGAGGATTTGGCTTCTTCTTTACAGGCATTCCCTTCGAACAGCGGGTTTTAGGACAGCAACAGTGGATGGGGCTTCAGCAAAATGTCGTTGTCGCAGACCCACGCCGCAACGCCGTCATCATAACCACGACCGACGCCAACATGCCAATTTTTGAGCAACTGATTGCCGAGATAGACCAACCCGCCGACTTGGGTCGACTCGTGAAGACTTACCGCGTCCAAAATGTTGACGCCCAATCCCTCGCTCAGACCATCACCACGATACTCCAGCAGCAACGCCGCCCAACTGGCTTTTTGTTCTTCACCCTTGCAGGCGACACACAACGGCTTGGTCCTTTGCAGAACTTGCAAGATGTAACTGTCACCGCTGACAACAGAACAAACACAATCGTCGTGACAGCACCACCAGCCGCCTTCAGCGCCATTGAAGCCCTCATTGAGCAACTTGACCAACCTCAGCCACAGATTTTCATTGAAGTCCTCATCGTGGATGTGACCTTGACGAAAGATTTGCAGTTCGGTGTTGAGTGGCACATCACACAAAAGAACATCTTCGGCGAGACAAATGAAGTCACGACGGATTTGATTACTGGCACGGAGGCAACGAAACAGGCTGGCGGGCAAGGTCTTTGGTGGGGCTATGTCAGCGACACCTTTAGGGCAACCCTTCAAGCACTTGCCCGCGACCAGAAAGTTCGCGTCTTGGCAACGCCCCATATCTTGGCGATGGCAAATGTTCAGGCTCAAATCCAGATTGGTCAGCAGTATCCAGTCGTCACCAGTTACTACCCGGGCACAGTTGGGACACCACCTCAAATCAGCGTTGACCTAAGGTCTATTGCCACGACATTGCAAGTGACGCCGAGGGTGAACAATGCAGGCTACATCACCATGGACATCGTCCAGACCATTGACGATTTGGGTGGGACAGTTCAGCAGGCAGGTTTCACTCAGCCCATCATCAACACCCGCGTGGCGCGGACATCGGTCATGGTCAAAGATGGTGAGACGGTCGTTATAGGAGGCTTCATGAGAGACCGAAACGAGGAAGTCGTGACAGGCATCCCCATCTTGAAAGATTTGCCCATCTTCGGTCGCCTCTTCCGCCGAACAGAAAGGGTAAAGTCCCGCACCGAACTGATGGTCTTCCTGACACCACGCATTGTTCGAACGCCAGAGGAATTGCGTAAACTCCTTGAAGAGGAACGGAAGCGAAGCGAGTATGCACCACCGCTTGACCAAATGGGGCAAGGAGCAAGGGGCAAGGGACAGGAAAAAGAGAAGACAAACACAACGGTGCAACCTGAACAAAAGCATCCTGAGCAAAAACAGCCTGAGCAAAGTAAATGAACGCGCGCCTTTTTCGGCGTGCGATGAAAAGTCAAGGCAAAAATCTGCTGGAGGTGAAGTAGCATGAAGCGAATTGCTGTGGGATTGGCGTTGATTGCTGCTGGGTTCATCGGTGGTCTGTTGGCTCAACAGCCTCAATTTGGAGGTCGTGGTCCCGGTGGACCCGGCGGTTTTGGTCCTGGTGGTTTCATCGGTCGCATGCCATTTGCTGCGGGCACCGTCAGCCAAGTTCAAGGCAACACCATCGTCGTTGAAGCCAGTTTCGGCGAGCAAACCTTTACCAGAACGGTTGTCCTGACAAATCAAACCCGCGTTCAAAGGAGCCAACCGGGCACGAAGGCTGATATTAAAGCCAACGCCTTCGCTTTCGTGCAAGGTCAGCCTGACCCTAAAACTGGATGGCTTCATGCCCGAACAATCGTCGTCATGCCTCAACTGCCTGAACAGGCAGGGATGGTCATAGGTCGCATTTACGATGTCCGCAACCAAGGCAATCAGTTCGGCGTCAGCGTTCCCATTTCGGTTGCCCCTGATGCTCAAATCTACAAAATGACGCCAGCAAAAACTACCGACATAAAGCAAGGCGAGCGAGTAGTCGTTCGTGGTCGCCCTGACGAAGGGACAGGAAACTTGATTGCTGAAGAAGTTGTCCTCGGTGAGATGCCTCCTTTGTTTGGTCCCGGTCGTGGTCCCGGCTTTGGCAGACCAGGCGGCTTCGGAGGCGAACGAGGTTTCCGACAAGGTGAAGGAAGACGCTCAGCACAAGGGCAAAGGTAATCGAGAAGTTGGAAGTTGCGGGTTGAGGGTTGCGGGTTAGTGGTTTACCTAAACTCGCAATTCGCTCAAACTGAGCCATTTGAAATTGACCGATAGCGTCGGGGTGTTTGCCCCGGCGCTAAATTTTTACAGGGTGATGGTGGGATGGCTCAGGAACGGAAGCGGGAGTTGTCCGATGCTGAGTTGATGGAGCAATTGGGGCGTTTGCCTTGGTGGCAGAAAATTTGGGTGCTGCTGAAACTTTCTGGACCGGGCTACCTTCAGAGTGCTTTCACCCTCGGCAGCGGGACAGCGAGCGCTTGCGTTTTGGCTGGCTCAAAATACGGCTATCAACTTCTCTGGGTTCATCCCCTCGCGATAGTTATGGGCGCTATCATGCTCTCCGCCCTTGCGAAACAGACCTTGACAACTCTTGAACGCCCTTACGAAGTTTTTGCCCGCCGCCTTCACCCGGCGATGGCTCTCTTCTGGGGACTTGGTGCCCTTGTTGCCAGCATCGTTTGGCACTTTCCTCAATATGCGCTCGCCGCTTCAGTCCTAACTGACTGGGGCGAGTTGATTGGCTTGTCCATTCATCCTGCCATATGCGGTTTTGTGTTGTTGTCCATCGCCGTCGCTGTGGCTTGGAGTTACAGTTTGGGCTTGAAGGGAGTGCGAATCTATGAGAACACGATGAGGCTTTTCGTGGCAGCGATGCTGTTGACCGTCTTGGTTGTCGTCATCCAAACGGGTATAGATTGGGGTGCTCTGGTTCGCGGGCTTTTTGTCCCGACGCTGCCCGCAGAAAGGGAAGGGTTGACAATCGTTTTGGGTGGGATGGGCGCATCTGTCGGCATCAACATGGTCTTCCTCTACCCTTACTCCCTCATCAAACGCCAATGGGACAAGCGCCACTTGCCCTTGGCTTACTTTGACCTCTGGACCGGCATGGTTTTGCCCTTCAGCATCGTCACCTCTTTGGTCATCATCGCTTGCGCCAACACCTTGCACGCCCAAGGGATTGAAGTCAAAGGCGCAGCCGATGCGGCGAAAATGCTTGGCGTCGTCATGGGCGAAACCGCATCTCGTGTGTTGATGGGCGCAGGTTTCTTGGCGATGGCTCTCTCAACAATAACGCTCCACATGCTCACTTGCGGTTTCATCTTGTGCGAAATCTTCAACCGACCGACGGAGGGTTGGTGGTATCGGTTGGCTATGCTTGCGCCAGCAATAGGTGTCCTCGGTGTCATTTACAGGCAAATCCCTTTCTGGGTGGGAGTGTTCACCTCTTCCATAGCTTTCCTGCTTATCCCCGTCGTTTACATCGGCATCTTCATCCTGCACAACCGAGCCGATTACTTGGGCGAAGACAAACCAAAGGGCATGAAGGCTCTGCTATGGAACGGGGCGATGGGGCTTGCCATCCTTTTCTTGAGCGGGAGCGCCGTCTTTCTTTGGTGGCTCCGCCTAACTTCGCCCGCTAAATGAACCAACGGGCTATCAGCGGAAGCCAAGCATACTTGTCCGTCCTGTCGTCAATCCAAGCCTCCCTTGAAATGTTCACTGGCAGCAAGCAACCATGCTCTTCATCCCACTCAAAGTTGCGCAAGTCGCGAACGAGCAGGTGACGGGCGAAAGGAAGATGCGGTTCGGAGTGCGAAGTGCCGAGTGCGGGATCAAGTCCGAGACTTTGATGATCGGCTTCCCATTCAGCCTCTGTCAAGACCTTGCAAACTTCCTCAAGCGCTTCGCGGTAGTTTGGGAGTCTTCGCAAGTAACCGCGCATTTGAAGGGTGATGGAAGGGACCAATTCGGGCGGCTGGGGGATGCCCGTCAGTTGGCTCACTGCTTCGTTGTAAAGCCAAACGATGACACCACCCACAATCCGTTGTGCGTCGGAAAATGGCTTGCGCGAGACATCAACCATGACAATGCGCTTTTTGTTTGCCAGAGCCAGATGAAGCCAGTGGACGGAAGCAGCGGGTTTGAGCGAGAAGTGAAGTTTGTGCCCCCAAGCGGAACAAAGCCGCTCGTAGCGGACCTCAATGCCCGCTTCTTTGAGTCTGTGCTCAATGACTTGGACATAGGGCGAACCGCTTCTCGCGTTTCCCAAAACTATGTCCGGTCGGAGTTCAAGCAACAAGTCAAGCAAGAACTTGCTTTCGCGCAAAAACTTCGGCAGCACGACGAGTGGGAAACTTTTCAACCTCCTTTGCCAACGAGCAATCTCCTTTTGCGGCTTGACAATCCATCTCCTCAACCTGCGAAGCAGCCAAAATTGTGGCAGTTTCCTCTCCTGCCCCATTTTCAATCCCTTCGGGAATTTTGATGCGCCTGCAAGTCAGTTGCCGATTTTCGGGCGAAGATGAGGAAGGCTGTGTGGGCGACCATCCGGTCTTCGGGTCTGAGCCTGTCTGGGTTGGGTTTGTAGTGGCGAAGCAAAATTTCGCTTACTTCAATGTCAACCAACGGAAAGGATTGCATTGCCCGAAGCGTTTCGCTGACTTGGTTCGTCGTTGGGACGAGCACAACCAAAGTTCCACCGCTTGCCAACGCTTCCACCGCTTGCTGCATGTATAGCCAGGGTTCCCTGACATCAAGGAACACGACATCGGCATCTCGTTCATCGAAGCCTTCAGCAATGTCTTTCAACTTGAAAGTGACCCGATGGGCGAGACCTACCCGCTCAAGGTTTCGCCTCGCCAACTCAGAGAACTCAGGTCGCCGCTCGTAGGAGAACACATGCCCGTTGTCTCCTACAGCGAAGGCGAACATGAGCGTTGAAGCGCCGCTGCCGCTACCCGACTCCACGACCACGCTACCGGGAACAACACCTGCTCGGACAAGGATGTAGCCCATCTCCTTCGGGTAGGTCACTTGGGTTTGGCGCTTGACAGCGTGCAACACCCAGTCGGAAGGCGTCGGTCTGAAAGCAAGAAGTTTTTGCCCCAGATGTGATTCCACGACTGTCCCCGGCAGTTGACCGACCAATTGGCTCAAATCAAATATCCCGCCCGCAGTTGAGAACTTCTCCCCTACCCTCACTATCCACCTTTGCGGCTTTTCCGGGTCAGGCGGGATGAGCAAGACCCATTCACCATGCTCAAAAGGTTTAGGCAAACTCGTGGCACCTCCCAACTGGTTAAATTCGCCACTCGCTAATTCGCTACTCGCTATCCCGTTTCAAGGTAGGCAATCGTCACGCCTTCGCCACCTTCATGAAGCGGCGCCAACTCAAATGAGCGAACTTGGGGGTGGCTGCGAAGGTAATCGTGAATTGCTTGGCGAAGTCTCCCAGTCCCCTTGCCGTGAACTATTCGGACGACCTTGTGACCAGCCAACAAAGCATCGTCAAGGAACTTCTCGACGGCATCAAGGGCTTCGTCAACCCGCTTGCCGAGCAAGTTCAACTCCGTCGGCGCTGAAACCATTTTCTTCACCCTCACTGCTGCCACTTCCGCTTGCAGCGGTGAGACTTGCGGCGCTTCACTTACGGGCTCAAGTTTAACTGCTGCGACCCAAACCTTCATCCCTCCCACATCGACCTGAACTTCCCTACCGTTACTGTCAATGGCGGTGACTTTCCCGACAACGCCTATGTCCTTGATGCGGACAGTTGAGCCGACTGAGAAGGCTGCAGGCTCAACCGGTTTTTCTCCAGTTTCCGGACTTTGAGTGACGGGTGAAGGGATTTGCTGCCAAAGTTGGCGAATCCGTTGGCGAATTTCGGAAGTCAGGGCAGGATGGGGCGAAATCAGTTGCTTGCGAACCAACTTGAGCAACTCCTCCGCTTGCCCTTCGACCCGCCTTAACATGGCTTCGGCTTTCTGCCTCGCTTCTGCCAGAATGCGTTTTTCTTCCTCCCTCAACTTCTGCTCCCGCTCTTTCAATTCAACTTCCCTTCGTTCCAACTCCCTCAGCCTTCGTTCCCACTCAAGCCTCAACTGCTCTGCTGCTTGCCTTTCCTCGGTCAGTTGGGTTATCAGTTCCTCGGTTTCCTTTCGGTCTCGAGGGAGTTGACGACGAGCCTCTCTTATGACCTCCGTCGGGACACCCAACCGCCGAGCGATGTCAATTGCGTGACTTTGTCCCGGAACGCCGATGACAAGTTGGTAGGTGGGTCGCAAAGTTTCGGG
>Ga0078972_1017355_pt1 | contig 10351 bp, 7 predicted proteins | sample YelNatPaOPGAMG01_FD_67568 | JGI IMG/M metagenome (GOLD analysis project Ga0078972, IMG submission 67568) | Hot spring thermophilic microbial communities from Obsidian Pool, Yellowstone National Park, USA - OP-RAMG-01 (SPADES assembly) (version 2) | ecosystem: Environmental > Aquatic > Thermal...
TAACCGCAGCAGGAAAGCGCATTGGTTTTGGACATCTAAGCCGATCCATTGGTGTATATCAGGGATTAAAAGAAAAAAAAATTGATACTGAAATTATTGTTAATGCTGACTCAAGCGTGAATTATCTACTTAAAGGTATAAATCATAAACGTATCAATTGGCTGAAAAATAGAGAGCCCATCTTTAAGAAACTTAAAGGCATAGATATTGTCATAATTGATTCATATTTGGCAGATTTAGATTTTTATAAGAAAGTTTCCGAAATAGTAAAAATACCTGTGTACATAGATGATTACAAAAGATTAGATTATCCTAAGGGAATAGTTATAAGTCCTTCTATATATGGAGATAAACTTAATTATCCTAAAAAAGATGGTATAAAGTATTTACTGGGTAAAGATTATATAATTTTAAGAAAGGAATTCTGGCAAATACCCAAGAAAAAAATCAACAAAAAAAAAAATGTATTGATTACTTTTGGCGGAATAAACCACCAAAATTTAGCCAAGAAAATTGCAAAACATCTTAAAAATAAATTTAATTTTAATACCTACATAGTTGAGCCAAATAAAAATTTATCAGCCAAAGATATGCTTAAATTGATGTTAAAAGCGGACCTTTGTATTTCTGGTGGAGGCCAAACTACTTATGAACTCGCCCGAGTAGGAGTTCCGACAATTGGAATATGTTTTGCAGAAAACCAATTAAATAATTTGATATACGGAGAAAGAGAAGAATATTTAAAATTTGTGGGATGGTATGATGAGGAAAATTTGATTATAGCTTTAGAGAACATAATAAAAGAATTGGATTACAATAAAAGAAAAATAATGAATAGAAAAGGAAAAGCAATGATAGATGGTATAGGAGTAAAAAATATAGTCAGAAAAATAAAGTCATCATAAAAACCATGAAAAAGAAAATAATAATTGCTACTATAAAATCTTGGAATATCAAAAATGCTTTAAAATTAAAGAAAAATTTTATAAATAAATATGAAGTAAAGATTATTACAAAAAAAGAAGACCTAACCTATGAAAAAATTATAAAGATTAATCCAGAATATATATTTTTCCCGCATTGGTCATGGATAATACCAGAAGAAATTTATAATAACTTTGAATGTGTGGTTTTTCATATGACTGATTTACCTTTTGGCAGAGGAGGAAGCCCTTTACAAAATTTAATATTAAGAGGAATAAAAAAACAAAAATTAGTGCTATAAAAGTAGTAAAAGAATTAGATGCAGGACCTATTTATATAAAATGTCCTTTATCATTAATTGGTTCAGCAGAAGAAATATATAAAAAAGCATCAAAGATAATTTTTGAAGATATGATTCCATACTTATTGAGAAATAAGATAACTCCAAAGCCACAGAAAGGAAAGATAGTTATATTTAAAAGACGTGGGCCAGAATATAGTAAGATACCCAACGATCTGACATTTGATAAAGTATATGATTTTATCAGGATGCTTGATGCAGAGGGGTATCCATTAGCTTATTTGGAAACAAAAAATTTGAAATTTGAATTTAAAGACGCTATAAAGAAAAATAAATATATAGAAGCAAAAGTATATATTACAGAGAAAAAAAATGAAAAATAAAATTTTAATTGTTGCTGCTCATCCTGATGATGAAGTTTTAGGCTGTGGTGGGAAGGTTGCAAGGTTAGTAAAAGAAGGATATGAAGCGTATACATTAATTCTTGGTGAAGGAATAACTTCAAGAGATGATAAAAGAAATAAACGACTTAGAGAAAAGGAATTAAAAGAATTAAAAAAACAGGCGACTCTAGCAAATAGTATTTTAGGAGTAAAGAAAGTCTTTTTTTATGATTTACCTGATAACAGATTTGATACATTACCTTTGCTTGATATTGTAAAGAAGATTGAAGAAATAAAAAATAAACTAAAACCGAGTATAATTTTTACTCACTACCATAACGACTTAAACATAGACCATAGAATTACTTATCAGGCTGTAATAACTGCTACGAGACCTACAAAAGAAGAAACTGTAAGAGAAGTATATGCCTGTGAGATTCTTTCTTCAACAGAATGGAATTATCCTTTGTCATTTAATCCTGATGTATATTTTGAAATAACTGCCACTTTCAATATGAAATTAGAGGCAATGAAAAAATACTCCTCTAAATTAAGAGATTATCCACATCCGCGATCTTTGAAAGGAGTTGAAATTCTTGCAAGATATCGTGGAATGCAAATTGGTAGTGAATATGCAGAAGCCTTTAAAACTGTAAGGAAAGTCTTATGACTAAGGATATAATTTTTTTGAAAAAGGGATTAAAAATTGAAAATGTTACACTTAAAAATTTCATAAGTTTATCAAATGAAGAAATGGAGATTATCAGAAGAATAAGAAATCATCCAGAGGTCAAAAAATGGATGTTTTCAGACCATGAAATCACTGAAAAAGAACACCAAAAATTCATAAAATCATTGAAAAAAGACAAACAAAATTTATATTTTCTTGTTTTACAGGATAATTTATATTTAGGAGTAATCTCTCTTAACAGGATTGATTTTAAAAATCGTCATGCTTTTTTAGGTTTATACAAAAATCCTGAAAAAAAAATTAAAAATGCAGGATTAATTATTGGTAAAACACTTTTTAAATTGGCTTTCGAACATTTGAAATTACATACTTTAAAGCTGGAAGTTTTAGAAAATAATGAAAGGGCGATAAATTTTTTTAAAAAATTAGGCTTTAAAGAAGAAGGTAGGTTAAGAGAGTTTGTTTTTAAAGAGGATATTTGGTATGATGCAATAATAATGGGAATTACGGAAAAAGAGTATAAGGAAAATGAAGAAAATTATAAAAATTCATAACAAAACTATAGGAGATTCCCAGCCCGTCTTTATAGTTGCTGAACTGTCTGCCAATCATTTACAAAAGTTTGATTTAGCATTAAAAACCCTTGAAGCAATGAAAGAGGCAGGTGCAGATGCTGTAAAACTACAGACATATACACCGGACACCATCACCATAGATTCAGACAATGAGTACTTTCGAATAAAACAAGGCACTTTATGGGATGGCAAAACTCTTTACCAGCTCTATCAGGAAGCATACACTCCATGGGATTGGCATCCAAAACTTTTTGATTTTGCAAAAGAATTAGGACTTATCTGCTTTTCCTCTCCCTTTGATAAAACTGCAGTTGATTTTCTTGAGGAATTAAACACTCCTGCTTATAAAGTTGCCTCCTTTGAGATAACAGATATTCCTCTTATTGAATACATTGCAAGCAAAGGAAAACCAATTATCATATCAACTGGAATTGCAACTTTATCAGACATAGAGGAAGCAGTAAATGCCTGTAAGAGAATGGGTAATGACCAGATAATACTTCTTAAGTGTGTATCCTTATATCCAACTCCTTTTGAAGATGCCAATTTAAGGACAATTCCCAACATGAGAGAGACATTTAATGTTCCAGTTGGTCTTTCTGACCATACAATGGGAGTTTCTGTTCCAATTGCCTCTGTTGCTCTTGGTGCTGTCATGATAGAAAAGCATTTTATCCTTGACAGAGCAATCGGTGGTCCTGATTCAGCCTTTTCCCTTGAACCAGAAGAATTCAAAGCTATGGTAAGGGCAGTAAGAGAGGTAGAAAAGGCTTTGGGAGAGATTAAATATGAACTTACAGAAAATCAAATAAAAAGCAGAGAGTTCTCCCGCTCTCTTTTTGTTGTGGAAGATATTAAGAAAGGGGAGATTATTACTGAAAATAATATAAGAAGCATTAGACCAGGATATGGTTTACACCCAAAATATTTGAGAGAAATCATTGGAAAAAAAGCTCGTCATGACTTAAAAAAGGGAACACCCCTCAGATGTGATATGTTTAGTTGAAAAACATTAGTATAAATGGAGGATCTTAAGAAACATGAATTCTTACGCGAAGCTATTAGATTTAGTTAAAGACCGCCCATTATACACTTCTGAAATACATTCTGCAAATGATTTTTATGGTAACGCAACTATATTAAAACGATATGTTGGTTTTCCTTTAGATTATAAAATTAAAGCATCGATAGAGCATGGTGTTTATCTTAACGAATATACATGGGATGTGGATCTTTATGCAGAACTTCCTGCTATTTTTACTCCTTCACCCTATCGTTTAAACATTTTGAAAAAGAAAACTAAAAAAGCTATATTTATGATAGGACCAATATTAGCATATGCTCCCCATCTTTTAGATGAAGATTCTCTTAGAAACGAAAAGCAAAGACTTGGAAAAAATTTATTAGTGTTTCCTGCACATTCTACCCACCACGTTAATGTCAATTATGATATTAAAAACTTCTGTGATGTTATTAAAGAAATTGGCAAAGACTTTAACTCGATAAGAATATGTCTATATTGGAAAGACATCTTACAAGGACATGCTGAAGAGTATGCTAAATACGCTAAATTTGATTTTGAATTTGTGACAGCTGGGCATATTTTTGACCCATTATTTTTATCGAGACTTAAAAGTATAATCGAATTGTCAACCATAACAATGTCAAATCAATTGGGCACTCATATTGGATATTGTATTTTACTCAAAAAACCTCATTATTTATATGAGTGTCCTATGGAATACTCTGCTTCCAGTGAAGATATCATAGAGAGAGACGGAGGGATTATCGGTCATGATCTTTTAAAAACTTTTCAAGTATTTTCAGACCTTCGTTACGATATAACATCCGAACAAAAAGAACTCGTAGAAAAGTACTGGGGTCTAAGCGAAATAAAATCTGTCGAAGAAATGCAGATGATCTTTCAGGCAACAGAAGATATGTTTAAAAAAGGAAAGCATTTTTATATGTCAAATATAGATGTTCTCACAGAGCAGGCATTTGATTACTTGAATAAAGACAAAAATACTGAAGCATTGTTTTTATTTGAAAACTGCATCAAGGTGAATCCCGAAATACATTTGTTTCAGTTTTGTAGATCAATGGCATTAACAAAACTTGCACAACCTCAAAAGACGATTGAGACATCTTATGAACTTAATACAAAAAAACCGAAGGAACAGAAAATGCAAGATTCTATTTCGCAGTCAGAAAAATTATTCTATGAAACATCCCAGCTGCGTGATAGAATAAACGTATTAAAAAGTATTTTCAACAATAGTAAGAACTTCTATGGTTTAGTCATACTTAATCCCGGGACTTTATCACGTATTGCAACCAGTCTTAGTGTATGGCATGAGATTCTTTCTTTTCATGATATGCTTGCTACAGACGAATACGTAAAATACGTTGATGCCTTTTACCGCGAATGTATCAAACGTTTCGGTTCAGATTGGTACTACATGGATATTGTCAATGTTTTATATGCGGCGTCAAAGACAATCCAGCCGCGCAATTATCTTGAGATTGGAGTAAGACGAGGACGATCGGTATGTGTAGTAGCAAGGGGCTGTCCTACGGTAAATATCACCGCCTTTGACATGTGGATACAGAATTACGCGGGCATGGAAAATCCTGGTCCAGATTTTGTTCGGTCAGAGCTAAGAAAGCATGGTCATATCGGAAATATTACTTTTATCAATGGCGATAGCCACCAGACAATACCTGCCTTCTTTAAACAAAATCCAGGTATTACCTTCGATATGATTACTGTAGACGGCGACCATACGGAAGAAGGGGCTTTAGACGACCTGATTAATGTGATCCCGCACTTATCAGTAGGCGGGGTGCTTGTCTTTGATGACATAGCGCATCCGGCTCACCCATATCTTCTGAATGTCTGGAAAAAAGCTCTACGGACATTTCCTTATCTCGCCGGATTTGAATACACCGAACTGGGCTATGGAGTAGCATTTGCCATACGAAAGAGTGAATAATGCCTGATCGTATTCTCGTCACTGGAGCATGTGGTTTTTTAGGGTTTCACATCTGTAATTACTTCGGCCAACGAGGCCATAGTATCGCTGCTGTCGACAGAAAATCTGTGCCTTCAGAAATGGCAGATCTTTATCCCAACCTCTGGAAATCTTCTGTTATCAGTCTGCCGGATGATAGGTTTATCGATTTAATAAATGACTTCCAGCCCGCCCTGCTTATTCATTGCGCCGGCTCGGCTTCTGTGCCATATTCCATGCAGGAACCTTATGATGATTTTCAGCAGTCAGTTGCTGTCACAGCTTTTATTCTCGATGCTCTTAGAAAACACTTGCCTTCATGCCATTTTATATTCCTATCAAGTGCTGCTGTATATGGTAATCCCGAAAAACTGCCGGTCACTGAGGAAACACCTTGCCAACCCATATCCCCTTATGGTTATCATAAATATATGTGTGAAATGCTCTGTAATGAGTACAACTCAATATATAATATAAAAATTTCTATATTGCGCATCTTTTCGGCTTATGGAGAACGACTTCGCAAACAGGTTATATTTGACCTTTGCAAAAAGTTTGTAGATCCATCATCCAATACCATTGAGGTATATGGGACAGGAAACGAAACACGTGATTTCATACATGCTCTTGATATTGCTCGTGCCATTGAATATATATATCATGAAGGTGCTTCTGGTACTTTCAATGTCGCTTCTGGCATTCAGACAAGCGTTAAAGCAATAGTTGAATTGATCAAAAATGCTTTATCGAGCAACAAAAACATAGTATATAATGGAATTGTTCGGCCAGGTGATCCTTTATATTGGCAAGCCGACATCTCAAAATTAAGTGCATTGGGTTTCCGCCAACATATCCATCTTCAGGATGGTATTAGCAATTATTGTCAATGGTATATGGAGACTCGGGGGCAAGAACTTGATTAATAACCTTCGCATAGGGATCCCTATAATAGGGAGTAAAATTTGGTCTGGTGGAGTAACATATATCGAATTACTAATAAAGGCAGTTTCAGCACTTCCCTCAAATGAGCGGCCTAAACTACTGCTTGTTGTTACAGAAGGCACGATCGATGCAGTTGAGCTGCACGAACATATTTTACCGTTGCTCGATGGCATTCTATTTTTCGGTAATGATATTCAAAAGGCTGAACGTGTTCTGAATCAGCCATTCAAACATGTCTCTTCACTCAACGAACTTTTAAAAGAATTCGATTTTTTCTATCCTGTTCAGGCAAATGTCTGGCCGGATGTCTGCAGTGCCTCATGGATACCTGACTTCCAGCATATACATCTCCCCGGCTTTTTCTCACAGCAAGAATTGCAAGAGCGAGATACCTCTTTTCAAAGAATTGCTGCTCTTGCAAAACTATTAGTGCTCAGCAGCAAAGATGCTGAAAAGGATTTCCGTAGCCTGTATCCGCACTCAAAAACAGTTATCCGTATTCTTTCTTTTCACACAATGATGCCTGATGATTTATATTCAGTAAACCCCTTAGATATCCAGCAGAAGTATGGTTTGCCTGACGAATTTCTGATATGTTCGAATCAGTTTTGGGCACACAAAAACCACATACTTGTTTTTGAGGCAATAGCAGAGTTGAAGAGAAAAGGGAAGACTGTTCATCTCGTTTGCACTGGCTCAACTGATGATTACCGTTTTCCTGAATATTTCAAACAGGTAAAACAGAAGATTACTGATTTAAAAATAAATGATTATGTTCATATTCTGGGAATCATTCCTCGAGATGACCAGCTTCAGCTCATGCGTCGTGCGCTTGCAGTTATACAACCTTCTCTGTTTGAGGGCTGGAGTACAGTCGTAGAAGACGCACGTGCCCTTGGCAAAATGATGTTCCTTTCTGATTTAGATGTCCACAAAGAGCAGGCGCCAGCCCATGCTGTTTTTTTTAACAAACATAGCAGCGTTGATCTTCTTAATAAAATCAATGATATCCTGCCTGACTTGAAGCCCGGGCCCGATCCTGCATATGAACAGCAGGCACGGAACGAAGCACGACAACTTGTAAGAAATTACGCTTTGCAGTTTTGTGCCATCGCAGTAGAAGCACAGATACTATATAGCAGAAAAAGACAAGAAACAGACTTTCGACAACGTTTAAGGGTTGAAGCACCTGGAACAAAAGAAAAGCTTACTTTATACTTTTATAAACCCAATATTGATTTTATCTTGCCCCCTCAGTTCACTTATATGCCAGTTACTTTATTATACGGCTCCCCAATAGAAAAGGACTTCCTAATTGAAATGGACCCAAAGAAATATAGGTTTGATTTATCACAAGGATGGGAGACTGATTCACGTTTTGAAGGTTATAAGTACGATCCTGAGTTATTTGATATTATTGAAGAGCCTTTTTCTGCTGATTTTATAGTATTTCCTTATATGCTGGAAGAGATGATTCAATGCTTTGGCATCAAAGGGACTATCGATTTCATAAATCAGCTGCCTTATTTTAAAACGCACGAAGACAGACATGTTTTCATGACAAATCATGACATAAGTACACCTTTTGGTATTAGTTCTATCTTTTTTAGAGCAAGCGTAAATAAATATAATAAGGATAAGAATGCTTTTGCATTCCCATATCCAAGTATAGATTATTCTGATATCACACATTATGATCTGTCAAAACTCAAATACCAAACAAGCTTTGTCGGATGCATTGTTTCACATCCCTTAAGGCAAAATCTAATGGAAGGTGTGAAAAAAGAAAGTCGTCTAAATTCTTATTTAGACCCATTAAATGTTTTTTTCCCCTACTTAAAAGATAGAGAATATGCAAAAAAGAGAGTGGAGATATTCAAACAAAGCCTTACTGATTCCTTAACAATACTTTGTCCCCGCGGTACCGGAGAAAATTCGCGGCGGTTTTTTGAAGCAATGTCCGCGGGGCGCATTCCCATATTTGTTGGAGATACCGGTGAACTCCCATATGAAGACGAAATTGACTACGGAGCCTTTATCTTACAAATTCCTGAAAATGAAATTCATAGAGCAGGCACGGTCATTTTCAACTGGCTTCAACAGTTTGATGAAAAGGAATTATTGTCAAAATGCAAGCTGGCCCGAAGTACTTGGGAAAAATATTTCAAATGTTCAGAATGGAACAAACAGATTATTAAGATACTCTCAAAATATAAGGAAGCCTCGAAACAGTCAGGAAAAACGTGGCTAAACTCTGGGGCTTTAATCAGATTTAATACCTTATATTTTCAGGGACCATCAAAACCATTTATCAAAGACTATTTTACTGGAGAGGTAGAATATTCGGAAAAGAGTGGAAAATGGTTTATAAAAAGTGATTTATCAAGAATTAATGAAAGAAAGCAAGAGCAAGATATCTATGCCCAAATTATTGAAGAGATAACCAAAATCAACAATCTCATCGGATATGGAAGATTTAAAGATGCGGATACTGCTCTTAATCAGGCACTTGAAAAATATCCTGATTCTCCTGATCTTTTAAACTTTCATGCAATATTAAAATTGCATATGAAGGACAGTGAAGGAGCCAAAGGGATTCTTTTTGATCTTATAAAGAATCATCCGGCATACTATCCTGCCTATAACAATCTTGCCTGTCTTTACTGGGATGAAGGGGATTTTGAGAACGCTACAAGATATTTTGAGGAAGCTTTGAAAATAATAAAGAGTCAGGCAAAAGGAGACAGACAGCAGGCAGTAGTAGCAGATTATAGGTCAGTGGTGATGCCCTATGGTGAAATGCTCATGGCTTATAAGAAGTATAAAAAGGCAAAAGAGTTATTTGAGGAGTATTTAAAGATAACGCCTGATGATGGGGAAATAAAAAGGTTGGTTGAAAAGTGTAACAACGTTTTAGAGAAAACGAGGAAGTTAGGGGGATTGGTAAAAAGTTTTCAAGATGAATCATTAGTAGAAAAGAAATTTGTAGGTATGGAAAAGAGTGTGAAATCGGCTCTTTTAGATACAATCTCAAGGATAAATAAATTGATATCTTCAAACAAGTTAAATGATGCGGATATTGCAATAAGGAGGGCGTTATTAGATTATCCAGATGAGCCTGAGATATTGAATTTAAAGGCAGTTTTGAATATGGTTCAAGGGAATAATGAAGATGCGAGGTTAATCTTGCTTGAGCTGATAGAAAAGAATGCTTCATTTATACCTGCATATAATAATCTTGCTATGATTAGCTGGTCGAGTGGTAATTTTGATGATGCAACGAAGTATTTTGAAAAGGCTTTGAGGTTATCGAATTATGAAAGGTCTATAGTTGTCAGCTACGGAGAGATGCTCATGAGTTATAAGAAGTATGCAAGAGCAAAAGAGTTGTTTGAGGAATATCTGAAGGCAAATTTAGATGATTCAGAAGTAAAATCGCTTTTACAAAAATGTGAAAATATTATTGGGAAAGCAAGGAAATTAGTTAGCATAGTTCAACATAGAGATGCTGAATCGAGTTC
>Ga0078972_1017357_pt1 | contig 10350 bp, 9 predicted proteins | sample YelNatPaOPGAMG01_FD_67568 | JGI IMG/M metagenome (GOLD analysis project Ga0078972, IMG submission 67568) | Hot spring thermophilic microbial communities from Obsidian Pool, Yellowstone National Park, USA - OP-RAMG-01 (SPADES assembly) (version 2) | ecosystem: Environmental > Aquatic > Thermal...
TCCTAATAGTAACCGCCGATGTCTTGAAGATCTTTGTTAAATCGTTTATGAGGACACGGTTATTTGTTTCAAGCATCCTCATGATCTCCCGAATCCGCTCCTCTTGAAACATCTTTTCACGCTTGCTCACAATCTGCCCTTTCGACTGATTTTGATTTGATGTATTCCGTCGTTGCGGTTGCCTATGTTTTGTTTCATCTGCTTTCATTTACTTACGAATTATAAGCTGATAGAAACCAAAAGTCAATACACCGAATTGGTAAACGTTCTAACTACGGTGCCTTTTTCTAGGTTAACGAGTTTTTGAGCCGATCTTCTGAAGCAAGAGACGCTCCAGCGGCATAAACGCAAGACCCGATACTGAAGTGCTTGGAAATGCCACGATGTAGTCGCCGTGAGGTATCCAGCCAACGTAATCCGCAAGGAGTAGTTTGATGTACTTTCATGCAGTTTCCTTCTTTTGAAAAGGCTTGATTGCTCTAAACGTTCTGTCGAGCTATTTATTCACGTGCCCAGAAAAATTGTTGGCATTTGGCAAGCTACGGGCATGATTGTTCTGCTCGCCCTTCTCTCCACATATCCGTAGCATGCCCTACAGACCATGTTTTTCTGCCACTGTGATTCTCTATCACATCCCAATCTATTTAGCGCCATCCCCTGATCTCTTACGGTTTCCCCTATGCGCAGCTCTGGTGAATAAGAAAAATGTATTAGATTCCCTCGTGCAAAGATCCGATTCTTCAGAGTTACTCGACGAGCCTTCCCGCTCTATCTACTGGCCTCCTGATCCCCAAACCGACATATACAGGAAAAGCTCCGTATGGAAACGCTTGTCTAGCTTGCTCAAAACATTGTATCCTTGCTTCTCTAATGATTGGTCTGTACTCCTTGATCATAGTCGCCGTCATATTTAATTTCGAACGAACCTCTCACATGCCCAGATAGGGTGGTACCAAAAAAGCAGAACCGTCCATCCCTTAATTGCCCTTAATCCAAATCCGAAATCCCAGGGACAATCTGATTTTGCTATCTTGGACATCACCATTCGAAGGAATCATATATTGGACATTCCATTGGTTACCCAGCGTTGAGTTGCATCAAAGCCGATTCTCCCCGATCAGGCATCTACGAGTCTCAACACTTCATGTGTGGTCGGAATAGTCAACGCCTTCACAGAGTCAAACTTTCCTTTTGCCTGCTGAATACGGGACATCCGTAGCCCATTTTTACTGCTCACGCGTTTTCACGACCTCTTATCTGGGCTTCTACTGTACGACAAAGCTTTGCCACTTTTGCGAGTGCAGCTGAGAGTAGCGGTAAACTGAAGAGGCTTCCCTTTTCTGTACCTATGTGAAAACTATACGGTCCCTCTTTACATTATCCAGCTTTTGCTGTAGCGCCCCTCATTCATGCTCTGTTCGTTCATTCATGAATGTGGGACAGTACGGTGTCTCAATAATTGGCTGTTTGCGTCGGTAAATAACGGAACGCGAGTGCTGCCGCCCCTTGGTTCCTGCCTCACTTTGGAAATCAGAGAACTCAATTCTAAGAAAGTCTGCCGTTGGTCTAATCGCGCGCTCCATCACTGCCTTTCTAAATCCATTGAAGTACGGATTTCCGAGACCCATCAGGCTGCCTAACAACAGTATCATAGAAGGATTAGGAATATTAACCCAACCTGCTGCCGCCGCTCCTAACATTATTCCCGCTCTATTAAGTAGATCAAGAGCTGCGGCGTTTCCTGAGTGAGCAAAATCTGCAATTATTTTTGCGGATGATTCGCAACCCGTTACAACTTCGGCCAAGGAGGGATATTCCTCCTTTGCCCACCTTACGAGACGGGAACCTGACGCATAGAGCTCGACGCAGCCGCAACTACCGCGTGAGCATTTCGGCCCGTCCGCCTTCACGGTAACGTGCCCAACTTCGGCCGCATAGTTGTTTTCTCCCCTTAATATTTTCCCATCGACGAAAATCCCTTCTCCAATTCCCGTACCCAGAGCAATCGATATGAAATTGTCAACGAACTTCGCCTTGCCGAATACCTTTTCAGCAATTGCAGAACAATTGCCGTCATTATCAACTGCTGTAGGGAGATTAAAGCTTTGTTCAATGATGGCATTTTTAATATGGACATCTTTCCAGTCCAGGATTAGGGAGGTCGCATCTACAACGGTCCCAGTTTTAAAGTCCACCCTTCCTCCTGTGCTTACGCCAACTCCGATTACCTTCAGTCCCTCTAACTCAGCCAGCCTGGCAGCTCTGTCTATCTGACAAATCATCAAGTCAATGATGCCCTGTTTGCCGAGTGGAGTATTTTCCTGTTTCCCATAGGAGATTCTACCAGCACGATCGGCTAGGGCTGTCCTCAGATTGGTGCCGCCAAGATCTATCGCTATCGCTACTTGATTCTGAGCGACGACATTACCTTAAAAGTCTAAGTTATTATCACGCTTAATCTTTACGGTGCGACAAAAATGAATCTAGCCTATTTCTCCAGAACGACAATTTTCTCCAATTCCTCAAGAGACTTTCCTTTCGTCTCAGGCATGACTTTCAAAACAAAGAAGAAGAACAGTATCATCAGCAGGGCAAAAAACATGGACACTTCTCCACCACCGAAATGCGTAAGTGCTAGCCGAAACACCAAGCCGATTACCGCGTTCACGATCCAGTCCACAAATGAGCCGAGAGCCAGTCCTTTTGACCTGATTTTGTTCGGAAATATCTCCGACAGAAACACCCAGATTACAGCGCCCTGTGAGAATGCAAAGAATGCTACAAACCCAAGAATCGAAATTACCCTCGCGGTATCGCTGACAAGACTTCCATCGTAATAGTGGAGAGCTGCTAGCGATAATGAAACGAACATCCCAACAACACCAATCATTAAAAGCGGTCTCCTGCCGACCTTATCTATGAAGAACATGGCAAGTATGGTAAATATCAGGTTCGTGACTCCGACCGCAACGGCTTCCAGCATTGCTGTGCCGGTGCTTGCCCCGGCTTTCTCAAATATCATCGGAGCTTAATACATTACCACATTAATTCCAGACATCTTGGCGAAGAAAGCAAACACCACAGCCAATATGATTACATACCCATACTTCTTCTGTATCAGCTTAGTCGTCCCACCTTCATTTTTCAATGATCGGGTGACATCATCAAGTTCGGATTCGACATTCGCTGCTCCAACACCTTGCAGGACAGCTCTTGCCTCCTCAGGTTTACCCATCTTTACAAGCCAGCGAGGAATTTCGGGGACAACGAACAGCAGGATGAAGAAGATGGCAGATGGAATTGTCATTACCCCGAACATCCATCGCCAGCTATCCGCGCCAATCCCGACAAGCAGATAGTTCGAGAAGAACGCTATTAGGACCCCAATCACGATGTTGAATTCTGACACTGCGACCAATCTGCCCAGTAGCCTCGCAGGAGAGATCTCTGCGATATACATGGGTGCAATAACAGACGCTGCTCCAATTCCAATTCCGCCTAAAAATCTAAAGACCAGGAGTGCATACCAGCCTGTCGCTACGGCAGGGCCGTGCTCCGACACGAAATAAATTGCAGCAGTAACCAAAAGCATTGCACGCCTTCCGAATAAGTCACCAGGCTTGCCTATCGCAATGGAGCCAACTAACGGTTCCCCAGAGTGTCGTAGACACCGTCATGCCGATAGTGGCATCAGTGAGGCCGAAATACCCCATGATAGACTTAGTTGTTCCTGAGATGACCGCAGTGTCAAATCCGAAGAGGAGACTCCCAAGTGCGGATACAACTGTTGCAAGTGACAGCTTCTTGTTCATCATATTTTTACTCCTTAATAAGCCATTTGTGGGACGAATTTTGCACGACAATTGATGACAACAAATTCCTGTGAGAGACTTCCGACTTTAAAAGGTCAATGTTGAATGATTCTCTTTCCACATCTTGGCCTCTCGCAATCCTCTCTTTATTGAACTTCAAATCACCGTATCCGAGACTGCTGTAGCCCAGGCCGTAACCAAAATTCCTTTGAGGGTTGTAGGTATTTGCTCCCTCAACCCCCGCATGCGTATAGTCATAGTGATAAAACGCATTAGCACAAAACGGGTAGGTTATGGGCAAGCCCACACCCAGGTTCATGTCGCCAAAAAGGACGTTCGCCAATGCCCTCCGACCTTCCCCATGTCCGCCAAGAAAGCAATCAGCACCGCCTTCAAACTCCCAATTATCTCGCTTATTATGCACAGCCTTCCTTCGAACATGACCAGCACACCTGGCCACCTGGTTGTGATCAGCGCTTCTACAAGCTTGAGAAGGACATTGTAAAAAACAAAATCCAAGGGCACCATACTCATATCAAGACCAGCCATAAGTGCCAGTTTAAGGGTTCTTCTGACGACGAAGCTAATCTGCAACAGGCATCCAGATGCTCGATGTCTCCCCAATCCGAGACGATGAAACCATCGAATCTCATTTTGTTCCTCATGACCTGCGTGAGCAAAAGATAATTCGCATCACTTGGAATCCCGTTCACTTCGCATGAGTTACGTATAACTGTCGATGCGCCCCTATCAGCGCCCGACGTCCTCACTTTAGCAGCCGCGATCTGGCCTTCCTTTTTTGCTAATGCTGGATTGAAGGTTGCAGCCATATTAATATCGGTTACGCGAACAGTGTTGCACCTTTGGTATAGCTGGCACCGTGTATCGCGTCGATACCGTACAGAATCAAGATCCTCAGCCTGGTCTCTTTTGACGCACCGTTACTGATAACGGTGAATAATAAACATTAAGGATCGAGCCGACACGATATTTCACGATAGCTTCTTTGAGCTTCTTCATATCGAGCTTTTACCTGTGCTGAGCAGGTCCACGTGTCGCCGAAACAGTCTGAACAGTAAGCTGTGCCGTCTGCCTATTTTATCCTCCAGTCTCATCGTGTATAAGAGCGCCCGCAGCTGTTCATCTATGACTGTTTACCCTTTGCCGCAGCTTCCGGCAGAATCGAACAGACAGATAACCATAGATAATCAGGTGAATGAAGGTTGCAGTTTGTGTCATTGATTTTTCCATATCATGTATGGTACAAGACATCATCTTTTTAAGAGTATGGACTTACTAAGTGAATGTTCATTCGTTCGATCACGTTAGCGCTGATTGGAAACAGGCGTGATTTCGATAACCTTGAGGGCACTCGGTCTGAGAGTTTCATCTAATTTCGCTGCTCCCGAGACTATCCGAATCGGGATCTTACCTTGTGGTGTTATCTCGGCCAATTCGTACTTCGCGCATTTGACTCCATATCTTTCAGGATCGATCGAGAATGAAAACGGTACCTCCTTGTTCACGAAATTCGCCATGAATACTCCCAGATGATCGTCCTCCGATTTCCAAACCGCAGCCTCCACAGCAGGGACCGTACCAGTGTGTTTCCTCCTCCAGCGGCCAAATCCGCCGTCGGTAAAAGTGCAAACCTCGTTCATCGGGATAACCGGCCCCAGAAGCCTACCGTAGAGAAGGAATTTTTTTGTCACAGCACGGTATTGGCCGCACAAGCGCAAATATGCCGCTTTCGCAGCATATTCTGGTTTTAAGAGGCCGAGGTCCATCCACCCATTCTGCCGCCCGTAAATAAATGCCTGACCTTGTGCAAAATTGAACAACTGCTCGCTGCATTTCTCATAATCGCATGGGCTCCCAAAAAATATCGCGTACCCGGAATAGACGACGTTGATCAGGGGGATTTCCCTGTCGGTCGGCCCTAGCCAAAACAGATTTCCGTCGACCAGATCGAGGAATATCTCATCAGCTCCTTCGGACGTTATTGCTGCATGGTATCCGTCAAGACGCGCAACGTATCGAATCATCCTCATCATTTTACGGTTGCCGTCAGTCCACCATCGTCCGCCACCCAATGGATGTCCATGATGCGGGTTAAAGCATAACTCATCCCTCATGGCTGAGACTTGATCGACATAAACGCCGTTACAGCCATAATAGCTTACCAGACTGTCTGCTAGCGCAGTAATCTTGCTCTGCCAAAACTCCTGCGAAGGACACATCTCGACTAGCCTGCCGGACAGATTAGTTGTGTCCATTATGAACCCACCTGCCTGGTCATAAATCGCATGTGAAGCGTACTCCTTCCAATCCAGAATATTCATGTCTGCGCTTCTGCCGTTGATGTAAGGCATGACCAGAAATCCCTTGCCAACGAGTTCCTTCACCCGCTCTGCGAAACCCCTTCTGGGCGGGAAGAATTCAGGGTATAGATTATCGAATTCATTCTGGTTCCAGAAGTACCAGTGTATTCCCATAGGAACACCCATCTCCTTCCCCGCGCTGACTAGCGGAAGATCCATCTGATGCGGCAACCCCTCTGCGCTATCCCAAATCCAGAAGTCACGCACCCAGAGGCCGAGGTCCCGCATAATTAAAGGAAAGTCGTACCGATCCGATAGCAGCTTCGCCCATTTCTGATGGATAGCCCATTCCCTGTACCGGAGCGCCGCCTCCAGCCAGCCTCCCTGGTATACACCGAACGCGACAGGATAACAATCGGGCCAGTCTGAGCCGACGATTCCCATGTTCTCAGGATAATGAACTATCTCCAGTTCACCTTTACTGGCATCTGCCATGAAATCTTTAGCCCGACCATCGGGGTCCATCGTCGCAAGATAGACGGCATTTGTTGAATCGTTAAGTGACATAAACTGCATCGGCCAGTCTCCAGAAGGATATCTGCCCAAGACATTGTCCTTGCATTTTTTCAGCAGGAGCCCACCGGTCGCAAAAGCTGGACGGGCGATGTTGTATACGCTAGATTCCGGGAAACCATTAACTTCTGGAAACATCACACTCCAAAGTCCCCAATAGTCGGAGTTGTTTTGTACGAATATCCTCCATGTCGCCACACCGCAGTCCCGCGGCAGGTCAACAGTCACCCGCACGCTTACCGCATTCTTTTCCTTCCACCACCGCATCTTATTCCATTCGAGCACTACATGCTGCGTGCCATTAGACAGTTTTTCTATCGATACGAAACTACATGGGCAGTAGTTGTTTGTAATGCTTTCTCGCTGCAACCCCTTCCCGAATACAATCTCCCAAAGAAGAGGGTCCCCTTTCTTGACGCGGATGTGATTGTACCCGGTCTTCTTGTCAATCATGGCCACTAGGCCCATTCCTACTGGATGAAATTTGAGCTCGACGAAATCATTCTCAAGTATGAGCGCCTTATTAGGATCTACAGCGGTCCCGGCTCTAATGGTTGCCACCATCAAGGATTCTATCAGCAGCGCTGCAAAGAATCCAAAGTGTCCTCTCATAATTTTTCCTCTCCAATCCCTTAGTGTTAGGGTCCCTACGGGGTTTTGGTGCGCACGTTATTTAAGCTTTGCTTTTATTTAATTTCTTCCCTCCTGCCGATACGGCACTCTCCAACCGTCCTGTCGCCTATTTAACAAATACCATCTTCCTTGTCATTGACAGACTCCCTGACTGCAAGCGACAGAAATAGATGCCGCTCGGAAGACCCAAGGCATCAAATCTTACTGTATAATTCCCTGGTCTCTGGAATTGGTTCACTAGCTCCGCTACCTTTTTGCCTAAGATGTCATATACCTTCAGCGAAACCATCGCTGGTGTCGGTATGTAGTACTGAATCTCTGTTGTGGGGTTAAATGGATTCGGGTAGTTTTGTAGCAGCTGAAAGCTCTCCTGCGGTCTATTGGCCATTCCTTCTCGTATTATCGTCGGAAGATACGTTCCCTTAATAAAGGCATAAGTTTGATCATAAATATTACGAATAGCGGGAATGTTACTAATACAGCTTTGATAGAACGTACCAGGTCCTCCGTTTTGGTAATAGAAATGCACAGCACCTGCCATATAACCTTTGCTCACGCCGTAATCCAGATACGCATAGTATCTGCTTCGATATGAAGAGCTGCTGAGTGCATCCCAGTGTATTTCAATTTCGATGCCCATACCAAGCTTCTTAATAGCGTCCGCCGCCTCGCCGAGTTCCTGCGGAGGCCAATTGTTAAAAGCGTAGTTTGGCTGCATGACAGCTGCGTCAAAACCAAGCGAGTCCCACTCGGCAAACCCTGGAGCCTGATAAAAAGGAATCCAGTTTAGAATTTTGCCTTTGCTTCTCACATAGTTGCCAGCGTACCTTATCATTGCTGCTTCACTGTCATCTACGGTGAAGTCTGCCTGTTCTTCATACCAATAAAAACCTACCAATTCTAGGTTTGTATACTTTGCCGAGTCCCATTTGGTCATTACCTGGTCGACATACCATTTGATAACCTTTTCCCTATCCGAGAGATAAGTCAGGTTTTCAGATATTCCGTCCCCGTCAACATCACCGAAATTGGTTGCCGTAAGCGTCGGGTATGGAATGGCTATCTCCACTTTTACTTTATAGGAAGATTTGTTAAGAATTTTCTTGACGTTACCTGTTGCGGTATTCAAAGCTCCAAGATTGTATAACGAGTCAAATGTGTTGTCAAGATAGTATGACCAATCCGACATCACGGTCGGGTGTGAAGGATCGCAGTAGTACATGCCGCCAGACGGTGCACCTGCAACATAAGGAAGAAAAAGGAACCCGTCAAACATAAAGTCGGTGATGCTTCCTGACGTGTTCTCGTAACCCACATATGGCGTCAATTCTTCAACTGTATTTTGACCTAGAGATTGGTTAAAAGCGTAGTAGCCATTATATATCAGAACCATGTTCTTAATTCCCGCAACAGTTGGGGAGGCTGGGGCGCAGTACATATCGGGATATGCGATAGGACGGGTGACCTGTGGCATCATAGCGCTGTCTGCTATCCCAAGATCTCCGAAAACTTGGAATTCATCTGCAAACACCCATACGTCAACAGGAAATGTCATCTTAACATATCTAGCCTGGTAGTTAAGTCCTGATAACATATAGGTCTGAGTCTCGACTCTACTCGTGGACAGCGGGATTGACGTGTTCACCGTACCCACGTTAGCCCAGTCTGTATCATTTAAAGACAGCGCATAGGTGACCCATCTGGGGAAATATATGCCAGCTGAGGGGTAATGAATGAATCTTTCCTGTATTTGCCTTACGGTGTTCACCTGACCCATATCGATAACAATAGTCCGCGAGCCACCGTGGTTGTAACCTTGCCACTGACCATCGCCAAAGGTTGCAGAGGAACCTATGTACCCATCTGTTAGGGCACCTTTTAAATAATACGGGGTTTCATTCGCTGCGAATGAGTACTGAGTCGAGACAAGTTGATACACACTGTACGGCTTGCCCTGGGATAAGTTGACCATCCCTGTAGGCGGAGAAGGTGCCGGCGTCTCCCCCAGCCCGTTAGATATCATTCCAAAGGCTAACATTCCAAATATGAAAATATTCCTTATTGTTCGTGAAGGCCAGTTCATTACGAATTCCTTTCTACTTTTCTGCTAAGAAGGTTTCCCATCTCATCCAGAGCTTTCCCATGGGCTACCAGGGTCATTAGTCTCTCGTGATCCACAGACCCGAAGAAATCTTTCAAATCTGCATCTACGATCCACTCATAACCACTGCTTAACTCCCGCCAGACTTTGCGCAGTGCATCCTTACTCGATCTACCTGGCCGGTATCCGAAGCATGCATCGTCGAATACAGGCTCGAAGATCGGCCCCAGTCGGTTCAGCACCGCTTGCTGGCATACCCGATCATAGATCGTCGGGATGCCCAGCGCACGATACTTGCCCGGCTGGCCAGGCTTGGGTATCAGTTGTTGTCGTACCGGTTGCGGAGTGTAGCTGTCATTCTCAAGCTCCCTATGGAGCCTATCAAGTTGCTCATCGAGTACTTCCTCAAATTCCTCGATGCTCTGGTCATCTACTCCTCCTTTTCCGCGGTTCCGCCGAACTTTCTCCCAGGCCATCTCTAAGTTTTTCCGCTTATAAACCTTGTCCACTAATGAGTGAACCTTCCTTGCACCCGTTGGATTGAGCCAGTCCGCCAGTCTCCTCGGTCGTTGACTTATGGGTCTTTCACTTATGGAACTTTTCCGAGTCATCTCCCTTACTCACTGACCTCCTTTCTCTTTCCAACCACCTTTGTCAGCCGCCTTCCCCAGCTCACCATGCTGTCCTGTTTCTCAGGATCACACTGCTTTCGCAGTGCTTCCAGTACTACGCGGCTGTCCGACAACTCGTCAAGCATTGCTACCCACTTCGCTCTTCGCTTATAGGGTTGCTTATCCTGGCTCTTCTCAAGAACTCGACGAGTTCTCCTGGGGTCACGCTCAAATCTTCCATACCGTGCCGCCCGCACACACCCTGGTTCGATGGGTGGATGAGTAACGCCTTCGCCTCC
>Ga0078972_1017359_pt1 | contig 10349 bp, 14 predicted proteins | sample YelNatPaOPGAMG01_FD_67568 | JGI IMG/M metagenome (GOLD analysis project Ga0078972, IMG submission 67568) | Hot spring thermophilic microbial communities from Obsidian Pool, Yellowstone National Park, USA - OP-RAMG-01 (SPADES assembly) (version 2) | ecosystem: Environmental > Aquatic > Thermal...
ATCTTTGAATGCCACGCCCATGCGGTCTGCATCGGGGTCGGTTGCTAATACTATGTTGGCATTAATGTGTTGTGCAAGCTCTATTGCCATTGTTAGCGCTTCGCTTTCTTCAGGGTTGGGTGATTTGACAGTGGGGAAATTCCCGTCAGGGATTGCCTGTTTTTCAACAATATGAACATTGGGGAATCCAAATGTTTTGAGTATGTGCGGCACTATACGGTAACCAGTTCCATGTAATGGTGTATAGACAATATGGATAGGCGATAGCTCATTGGATTTGAATCGTACCTGAGAAAGTTTTTTAGCATAGATTTCGGTGATTTCATCTCCAATCAGAGATACAATGCCATGAGCTATCGCCGCACATTTTTTTGCAAATTTCTTTGAAAGCTTTACAAACCCATTGATGTCACTTGTTAAAAATTGTATCAGGTCAACCTTATACAGGCTGTCAATGTTTATATGGAATGTTGGCATGCTGTTAATCATTTCAAAGTATTCTTTTGCAAATGCCTTTGAGCCTTTAAGGCCGCTTTCTTCGGCATCAAAACTTACAAAGATTAAACGGGTATAGTTTGGGCGATAGTTACTGTAAACACGGGCCAATGATGCGGAAATGGCACTTGCTATTAAATTGTCGCCGGCACCTGGCGTTGCGTTTTTGCTTTTAAAGAAAAGCATCTGCATGTTAGCAATGCCAAGCAGAATTATTGCTGCTACAAAGATACGATGCAAGGGGTCAGAGCCAAGCCAGTAAAAATTTAAAACCAGTAACCAACCAATGATAAGCGATAGTACCATTGAAAGAATGATTGATGCAACGCGTATGCGATAAGCCCTTGGTGTGGTGCGCATATAGCGGAATTCATACGCACTATCGTGATGGCCGCTTATGATAACCTGTTGGCGCACTTCCTTTTTTGGATTAATAAAGCCAATGGCATTGTATCCGGTTTTTGGTGTGTACAAAAAATCAAATGTGCCTTTGTAAAAAATAAACTGGCTTGTTGCCATGATGTTGGCAATGGTAAATCCCAATGCTGCAATAGTGTAACATTGTAAAAAGATGAGTATGACACAAGAAATATAAATCCACGGCACAAGCGTAAGAAAGCCCAAAAATGCATTGGGATGTGTAACAAATGTATGAAGGCGCGATGTATCGCAAAACGACTGATATAAAAATTGCAGTATGCGTGCCGTAATGTGCGTTTCAAATGAACAGCTTGGCCGTGGTCCAATACAATCAATAATAGTCTTAGTGATTTTTAATGCAAAGTTAGTAGCTGAAGTACGTGTTTGTGTGTTCATAGGGCAAGTGTAATGTATGGTTGTAAAATGGTAAAGAAAAAAAGTATATAAGCTATGCTTAAAATTTTTTTAGAAATCCTTGACTATTTGGCTATATTGCCAAATATAGGAAAATTCAAAATTATTAATCCTAACGGGGTGTGTATGGACCCATTGTTAAAACAAAAGTATGAAACACGTGCTGCAATTATGAAGGCACTGGCGCATCCAAGCAGGCTTTTAATGATTGAAGAGCTTGAAAAAGGGCCGCGGTGTGTATGTGAGTTACAGCAATTAGTTGGTGCTGATATGTCAACGGTGTCAAAACATCTTTCGGTGATGAAAAATGCCGGGCTGGTGTATGATGTTAAGCAGGGTACCACTGTATATTATCATCTCAGGGTTCAATGTGTGTTGGATTTTATTGAATGCGTTGATAGGGTTATTGAGCACAATGTGGCACAGCAGATGCAGGTGGCACAATGTTGTACAAGGGTTGTTAAACAGTGATGGTAGATAAAAGACAACCTCACCCTGGGGGGAATGGTGAGTGGTGGAAATGGATTCCGTGTCAAGCACGGAATGACATTGGAGAGTAACCCCGTAGGGGTGAAATTATTGGATGGAATGGATTGCGGGTCAATACCCGGAATGTCATTGGTGGAAAATGTCATCCTGAACCCGTTTCAGGATCTAATGCTTAAATGGATTCCGAATCGAGTTCGGAATGACTTTTGATGAAACGTCATGCTGAATTTATTTCAGCATCTATGCTTTAAAAGATTCCGTGTCAAGCACGAAATGATGGTTGTTAAAATTTACATATTATAATGGGGTAGAAGTATGGACTGGAAGAGTGAGATTAAGAAATTGCTGTATATCGTTGCAGCATTTCTTGTTTTTTACTATTTGCCAATTGGCAATCCACGGTTTGATAATGCTGTCTTTGAGGCATTGCATCTTACCAAATGGTATGCACAGGAACATGTGCTTTTGTGTTTAGTGCCTGCGTTTTTTATTGCAGGAGCTATCGCCGCATTTGTAAGCCAGAATAGTGTCATGAAATATTTAGGGCCCACTGCGCCAAAGCTATTGGCGTATGGCGTGGCATCTGTTTCGGGTACCATTTTGGCGGTGTGTTCATGTACAGTGCTTCCGCTTTTTGCCGGCATCTATACAATGGGAGCGGGGCTTGGGCCTGCAACCGCATTTTTATATTCAGGGCCTGCCATTAATGTGCTGGCAATAATCCTCACAGCGCGTGTGCTTGGTTTACCGATAGGCATTGCACGAGCTGTTGGAGCAATTTTATTTAGTGTTGTCATTGGTGCATTAATGTATCTTATCTTCCGCAAGGAAGAGATAGCAAAAGCCAATGCAATGATGAATATGCCTGAGCCTGAAACACCGCGGCCATTGTGGCAAACGGGTATCTACTTCTTTTTGATGGTTGCTATTTTAGTGTTTGCCAACTGGGGCAAGCCTGCAACAAACGAAGGTGTATGGTACACAATTTTTGCGTATAAGTGGGAAATAACCGCTATATCAGCAGCTTTATTTGGGCTAACACTTGGTGCATGGTTTGGCGTAAAGTGGTGGAAGATATTTGTTTCTTTTGCTACTGTTGGCGCATTGGGTTTTTATTTTCAGCAAGAGCCCATGGTACCTTTTGCAGCAGGCGTAGTTGCTTTGACCCTTGTCACGGCAACGCAAAAAGGCGAGATGACAACTTGGCTTGAGCAGACATGGTCGTTTGCAAAACAGATTTTACCGCTTTTGTTAGGTGGTGTGCTTGTTGCAGGATTTTTGTTGGGCCGCCCTGGCCATGAAGGGATAATCCCTTCAGAGTGGGTGAGTGTTGCGGTGGGTGGCAATTCATTATTTGCAAACTTTTTCTCTTCGCTTGTTGGTGCTTTTATGTACTTTGCCACGCTTACCGAGGTTCCAATTTTGCAGGGGTTACTTGGCAGCGGAATGGGATATGGCCCGGCACTGGCGCTGTTACTTGCAGGCCCGGCGCTGTCGCTTCCAAACATGCTTGTCATACGCAGCGTCATAGGAACCAAAAAAACTGTTATCTATGTATCGTTAGTTGTCATAATGGCAACTATCACCGGGATTGTATTTGGCATGCTATATCAAGGATAATCTTTATGTTTAAAAAGTTAACATTAATATTAATAGTATGTGCGATAGTTACCGGTAATGGATTTGCAGTTGAAAATGCACCAGTGCAAATTTCAGGTGTTGGCTATATTGACTGGAAGAAAGATATTCAAAAGTCTGATGGGAGCGAATGCGAAAATACATTTGAGATTAATCGCGTATATCTCAACTTCACAAAGCAGTTTGATGAGATATGGAGTATGCGGGTGACTACCGATATTGGACAGGTAGAAAGCGAAAGCACAAAAACATATCAGGAAAGTGCTACAACCGATTCCACTGTTAAATCCAAAACAAACAACTATGCAGTGTATATTAAATTTGCTTATGTTCAGGCAGCACAGAAGTATGATAATGTAGCATATACAATTCAGTTTGGCATGGTGGGCACTCCACTACTCAATTATGTTGATGGGCAGAGCGATTACCGGTGGATACAGCAAAACTATTTTGACAATTCAAAAGATCTTATTGGGACATCGGTTGATTATTCAGCGGATTTGGGGGTCAGAGCCGATGTTTCCATTTTCAAGGTGGTTACAATAAGCGGAGCTATCACCAATGGTGAAGGATTTAGGCATGTCAGTGAAACTGACGATGGCAAAGCATATTATGGCATGATTGCTTTGACCCCTTTTGAGCATGTAAGTCTCATTGCATTTGACCGTTATGCAGTAACCAATGATAATGACAGGTCAGATAACTATACCAATAACGCTGCATGTGGTGCATTCTATACGCATGATGTTGTAAAAGCCGGCCTGGTGTATTCACTGCCTGTTGAGGAAGTAAATGGCAATAAAACCAGCTACCGCTTGCTGGATAGTTATCTGCATGTTGACTTGTCGTATGTATGGAGTGTCCCATTACTTGTAGCGGCACGCTTTGGCTATGGCAAAAATATTGATACTGATAATACTACAAAGATTTATTCAGGTGGTATAGGATATCGTTTTAGCAAAGATGTGAGGGCTATCGTTTATTATCAGCATAAAAACGATGATGCCAAAACCAAAGCGGATGAGGTTGTGTATATTAAATGTGGCATAAGTTTTTGATTTATTGTAAAGGAGGCATTGTATGGGCAATTCAGTACTTGTAGCAATAGATTTTTCAGAGTTATCAACAAAAGTGCTTGAGAGCGGTATTAAAGTTGCAAAGGCAATTAAAGGCAAAGTGGATCTTATACATGTTGAAGAGGATGTATACCGGATAAAGCGTTCACATGAAACAACGCCAATGGATGAGGAATTTTTTCCGGTAATAGAAAAATTCCATAAAGCACGACTTGAGCAATGTCAGGGCGAGCTTGACAAACTGCATAAAAAGATACCTTCCGCATTACGGGGAAAAAAGATCATTGTTGAAGGGCATCCAACAGAAGAGATTGCAAAATATGTTGATGCAAACAAGGTTGCAGTTTTGGTAATTGGTTCGCATGGTGCAAGCAACCTGCCAATCTCAAAGTTAGGTTCAACAACCGAGAAGTTGGCACGGAAAGCACAGTGTTCGGTTTTTATTGTAAAATAACATTGATTATATATATATAAAGGAGGCTTTTATGGCATGGTTAGCAGGATATCCGCGTGAAAAGGTTAACTGGCATCCAACGGTTGATTTAGATAAGTGCGTTAAGTGTGGTATGTGCATGAATTGCGGAAAGCAGGTGTATAAATGGACAAAAGCTGGCCCGGTTGTTGCAAATCCACAAAGCTGTATTGTAGGATGTACAACATGTGCTAATCTTTGCAAAGGTAATGCTATTAGTTTTCCGGATATTGCTGAGCTTAGAGCTTTGTATGAAAAGGAAAAAATTTGGGCGCATGTAACAAAGCAGTTGAAGGAAGAAGGAAAGCTTACACCAACTGAGTAGTTATTGTTTTATATTGGGGATGATAGGAATAATATCAGCAATGCATTGTTACAGAACATGCAATGCATAGGCGCATTGTATAAGTCGTTGATAAAATATGATTTATGACATCTCAGTATTGAGGAAGTATAATTGTTAATACTATGCTTTTAGGAGGCTGCAATGAAAAAATTTGAAATCTTAGGGACAGGTTGCCCCAAGTGCAACATGCTGCAAAATTTAACCGAACAGGCAGCAAAAGAATTGGGTTTGCAGTATGAATTAAAAAAGGTTACTGATATCAAGCAAATCATGAGTTATGGCGTTATGATTACGCCTGCGCTTGTGGTTGACGGGCAGGTTAAGGTTGCCGGTAAGGTGCCTTCCCTTGAAGAGATTAAAAAATTAATTCAGTAAATTATTTCAGGAGGTTTTTTATTTATGGATTGTTGTGGTGGCGGTACTGTGCTTTTGTATTCATGTTCAGGTGCAGCTGATGTTGGCTGCATTGCTGACAGGGTTACCCGTATTCTTGCAAAGGAAAAAGTGGGTAAAATGACATGTTTAGCAGGAGTTGGTGCACGGCTTTCTGGATTTGTTGTTTCGGCACAGGGTGCTGATAGAAACATAGTAATTGATGGATGCCCTATTGCCTGTGCACAAAAAGGGTTGGAAGCAATTAGTGTACAACCTGAAAGTTATAATTTAGCAAATTACGGATTAAAAAAAGGTGAGACGCCTGTAACTGATGAGTTAGTACAGGAAATTGCAATGAAGATTAAAGAGGATATCATAAGCAACAAGATGTCGTTAGTAGAAGAGGATTCTTCGGGTGGTTGTTCATGGAATAATTGTTAGTATTGTAGGTAGTGCATGGTACTATTCCATTGTAAAGCAGGTGGCACAATTCACAGTGCTCCTGCTTTCAATGTCTAAAAGCGGGATTGGCTTCAGTGCGTTTACAAAAATTTTAACAATGGGGATGTTGAGATGAAGAAATATTTTATATTGGGCATGGTGTTTTTATCAGTAACTATCGCCTGCAAACAAAATGGACAAGACGCTAAAGCATTACAAAATTCTGCTGTAACCACGGCAACGCAGGCAGATGATAACCGTGCATCACAGGTTACATTTGTTGAAATTGGATCGGTCAACTGTATTCCGTGCAGAATGATGCAACCTGTAATGAAAAAGGTTGAAGACAAGTATGGCAAAAAGGTAAAGATTGTATTTTATGACGTATGGACGCAGGAAGGGGCACCATATGCCGAAAAGTTTAACATACGTGTAATCCCCACTCAGGTTTTTTTAGATAGCAATGGTAAAGAATTTTTCCGCCACGAAGGGTATTTTCCCTTTGAAGCCATTGATGCGTTGTTGCAGCAACATGGAGTAAAGCCATGATGGAGCTTTTTACCTGGCTGACCAACGCGTTGAATGCTTCAGCATGGTTGGCGTTAGCAGCATCGTTCTTATGGGGCGTGCTGTCCATTGTGCTCTCCCCGTGCCATTTAGCAAGCATACCGCTTATCATTGGCTTTATTGATGATCAGGGAATTAGAACAACGCTACGGGCGTTTATAGTTTCACTTATGTTTTCAGTGGGAATACTCACCACGATTGCACTTATTGGCGTGCTCACCGCACTTGCTGGCAGAATGATGGGCGATGTTGGTGTATGGGGGAATGTGTTTGTGGCATTCATTTTTTTTATCATTGGGCTGCATCTACTGGAGGTTATTAATCTGCCGTTTTTGCAAAAAAGTGCAAATCCGCACATTACACAAAAAGGCTTATGGGCTGCATATATGTTGGGGCTTGTGTTTGGCATTGCGCTTGGACCCTGTACCTTTGCATATATGGCACCAATGTTAGGAGTGGCGTTTCAGGTAGCATCAACAAAGCTTTTGTTTGCGATAGTTCTGGTGGCTATGTACGCAATTGGCCATTGCAGCGTAATAATACTGGCTGGCACATCGTATGAACTGGTACAGCAATACCTTAACTGGAATGAAAAATCAAAGGTAACTTTAGCCATTAAAAAAATATGCGGTGTGCTTGTCATAGCGGGTGGAGTTTATCTGGTTTTGCAGATAATCTAATTTTGTATTGTGTCAATTACATACACTGTTTGTGTAGTATATTACTTTAAAATAATTACAATGAGGTGAATTGCATGGCTGAAGGTGTAGCAAAAAAGCTTTCGTTTGTTGATAGGTATTTAACATTGTGGATTTTTTTAGCAATTGCTCTGGGTGTTGCTATGGGGTATTATTTACCTGGTGTGAAAGGTTTTATTAATACATTACAGATAGGGACAACCAACATTGCCATTGCCATTGGGCTTATTTTAATGATGTATCCGCCCCTTGCAAAAGTTAAATATGAAGAAATGGGAAAAATCTTTCAGAATAAAAAATTGCTTGGTGTTTCGCTTTTAATGAACTGGGTGGTTGGCCCTATTGTTATGTTTGGTTTGGCAGTGCTGCTTTTACGCAATTATCCGGAGTATATGATTGGCGTTATTCTTGTTGGGCTTGCACGGTGTATAGCTATGGTCATAGTGTGGAATGAACTTGCAGGCGGTGATAGGGAATTGGCTGTGGGAATGGTTGCATTCAATGCTGTATTCCAGGTTTTATTTTATGCAGTGTATATCTATTTGTTTATTACTTTAGCTCTTAACTGGTTTGGCCTTGTGAAGGGGCTTGATATTTCAGTTTCAATGGCTGAGTCGGCAAAAACGGTGTTTATATATTTAGGTATTCCTTTTTTAGGCGGAGTAATTACCCGCTTTGGATTAATAGCACTTAAAGGCAAGCAATGGTATGAAACGCAATTTATTCCAAAGATTAGTCCCATTACATTAGTTGCATTGCTTTTTACCATTGTGGTTATGTTCTCAATGCAGGGGAATAAAATTATTGAACGGCCGCAGGATGTGCTCATTGCTGCATTTCCTATGCTTATATATTTTGTTGTAATGTGGTTTGTAACGTTTTATATAGTACGGCGTATTACCGGCGATTATGCAAAAACAACTGCTGTAGCATTTACGGCTGGATCTAATGACTTTGAATTGGCAATAGCCGTTGCCATTGCCATATTTGGCATAAATTCCGGGCAGGCATTTGCAACGGTTATTGGCCCGCTTGTTGAAGTGCCTGTGTTGATTGGCCTTGTCAATGTGGCACTGGCTTTTAAAAAACGATATTTTTAATACACCTTTTACATAGCTATTTGTATGCGCTTTGAATGGATGGGCAGGCAGGAAAGGCAATATGTGGCTGATGGTATACATCAGGTATATATTGAACTTTCCACTGCCTGCAATTTATCATGTACAACCTGTGTACGCCATTCCATAAAAAATTTTGCGATAGCTCATCTTAAAAAGCCTTTGCTGGCAAAGATTATTGTGCAATTGCGCCAGTTAAAAAGCTTGCAGCGTATTGTGCTTCTTGGCTTTGGCGAGGCTCTGTGCAATCCCAACATACAGTGGCATCTAAAGCAACTGAGTACACTGAATGTGCCGATAGTTCTTGTTACCAACGGGTTGCTAATTACACAACAGTTGGCTTCCCTATTTGTTTCTTTGCCACTTGATGCTGTATATATATCTATAGATGATCCTGCTGGTGTTAAACCACTCATCCGCAAAGGAAGTGATGTGCATATTCCACTGCAGGCAATCACAATGCTCAAAGAAGCTAAAAACGCAATGAAAGCACAAAAGCCTTTCATTGGTGTTGAAACTGTTGTTACACAATACAATGTTAATAATGTTATTGATATTGTAACTATGGCAAAGCAGGCAGGTGCAGAGCATAGTATTGTTAGCCATGTATTTCCATATACCAGTGAAATGAGCAATGCAATTGTCTATTCTGTTGATGGGACAAAGGATGGATTAAAACAGGCAAGGAAATATTTTTCACATGACACAACTGTAACAATGGCACGCAGCAATGCGTCAACATTACGAAGTTGCCCTTTCATTGAAAAGGGTACAGTGTTTATAAATGTACATGGTTACATTTCACCTTGTCCTGAGCTTGCCTATACACATCAGGCGTATTATTTTGGCAACCCTCGTATGCATATACACCATAGATTTGGAAACATTGAAAAAGATGCTATTGCTGATATATGGAATAATGCGGAGTTTGCCGGTTTCAGGGATAAATTTAAGTATTTTGAATTTCCGGATTGTACATTGTGTGTGGAACCCGATATGTGCTATCACCGCACAGTGGAAAACAAGGATTGCTACTGGAATACTACGCCCTGTGGTGAATGCCTGTGGGCAAAAGGGATAGTGTTATGTCCGTAAAAGAATAAATTGTTTATTCCCAAATATGGAATTATTTATTGACAGTAATATAAAAAAATTTATAATTGGCTGATGCGAATTATTTCAAGAAAGACATTAATTGAATTTTATAACAAGAATCCTGATGCTAAAGGGCAGATTGAAGCATGGTATAAAGAAGCAAAGCGTGCTAAATGGAAAACTCCTTCAGATATTAAAGCTCAGTATCGGAATGCAAGTTTTGTTAAATCTAGCAGAGTTGTTTTTAATATATGTGGCAATAAATATCGGTTAGTGGTTAAGATACATTATCAAGCACAAATAGCCTTTATAAGATTCATTGGATCACATGAAGAATATGATAAAATAAATGTTAAGGAAATATGATTATGAAAATAAAACCCATAAAAACCCAAAAAGATTATAAAACAGCATTAAAGAGAGTTGAAGAATTGATGGATGCAAAACCTGGTACTTCGGAAATAGATGAACTTGAAATATTATCAATGCTCATTGAAAAGTATGAGGAAGAACATTTTCCTATTTCGGACCCTGACCCTATAGAAGCAATAAAATTCAGAATGGAACAATTGGGGCTTAATCAAAACGAATTGGCTACAATTATTGGCAGTAAATCCAGGGCTTCTGAAATTTTAAAAGGCAAACGCCAATTGTCTTTGAACATGATAAGGGTTTTACATAATAAGCTTAATATACCAGCAGAGG
>Ga0078972_1017361_pt1 | contig 10348 bp, 11 predicted proteins | sample YelNatPaOPGAMG01_FD_67568 | JGI IMG/M metagenome (GOLD analysis project Ga0078972, IMG submission 67568) | Hot spring thermophilic microbial communities from Obsidian Pool, Yellowstone National Park, USA - OP-RAMG-01 (SPADES assembly) (version 2) | ecosystem: Environmental > Aquatic > Thermal...
CATGAGCCGCCCGGCCAGGCTCTCTTTTCCTTTCGTGATGTGGAGCGAGGAAGACCCAGAGACCACGAAACTCGCCTTTCCCAGATCGTGGTATTTTTTGATCAGACCAGCCCACCCGCGCACGCGTCCGATTTCATCGAGGAATATGGTGGGCTTTTCACCCATTTTCAGAAATGTTTCCACCACCGACTTCAGCGATTCATAGTTGGCGAACCTGTCTTCTTCAAAGGAAAAAAAGAACTTGTTTCCCTTGAGTTCGTTCCCCACCTGTTTCATTAAAACAGTTTTTCCAACGCGCCTCATTCCCGTAATTGCCACAATGAATTTTTTTCTCTCAACGGCGTTCTTGACTTCAGCATAGAGATTCCTCCTAAAAAGCGGCACTTCGAATTTCTCCCCAGCATACCACGGGTTGTATTCGCGGATGTCGTCCAGCGTTGGAGTTACCATTTAATCCATGCTATTATTATAGCAAATGATTTAAAAGTTTGCTATAATCATAGCAAAAGTTAAAAAGAAGACAGACGCGGCCCATTGGTGCGGAGACCTGCAAACCCGGGTTCAAATCCTGGCAGCCCCACCAGCACAGCTTTATTTGCTCAGGGTGTTCCCTCCGGTTCATGACCCGGCATACAGTCTGGCAAGCGGAAATTGAAGGCCGGTTCCGCTTTATTGCGAAAAGCTATTTAGCCGGCAGCAATAACGGACAAAAGGCGATGGAATGGCGGAATTGAGGATAAAGGGAATAAGGGCAAGGAGGATATTTGACAGCCGCGGAAACCCCACGATTGAGGTCGAGGTCTCGGTTGGAGACGGGAGGGTCGTGGGCAGAGCCGCTGCCCCGAGCGGAGCGAGCACAGGCAAGCACGAGGTGGTCGCTTTCCCGCAGGGGGGCGTTGAAAAGTCGATCGAGCTGCTCAGGACCGAGGTAGCGAGAAGGCTGGTCGGGGCGGACGCCGGGGATCAGGAAGGCGTTGACTGGCTGCTTCACGAGATAGACGGCACGAAAAACTTCTCGAGGATAGGGGGAAACGCTGCGGTCGCAACCTCGATGGCAGTGGCAAAGGCAGCCGCCCGCGCAATGGATTTCCCGCTCTACAGGTACCTCGGAGGAGAAAATGCGGTTTCGCTTCCGTATCCAATAGGCAACGTCCTCGGAGGAGGAGCGCATGCCGGAAAGATGGCGCCGGACATCCAGGAGTTCATATCAATGCCGGCCGGGGCAAGGAGGTTCGCCGACGCGGTTTTTGCAAACACCAGGGTTCACAAGCTGGTCAGGGCAGGGATAGAGAGGAGGGATGCCACGTTCTCCGGGGGTAAGGGCGATGAGGGCGCATGGGCCCCAAATCTCGACTCGATTCAGGCGATGGAGGTACTGGCTGAGGCATGCGCTGCGGCGGGCAGGGAGCTCGGCTTTGAGGTGAGGCCCTCCCTGGACTTTGCGGCGAGCAGCATGTACGACGAGGAAAAGGGAGTCTACGTTTACGAGAGGGAGGGAAGAACGCGTGATCCAGGGGAGCAGATAGAATTCGTTGCGGATCTCATCGGAAGGTACGGGCTTTTCTTCGTGGAGGATCCACTTCACGAGGAGGATTTTGACGGATTCGCTGAGCTGACGAGCAGGGTCGGGGACAGATGCCTGATATGCGGCGACGACATTTACGTCACAAACGTTGAGCGCATAAAGACCGGAATTAAAAAGAGGTCAACTAACGCCGTGCTGATAAAGCCGAACCAGATAGGCACGCTTACAGACACGCTCGCTGCGGTGAGGCTGGCGAAGGAAAGCGGGCTGGTTCCCGTGATATCGCACAGATCCGGAGAAACAACCGACGAGACGATAGCCCACCTTGCAGTGGCCTGGGGCTGCCCCATGATAAAGACCGGGGCGGTTGGAGGCGAGAGAATGGCAAAGCTCAACGAGCTGATAAGGATAGAGGAGGAGCTGGGCGACAGGGCGAGGATGGCGAGGTTGAGATGAGCTCTGAGTTTGAGGGAGCGGCCGGGCTGATAGATTTCGAGACCTACCTGTCGAGCGGGGTACACATAGGCACGAGGCAGAAGACCGGGGCGATGAGGCCCTTCATCTACAGGGTTCGCCCTGATGGTCTTTACATAATAGATGTGAGAAAGACTGATGAGCGCATAGCTGTGGCCGGAAGGTTTATTGCGAGATTCGAGCCAAAGAGGGTCGTCGTCGTTTCTGCCAGGCAGTACGGGCAGCGCCCGGCCCAGAAGTTCGCCGAGGTCACAGGAGCCACCCCGATGGTCGGCAGGTTCATACCTGGGACATTCACGAACCCCAGATACAGCGGTTACATGGAGGCTGACGCGCTGGTGGTCACGGATCCCCTGGCGGACGAGCAGCCGCTGCGGGAGGCCGCGATGAGGGGGATACCGGTGGTCGGGCTCTGCGATACTGACAACGAGACGGCCGATGTGGACCTTGTCATTCCGACAAACAACAAGGGGAGGAAGGCGCTGGCGCTCGTCTACTGGCTTCTGGCCAGGCAGGTGCTGAGGGAGAGGGGAACGCTGGCGAAGGATGCGCCGTTTGAGGTTAAGGTCGAGGAGTTTGAGATGAAGGAGGCGAGCGGCGTTTGAGGCCTCCGGCCGTCGCTGGAGCCTTTTATGAGGGAAGCAGATCGGGTTTGATCAGGCAGATAGAGTGGTGCTACAGGCATCCCCATGGTCCAGGTCAGGTCCCCTCCACGGTTTCAGGTCCGAGGAGGATTCTGGCGCTCGTCTCCCCGCACGCGGGATACATGTACTCCGGCCCGGTTGCGGCGCACGGGTTTTCCGAGCTTTCGGGCGACGGAAGGCCATCGAGCGTTGTGATAATAGGCCCCAACCATACCGGGATGGGGTCCGGGGTGGCGATCGCGCTTGCGGGCAGGTGGAAAACCCCGCTCGGGGAGGTCGCGCTGGACGGGGACCTGGGTAAAAGGATAATGGAGGAGTCAGAGATAATAGATCAGGACGAAACCGCCCACGCCCACGAGCACTCAATAGAGGTTCAGCTCCCCTTCCTCCAGCACCTTTTTGGCGAGCTGAGGATGGTTCCGATATGCATGATGATGCAGGACCCGGAGACAAGCAGGGAGGTCGGGGAGGCAATAGCAAGGGCATGCTCCGGAAAGGACGTCCTGATCATAGCATCAACCGATTTCACGCACTATGAGCCACGCGAGAGCGCCTACGCGAAGGACAGGGAGGCCATAGAAAAAATCCTTCAGCTTGATCCGGACGGACTCATGGAGGTGATTGAGGAGAGGAACATAACCATGTGCGGTCCGGGTCCGGTGTGTGCGTCTCTGTGGGCGGCCAGGGAGATGGGCGCAAGGAAGGCCAGGCTTCTGAAGTACGCAACGAGCGGCGACACCGGTCCGCCCATGGAAGAGGTGGTGGGATACGCCTCAATCTCGATAAGAAGGTGAATTGGGAGTTGCTGACGATTGTCAAGTTCGGCGGCAGCGCAATAACGAACAAGGAAAAAAGGTTCTCGGTCAGGAGGTCCGTGCTGCGCCGCCTTGCGGGTGAGGTGGCCAGGACCAGGGCGAGGCTTCTCATAGTTCATGGCGGAGGATCCTTCGGGCACCCGCTCGCAAAGGAGTACGGGCTCTCCGGCGGTTACAGGGACCGGAAGCAGCTCATCGGGGCCTCGCTCACTCACTCGGCAATGGTGAGGCTGAACGAGATCGTTGTGAAGGCGCTCAGGGATGAGGGCGTGCCGGCATTTCCGGTCCAGCCATCCTCCTGCATGGTCGTGAGAGGCGGGAGGATAAAATCGATCGAGCTGGCCCCGCTGAAGAAGATGATCGGGCTCGGTCTGGTCCCCGTGCTCTACGGAGATGTGGTGCCGGATATGAGCCGGGGAATTTCCATAGTATCCGGAGATCAGATCGCAGCCAGGCTCGCCCTGGAGCTCGGGGCCTCGAGGGTGATAATGGCTGTCGACGTTGACGGGGTATACACGGCAGATCCGAAGAGGCGCAGGGATGCGAGGCTCATCCGGGTGCTCACCCCGGACACCGCTGCAGGAATAGGCAGGATAAAAGCCATGGACGTCACAGGTGGAATGGGGAACAAGATAATGGAGCTGGTCGGGCTGGCTAGGAGGGGAATACAGGCGCAGGTGGTGAGCGCCTTCAGGCCCGGGGCCCTCAGAAGGGCTATAGAGGGGGACCTGAGCCAGGGCACCCTGATAAAGGCGTGAGGTTCATGGGAAGGAGAACTGCTGAGAGGAAAAACGACCACATCAGGATATGCCTGAAGGAGGACGTGGAGGGATTTCTGAAGGGAACGGGGTTTGAGGAGATAGAGCTCGTTCACGTTGCGGCCCCGGATCTGGACTTTGAAGGGATCGACCTCGCCACCTCCTTTCTCGGAGCGAAGCTGAAGGCCCCGCTCATGCTCACCGCGATGACCGGCGGAAGCGAGCTCGGCAGGAGGCTGAACCTCAGGATGGCATCGGCCGCACAGAAGTTCGGCATCGCGTTTTCGGTCGGCAGCCAGCGCGCCGCGATCGAGAACCCGAGGCTCGCCAGGACGTACGCCGTGAGGGACGTTGCGCCCGACGTTTTCCTGGTGGGCAACCTCGGATTCTCACAGCTCTCCTCGGGATACGGACTGAAGGAGGCGAGGTCGGCCGTGGAGATGATAGATGCGGACGCTCTTTCCCTGCACATGAACGCGCTTCAGGAGCTGGTTCAGCCCGAGGGAGAGCCCAGGTACCGGAATGTCATGAAAAAGCTATCCGGGCTGTGCGGGGAGCTCGGTTACCCGGTGATAGCTAAGGAGACGGGATGCGGCATCACCGCGCAGATCGCAAGGAGGCTGGTCGCGGCCGGAGTTTCCGCCATCGACGTGGCGGGTGCCGGGGGAACCTCGTGGGCGGGCGTGGAGGCGTACAGGAGAAGGGATCCCTCACCGGGCATAACCTTCTGGGACTGGGGAATCCCAACCGCTGTGACCACCGCCGAGGTATCCTCAGCGGTTGACGTTCCGGTCATTGCGAGCGGAGGGATAAGGTCCGGAGTTGATGCGGCGAAGGCGATAGCGCTCGGCGCGGATCTCGTCGGGGTTGCGCTTCCAGCCATCAGGGCGGCTGCGGCAGGGGCGGGCGAGCTGGAGAGGTTCATCCGCAATTTTCTCTTCGAGCTCAGGGCAGCGATGTTCCTGACAGAGTGCAGAAGGATAGAGGACCTGAAAAGGGCCCAGCTGGTGATACTCGGGAGGACAAGGGAGTGGATGGAGGCGAGGGGCCTCAGCGCGGGGAAGATCGGGGGAGGAAAGAGTGAGCGTTGAGATACTGCCGGTCGGCGGGCTCGGAGAGGTCGGGAAGAACATGACCGCCATAGGGATGAACGGCAGATACATAGTCGTTGACATGGGGATAAGGCTGGACAGCATAATGGCGTTCGAGGATGCGAACATAGGGGAGATGGGGAAGGAGGAACTGATAAGCATAAACGGAATTCCGGACGACTCAGTCCTCAGGGGGCGCAGGGTCTCCGCAATAGTTCTGACCCACGGCCACCTCGACCACGTGGGGGCCGTGGGCAAGCTGGCGGGATCCTACAGGGCGCCAATCTACGGAACTCCGTTCACGATCGAAATAACGAAGAGGCTTCTCAGGGAGGAGCGCACCCGTGCTGTCTCAAACGAGTTCAGGGTTGTGGAGCCTGGGGACAGGATAAGGGTGGACGGCATAGAGGTCGAGTTCCTCAGGGTCACGCACAGCATACTTCACACCGCAGCCCTCCTCATCGATGATGGGAATTCCTCGGTTCTCTGCGCTACGGATTTCAAGCTTGACGAGGAGCCGATCCTGGGCTACAGGACTGACAGGCGAAGGCTGGAGGAGATAGGGAGGGAGGGACTGCTGGCGGCGCTGGTTGGGACAGTCAGGGTGGATGAGCCCGGCCCGACCCCCTCCGAGGCCTGGGTGAGGGAAAGGCTGAGGGAGGTCATGAGGGAGGCATCCGCGACCAGGGGGCTTGTCATAGCAACCACGTTCTCCTCGCACATGGTCAGGCTCAGGTCGATAGTCGACATAGCTCTTGAGCTCGGGCGCATTCCGGTCATGGTGGGAAGATCCCTCAGAAACTACTGCACGGCAGCGCTCGAGCTCGGTCTCGTGGAGTTCCCCGAGGACATGCCCATCCACGGAAGGCCAAACGCGGTTCACAACCTCATGAAAAAGGTGCAGGATTCCAGGGGGGACTACCTCCTCATATGCACCGGACACCAGGGTGAGCCGACATCGGTTCTCACGCGCATAGCGGACGGCCAGCTTCCCATAAGGATAGCGCAGGGGGACGAGGTGATATTCTCCGCCAGCGTCATACCAAACCCGATAAACGAGTCAAACCGCGCAATACTCGAGACAAAGCTCAGGGCGCAGGGAGCGCACATATACAGGGATGTCCACGCCTCCGGCCACGCGGGAAGGGTGGATACGGAGGAGTTCCTCAGGATGGTGAGGCCGGAGCACCTGATACCCTGCCACGGAACATCGGACAAGCTCAGGCGCATGGTTGAGATATCGTCCGAGCTCGGGTACGGGGCCGGAAGGGTTCATCAGCTCAGAAACGGAATATCGCTGGTGCTGGGTGACTGAGTTGGACGTCCTCGAGTACCTCACGAGAAGGGCCAGGATGGTGGAGCGCGAGATAGACCGCTGGGTGCCGGGGGACATCACTCCGAAGGAGCTCGCTGACGCAAGCAGGCACCTGATCCTGGCGGGCGGAAAGAGGCTCCGCCCGTGCCTCGTGCTCACGGCGTGCGAGGCGGTCGGCGGGAGGGCGGAGGACGCGATCGAGGCGGCCGCGGCGATAGAGATGCTGCACAACTTCACCCTCATCCACGACGACATAATGGACAGGGACGAGTTCAGGCGGAACGTGAAGACAGTGCACACGATATGGGGCGAGGCGATGGCCATCATAGCCGGTGACGCCCTCTTCTCCAGGGTTTTCAGCGCGATGACCGAGAACGCGAGGAGGCTGGGGCTCAGCGGGCGCAGGACCGCGGAGCTCCTCTCAGCGGTGAGCGAGGCCAGCTTTGAGGTCTGCAGGGGGCAGGCGATGGACATGCTCTTCGAGGGACGCCTTGACGTGACCGAGGATGAGTACATGGAGATGGTAAGCGGAAAGACCGGTGCGCTCACCGACGTCTCGGCCAAGGTGGGCGGAATTCTCGGAGGCGGGAGCAGGTCACAGGTGAGCGCGCTCTCGGCATACGGCAGGCTCCTGGGCATGGCGTTCCAGATTCAGGATGACGTTCTGGGGCTGATAGGGAGGGAGGAGAAGTTTGGGAAGCCGGTTGGCAGCGACATCAGGGAGGGAAAGAAGACGCTGGTGGTGATAAGGGCGCTCTCAACTGCCGGGGAGGGTGAAAGGAGGACAATACTGAGGGCGCTTGGAAGGAGAAATGCATCCAGGTCCGAGGTTGCGGCTGCGATAGGCGTCCTGAGGAAAATCGGAGCGGTGGACTATGCCTCCGAGAGGGCAAGGGAGCTTGTCGAGAATGCCAAGGCGAGGCTCCGTGCCCTCCCGCAGTCAACACCGAGATCCATCCTGGAAAAGCTCGCGGATTTCGTGATACGCAGGGAGTTCTGAAGCCGGGGCATGCTTATTTTTCTCCAGCGAGAGATAGGAAGGTTTGATGGAGGACCTGAAGAAGGAGGCGGTCCGCTGGGCTCTCCTCAACGCCATGGAGCACGGCGGAAGGGCGAGCAGCAGGGCGGTGCTGGGAAAGCTCATCGCAGAGGCCCCGGAGCTCAGGTCGAGAATACGGGAGCTCGCGGAGCTGGTGGAGGAGGCGGTCTCCGAGGTCAACTCCTGGAGCAGGGAGGAGCAGGAGCTTCAGATGGGCATCCTGGGGAAACCGCACGTGAGGGCGCACGAGGAGAGAAGAGGTCCGGCCGAGCTGCCAGATGTCCAGAGGTGGGGAAGGGTTGTTACCAGGTTTGCCCCGAACCCGAACGGGCCCCTTCACCTGGGCCATGTCAGGACAGCCCTCCTCAGCCATTTTTACGCGAGAAAGTATGGCGGGAAGTTCATACTGCGTTTTGAGGACACAAATCCAGAAAACGCCCTCCCCGAGATGTACGAGCAGATAAAAATCGACCTCAGGTGGATCGGGATATCGTGGGACGAGGAGTACGTGCAGTCTAACAGGCTGGAGATATACTACGATTACGCGCGGCGGCTGCTGGAGAGAGATCTGGCTTACGTCTGCACGTGCGATGTCAATGCCTTCAGAAGGCTGAGGGATGAGGGGAGGCCCTGCCCCTGCAGGGGGCGAAGCCCTGAGGAGAACCTGCTGGCGTGGGAGCGGATGGTGTCGGGTGAGATCGGAAAGGGGGAGGGGGTGGTGAGGATAAAGACGGATCTCAATCATCCCAATCCTGCGGTGAGGGACTGGCCGGCGCTCAGGCCGGTGGACAGGCCTCATCCGAGGACCGGAAGCAGGTACCGCGTATGGCCCCTCTACAACTTCTCCGCGGCGATAGACGATCACGAAATGGGAATAACTCACATACTCCGGGGAAAGGAGCACGAGGTAAACGAGGAGCGCCAGAGGATACTTTACAGGCACTTCGGATGGGAATACCCGACCGCGGTACAGCACGGCAGGCTCTCGATGCCCGGCACCGCCCTGAGCAAGACGCAGACGATGGCAGCGATAAGGAGGGGTGAGCTGACGGGGCCCGATGATGTGAGGCTTGCCACGGTTTCGGCGCTCAGGAGGAGGGGATTTCTCCCGGAGGCCATAAGGTCGCTCATAATGGACATAGGGCTCACCCTCGTTGACTCCTCGCTCAGCTGGGAGACCCTGTACGCGTACAACAGGAAGGTGGCGGACGGCGTGGCCAACAGGTACTTCTTCGTCCCCTCGCCGGTCAGGCTCAGGGTCTCGGGGGCCCCGGATATCAGGGAGGTGAGGCTGCGCCTGCACCCGAGCAGGCCGGATGCCGGGGAGAGGATCATCCCGATAGAGAGGGAGGGAGATTGCGCGGTCTTTCACGTTCCTGCCAGGGACATGGAAAAAATGGCAGAGGGCGGGTCGTTCAGGCTGAAGGACCTCATGAACGTGAGGATTCTGAAAAGGGGAGCGGAGGTCGAGGGAAAATTTGAGGGCACTGAGGTCTCAGATCTCCCTAAGGTTCAGTGGGTCTCCGGAGGAGCGGTTCAGGTGGAGGTCCTCATGCCCGATGGGGGGCGTGAGCTCGGGCTGGCCGAGCCCGCGGTTGCCGGGCTGCAGGCTGGAACGGTTGTGCAGTTTGAGAGGTTCGGGTTTGTAAGGGTGGAGTCCCCCGGGCCCAGGATAATGGCGGTGTACGGCCACATGTGAAGGCCTCCCTACACAATCCTTTTTAAGCAGCGGGCCTCTATTTCAAAACCGGGGCTCGGGCCCCGATGAATGATGAGGTAAAACCGAAGGAGGGATGGGATGCCGAAGGCGATGTATGTGAAGTTTGAGGTTCCGAAGGACCTCGCCGAGAGGACATACGAGGCCGTGGAGGGCGCGAGGGAAACAGGAAAGCTGAGAAGGGGGGTCAACGAGACAACAAAGGCGATAGAGCGGAAGCAGGCGGTGCTGGTTGTGATAGCGGAGGACGTGGATCCGCCGGAGATCGTTGCCCACCTTCCGCCGCTGTGCGAGGAGAAGGGGATACCCTACATCTACGTGCCCTCGAAGCGCGAGCTCGGCGGCGCTGCCGGAATACAGGTGGGCTGCTCTGCGGTTGCCATTTCTTCGGCCGGCGAGGCTGAGGATACGGTTAAGGATATAGTTGCGCGCTTGCAAGAGCTCAAGAAGTGAGCTGAATGCCGGGCGAGGAAGTTAGTTATCCCGCTGAGGTGATCGAGATAAGGGCACGCACCGGTGTTACCGGGGAGATTCTTCAGGTGAAGTGCAGGATAATGGAGGGGAGGGACAAGGGGAGGATAATCACCAGAAACGTGAAGGGACCGGTGAGGGTCGGCGACATCCTGATGCTCCGGGAGACGGAGAGGGAGGCCAGGGAGATAAGGGTGCCTTAGATGCCGGTCGCAAGAAAGTGTTCATTTTGCGGTGGAAGAATCGAGCCGGGAAGCGGGCTGATGTTCGTGCGCAGGGACGGCACAATAAATTACTTCTGCTCCTCGAAGTGCGAGAGGAACATGGAGCTGGGGAGGAAGCCGCACAGGGTCAGGTGGACCGAGCGTTTCAGGAAGATGAAGGTGAAGGAATGAATGAGAGGACATTTGTGATGGTAAAGCCGGATGGCGTGAGGAGAGGGTTGCTCGATGAGATAGAGAGAAAGATAGAGGGAGCCGGACTCAGGATCACGGCCGCC
>Ga0078972_1017362_pt1 | contig 10348 bp, 13 predicted proteins | sample YelNatPaOPGAMG01_FD_67568 | JGI IMG/M metagenome (GOLD analysis project Ga0078972, IMG submission 67568) | Hot spring thermophilic microbial communities from Obsidian Pool, Yellowstone National Park, USA - OP-RAMG-01 (SPADES assembly) (version 2) | ecosystem: Environmental > Aquatic > Thermal...
TTTATTGGAGGTTGTGATGGTGTATCTACAGTTCAAGCTGCTGAAGTTTTGGGACTAGATGCTAGTGGAACTACTCCTCACTCTTTAATACTTTTATCAGGAGATACAGTAAAAGCAATAGAATACTTTGATGAAGTTGTAGAATCTAATGCCCCTAGAATAATTCTTGTTGATACTTTTGGAGATGAAAAGTTTGAAACTCTTAGAGTTGCAGAAGCTCTAGGTAAGAAACTATCTGGGGTACGTTTAGATACTACTAGTTCCAGAAGAGGTAACTTTAAAGTTATCTTAGATGAAATCAAATGGGAGTTAAAACTTAGAGGGTTGGAACATGTAAAAATCTATGCTACTGGTGGTCTTGATATTGAAACTATAAAGCCAATAGTTGATATTGTAGATGGGTTTGGAGTAGGTACTAATTTATCAAGTGCAACTACTATAGATTTTTCTATGGATATAGTAGAAATCGATGGAAAACCAATGGCAAAGAAAGGTAAGAAATCTGGATCTAAGAGTTTACTTAGATGTGATTATTGCTTTGATGATTCAGTAGTTCCTTTTACTCATCAAACAATATATTGTGAAAAATGTGGAAGAGGAACCAAACGAGATATTCTTGAAACAGTTCTTCTAGATGGAAAAAGGATTAATGAACAAGAAGATGCAAAAGAACTTAGAAAGTACGTATTAAAACAACTTGATATTATTTCAGGTAATTCAAAATGAGATACGCTTTGTTCGGTGGAACATTTAATCCAATACATGTAGGGCACATAATAAGTGCCCTCGAAATTAAGGATATGTTCTTAATTGACAAAGTTATCTTTATCCCTAATGGTGTTCCTCCTCATAAAAGAGGAGTTACTGTTTCAGCAGAAGACCGATATAAAATGGTGGTTAGAAGTGTATCAGATTTTGAAGGTTTTGAAGTATCAGATGTAGAAACTAAATCGAATGAAGCAAACTACTCATATAAGACTATTAAATACTTCAAAGAACTTTATAAAAATGATGAACTATTCTTTTGTATCGGAACTGATGCATTCTTACATATTGATACTTGGCAGGAGTGGGATAAACTATTAAAGACTATTAACTTCATTATTATAACAAGACCTGGTTATAATATGAAGAAGATAGAAGAAAAGTATAGTGCACTTAAATATGTTTATGTAAAAAGAGAAGGTAGATATCCTTCTAAAGATTTGTTTACATATGTTTACTATAAGAAGATTGATATTTCTTCTACTGAAATTAGAGAACGGGTAAAAGAAGGTAAACCAATTAAGTACTATGTACCACCAGCAGTAGAAAAAATAATTTATGCTAAAGGATTTTATCAAAGTTCAACTTTAAAAGAAGAGGAGGATAAAAAAATGTTCAAAGAAGTAACTTGTCCAAAATGTGGTCATCCAGTTTATGTTTACAGAAATCCATTTTTAACTGTAGATTGTATAATAGAAAAAAATAATAAAGTTTTACTTATCAAGAGAGAAAATTATCCTTTTGGTTATGCATTACCAGGCGGATATGTAGATTATGGCGAAACTGTAGAGCAAACTGTTATTAGAGAAACGAAAGAAGAAACGAACCTTGATATTTCAGAACCAAAACTTTTTGGTGTTTATTCAGACCCGGCAAGAGATCCAAGAGGTCATACAGTTACTGTAGTTTTTTACACTAAAACAAATGCAGATCCAATAGCTGGAGACGATGCTAAAGATTTAGACTTTTTTGATTTAGATAATTTACCAGAGCCTATAGCGTTTGATCATGCTAAAATTTTAAAAGATTATATTGAGTTTAGAAAAAAGATTTAGGAGGGTTTCGTGAAAAAGTTTTTATTTGTTTCTTTACTTAGTTTAGTTCTTTTATTTCCAGTTATATCAATAGCACAAGAAACTGTTTTATATCGTCAAGCAGTAGATCAACTCAAATTGGGTAATTATGGTAATTCAGTAAAAATATTTACTGAAGATTGTAATAATAATGATGTAGCTGGATGTTCTATGATTGCTGTTGCAGAATATCCAATAGATCATCAAAAAAGTATTTCTATTGCTAAATTGTGGCTTAATTTTTTAAGCAAAAGTAAAGATCCACATGCATTAGTGTTTAGAAAGAATTTGATTGATACGTATATTCAATTTTACAAGTCACAAGGGGCTGATGTAAGTTGGTTAGAAGAACTAGAGTAATCTTAGGAGGAGTTAATGGACAAGTATTACATATTCGATCTTGATGGCACTATTGCTTTAATTGATCATCGAAGACCCATACTGGACACTGATGATCCACATAGATGGGATAAATTTTATCAGGCATGTGTAAAAGATATTCCAAACAATGCTGTAATTAATAACGGCTACAAAATCAAAATATTCTCTGGTAGATCTGAATCTGTAAGAAAAGAAACAATGGAATGGTTAGATGATTACATAGGAAGATTTTATCTAAACGAAATTGAAATAAGAATGAGACCAGACAAAGACTATACTCCAGACGATGAACTAAAGAAAAAATGGTTTGGAGAATTGTCTGAGGAAGAAAGAAATAATTGCATGGGAGTATTTGACGATAGACAGCGTCTGGTAGATATGTGGAGGTCTTTAGGGCTTGTTTGTTTTCAAGTAGTTCCTGGAGATTTCTAAACTTATTCTTTATTACTCTTTTTAGGAGTTCAATTATGAAAGAAGATAAAGAATTTAACGAAGAATGCTTAGAAGATTGTTATGATACGATTCTATTTGAAGAAGAACAATACGAGGAAGAAGATAACATTGTAGAAAAAAGATCATGGAAAGATTACTTTAACTTGACAAATGTTATGATTCTACTTAGTTTACTTTTTTTAGTTTGGCAAGTGATTGGAATTTTCACTGCAACTAATCCTATAGAAGTAAGAAGTGCTGTGGAAAATATAGCTAATTTTCTAGCTGGTATTCTATGTTTTGCTATATGGTTTGGAGGTTTAGCAATAATAGTAACAATGGTTAGTCGACGATAAAAATTTCTTACTTTTGTATCTTTCTAAAAACTTTAGTTTCTGTTATATATATAATTATACGAATGGGAAGATTTCCTTCTTTTTTCACACACACTTTGTGATAATCTTTTTAAGATTGTTTATATTAGTAGCAGGAGGTAATAGTGGATTTAGAGAAAGTTAGATCTAAACTTTTAGAAGAAGCATCTGATCGTTTTGTTGGAGTTGGGTTCATTAACGGATTTAAGTATGCTATAGAAATTTTATCATTAGAAGATAATCTTCGTAACGAACTTGAGACAGTTATAAAAGAAGTAATCGAACAACTAATAAATGATGGTCGACTTTAAAAATCGAACAAAAAATTAGATTACTTCGAAATCCTTCTTAAAACAAGATTTCTCCATCCAGAACAATTAAAAAATGAAAGAGGTTGATAAAAAACATGGATTTTCAAAGAGAGTTATTCTTATGCGATTTGCATTTTCCTGATGTAGATTATAATGCATTAGAAACTATGTTTACCTATTGTAAATCTAAGAAATTTACACACATTGTTTTGGGTGGAGATTTAGTTGATTTTAAAGCTATATCTAGTTGGTTAGTTGAACCAGACCAAAGATCTTTAAAAAATGAAATTAATGAACTAAAAGATTTTTTAGATTTATTAAGAAACCAGTTTAAGAAATCTAAAATCTATTATCTAGAAGGAAATCATGAGGAACGGTTATATAGGTATCTATATACTAGAGCTCCTGAACTTGATAAATTACCAGTTTTGGAAATAGAAAACCTATTACAATTAAAAGATTTTGGCATTCGGTATGTTAAAAATAAACAGAATAAAATTGATAAGAAGATAACATTTAATATAAATGATTTATATCATCTTCATGGACATGAGATAAAGATTACAAGCAATGTAATTAATCCAGCTAAGATTATGTTTGAGAAGATGCATAGTAATTGTATTTTTGGACATCATCATAGATCTGCTGAATGGGTAGTCACTGATCTTAGTGGTCAAACATTTCAATCAGTATCAGTTGGATGTCTTTGTAATTTATCTCAAGATTACAGTCCTTATAACAACTGGAATCATGGATTTGCTATAGTTGAACATTATAGTGACAGATTCAAGATATACAACAAACGGATAATAGGCAAAGACGTTTTCTAAATTTTCATTTTCTTAAGATTTTCTTAACCTTCTTTAAATTTTCGTTAAGGGGGATCTATTTTATGCATTATGTTAATCAATTAGAACCAAATGATATTATGCAAATAAACAATACTCATCTCTTTTCTTTTGAAGTTCCTTTAGAGTTGGGCAAGCAAGATTTAACTAGTAATATCTTATTAGCTATTGGAAGAATTATTAATCAATATGGCTCACCTGTTAAAATTGCATACCGATTAGAAAAAGTATCAGAAAGTAACGAATATATAGTTACAGACATTATTAAAGGAGAATATGGAATAGCAGCAATATCTAAATTTTTAAGTGGAGAATTTCCTTTTTATATTGTTAACGATAAACTATACAATAGAGATCATACTTTACTAATTGAAGTTGACACTCAATTTCTGTATATATTAGGTAACTTTAAAGTTAGCTACTACGACGGAAACAAAATTTTACTTGACGGAAAAAGGTATAGTTATTCTGCATTCATATTTATCATTCCGCCAATGTTTTTGTATTTATCGAAAGATTCATATGATGCACAAAGTCCTTGTAGTGTTGCACTTAATTTAGGAACACTATCAGATAATTTTGTCCTTGATGATCAAATCATAGAAAAATTTAAAGAATCGAGAACTATCAAAGAATTAGTTTCTTTTCTTTTAAGCTATGCTGAAAATGGAGGTTTTTAGGATATAAGTTTAAAGATACTTAAAGACATAGATAAGAAAATTGTTCTTATTTTTTAAATAAAAAGGAGGATTTATGAATATTGATCTTTTAAATAAAAAGCTAAAAATTCAAAACAACAAGATCGAATACTTAGATTTGAATTTGGATTTTGGTGATCAAGATTTTTCTACTGAACAACTAGTTGCAATGTGTAATGATACTACATTCGTATTTAGATTAGAAGATGACGAATATACTGTTTTTAATATAGATGATACAAGAAGTTATACTGGAGAAAGTATTCAAAAATTCATTTCTGGAAAACTCCCATTCTATGCTGTTGATACTCTTCCTACTATTAAACTTTATGATAAAAATCATAAGTTTATTACTAAGATGTCTTATCCAGTATTAGGAAACATATTAAAATCAAAAGTTTTTAAATCTGATAATAAATACATGTTTTTTTATGAACGAATACCAGATAGTACATACTACAATATGCATAAATCAATATTTTTATATTATCCAGATGGCGTATATTACATATCAGATCAACAAGATTATACTAGTGACTGGATTTATGGAACTGTTATTAACTACTTCTTTGCTGAGTTTAAAATAGATGATCTTATAATACAAAAGTTTCAGTCCACCGGATCTTTAGACGAAATGGTAAAGTTTTTATTGAGCTACCTTTATGATCTTAGATTTTCTAAAAAATTAAAAAATGATTAAGGAGGCAAACTCTATGGAAATCAAAGTTGGAAGTAAATTAACACTAGTTCAAGAAGAAAAACCAAAGTTGGTTCTTACAAATGTTTCTTTTAATTTAGGAACAATTCAAGATTTTACTACAAAAAAATTACTGGCATATGAAGGATCTGCTGACAATCTAACTTCGTACGTTTTAGAACAAACTGAAGATCTTTCATTTTACAAGATTAACAAAATATACTATAGAGATCGGTATTCTGCTGGAGTTTATGATGTGGAAGCTATTTCTATTTATAAATTTGTAAATGGAATACTTCCATTTTATATTTTGCAGAATGAATCAAATAAATCTGAATATATTTTTTATGATAGAAATCATGAACCGTTTTCTGTTCCCCTACGAGATATTGTTCCTTTTTATAAATTGTTATTGAATGGGACTTTTTATGAACTAAATGAAGGCAATATATACGTATGGTATCTCTTAAAAAATTGTTTCTTAATCATTAATAAAAGTTCTGCTAAAGTTATCATTACTAGTAATATTACTGATTTGAATGATGGTAAGTTCATTAGAATGGACTCTGTTGCATTCGATAAATTCAAAATGGATGTAGGCGCTAGTAAGGCATTAAAACAACTAACAACAATAGAAGAAATTGTCGAATTTTTAAAGAGGAAGTTGACACTTGCTATTGTAGGAGGTTAAGTTGTGACTGACCCACCTATTATTACTATAGATTCTTTAAAATCTCAAACTGTGGGAACTTATGAAATTGTCTTTGGCAAAAACCAAATCTTAAGGTCTCAGTATATGTTTGCTTATTCTATTGATTCTAGGTATGTCTATATCTTTAAGAAGATAGAGAAAAAGAAATATGTTCTGGAAGAATATAGATCTTTAGTAGATTCTTCCAATCTAGAGAATTTAGAAGCTAGATCAATCTATCTTTTTATTAGAGGTGCTCAACCATTCGTAAACATGTATGCATATAAAGAAAATTTGTGGAATAAATACCAAGAACAAATTTGTAAAACTACTCATCTCTTCTTAGATAATTTATTTTATAGTAGTTTTTATGGATTAGCGGGCAATAGAATCTTAGCAGTTAATCCAACAAAATCTATAACATTGTTTGGAACTACAAAGATAGTTTTGTTTCAGATCAAAGATTTCCCTTTAAATCCGCATATTGAAACTCATTATTATGACTCTATTGTTTTTCAAAAATTGGACTTGAGTTATTTACTTATCCAAGATTTGAATTTAGTAAAGAACGATACTGAAGCAATTCAACGTATTGGCAAAGAACTTGCATTTAGTATTATCTAGGGAGTAGTTATGTATGAAGTTGTAGGTATTGAAACGATCCTCGATAATAGAAAACTTCCAAAGTTTCCTCAAGTTGGAGATTATGTAAATTTGTTACTAGATTCAGATATTGAAATTATAGATAATATTGAAATTATCGTGGGTAAAAATCAAGATAAAAGTAGTAACAAACTTTTTGGATATACAAACCAGTCTCCAACATTATATAGTCTTTCTCAAACTTATATTTTTGTTTTTCAAAGAATTGAAGATAAAAAGTTTCAAATAACTCATTGTGATAGTTTCATTTTCATTGTTTCTTGGGGAGGGTTATACGAATTGCCTTCTTCTAGTTATTCTATAATGAGATTCATCAGAGAAGAAGGATTCCCTTTTTACATTGAAAATGATAATGTTTATAGTAAGAAACATGAAGTTATTTGCGAAAGTTCTCCTTCTTTGACTGAAATGTTAGCTAAAGATAGAATGTTTCGTATTTCTCCAAATCGGTATTTATTTTATGAACACTTGGGTAATGTATTAGCTCTTTACTGGGATGATCAAATCAAGGTAATACAATCTTCTAAATATATACCATTTTCTAATGATGCTATTTTTATGGATCATATTTTGTTTAAAGAATTTGAATTAACTGAAACAATACTTAATCAATTAAAAACTATCTTATCATTAGAAGATGCAGTTAACTATTTAAAACGAGAGCTTGCATATACTTGGTTTTAGATTAGAAGGAGGTTAGAATGGATATAACTCAAGCAATACAAGAATTTTCGATAAAGACAAATCAACAGATTGATTTACCACCAGATCCTGTATTTGTTAAAGTAGGAAATTTACAATTTTTCTTTGGAACGAACCAAGATAAGTCTAAGAAATTAATTGGATATTCTGTAATGAAACCAGAAGCAGAGTTTGGTACTGAAATAACTATTATACTTAGAAAGCTAGAAGAAAAATATACTGTAACAGATATCATTTATCCAGCAGTTTACCATGAAGGTGAAGAAGATGAAAGTGCAGATTATAGAAACACTATGGAGAAATTTATAGATGGGGATCTACCATTTTATATTAGAAATAAAATCTTATGGAATAGGAAACATGAACAAGTATGTAGTGTTTCTCGTAATTTTTCTTTAATTCTAGCAAAGACTTTAGTTATTCCTATCGTTCAAGATAGATATCTTCTGCTCAAACTAGGAAGTGTAATTACAATTTTATGGGATAATCAGATAGCAATTTTACAAAGTTCACGGTTATCAAAGTTACATAAGAATTCGATAGTGTTAGATTCGTTTATGTTTGATAATTTTTACTTTAACGAAGCAGACATTAATCCTTTAAAAGAACTAAATACAGTTGAAGAAGCAATAACGTATATAAAGAGGTTGATGTCTTTAAATACAATGTAAATTTTTAAGGAGGCGGTAATGGATCTTTACATTGGTGATTATATTGTCTTACCGCCTAATCCCGTTTCTGTACGGATTAGAGACTTAGATCTTTACTTTGGTACTAATCAAGATAGAACCACTGATAGGTTATTTGCCTATTCTAGAGAACAACAAAGAAACAATATAATTTTTACTGTCTATACGTTTAAACGTTTATCAAGAAAATTTAAAGTTGTCAATACTGGTATCTACTATGATACGAAAGATATATCTACTTTTTTTACAATTTATAATTTGGTTTCGATTGTTGATTTTATTGATGGAAAACTACCTTTTTACATTGAGAATGGTAGTTTGTGGAATAGGCAACATCAAAGTATTTGTACAATAACTCCTGAATTTGGAGTTTTATTGTTAGTAAGTATACCTATTATTATTTCTCCTTCTAGATGTTTATTTTTGAGATCTAATACTTCGATAACTCTTTTTTATGATGATAAGATTGCAGTCTTACAATCTTCAAGAGTTAAACAATTTTATTCTGATGCTATTATACTAGATAATGTTTTGTTTACCAATTTTCAGATAACTCAACATATCATTGATCAGTTAAAAAAGATCGAAACATTAGAAGAAGCAATTATCTATTTAAAGAGAGAAATGACATTTAATGCGCTTTAGGAGAAATGAAAATGAACCTTGATGGTCAACTCACCTCACTCATAGGAGTGGAGGCTTGTGATTAAGCAAGCCTGGTTGATTAGCCTCAGTCACCAGTCTAAATGACTGACGGGACTACGTTAAGTAGGAATGCATAGATATGTATGTAAATAGGTACCGTTGGATGCTCCACAAGTCTGACGTTCTACGGTCAGTGGTTAAACATCTCTGCAGGTTGAGGAGAAGTGCTGCTGACAACAAACCCTACTTAACATTGGCGATGTGGACCTACAGGTCATATGACCTGACTTACCTTGAAGGAGGTTTTAGAAATGGTTTATGTAATTTCAAAAGATGGCAAACCTTTAATGCCAACAGAACGTTATGGTAAAGTAAGAAGGCTCTTAAAACAAAAATTAGCTAAAGTAGTTCGTAGAAACCCTTTTACTATCCAGTTACAGTATGTCACAACCACCTATACACAGCATGTATCTCTTGGAATAGATAGTGGATATACTTATATTGGTTATTCAGTTGTAACAGATAAAAAAGAACTTATGTGTGGCGTACTTACTCTACTAAGTAGTATAAGTAAAAGACTTTCTGAAAGACGAATGTATAGACGATTAAGACGTTCTAGATTAAGATATCGAAAACCAAGATTCAATAATAGAAAGAAACTTCAAGGGTGGCTACCACCTAGTATCCAACACAAAGTAGACAGTCACACAAGATTTATAAAGTTACTAAAGTCTATACTACCAATAACTCGTACTACTATTGAAGTTGCAGCTTTCGATATTCAAAAGATCAAAGATCCTAACATACAAGGAATGGATTACCAAAATGGTGAACAGAAAGGTTTCTATAACTTAAGAGAGTATATTTTGTATAGGGACAATTACACTTGCCAATTATGCGGTAAGAAAAATGTACCATTACGTGTTCATCATATTGGTTACTGGAAAGGAGACAGAACTAACAAACCAAGTAATTTAATAACTCTTTGTACTCAATGTGCTTCTGCTAAGAATCACTTGCCAAAGGGTAAGCTATATGGTTGGCAACCTAAACTAAAACCCTTTAAAGAAGAGACGTTTATGTCAATACTCAGAAAGAGATTAGCTAATACATTAAATTGTAACTTTACTTATGGTTACTTAACTAAAGCAAGACGTATAGAACTAAACTTAGAAAAAACTCATTACAATGATGCTTTCTGTATTGCTGGAGGAACAGAAAACCACACAAGAATTGAACCTATCAACTTTGGACAAAGCAGACGAAATAATCGCTCTTTAGAAAAATTCTATGATGCAAAGTACATAGATATAAGAACTGGTAAACCAGCTAAAGGATTAGAGTTATTCAATGGAAGGACAACTAGAAACAAGAACTTA
>Ga0078972_1017365_pt1 | contig 10347 bp, 8 predicted proteins | sample YelNatPaOPGAMG01_FD_67568 | JGI IMG/M metagenome (GOLD analysis project Ga0078972, IMG submission 67568) | Hot spring thermophilic microbial communities from Obsidian Pool, Yellowstone National Park, USA - OP-RAMG-01 (SPADES assembly) (version 2) | ecosystem: Environmental > Aquatic > Thermal...
GGGTAATTTGGATTCCTGAGACTCGACTATAACTTGTTTTAATATCTCTTTGTCCATATTATATCCTCTATGATATAATTTCTGCACAAAATTATATCATTAGGGGTATAAAATCAACAATCTGCATGGGATAGGTATATTTTGGCGCTTAAGTGTATTCTTCCGCAAATAAAGCAGGGATTAAGGATTTCTGCGCTTTCTACGGGAATGAGGACAGCTCGAAGGAAATGGGAGCTGCTTTAAGGAAATAAACCTTTAAGGCGTATGAGAGCACACGACCACCAATGCCTTTTAAGTTTTAAGAAGATGAAAAGTGTACCGCAGGCAATTAACTAATACGCAAGGGGGTTCCAGATTCGCTATAATGGATCAATGATGAAAGGCGAAAATTTGAAAGCCCTGATTCTCTGTGCGGGAAAGGGAACGAGATTAAGGCCTCTGACCTATTCCATGCCCAAGCACCTGATCCCTGTAGCCAACAAGCCCATCTTGGATTACGCCTTAGAGAAAATGGCGCATGCGGGGATCAAGGAGATCGGCTTCGTCCTGAGTCCGGAGACCGGCCAGGAGATCGAGGAGCGCTACGGAAAGGGTTTCCACTACATCTATCAGGAGAAACCCCTGGGCATTGCCCACGCCGTGAAGGTGGCGCGCACCTTTCTTGAAGATAACCCCTTCCTGCTCTTTTTGGGCGACAATCTCCTGGAGGAGGACTTCCTCCCCGGCGCTCAGGAATTTCTCCAATCGGACCTTGATGCCCTGATCTACCTCAAGGAGGTCCCCGATCCCAGAAGGTTCGGCGTGGCGGTAATGGACGAAAAGGGCAGGATCCTCAAAGTGATTGAGAAGCCCCCGGAGCCTCCCACTCCCTACGCCATCATCGGCCTGTACTTTTTCTCAGGCGCCGTGCATCAGGCCATTGATTCCCTTAAGCCTTCCTCAAGGAACGAGTACGAGATCACGGACGCCATCCAGTTCCTCGTGGAAAAGGGCTTCCAGGTGAAGGGCAAGATCACCCAAGGCTTCTGGCTGGATACGGGAAAGAAGGAGGACCTGCTTGAGGCCAATCGCCTGCTCCTTGACCTTCAAGCTTGCTTTTCCCTCAAAGGGGAAATCAGAGAAAGCAAGATCACAGGGAGGGTGACCGTGGAGGAGGGGGCGCAAGTGGAAAGGAGCGAGATCCGGGGTCCGGCCATCATCGGCAAAAACGCCAGGATTGAGGATTCCCTGATCGAACCCTTCACCAGCATCGGGGAGGGTGCCCTGGTGAAAAATTCCGGAATCGCCTTCAGCATCCTGATGAAGGAGGCCCAGGTGGTGAACATTCCCCGTTTGGAATCGAGCATCGTGGGGCGCAGGGCGACCATCATCCAGGAGGAAAACGGAATTCCTGGCTTGAGGCTGCACGTGGGGGACGAGACGGAAGTGAGGTTGAACAAATCTTGAATTTCATCCTGGCTTAAATGGTTAAAGGAATCCGTATCCTCCAGGTGAATAAGCTCTACTTCCCCCACATCGGAGGGGTGGAAAAGGTCGTTCAGAGGTTAGGGGAAGGGCTGGCGCAAAAAGGATATTCCATCACCGTTTTGGCCTGTGGGCCAAAGACCGAGGAGAAAGAATTGAATGGGGTTCACCTGCAACTTGTCAAGACTTCTTTTTACATCTCCAGCGCCCCCTTCAGTTTCTCCTTTCCTCACTTCTACCGCAAGCTGGCTAGGGAGGCAGACCTCATCATCCACCACTTTCCCGATCCCGCAGGGGAGCTGGCCGAGCTTTTAGTCAACGCCGATCGCCCCAAAATCGTCCTCTACCATTCCGATGTGGTGAGACAGAAAGCCCTCAAGCCCTTCTACGACCTGGAAACCCGCATTTTCCTCTCCCGGGCCAAATATATCGTGGCCACCTCTCCCAACTACGCCCAGACTTCCCCCATCCTCTCCCAGTTCAAGGAAAAAGTGCGCATAATCCCCCTGGCTGTGGATACAGATTTTTTCACCCCTGAGGGGCCTGTGCACCCCATCCTTTCAAAGATTCGCCAGGAAGGGTTCTCCATCGTTCTCTACGTGGGAAGATTCGCTTATTACAAGGGTTTGGAATACTTGATCAAGGCCGTCCCTCTCCTTCCTCAGAATGTGAAAGTGGTCCTCGTAGGGGACGGAGAAGAAAAGCCCAAACTCCTTTCCCTGGTTAAAGAACTACACCTGGAAGAGAGAGTGATTTTTATCCCTCCCGTGAAGGATGAAGAGCTCCCTTCGATTTACCGGGGAGCAGACGTCTTCGTTCTTCCCTCCATCGCCCGGAGCGAAGCCTTTGGCCTTGTGGCCTGTGAGGCTATGGCCTGCGGAGTTCCTGCGATCACCACGGAGATTGGGACGGGAACGAGCTTCTATAATTTGCACAGCCAGACGGGAAAGATCATCCCTCCCAAGGATGCAATGGAAATTTCCAGGGCCATCATGGATTTATTTCGCCAGGGCAAAGAGAAATTTTCCTCATTCGCTCGAGAGAGGATCGTAAATGACTTCTCTCAGGATGTTTTTCTTTCCCGCTGGGAAGAGTTGATCGAGAACCTATGAGTGGGGAGAGGGAGTTTCACATTGCTCTGGATGCCCGCTTCTTAAGGGAAAAATACAGTGGTATTGGAGCTCATATTAAAGGTCTGCTCTCTGGTTTTTCAAAAGTTAAACTTCCTTCAAGCTTAAAATTTACCGTCTTTGGTCCGCCTTTTGTTCAAAGGTTCCTCCCCGAGAAAGAGAACTTTCAATTTTTGGAATGTTCAACCCCGCCCCTGAGGCTGAAAGAGCACTGGGAAATAACCGGTCTGCTTCGGGGAAGAAAAATCTCCTTGCTTCATGTCCCCCACTTCAATGCCCCCTTTTTCTGGGGCAGAAAATTGATCGTAACCATCCATGACCTGACTCCCTTGCGCTTTCCTCAGCAGTATTCCCCGGCGGCCAGAGCTTATTTCCAGATAATGGTGAAGAGAGCTTCGAGAAGGGCTGAAGCGGTCTTTGCGGTTTCCCGGTTCACCGCCCAAAGCCTGATTGAAATGGGAATCCCCCGGGAAAAAATCAGAGTTATTTATAATGGGGTGGATCCTCCACCTGAAGCTCCCCCGGAGAGGGAGCGCACTTTCTTGGAAAAATACAATTTGAGGGATTACCTTCTCTACTGTGGAAACGTCCGCTTTCACAAAAATGTAGCCCTCCTCGTGCGCTTGATTCGGGAACTTCAGAAGTCCTTCCCCGGCTTAAAGCTGGTAATAGCTGGGGCAGTGGACCCCGATTACCAGGAATTCCAGCTGGAATTATCAAAGACAGATCCTGAGCTGGTGCTTTTGTTGGGTTATGTGAATCCTGAGGAGTTGGGCAACCTTTATAAAAATGCCCTGCTTTTCCTCTTCCCCTCCCTCTCGGAGGGCTTTGGCATTCCTCCACTGGAAGCTATGTCCTTCGGCCTCCCAGTTCTGGCCTCGAATTGCGCCTCCCTCCCGGAGGTTTTAGGAGATGCCGCCCTACTCCTTCCACCTGATGATTTGAATGCCTGGGTTGAGGGCGTCAAGTCCGTTCTTTTAAACCCCTCTTCCCGCGAGAGCCTTAAGGTAAAAGGGCTTCAAAGGTGGAGGCTTTTTTCATGGGAAAACACAGCCCACAGTCTTTTAAAGGAGTACGAGAGGTTAAAATGCGCATAGGGTGGGACTGTCAACCATTTTTTTGGGCAAAAACGGGAATTTACTGGTACTGGTATTATCTCCTAAAGGAGTTATCAAAAATTACCCGAGAGGATAGCCTTTTTCTTTTTGGATTCAATCCCAGGGGGAAAAGGCCTGAATTACCACCAGGGCTCAAGGAGAGAACAAATCTCCATTACCTTTTTCCAAAGAGCCCTCCCCGCACATTTATTCTGGGACTTTCCCGGCTCAGCGGAGGAATTTTCCCCGGAAAACTTTTTCCAAAACTGGACTTGGTACACTTCCCCAATTTCACTTCTTTTCCTGTAGGTTCCGCGAAAATCGTTTTAACAGTACACGACCTAATATTCAAGCTTTTTCCCGATACAGTTGAAAAAAAGGTTAAGACAATTTTGGAATTATACTTGCCATCCTCCTTGAGGATGGCAGATTTGATCATCGTTAACTCTCACTCCACCCAAAAGGACCTAATTAGTTTTTTCCCTTTTGTGGAGGAAAAAACAAAAATTGTTTATCCAGGAGTAGACGAAATTTTTCAGCCAATCACTAATACGGAGAAGAAAGAGGCTATTTTGAAAAAATATAGGTTAGAGAAATACATCCTCTTTGTAGGCACGATTGAACCGAGGAAAAATTTGCTTACCCTAATTAAAGCCTACGAAAAAATGTTTCAATTCCTTAATTCAAAATCTTGCCCTGATCTTGCTATTGTTGGAGCCAGAGGGTGGAAGCAATCTCCGCTTTTTAAATACTTTCAAGGTTTACCGATTGAAATCCAGGAGAAGATACATTTTTTGGGCTTTGTCCCCGAAGAAGACCTTCCCGTTCTCTACTCTTCAGCTTCTGTTTTTGTATTTCCCAGTCTGTACGAAGGTTTTGGACTCCCGGTTCTTGAAGCTATGGCCTGCGGAGCACCGGTCGTTACCGCAAATACCTCTTCCCTTCCCGAGGTTGGAGGAGAAGCCGTGGAACTCGTCAACCCCTTAGATGCCGATGAGATAACCGCAAAGATCATAAGTCTTCTTGATGAAAAGCGCGCATCCTTTTTGAGGGGAAAGGGATTAATCCAGGCTGAAAAATTTAGCTGGACAAAAGCTGCGACTCAAATATACCAGATTTATGGACAGTTGTGCTTATAGAATCGCTATTTTATTAGATTTTTGTTGGTGGGATTCGAAAAAATTGTTTTTTAGGATCAAAAGTTAATTAGTAAATTCAGGGAAATTTTTCTTAATGAAACTGGTAATAGTCTGTGCAATTGCCTTTCCACCGTGAATTTTTCGGATTTGGTCTCCCGCCTCCTGAGCTCTTGAAGCGTATTCCTTATAGTTTTGGGCAATTTTCTCAATTGCCCCTTCGAACCCCTCTATATCGCCATATTGAAATATTACTCCAGCACCGGTTTCGCGGACCTTATTGGCTAACCAGGTGTTTTCAGTTACTATTACTGGCTTACCCAGCAAGAAAGCCTGAGGCAAAATGCCTGAAATGGAACCCCCGGCCTGGCCATAATAATCCGGGTTATAAGGCAAAAGAATACAGTGGCTTTGATAAAGCAAATCAAAGAACTCTTCCTCACTTAGAATTCTGGGGATGAGCAATAGGTTTTCGCTTTTCAATTTTTTTAGAGAATTAATAGCTTCAGAAATTTCAGGATCTTGAGCTATTTGATGACATTGAATCTGAAAAGAATATTTATCCATTAGATTTGGAATGACTTGAGCGAGAAACAAAAATCCTTTTCTTCGATCTGCAGATCCGGGATATGTATAAACCTTTTTTTGAGGCAACCCCTTGTTTTTAGAAATATTTTCGGGTTCCTTCGAGGATAAGAACTTATCCCACATAAATATTGGAGCTATTAAGGGAAGCTTCAAAAGGTTTTTTTCTTTCACTCCATTTCTGCGGAAAAATTCAATAAGGTATTCGCTGTAACTGCAGAATATGTGAGAATTCAAAAAACCGGTATGCAGAAAAAGTTTAAAGGATACCCTTTCACTGGTTGATTTTAAGAGTGCATGGAAAAGGAAAAAGGTCGGGATCCGGTTTCTTTTTAATAATATCCATGGTAGAAGGTCTTTCATATACGTAGTAGTTTGGAAAATTAAATAAGGGTTGGTTTTCGAAATTAATTTTCGGAGTATAAGGAAATTTTTTAAAGTTTTAAACAAGAACCTTAAAATAGAAGCTAACTTGGAAAAGACGTTTTTTCTTCTCAGAATTTTTCTTCCAGTTCCCCAGAAAACGGGAAAAAAGGAATAGCCACTCTCGGACAAGGGGGGTTGAAAATTTTTCACAACTGCAATTAATATATTGAATTTTTGGGTTTTTAATCCATTTGCGATCTCCATTAAATTGTTATAATGATGACCAGATAGATCCTCTAAATATGGATCCACGATCAAAGCCGTCTTAATTCCACAATCAGGGTTTAATCCAATTCCTCTACTTGTCTTTATTTTTTTTCGCATGATTCAAATTTTAACATTAAGACATCGGTAAAGGACGACTATATTCCTAATGTTGTTTTAAATATCCCTTAAAAGTTTCTCCATTGTTGACCTTGCTGGATTTCTATATGTTCAACGGTGTTTCTTGGTCAAATTTATCAATAATGAAACTATATTGTCCCAATCGAACACTTCTTGCCAGAATTGCGTTAAATTAAGGGCATCATAGAAGCCACTTTCCCATTTCCTAACTTCGAATTCTAAAGCTCGAAGCAAGCTATTTTTAGAAAAATTTTCCGAGAGAGTCCCGCTTAATCCCCCAGCCGTTAAAAAATAGGCACTGGGAAATGGAGTACAAACAAGAGAGCATCCTGAGGATAAGGCCTCTGCAGAAACGATGGAGAAGCTCTCAGTCCTACTTGCGCAGAAAAATATTTTGCTTTTCCCCAACAGATTTCTTAATTCCTCATTTGGTAGAAAATCGAGCAATTCAAATCGCTCTGAGGTGGCTGCGTTTTTCTTAATCTTCTGGTAACGATTTTGTAGTTTTCTACTTAAAGGACCGACCATTACCGCTTTCCAATTGGGATTGTGTTCTATAAATTCCTTGAGTACCCTCATCGTAAGGAGGGGCCTCTTGGCGCAGGCATTAGTCCAAAGTGCAGCGGAAATAACTCGATTCTCTTTAGGATGAAAAACTTGCTTCCGGTTTGTTACACCATTAGGCAAAATAACGACCCTGTCTTTAATTTGAGGATAATTTAATATCAAATTCCGTCCTGCTTCAGGGCTTTCAATCATGATTAAGTCAAATTTAGACAAATATTTCGATAATTTCACTTTATTTAAAAACCAAAATATATGTGGGAATATTTTTATGCAGATACGCAAAGGAACCTTGAGCAAAGGTCTACGAAATATTTTGTCGTTTCCAATAAAATACGGGATTTTAGCAATATAAGCCTGTCTTAAGAAAGAAGTTCTTTTCCCTAAAGGAATTAAACCATCAGAGTCACATTTCAAGATTAATTTAGCTCCTGGATTAACACGGGAAACGTAAGTTAACCATTTTAGCTGGCCCGGGGCCAGAAAATAAAAGAGAAAAACGTCCGCTTGGTGTGCGTCCCAAAAGTTCCTTTTCTTGGCCTCGGGGGTCAACAGCACGAATTTCACGTCTGGATTTGGTTCGTTCATTAAGTCTGCATCACTTATGAAACATTCAACTTCAAAACCCTTTTTAGCTAAGGAGTGGGCTATCTGCCCGGGGTCTTTGAATTGTGATAGTTTATTGTAGCCCGTACAGACAATGATGACCTTCATCTTGATCACTGAACCCCCTTTTGTTCGTCTGATTTGGGTTTTTCAGTGGCCCCTTTGGCAATTTTTTTTAATTTCATATAACTTTTAATTGGGAAAATAACTCTATATTTCCAAAAGCGCTGAAATAGTTTAAGTCTCTTTTTGAAACCTATTTTCTTCTTCAATTCCAAAATTGGGGAAAGAATTAACCTGAGAAATTCAATGGGAAGAAAAATCAAAAATAATATCAAAAAGTATAGAAATAACGGCCCCTTATGTCTCAGAAAATTCACAAATAACCCTCTGGCAAAAGCTAATTCTTTTCTATCATCTGAAAGTGTCAAGTTAGTTGCTGCACCCATTTTGTGATATATAATGGCTTCTTTGCAGGTTCCAATTCGAATTCTACGTCTCCTCGCTCTTATGCAGAAATCTGTGTCTTCCCAATAAAACAAGTTTTCGTCAAAAAAACCGACCTCCCCAAAAACGCCGGTTTTGACAAGTAAAGCAGCACCCGTAAGGTAGTTTACCCTTTTTCTGGCGAGGATATACTCTATTTTTTGAAGGAGTGAATTAGTGGGAAACCAAGAAGCGAAAAAACCGCCACCAGGAAGCTGGAGTTTTTCATGGTTAGAATAGTCATAAAGATATGGGGAAACAATTGATAAAGCTTTAGAATAAGCGGCTTCTAAAAGCCTGTTCAAGGTTTCTGGCGGAAAAGCAGTGTCATTATTAAGCAACCAAATCCAATCTGGGTTGGTTGACATAATTAATTTAATGCAATAGTTATTTCCCCCAGCCCATTGTAAATTTTTTTGGGTTCTGAGGAGATAAAGAGTCCGGGGTTCTCCTTTAATTGATAATTTGGCAAGGGGCGCTGAGAGATCTTCGAACATCCAATTTTTTGCTTGAGCCAAAGTATGAATTATGTTTTTATGATTCAATATGCTGTATTTTGCCTCTGGCCCGTTGTCGAGAATTACGGAAAAGGCATTTTTATATTGAAGCTCTACTATGCTTCGGAGGCACTCTAAAGTATCATTGGGGTCCCCATAATGAAGAACAATAATGGCAACCTTCGGGTTATAGTCCATTTCTTTTGGTTCGCCTCAATTTCTTTTATATTCTCTCTTCACATTGCGAACAAATACTCTTTAATATGACTTCTTTCTAAATAAACTTTTTATCTTCTTATAAATGTTTACCAGTTTCTCATTACTGGTTACTGCAAGAACGAGCAAATTCTTGGGGTTTAGAAACAATTTAATAATTTTAGGGTACCTCTTAAAATACTCTTTGAATAAATTCCAGGCGATCTTTTTTTCTTTATTTTTTAAGTAGATCATGAATCGCCATAGGAATATTGCGCTTAATTCCCTTTCAAGCCATCTATTTAAATCATTCGCCCGCAATTGGCATTGCTGAGCCAGATAATATATGCTTTTTAAATCATTTATGCTTTCAACGTCCCTCTTCACATCCATAATATTGAAACTTTCATTTCCCTGGTGCACTCTATAAACTGCCACATGGTCTTCAATAAAACCAATATCTCCATACAACATAAGCCTCAGCCAAAGGCTCGTGTCGGCATTTAATATATCCCTGCCAAAAGCTCCAACCTTTAAAGCCTTTGATCTGTTAAACAATACGGTAAGGGTGGAATGAATATGTGGAAATCCCTTTTCCCTATAGTGTAAAAAATAGTTTTGGCCGTCTATATGCTCTGGAATAGCAAAATTACTTTTTTCGATTTTTCCAGAATTTTCGTATTCTATTATATAATTTGCATGCACTAGCGAGATATTCCTGTGTGTACATACTAATTTTATGGCTTTAGAAATATAAGAGCTTTTGATTAAATAATCATCATCATGAAGTATTAAAATCCATTCTCCTGAAGAGTGGTTGTATAAAGCATTTTTCCAGTTTAAAACGAAACCCAGGTTCTTTTCGTTTCTGAAATACTTAAACCTGGCGTCATTCAGATACTTCTCGACAACTTTTGGCGTATCATCGGTTGATGCATTATCTGAGACGATAACTTCTAGATTTGAATAATCCTGCATTAGGGCACTTTCAATCGCTTTCGTTACGTATTTAGATCGATTATAAGTTGGGATAATTATGCTGACCTTAGGATTTATCATGCCTTTTCCTCAATAAACTTTTTAGTTTCCTTTATTATAAATTCAATCCTTTTTTCGCTTATCCCAGGCCAGACACCAATCCAAAAAGTATCCATCATAATTTTATTCGTGTTTTCCAAGTTTCCTACCGCTTTGTAATTAAAATCACTATTAACAAAAGCAGGTTGCCTCAACATATTCCCTGCAAATAATAATCTCGTTCCGATTCCATTCTCTTCTAAAAACTCTAATAACTCCTTTCTTTTAAAAGGAGTGTCGTCCTTTATGGTTAAAACAAATCCGAACCAGCTTACTTCTGCCTCCTCTAACCATTGAGGTAATATGAAAAATTGGTCTAACCCTTCTTCCTCGAATCCCTTATAAAGTCTATTAAAGTTTTCTTTCCTTTTTTCTATAAAATTCGGAAGTTTCTTTAATTGTGAGAGCCCTAATGCTGCCTGAAAATCTGTTGCCTTTAAATTAAACCCTAAATGAGAATATATATATTTGTGGTCATATCCATAAGGTAAGTTTCCGAGTTTCCAACTAAATCTCTTTCCACAGGTGTTATCTTTTCCCGGGGGGCACCAGCAGTCTCTTCCCCAATCCCTTAAAGATTGGATTATTTTGTATAGTTCGGGATTATCCACTAAGACTGCCCCGCCCTCTCCCATAGTCATATGATGGGCGGGATAAAAGCTAACAGTGGAAATATCCCCAAAAGTCCCAGTAAATTTGCCCTTATACTTAGATCCTAAGGCATCACAATTATCCTCAA
>Ga0078972_1017367_pt1 | contig 10346 bp, 7 predicted proteins | sample YelNatPaOPGAMG01_FD_67568 | JGI IMG/M metagenome (GOLD analysis project Ga0078972, IMG submission 67568) | Hot spring thermophilic microbial communities from Obsidian Pool, Yellowstone National Park, USA - OP-RAMG-01 (SPADES assembly) (version 2) | ecosystem: Environmental > Aquatic > Thermal...
TTTCTCCTGCGGCAACATTATTTACCATAACAACTTTATAGGCAACACTCACCAAGTCAGTAGTTTCCGAAGCCCTAACGTTTGGGATGATGGTTACCCTTCTGGCGGCAACTATTGGAGCAATTATGTCGAAAGGTATCCAGATGCTAAAGAGCTTGGTGGTTCTGGCCTTTGGGACACGCCATACGTTATTGACGAAGACAACCAAGACCGCTATCCTTTAATGTATCCTTACGGCACTCAAACCTACAAATTAACAATAACTACAACATCTGGCGGAACCACCACCCCTTCACCTGGGACATACACTTACGCCGACGGAACAATAGCTGAAGTAACCGCAATTCCGAACATTAACTACACATTCGCTTACTGGGAGCTTGACGGCTTAAACGCCGGCTCCGACAATCCCATTGAAGTTTTGATGGATTCCAATCATACATTGCATGCAGTCTTCACACCCGCCCCCTACTACGAACTAACAATATCAACAACCCTGGGAGGAACAACTGACCCCGCCCCAGGAACATACACTTATGTTAATGGCACAACAGTCTCCGTAACCGCCATTCCAAATACAGGCTTTTCCTTTGATTATTGGCTTCTCGATGGTGAAAAAAGAACAGAAAACCCAATAACCATAATAATGGACACAAACTACACTTTAGTGGCATATTTTACTGACGATATTCCACCAGAAATAAGCAATCCAATACAAGACCCCCCGCCTGACAACGTGCAACCCCTTCAAAACGTAACAGTCACGGTTAACGTAACAGATTATGGCACTGGAATAAAGAATGTAACTTTATGGTATAGCATAAACAACGGAACAACATGGACACCACTGAACATGACGGAAATCTCAGCGGGCAATTATCAAGCAATTATTCAGGGCTATGAAAACTGCACATGGGTAACCTACAAAATAATAGCTTACGATAATGCTGGAAACAACGCCACGAAAGACAACAACGGATACGGCTACCAATACCACGTCATACCAGAATACCCATTCACTTCAATCCTCATATTGCTTATGCTGGCAACTTTATTTGCAACAGTCCTATTGAAGACAAAAAGAAAGCGCCAACCTCCCTAATTTTTCCTTAATAATATTCTTTTAGTCATCGTTAACAGAAGGGTGTTGTGGTTTACTCTTTTCTTGCTTTGTCGATTAGGAAGTATCTTTCGCCTGTTACGGCTATGTTATTAGGGTGAGTTCGTTGTCGAAATGTGTATTATTACTCTTATTAGCGTATGTATTCAGCCTTTTCTTATACCATAGTCTTTGTATGGTGTTATAAACTGGAAGAATTTGTGGCGAATTTTAAGACTTTCCCTCTTTCGTGGCTGTCTCTGAATTTGCAGTTCCTTACGATACCAAGGTTTTATCTATTCTGGAATTTAGTGATAAGCCCTTAAAGAAATATGTATCAGCATAGCACTTTATACTAATATCCCAGTATATCGTTTTCCAATTCTTGTTATCTCTTTTCGTGCCCGATTTGTTGCAGTATTGTGTGTACCTATAAACCCTAACGCAAAACCGGAGGAAAGTATTAGAAGAATATGGAGCATATTTAGAACATTCAGTAAAACGTCATAATTAAATTCTTGTATATATAATTTCGCTATGAAAGTTATTAAGGCGAATACCGAAAATAGCCTATGAAACAATTTGGGACTTATGACCATAGGATACAGTTTGACCCCCTCGTTGTTTATGACTTTACGGCACCACATTACCTTCAATAATTCATAATGGAATAAAAGATATTCAAATGCCCATAGTATAATGAGAACCATTATAAAGTCTAATCTCAAAATTATATTCTGAATATCTGCAAGTGAAACAGGAGCAGAGGATGAAATAAGTATTATAAACCATATGGCCACTATCGAAAGCTCAGAAACATAATAGATGAAACGTTTACGGATTGCACCTTTGGACATCCTTGAAGCATCAATCGGCGATGGATGTTTTTCGTGTTGGATAATATGCCATATTCTTATACATAAATGACCAACAAAAAGGAAAAAGCCAGCCAAGTAAGAAATAAAAGAGTTGACTATAATCCCTATAAAACAAGCACCTAAGAAGAACATCATAATACTTGCCACTATAACTGGTACATTTTTTAAATAAGTTTCGTAGTTAGTTTGGGAAGAAAAAAGAAAGTAAGTCCATAGTGCCGCAGGTACTACGGAAAGCAGAATACCCGCCGAAGACAAAGTTTTCCAAAAAAGCTTACTCTCGCTTTTAGTGAAATTATTTTTGACAACTCCGACCGAGATAAATCCGATGCACATGAAAGACAAAATAAGAGGAAAAGTAACATCTGAAAGTAATATTTGCAAGTATTGAAATATCAACAAGACTCCAGTTAACAACATAGAAGTGTAGAAAATTTTGTATTTAAGTAGATGAAGCAAAAGACTACGCCATTTAAAGTACAGTTCATAAAGGAGAATAAGCATGATTGCCAGAGGAACTGTAACAGGAGGAGATGAATAAATAGCTACAGGATTTACGTCAAGTATATAACTTGGGTAACCAGCATAAGAGGCAAGCGCAATTTTGTCAGCAGACAAAGAAACGTTAAGCGGGAAAGAAACAAACAGCTTTCCATGTTCAACGTTAACTTCTTTGCAATCTATAATACGCGCTGAAAAGGGCAAAAGCCAAATCCTATAGCTGATCCATCCAACAAGGGATAACTCGTTTGTCATGTTCTTGTAAAGATCAATGTCAAATACCTCCTGGTAGCCATAGCCTGTTCTTTTAGTAGAGTTGAACTCTCCCTCCATGAAATTGTATCTATAAAAAGCTAGAATCTCATGAGGAGCAATTCCTTTAGTAAATTTAATTTCGGAGAATAGGATGTTTAAACCATTTCTCAATGTAAATAGAGTGGCATTCTCGGAAGTTTGAAGCGACAGGTGTTTAAAGAGTAAATCTTCTTCAACTTCAATACTCAAGTTGAAATTTATGGTATCTCCAATTGTTACAACTTCTTTGATGGGAGTTGTCAGAGCAGATATTGTTGTACTAAAATAAAGACGTGAACCATTTTCGCTCTTCCAGCTATAATCCATGGTTTCAGTCTTATTGTAAAAAGAGGATGCGGGTGCTTCCCTCGTGTTCAGCAGAAGTACGTAGTATCTTCCCTCGAAAGCTTCACGTTGCTCATCCCATAATTCCGATAGAACCGCATAAACTTGAAATTGGTCTCCCCAAATTTGGTAATAAGCTTGGTCAAGTTGAATGACAAAACCTCCAGACCAGTCTGGGTAACGTGCAGGATAAATTCCAAAAGAAAGAGAATAAATCATAAATGAGAAAAGTAACATCTCAACAAGGATAATGCATGTCTTTTTCATGGGTATGTGGCACATAAAATCCCATTTTGGCATGGTAAATTCCTTTGACCGATACTAAATTTAAGATTATTCTTATTTGTTATTTACTAATACTTTTTGAAACATCTATGGCATTGATGGATGGAGTGAAGGTCAAATTGAAGTTATCTAACGTATTCAATATTTTCAAGTTGATATTGGCTGTAGCTACCGCTCTAAATGTTTTTGTGCAATTTCTACCGAGTTGTGTTTCCATTCCAAGCAGTCTTTTCTTAGCCTGTATCTTTCATTATGATTATTTTCCAAAGGTAGCCTCAAAAATTTATGGTAAATTTGCGAATACATGGTGGGTTAAAACGTTTATAACTTTCTATGCCGCTATTGGTTATATTGTCTTAGAATCGCCAGCGTCTAGCTTCCTGGTGAACTTATATTTTGGCATGTTTTTTGCGGGTTTATTGTTGGCGTGGCCGATTGGTTTGCTTTATAAAACGGCAAGCAAAAAACCAATTTTCAAACAGAAATTCTGGCGGGTGCTCTGTCAAAGTTTAGGATTTGAAGTGGTTAAAGAATGGCGGAATGTCGAGCAACTTCCTCCTTCTTCGTTGATTAGAAAGACGGAAGAGTTCCTTTGGCAATATGTTCCCGGACTTGTTTTGACCAATTTCTTTGGTCTTGTATCCTTTCTTATATGGTTTATTCTTTCAATGGTGTCTAAACTGTTCGCTGCAGTGCTCATTTTTTGGATACTCGTTTATCTTTGTAAGTTGTCAAAACACGGTACTAGATTTCAAAGGAGAAAAATGCCTACAGAGAGGGTTAAAGAAGTGTTGCTTGGCGTTCTTAAAGCGCTTATAATTGGCGAAAAGGGCCTATTTGGTTTTATTGCTGTTCTCACAAGTTTAGGACTTTCGTGTGTAACTGTTTATGTTTGGTTATCTTTCTTGATAGTTCATCTAAAAACGTTTAACCAGTCTTATACATTTACCTTTGCCCTTTTCCAGCTATTTTATTCATTACTTTTCCTATCCTACGTATTGCTTTCGGCATACCAATTTACTTTCTGGTATATAATAATCAAAAGATTTCCAAGCTTTGTAATGTTTTGGAACGATCGATCTAAAAAACTTCGCGCGAAAGCAATTCCAACAGGCGGATTAGCCTTTTTTGGATTAAGTTGTACGCTAATGATAATTATACTTCGTATGCATACACTTTTACTTGATGATGTAAAAGATCTCATTAAAGCTGCTAATTCACCTGTTTTATGGATCTTCCTAGCGCTAATCGATTCGATTTTCATGTTAATCATCATATATTTAGTGAAAAGTTGGAGCAAAAAAGTCTCAAAAGATTTAATAGTAGACAATTACATAATCCCATCAGCAACTATTATTTCATCAATTCCCGTTTCATATATATTTATAACACTTTCAATTAATGTGGCAATTTTCGTGATATACTTTGCTCTGCTAACGGCTGGATTGTTTTACATTCCAGATCTTCGCAGGTTTCTTTTAACAAGATATCCCAAAATTTTTAAAAATGGGGAAACCTTCAATATCTTCCTCTATGCAATTTTTCCTCTATTCATTCTCCCAACGGTGTTTCTTATATCAGAAATAGGCGTTATGATTTTCGCATGCATACCCGCTTTGAGTTCATCCGCCTTAAGTATAACCATTATAAAAAGAAAAGCGCTCAAAAACAAATCAACATAGTTTCCAGTTTGCGCGTCCATTAAATGTGCATGGACTTAATTATTTTTAGAATTAACTACTATAATTCTTAATTTATTTTACTCCTGTTTTCGCGTATCCTTTTTGGCCCATGTTAACGGAAAGCAATAGTTCATGTTAGGTTTCATTGTATTTGACATCGTTTAAGAACTATAGAACTGAGTAACAGAGGCTATTTCCGTAAATTATTAAAACTTTCCATGTAATATTGGTTTTTAAACGCCTTTGCAGCATATATTGGGGATGTTCACTTGTGGTTTAGACTGTTTGAGGCTTTAATATTTTTAAGGAGTAAATTCTATGTTTGAAAAGGTAGCATCTTGGATTGTGAAAAGGAAGCGGGATTTGATTGCGAAAAAGGTTAGGAGGGCTTTGCTCAATATTCCCTTTTATAGGGAGAAGGTTAAGCAGAACTCTATTCCGCTTTATGAAGTTAAAAGGATTAGCTCTATTGAGAAGTTGGATAAGTTCCTTCAAAAGTATAAAGTATGTTGGGTTAAAAGTGAAGATTTGGTTGGAAGCGATTTTTCTTCCCATTTGAGCCTTGCACCTCGAAATAAGAGGACTTGGATGCAGTATTCTTCAGGTTTTTTGTTGACTGAGAGGTTGAGGAAGGGTGAAAAGTTTCTTGAGGCTGTTCGAAAATTTAGGAGGAAGAAGGTTGCATTTACGGATAACGACCTAAAACTTGTCTTGGAGGAAGTTTATGTTAAAGGCTTAGAAAGATTATTCCCAACTAGTATTGTGCCCAAGATAGCAATTTTTTCAAGGATGTATGTTTACGGAGGTTCAGGCACTTATCCCTTTGCCAGCCTTCTAAAGTTGTCCAGTAAACGCCCTTTAGCTATTTTGCCTTATGGCGAACCCTTAAGCAGAGAACAACTTTGCGACTATGTTTTGGACTCGGTTGAAAACTACACAAACGGGATAATCACCACTCCCTCTACCCTTCGCGATATGGGAAAATTCATGGTGGAAAACGGCTTAAAATATGAAAATTTACGCTATATAGGGATGGGTGGGTTTAAACCTGCAAAGGAAACTGTGGATTTAGGGCATGAAATAGGGGCTCAATTAATCATTGACGCTTATAGCGTTCAAGAGTGTATGCCTCTGGGTTGTATAGCTTCTGGAACCATTTCAAGCTTGGATAAAAACTGGGAGTCTACGGAGGGTTTGATGGTTATGGGAAACCTATGCCACGTCAGAGTTGTGGACAAAAATGGAGAAAACGTTGACGAAGGCGAGGAAGGCGAAGTTAGGATAACCTCTCCCTTTGAAGGAACATCCCTCATCGACTATGCTCCAGGAGACGTTACAAAACTTTTCAGCAGCAACACCATTGTCGAGTTTAAGGGTTGGAAAATAAACCTGCCCTATCCAATGCTCTCATATGATGTAAGGAGAAACGATGAAAACCTCAACGTAAAAATAAGGGAGTATCTGATGCCGCTGGCAGTGGTGAGCGAAATTCTTGCATCCCACTGCGGTTACGACTACGCCATTTACAAGCCTGAATCAACCGAAGCCCTAATTCTGCTAGTTCCAAACACCCTAAAAGAAGACGATTACATAGAAATTTGCCATAAAGTAAGATACATCACATATCCTATGCTTTATGATTTAATAAATGTGAAAAAGGTGGATGAAGAAAAATTGAGGAAGATTGTGTATCCAAGTTTTCACCATAAACCCCACAACATAATCCTTTCACCCTCTAAGAAGCTTGAGGATGAAATTAGTGCCCTTTAAAAACTTGGGTAATTTGTTTTGGGAGCTATACCCCTACTTTTATGATAGAATGAAAATTTTTCCAGCTTACAAGGAGATGATGGAGAAAACCGTTAAAGGTTTATCCCCTAAAAAGGGCGGCGTCTATCTCGATTTAGGATGCGGAACGGGAAATCTTACCATGCTGCTTTCCTTGAGGGGCGCAACAGTTTACGGTTTGGATTCTTCGCTTTCAGCCTTAAAAGTGGCATACTCAAAAATTAAAAGGCAAAAGAATGCGAAATCTATTAAGCTTTACCTCTTCAAATTGGGAGACAAGCTGCCATTCAAAGACCAAAGCCTCGACGGAATTGCAGCTGTAAACCTAATCTGCTACCTAAAACCGTCAACAATCCAAAAACTCATTCAAGAATCCAAAAGATTGATAAGAAAGGGCGGCAAACTTTGCCTAGTCTACCCACAAAAAATAACCTATTCAAAAGGGCTGGACGATTTCAAACGGCTACTTAAAACAGAACCAAAACAAGCCCTCACCTCAACCCCCTTCTACCTAGCGGTAGGCTTAATGAACCTACCAATGAAACTCAAAACAAACATCACATACTACCCAAAAGAATACGTCGAAAACCTACTATCAAAAACAGGCTTCAAAAACATAAAAACAGAAAAAACCTACTACGGAAAAACAACACTACTAACAGTTGCAGAAAAAACCTAGAAAACAATTTACCATTAACCGATTTCTATTAATCGCTGCTAACAGAAGTTATTTGTGCGAATATAACGTATATAACAATTTGTCAGCACAAATTTTTCTGGCTAACTGCTAGTTCAAATGATTCTTGCTCCTTTAGGGATTATCGTTGAGAAGTCTATTTCCTTTTTTCGTTCAAACCATGTGGTAATAAAAATGTGTTTATCTTCTGAATAGTAAAGTATATCGTTTCTTCTGGCAATGTTAAAAAGAAGATTTAATGACTGTGAGATTCCTTTCGGGGAAAGTATTATAGAATAGAGAGGTAAAGCAACTTTGCTATATCCTAATAATTGGGAAAAATCTCTCAAGTTAATCTTGCCAAGTTTACATTCTACAAACCCTAAATGCGCCTCTTTGTTCGATTTAACAACGACTCCAGTCACGTCAACTTCAACTTCATATGTTTGGTAATCTGGAAAGTAACTATGGAACCCTTTCTCGAGAAGCCATTTTGATAAAACCTTTTTAGAAGTGTCTTCAACGCATATTGTTGCGTCCTTAAACTTGCTCTGCAACATTTTTCGGAACCATGAACAGACATCAGGATACATTTCTTCCTCGTTTTTATACAAGCTGTTCACTTCTTTCCTTTCCTCTCGGATTTCACCCATTTTGTCAGCCGTTTATGGCTTTTAACAAAGTTCGCATATCTCACGCAGCCTAAATCAGCACAAATCTGCCAATAGGAATCGTAATGTTTTCCTCGGATTTCTGGAGGCAATTTCTCGGATTTTTCAGAGGGATGTTTCAGCTTAATTTTCCTTCTTTTTGGTGGATTGCAAAAGTTTGCCTTTGCAAAACTCTTTTTTCTATTGTATTCAGCAAGTTCTTCAAGTATTTCTTGCTTATGAGACATGTAGAACCCTATTTTCTCAAAATCGTCTGCAAAAATTTTTATTTGGTGTTCTCTTGCCCAAGCCTCTTTTCTTCCCGCTTTATATTCCTTCAAGCTTGGGTCTCGGGTGTTAGGGTGTCCCCATTGTATAACGTCCACAGGAATTCCTAAATGGTCTTGCAACAGATGGCACATCTGAACTGGCAAACGCCAATTAGAGGAACTATTAAGGACATCCAAGTAAACCCTGCATTTTCCCCATCTATTCCTGTTCGCCCACCTTGCAGATCCTGCTACATCTGCAAATCCTCGAATGTATTCCTTCTTTATGGAATCGCTCGACTCGAAAATTTGATCTGGGACTTCAAATTCGTAATAGGAACTTTTTCCTTTCATAAGCATCTTAACGTTCCGCAGAAACATTGTGTTCTTTAATGTCTCGAGCACTAGGTGGACTGAACGCTCGCTTTCCGTTTTCCTGACATTGATATCCGCAAGTTCATTAACCCTATTTATCACATTGTCCAAGCTTAAGAGTATTTTATCCTTTTGGGTAATCTTCTTTTTTATTCCCTCAACCTCTAAATTTCTAAAAGGGAATTCTATAGAAATTCTCTTTACTCCTCCCTGGTCGGATATTTCCCCTCTAGCGGTTATTAATCCAATAAAATATGCTACATCTTCATCGATATAGTCAAGCGAGGGTTTCTTCGTCTTCAACTTCTTCAACCCTATTCTTCTTGAATATTAGAATATATTCATGGATCTTATTCACTATGAAAACATACGGATAACCTAACGGTCGCAGATTGCTGTATTCTTTTCGCCTATCCCAGATTATTATATCTTCAAGGATAAACCCTATCTTTGTCATCATATCCGTTATACTCATATGAAATGGAATAAATTGGGAGCCTTGGCGAATATCCATTACAATAACTATACATCGTTTACCGCCCTTAAGAACTAGATGAACCTTTTCAAAAATGGACTTCAACTCATCCATAAATTTATTAAAATCTGAAATGTTTCCCAGATCTCTTTCTAAAGATGAATACGGTCTCGGTTCTTTGTAGTCAGCTGTCCTTTTTCTTGTATGAATATTCCAGTATGGAGGGGATGTTATTACTAAATCAACAGAGTTAGGTTTAACATACTTTAAAAGATTCTTAGCGTCTTCACAATAGATATCAGAATCTTCAACTCCGAGATGTATAAGCTTCTGCTGAGAAAGCCTCTTCTTCGCAAGTTCAACGAAATCCGAGTTAATGTCAAAACCAATCCCTTTTCGCTCTAAATCCCTCGCAGCAATTATTGCGCTACCACTACCCATAAAAGGATCTAGAACCACATCGCCCTTTCTCGTGTAAATTTCAATTAATCTCCGACACAATTCCACTGGGAACATGGCAGGATGCTTAAGTTTGCTCTCTTCTCGCGACTTAACAATCTCCCATACGCTAATGGAATACCTCTCCCAGGTTTTCCCATCTAGCTCATTCAGCCTTTCCTTTTTCCTAAGCGTTGCTTGAACCTCTTGATCATCCATTGACCTCACTAATAACCAATTCTAACAAGTTATTTATAAGTTTGAGACGACTAAGCAAACATGAGAGTTCAACATCATACGCACTATTTGCCAACTCTTCCCAAAACCAAAAACTAAGAAAAGCCCTATTAAGACGATATGACCACTTTCAGATTAGCAACATCTTAAAAGCGACTTCTTTTAGTTGCTGTTAACGGAAGGCTTGTGTGATTGTTTTTTGGTTTGTGTGTTTTCCAGTTGTGTTATGATGCGTAAGTCTTCTATGCTGATTTTTAGTTTTGAGAAGTCTGGTTTTATGTTGAACTTTTTTAGCGTGTAGGCTGCTACTGTATCGCCTAAACTGCGCTTTACTGGCTGTTTGCTTATTATTTT
>Ga0078972_1017369_pt1 | contig 10345 bp, 4 predicted proteins | sample YelNatPaOPGAMG01_FD_67568 | JGI IMG/M metagenome (GOLD analysis project Ga0078972, IMG submission 67568) | Hot spring thermophilic microbial communities from Obsidian Pool, Yellowstone National Park, USA - OP-RAMG-01 (SPADES assembly) (version 2) | ecosystem: Environmental > Aquatic > Thermal...
CATCCGTCATTATCCCAGTCCCCACAGGCCTTCATAACCAGATTGTTCTTGCATATACTCTCAGAGCACTCATCTGTGCAGCCCCCATCCTCAGAGACATCGCCAGTGCTATCCTGTGTCTCTGTGTCACCCTGTACCACATCCTCAGGGACATCCGTGGATTCTACATCCTGGACATCCTCCACATCGATAACGGCGTCATCGTATATCTCACCATCCTCACTTACATCCTCAGTATCAGCGGTATCGGTAAGGTCTTTTGTTTCTTCAATGTCATAACTTGTAATATCCGTTTGTATATCAGTAACAGATGTGTCAGTATGGGAGTGGACATCAATAATAATATCATTAGTGACAGCGTCCTCATTTGAACTGCCCGAGCCCGTATCGCCGCAACCAAGAAGGCTCATAAACCATACAAATAAAAACACATAAATCATTCTCTTAAACATATCGTCCTCCTTAAAAAAAGGAAAATGCTATCTTATTTTAATAATTCATTCAAATATGTCAAGTGCTTTTCTTTTCCCGCAGGTAAAGATTTAGTTAACAGTGGTATTTTCGCCAGATGAAACGGATATGTGATTAAGTGAGAAGTTGGTAAGCAAAATTCCCCTCTCGTGGAGGGGTGTCTGCCAGAGTAAATGGGTAAGTAGGAAGTGGAAAATAGGTAAGTAAAAAATTCCCCTCATATAAAGAATTGATTCGAAAACCGACACGGTTCACCGACACCGTTCACGGAATATAAATGGATAAGTGGTAAATGGGAAATGTTTTCTACTTGAATGAATTCCAATATCTGATAGATTTAGTTTTTATGGGAAGGTTTGTTCATTTAGAGAGGATAGCATATCTGCCGTTCAGGATTTTACTGATTCTGATTGGTATCGTATGCATTCTCTATTTTCTGCTCTTCCTCTTTCTCAAGTCCCCACAGGGCATAGAGTATCTCAGCGGTAAGATAAAGCAGGTGGTCAAGGATGCCTCCGGGGTCGAGATAAAACTCGAATCTGTAAAGATGGATATATTCAATGCCGAACTCAACCTACATCAATTTTCCCTCCCGGGCCCGAATAATATGGCTTTTGCCTCGATAAAGGGACTGAGCGCCTCGTTGAGTCTTCCATATCTGTTGTTTGGTAGGGTAGTTATATCTGATTTCAGTATAAATGGGGTGGATTTGAATCTCGTAGTAGAGGATGGTAAGATTGTCAATCTTCCAAAGTTTCCGGAGTCCAGGAAGGAGAAGGAGACTAAAAAGGGTGGAGGTGAATTACCCGATATTACAATCGAAAAATTCTCTATCTCGAATGTAAATGTGCATCTGAAATATGAGGATATCGTCGATGGAAATGTGCAATTGCAGGAGCTGTCGGGTTCGTATATCTCTAAATCGGCTGAGGTAAGCATTTCAAATCTTGCCGCAAAGGTAAAACTGAAGGAGGATGAATACAATCTTCTCATCAACGCCCGAGCAGGCTATCTATCTGATTCTGTCATTGTGCATAATCTCGAAATGAATCTCGACAAGAGGAGAATTCTGACGCTATACGGTGAGATAAAGAATATCAAGGATCCCACATTCAAGTTAGATGCAGAGTTGAGTCTGCCACTCATTTATCTCAAAAACTATCCCGTGAATATGAAGAGGGCGGAGGGAGAGGTCTCTTTGAAGTGTCATCTGAAGGGGAAGACAGATGCGCCCGTCGGGGATTGTGGTCTCAAGGGGAATAGCGTGATAATCGAGCAGTTCAGGATCGGGAACTTCGAAGGGAATGCGGTCTATGACAACGGGGATATTCAATTGAATGACTTCAATGTGGATAATTTTGGGAATAGACTTACGGTAAATGCGTCAGGCAGCATAAGAGAGAGGATCGGATTTTTGGGGAATGTCAGGATAGACAGGCTCGAACTGGCTGAGTTGTTGAGGAATCTTGGGGTGAATTCTATAGTAATGTTGGATATCAAAGGATTGATAGACTTCGTTTTTGCAATAGACACCCAGAAGGGTGTGATAGTTGATGCAAAGCCGTCATTGTCTGTCAAGGGGCCTACTATATTCTCCGACTACTTCTTCTCGCCAAAGAGGGGGACACCGGTATTCAATTTGGGCTCTGCGAATTTGTCCGGAGATGTGAGTGTAACTGAGAAGGGGGTTAGTCTGAAGAGCATAGACATCACTACAGAGAAGTCGAAGGTTATGGTCAGGAATTCTTTCATTGGATTTACGGGTGATGGCTATATGGACCTTAAGGCTACATCCCAACAGATGGACTTCTCTGATATAACGCCTATTGCCGGTCTGGATATCCGCGGTGTGTCATCCCTTAATGCCACTATAAAAGGTCCTTTCCCCTCTCTAAGGATCTCTGGAGATATTGATGCAAGGGGGTTTTCCTTCGAACATTTTTATGGGGGTTCTGTAAAGCTTTCGGTGGAGTTTTTCAATAATTTTCTGTCGTTCAAGCATATAACAGGTCGTCTAAGTGATTCTGCATATAATGGGGATGTAATACTCGATATGAATGGTGCGCCCGATGTAGATATAAATGCAGAGATCAAGGAAGCCAACATAAAGAATATCCTTTCATCACTCCCTCCCGCATTCAAGATGAGCGGGATTAAGGATGGAAGGGCTACCCTGTCTGTAAAACTCAAGGGACCTGTGAATAGTCTCAGCGGAGATGTCTCGGCTGAGATAAAGAAACTGAGTTTGTTCGATGAGAATATCGAAAGGATCAATGCAAAGTTGAGACTCGATAATAATAATCTCGAGCTCGAGGATGCATCGATATTACTCCTGGATGGGGAGATCAAAACCTCTGGTAGGCTCGGAGTCAATGGGGATTTGAATTTCAATACCTCGATAAGGGGTGTGAAGTTAGAGAGGAGTAAGAATATTCAAACGCTACCTGTAAAACTATCAGGGGCACTGAGTGGGGATGTCAGGGTTGGAGGCAATACAAAGGAGCCGGAGGTCGAGTTCAATGGCAGAGTTGAGGATTTAAGATCACTTGCAGAGAGGCTTGGGGTATTATCGATTAAGGCGAAGGTCAAAGGGAGTTTATATGATGTCGATGCACATCTCGACAATGGTAAGATTGTTGTCAATCTGAGAAACAGCCCCGAGAGTCTGGAAAGATATACAATTGTGGTAACCTTGAAGGATATCGATTTGAGTAAGTTCTTCATAGACAAACCTGAGATATCCACCATTGAGGATATTGATGCCACTTTCTATGGGAATACAAAGACCGGAGATTTCGATGGGAATATATCGTTGAAGAATATGCAGGCAGACCTGTACGATATGAAGTTCAGATTGAAGAAGCCGTTCAGCGTATCTTTTACGAGCGGGAATATCGACTTTGGTGATATTGAAATCTCTGGAGAGGATATTGATATAGGTGTAAAAGGTGCACAATTCAATCCCTCTGCCCTCAACATAAATGGAAGCGGGACTGTATCCCTTAAAATCCTGCAGGGAATTACCAAGAATACGCTCAGTGCCTCTGGTAGTCTGAATCTGAACTTCAATATTCAGGGGAGTGTAGACAGACCGGAGATTACAGTCGATGGTTCTGTACCGAATACTCTGTTGAAACTCTCGTTCTTTCCACATCCTTTCGAGAATACTTCCATTAAATTCTTCGTTCAGAAGGATGTTATATCGATAAGTGAGTTGAAGGGCAATCTGGCAGGGGGTAGATTCGAGGGTGGTGGGGGCATAAAACTGGAAGGTTATGTGCCAAAAAACTTCGATGTCAGAGTAGATATCAAAAAGGCATTTCTCTCCTTCCCAAAGGAATTGCCATCACTTGTAAGTGGATATATCACGATAGGGGGAGATTTGAATAGGCTTCTCCTGGGTGGAGAGTTCGATATCGAAAAGGCGACATATAGCAAGAATGTGGATTTCAATACACTCCTTGTGGACCTTACGAGGAAAAAGCCCAAATACACCTCGTATTCCAAGGAGAACGAGTTTGTCTTCTTCGATATTGGATTGAAGGCACCATCCGGGATTGTTGTGAAGAATAATATCGTAACCGACTCCGAATTCAGGGCAGACCTCAGGCTTGTAGGGTCGAATGAGAGGATAGGTATAATAGGTACAGTCAACGCACTTAGGGCAAAGATGATCCTCTCGGGGAATGATTATACTCTCAAGAGAGGTATAGTTCAACTTACCGAGAGGTACAGGATAGCATACAATCTGGATTTCGTGTTGGCTACGGTGTGTCACGATACGAATAGTGGAATCGACCACAATATAGATATGTCGATAACAGGCACCGATGAGAATCTTATGATTCACTACAAGGACAATACGAGTCCTCCATTCTCAGAGACGGATATTGTTACCTGCCTTGCGCTTGGTTCTACTCCCCAGAAGGTGAGTGGTCAGGAAAAGGGCGCACAGCAGGAGTCATTTGGACTGATCTCGAGCGTTGTTGGAGTGGACCAGAAACTGAAGGATATTATTCCCATCCCAATCGAGACATTCAGGATTTCCTCGAAATATTCGGACACCCTCAGGATGAATGTGCCTCAGGTGCAGGTCTCCTGGAAGTTGCTTCAGAATCTGAGACTAAACTACTCCTCCTCTTTGATATACTCTCAGGACCAGAAGATCGAGCTCGATTATCGACTTAATCAGAAGGCGTCATTGAGGACTCAATGGAATTCTCAGGCTCAGGTGCCTGTTGGCAATCTTGGAGTGGATGTAAAGTGGAGCTGGGAGTTTTGATTATGCAGAGAATCTATATTGTGATATTTGTGATGCTTTCGATTCTTCTCGATAATGTCATTCTCTTTGCAGATACAACTGGATTTGTTGGCAGGAAGATTGTCTCTATCGATATAAATGGTGTCTCTAAGGAGATGCAAACAGATATATTGAAGTTGATACCTATGAAAAAGGGGGATTCATTCAATCATACCAATGTCAAGAGGGCAATAAGGCTGATATATAAGGTCTATGATATAGATAACATCGAGGTCTTTGGGAGATTCAAGGGAGATGGTGTATCCATAATATTCGATATAGTGCCATCCATTTTTATCAGGGATTTGAAGATTTTTGGCAATTCATCTGTCTCCTCCCTCGATATAATAAAGGCCCTCGAATTCAATAGGATGACAATATATTCCAAGGCACTCGAGACAAATTATATAGAGAGGCTTTCTCAGTATCTCTATTCGAGAGGTTTCAGGAAATCTGTAGTAAAGACATATACAGAGAGGACCGATCTGCCGAATATAGTCAATCTGTATGTCATCATCGAGGAGAACGAGAGGGCAACAATCGGCAGTGTAGATGTACAAATTAATGATTCACGGCTCATAAGCAGGATAACCAACTTCCTCGACCTCAAGATTGGTTCTCCTCTCGACATTGTGAATATCAACAAGAAAATAGATAGACTGAGCAGGATATTGAAGAGGGAGGGGCGACTGTTTGTATCTATATCAGAGCCGATTATCAAATATGAGCAGCAGACCAATACAGCCGGGGTCGTGTTACGAGTAAACAATGAAAGGGTTGTACATATACGAGTGAGCGGTAATAAGATTATGCCTCTGAGACTCATAAGAGACCGGATTATGAATACCGTTGAGTCTCAGAGAGACATCGATGTGGATATAATAAAATACGAACTGACCGAACTCTATAAGGGATTTGGGTTTTACTTTGCAGAATTGAATTTGTTTACTGAGAGGAAGATAAATTATGACCTTCTGCGAATCGTCATAAATGAGAAGAATCCAGTCTTGATTGATGGCTTTGTCTTTGAGGGAAACGAGAGTTTCACGAGTTCGATCCTCTCTGAAATAGTTCAGGCATATATAGACGAAATTTACCCCCAAGAATCGATATTCGAACAGGTGATGTATCAGGAGATGGAGTATGGACTTTTGATGTCGGATGTTGACAAGGAGATAGTCTATCAGAAGAGGATAACACTGGAGAATGACAAGAGGCGTATGTTCGTAAATGATTATCTGCACACCGGTTCGGCGATCGAGAATTTCTATAAGTCCAATGGTTTCATAAGCGTCGATGTGTCGGAGCCAGAGACGATATTCAACGCTGAAAAGAATAGAGTTGTGTTGAAATATAGAATCAAGGAGGGTGTGCAGACTATTGTAAAGAAGATAAGATTCGAAAACAATAGATTCCTCTCCTCGTTTATTCTGTCTATGAACGCAAGGGGGCTCCGGAATAAACCGCTGAACTATTTCGAGATAGAGAATTCATCTGTGGGGGTGAAGAGATTGTACGAAAATGAGGGATATTATTTCGCGTCTGTGGACTATGATGTAGAATATTCGGAGGACCGAAGGAGTGCGGACATCAAATTTATCATAGAAGAGAATCCAAAGGTCTATGTAAAGCGAATTATACCACAGGGGAATTACATTACGAATGACTCTGTAATACTCTCCAATCTCTTCATAAAGGAGAGGGGTCTCTTGAGGCAGAGTGATCTGATATCCTCGCAGGCAAGGTTGTTGAGATTGTCTGTTTTTCAGGATGCAGGACTTAGCGTACTCGAGCCGGAGATAATTCAGTCCGAAAAGGATGTCCTCGTTCAGGTACGGGAGAACGAGCCGAGGTCTATAGAATATTCACTGGGCCTCTCAACAGAAGAGGGGATAAGGACTACATTCGTGTTCAATCACCTAAATCTGTTCAGAAGTGCGCTCGAATTCAATTCGAGACTCTCTCTGAGTTATCAGATATTTATGTATATCCCTGGCTATTATGATGATAGTGTGGCAAATGCATATAAACAGCTCGTCCTGACCGATGCGATTTCGCGATATGTAAACCTCGGACTCAATTATCCGAAGATTTACGGAATTCCTCTGATGGCATCTACGAGGCTTGATCTTACGAATGAGCGCATAAATCAGAGGGCATATTATATGGACCGTTCGGCGTTCAGCCCGTCTTTCGAGATACAGGCGATAAAATACCTGTCTTTCTATTTGCAGTTGTCCATCGACTATAAATATTTGAGGAGAACGCCTGCTGTTATACCTGATTCGGCTCTTTCATATTCCGAACAACAGGCACTGAAGACACCTCTGGGCTCTAATGTACTCGGCTCTGTCAAACCTACGGTTGCTTATGACAAGAGAGATGACAAATTCAATCCACACAGAGGATACTATCTTACGCTCGGTACCGAGTATGTTCAGAATTTGGGTTCAAAGACTGTTTCGCTTTTGAAACTCAATTCGGTAAATACTGTATATATCCCGACAGGTAGGAAAAATACACTCGCGATTCAGATAGCAGGTGGAAATATATTCTCTCTCGATGCGGCCTCTCAGACACCATCAGATATGTTTTTCTATCTTGGAGGAAGGTCAACTCTGAGGGGGATAGCAGAGGGTGCACTCTGGCCCAGCGACATCTCAGACGATTCGAAGGTCGAGGGAGGAGAGATAAAACTCTCCCCCGGAGGAAACACATACCTGTTATATAAGATGGAGTTTAGATTCCCACTCGCGAAGGGATTCGATGGAGGTCTGTTTTTGGATGCCGGTAATCTGTGGATAAAACCCGAAGACCTATCGGTATTGAATCTGCGAGCCACTACTGGCTTTGGTATAAGATATCGTACACCTGTTGGTCCCCTTGCGCTCGACATTGGATTCAATCTTATGCCGGATCAGGCTGTGTCCGAACCTCTTATGGCATGGCACTTCTCTGTGGGATTGTTTTGATAACCTTATTTTTGCTCTTCGTTCTGTATAGGTGTATCCAGTCTGAAGGGCTCCTCTGTAATTTGGGTAGTTGCGCCCTTTCCATAGTCAATCAATTCGATTTTACTATTCTCGGATTCGATCTTTATAATCCCAAAGAACGGCAAATCCGTTGAGAAGACAATGAGACTTTTTATTGGTTTCTCTGTCTTTGTTATATATGCATCGTACTTTTTCCCTCTATGCTTGTATGTGCCCTTCTCTCCGAGTTTGTCGAGGCAGGGAAAATCCTTTAGGTTGTTCTCAACATCTCTTGTCTCCCCGACTGGGGTTTCTATTGCCGGAGAATAGTCCCCCATACGCTTATTGATAATCTTAACTATCTGTCTGTGTACCTTCGAGGGCTTCAAAGGATCCCCTATAACGAGCCTCTTGATTATGAAATCAAGCTCTCCTGTTCTTGCAATCATCTCGAACCACATAGCCCTCTCTTTGCCAATCATCTCCTCCCCTACTATAGAGAGTTTTAGTTCGATTTTTGTCCTTTCGGAAGAGATATTATAGGTGACCCATTCTCCAACCTCTGGCAGCCTGCCCCTCTTGCAATCCCCATAAACAGAAGAACGCGTTAGAACAAAGAGCGTTAGAAAGAGGAGTATATTAGATAGGTTTCTCATAGCGCAACCCCAATATTATCACCGAGCAAAGGTTTTTCAAGATATTTCATAACTATTGTTATAGGAACTCAATCAATGGCACCTTATAGAAAAAGGGTCGCCGAAATTCTAACATATTGATATTGTTGAGTTTTTTGACCTTGATGTGACTTTAGTGCCAGTTAGATTTTCCATTGCAGCTTGAGAAGATAAAAAGTAGTGAATTAAGGTGTTAATTTGTGGTTGTATGAATAAAGATTTATCCTTAGGGGGTCTTTGGATAGAGTCTCCTTATCCAAATCAGGTTGTAAGAGGGATATCGAGATCTTTGTTTCTCTTGGAAGTTACGAGAGATACTCCTCCGATTATCAATACTCCTCCTATGAGAGTGTTGGGGGAGGGGGATGTTGAAAGAAGTATGGCTGATATTATTGCTGTAAATATTGGTATTAGATTTGTAAAAAGGGAAGCAGTTGAGCCCTCTATCTTTGACAACCCTTTTGCATATAGGAGATATGCAAAGAATGTTGGAAATATTCCTAAATACAGAAGCGCATATATAGATTTTGCATTCCAATCGAATTTGTAATCGGGGTAATTCTCTATAATGGCAAGAGGGAGATAGAACACAACTGTAAAAATTATCTGAAAAGAGGCTAATGTGAATGATTCATACTTTTTGGCAAGTTTCGAGAGTAAAACCGTAAAAGAGGATGCGGTTATTGTTGCCATAAGGACAAGAATTATGCCTCTAACCGAAGATTGAGTTACATTGTCAGATGTTGTGTTACTGAATGATATTATCGATACACCGCCAACGGAGAGCAATATTCCAACGATTTTAAAAACAGTAATTTTTTCGATACTGGCGACAGCAGCTATAAGGAGGACAAATACTGGAATCAGTGCAATAATCAATGATGCCACAACTGGGTCCGTTTCTCTGATGCCGTATGTCTCGAATATGAAATACAAGCCGGGTTCGAAAATACAGAGGAGTAGGAGCCATTTCAGGTCTTTTCCCTCTATCTTTTGCAGCTTTATGTGTCGTGAAGCGGTTAGTACAATTACAGACCCTATTATATATCGCAAGAAAACAAGGGTCATAGGTTTTATCTCATATAGAGCAATCTTTGTGCCAACAAAAGACCCTCCCCACATAAGTGCTGCAACAACTAAATATAGATAATACCTCGACATAGGCAAAACTCCTCATATCACTGATGAAGATTGTTTGCAAATTCATAATAATAAGTGCCAGGCACAATTGGGGGGTTCTATCATTTTTGGCTCTTTTGGTGGGGTATTTTCCTTGTTCCGTTACCCTATTCCACCCTTATCTGCCCTTATCAATCCCATAAACTCTGTTTTTTATTTGTTTCGTCCGCCTTTTATTTCGGTTTTCTCAAATTTTCTGATTTTCTCAATGAAAATTATTACACCTTCAGTTTTCATACCCCACTTTGATCTCTATTTTTCACCTATTTCCTGATCTCAATCTCTTCTATCCACCCTTGTCCGCCTTGTTCATCCCAAATTTGTCAAGTATATCTGTCACAAATGCCTTCTCTCCTATCACCAAGCTCTTACTCCACACCTCATCCTTACCCCCAACTACTCCATCCACCATCTCCCGAAACATCTTCGCCGCCACCTTCTTCTTTGCACTCAATCCCTCAAAACTCGGTAATATATCAATTATCGGATTGTATTCCCCCTCCGAATATACCCTGTATGAACTCCACTTCCAATCCCCAGCCCTCTCCACCAACCCCGCCCTAACGGGATTCTGCGATATGTACTTCAACAATGTAACCCCATATACATCGCTCTGGACTATCGGGGATTTGAACCTCTCATTGAAGAAATGACCCTTCCTCTGGTGCCTCCTGTTGTAGGTAATGGCATATCTCCAGCAGATACCGTGCATAATCTTGGAGATGGAAATCTTATCGTCGTTGGGGGTT